>ERZ1740065.2914-NODE-2914-length-10720-cov-11.585748_pt1 | contig 10720 bp, 3 predicted proteins | sample MGYA00581738_ERZ1740065 | MGnify/ENA primary metagenome ERZ1740065 (study PRJEB43018, sample SAMN04849749) | marine metagenome | isolation source: floating plastic debris | place: Pacific Ocean | collected 2008-09-01 | study: EMG produced TPA metagenomics...
CCCCCCCCCCGCCTCCCCCCCCCCCCCTACACACGCTTTTCATACTTACTATTATGCCAGCGTATAGCTCATTTTCCACGAATCGGTCATGAAGCCATACAAACTCTTCATGCAGACGAACAACGGAGAACTCAGGCTTCTGAAATTCCTTCAATGTCGTCTGAAACAATGGCAAAGAAGTAAAGCTGAATTATTTTGTCCATAAAATTGCATGCGTCGAAAATCATATATTCAGTATTGGCATTGATAGTTGCATTCGTACCGGTGATGTCACTACTCCTATGATACAAGCACTAAAAGCAGAACTCTGAGTACTGCAGAGGTGCTGGAGCATTGCTCTTATAACGGTAGTACTGTAACATCGGCGTGAATAGGCATAACAGAGATATCATTGCACCACATAAGAAATGGACTCAGACTGTGCACTGGAGAGTGGAAATTCATTAACCTTGGTATGTACTGTGAACTTGACTCTGTCTTTCTCGCTGAGAGCATCGCTTATATCAATCTCGAGGGAGCTATCGGTGGTGAGATCTACAGACGAACTGGTGGCAGCACGACCCTGTGTAATCGATATAATTACTCAATGACATTCTTTAGTGCAAAGCACAGACATAAGTGGCAAAAGTGCAATCCGCAGAATTTTATCGAGTTTTATCCCACCTTGCTATCCTCACTGGCTCCATTGAGCTGAGGGTCATCAAGAACGTCATCCATTCCGTCCTGTAAGATGAAGTCAGATATACATGCGGTACAAATAAGCCGGCCAACAGGACGCTAGTCATGTCATGAGAAGATCAGAGTTTAAACGAAGTTACATCGTAGAGCGATCTAGCGTATATCAAACATAACAATCTGTAATGCTGACATCATCTAACGACTTGCGAATCATATCCATGAAGAAGTTATGAAAATGTGGGCGGATGGTTTAACGTTGAACGGCAACAGCACAATAACGCCCTAATACATCAATTCACGCACAAAATCTAATATATCTATGAATTAAACTAGGTATCATGAGCTAGATATAAAGTGATATCATGGTAAAGCGTAACAAAATCATCAATAATTGAAACAAACAGGTAGCGTCTCAAGAAAAAGTGCCAGGAACACCCACCATCATGATTGCATTTCCTGAAGTGTATCCCAATGCGACGGTAAAAAGGAAAAGATGAGGTAACGCCAATAAACTACTAACCAAAGAAAAATATAGATTTTTAATATTTTACAGAGGAATTTGAAGAAAAAAGTGTAACAAAAACACTTTGAAACAAAATGAAAGTTAAGATCGTATTATCAATATTCGAAACTAGGTCACAGTATTCAAGCTTCCTGTATCGAATGTACTTTATTTATTGCTCTATACTATACTCCACTGCACCTTACTGTTATTCATTCCCTGTATACAGCATAAGCTTGCATCATGGTTCGCCTATAAATCAATATATCAATATACCAATGAGCATGGGATGAAAGCTGGATTGTGAGTGAAATACATAAATTGAGTGTAACTAACTCCGAAGCTTGGGATAATTCTGTTTACAGTTGTACTTTCTATTTTGCACGGAAAGCTGTTCTTATCTACGTCCTGCAACACCCTGTCTATTTGCGCATGTATCTTTTAGGTTACTTTACTAGTAACTGACGAATGCAAGGTTACAGTGCCATAGTTGCGTACCTAGTGACATGGAATCTGAGCAGAAACGACGCAGTGTCAAGCCCATGCGATTCAGCCCCACTCCTCAAACATCTAACCAGAAGCGAAAGAACAAACGTAGTCCGTCAGACGCCGATACCTCCGGTGATATCTTGTCCACTGGTATGATGATGGCACCACACTTCTCTGTAAACTTGGGAATACTTTACTTTTACCCCGTCAATCCTAGCTGTACGCAAGGAAGGCGATGCTCATAGCTCGAGAACTTCATGATACTGAAATTCATATAAGATTTGTGTTGATGATTAGAATAGTGTTATTTGACGTTGCGATCACGGTATTGTTCTGCACCATGATGGTTTCGTTTTAGGATTGTTATGTTAATTATATTTCAGGACACGTGTTTGTTTGCGATAGCTGTGGAACTAATGTGTACAACTCCAGGTTGAGGGGCATTAAGAATACCCAGCCACGAGTTGTTCAGCCTTATGTAAGGAAATCGGAGAGTGGTGAGCTGATGTCAATATGCCTGAATTGCAGTAAGTATTCACCTGACCTCTTGACCTCCTGACCTCTTGACAGAATACCTATAGGGAGTTTTATTAATTGGTTGATGGAATTTCACTAGCTTTCAATAAGATCCCGCATTTAGAGATAGAGACACCTTACTCAGATTAATTTGCGAAGGATAACCGGCATTTTTTACTCTTCTATTGGTAGGCGCTCCAGTTTTGTAAATGCCGGTGTTAAGCTTAGACTAAAGCAGGCGAAAAGGCGAAAGCATAATAAGTACGAACAAAAGCTGGTGCATGATTCCAGCGCGCCTACCTATAGAAAAGTAAAAAATGATACACACATCTGTCATGATTAAATGATGTGAACACAGAATCTACAGTGGAGTAAAAGGCATTTTTTTAGAGATGCTATACTGTACTATACTGTTATCATTGTCTGTGTCAGAGTTAGCTGTGACTTTCAGAACTGCATTACGACCGGATGTCTAAGCAATCAGCTGCTCGCCAACCAGCCAGAGCTGCGATACCCGATCAGCAGCGGGAGGAGTTCGCGGAACAGCTCATCCAAATTACGAACAACCCCATGGGTAAGGTTACCAGCAGGACTAGCAGCCTGTCAGCTATCTGATGTGTAAGAAAGAAGCAGTGCAGCGTCTCATATTGTATGTGCTATGCTATGTATAATATACTGGATATGTGGTAATTATAACTGCGTTGTAAATATAGCGCAATGACGATTTCATGAGATGGTGATGATGGACAGCAAAGTTGTCAACTTTCTACCGCCGGTTATTGACGTACCTACAAGTGGAAACTGATAAATCTAATATGATAAATATTTAAGTTTTGAGACTCGGTATATTATGGACGCACTGTAATTTGCAGTATACATTGTAAATAATAAATGAATAATAAATTAATAATAAATGAAATAATAAATAGATAAAATGATACATAATCTTCATTTGAAGAATTACGTTTCGGTCTGTAGATTGTTAAAATCTTTTAATTTGATATGGAAATTGAGGTATGATGTTGACTTGTGTAGTTGCGTTCTCTTGGCGTTGTTTCATGTTGCCACCGCTATGTCATACTATCTACCTTATCCTTTTGTCAGATAGTAGGCTTTGTAAGAAAATTAGAGTTTTCTCCCCCTGTTTTTGGCCTAGTAGCCTGTGAAAACCTTTTTGCAAAGATGTTATTGCATATAGGTGAATTTTCTTTAGAATTATAGACTGAATATGGGGAAGACAACTTGATATACATGTAGATATGGAGCCTTACTGTCCTAGAGAATTTGGTCTGATATAAAATGATATAATATGTAATGTCTGATTGGTGAAGTAAGGGTTGGATTGTAATTAATTTCAGCGGGCAGGCTTGTGTGTCGCAATCCCAACATGACCTGCTCGTGCTCTAAGAAGTGGATTGGCTCATCCAGTGACATGCATTCCAAGATCAGAGATCTACTTGAGATTCTGGAGGCAGCCGCCCAGCTAAGGGGCAGGAAGTCCGTGGACAAGTCACTGAACGATGGGTGAGACAATCTGTGTCACGTATCACAGGGCATTGTGACAGATTATCGTGACAGTGTGTTGTCACAAAGCATTGCTGCAGTACTGTAAACGTGGTATTGATTGTGGCCTAAAGTATAACGGTTTTAGATCAGGGCAAAAGATACCAGCTCTAACAATAATGGATAGGGATGAGTGACATATAGGCTTACTAAGCTCCATATAACTAAAACTGACGTTTTGATAACGCTGCTGAGCTATAAATAGAACCTCGTTATAATTACCACGTTTACAGTATTATGCTAAACACACCACAGCATACTGTGACAGTACGTTGTCACAAAATATGTCACAGAACACTGTCAGTATGCTGTGAAATGACACTCAATTATGACGACAATCTTTTGAGCCGATCATCATTGGTACTTTCATTTATTTGTGTGTTTTAGTAAGATTGGACTCGGAAATGGGAAGAAGAGAAGCAAGGATTACGAGCAATATGTGCTCGTACACAGAGACAAGATGAGAAATGACATGAACTTGTGCGAGCCTCTCACCCAGTCGATCCTTGGTTATTCCAACAACTTCCTTCACAAGCGTCTGCTTACTGAGCAGGTTTGTCTGCCGTCCGCTGACGCTGATCGTACGGCGATATCTGAACTGCTTCTACCTGTTTTATTTATTTAGTAACTGTTATTAATTAATTCATTATTATCTATTTATTTATTTTCTTTTATATTAATTGTTTCACTATTATTATCTATTTATTAGCTGTTTCTACCCAGTTTTTTATTCATTATTTATTTATTTTAGAAGCGAAGTCGTGTCAAAGGTCAGAAGAGCTCTCTGGTGGAGGTGACATCTCTCTGGACCAGGAAGTGTTGCCGTGACAACTGCACCAAGCTAGCTCGGTCGCACGTTAACCTCGTCGCGAGGTGGAGACAACTATCGCAGGAGAGCCAGCGAGGCCTACAGCAGGCTGTCGCTGAACTCTTGACCCCTACTGCCGGGGCCAGGACCAACTGCTACAAGTTCATCTCCATGGTAACCGGGTGCAGCACGGCAACAATAGCCAAGACTTCTAAACAGCTCAAGCAGAATGGAGGAGTGCTGGGACTACAGGAGCATGGTAAATAATTTCTACGGTTTTCTTAGCAGATCTTCCCTAAGCCTCACTGCCCGTTTTAGCGTTTTTGTTGTTCAGAAAGCTTAGCAGACTGTAGAAATTGTCTGACCGATAGTAAGATGGCTGGTCCGGACCTGGACCCATACTATGGCAAGAGAGGAAAACTCCAAGGACATAACTTTCATGCGCTGCCATTTCCAACTGCATGCCTATGTAGCAGCTTTCTCAGCCAAAATTAATTTTGTAGTGCCATAACTAGCTCCCCCAGTGTCACTCAATTTTTCAAAATGTAACCTAAATTTTGCTGCTCTCTTCCGCTGCGGTTGCTGTACTCATACTTGTCATGGTAGGATTACGGCAGTATTGGAGGGATAAGAGGCAGCAGGACGGTAATACCGATGGAACTGCGGCTGGCTATGAGGAAGAGATGGCTACCGTGTGTAGCATACCTCAACATCACACTGATGAGATGGCACTTAAGCAGGTATATACGGTTAATTGCGGCAGTCTAAGCCACACTGTTAGTTGTAACACGGCCTGTGATATCGTAAAACCGAATCTGTTTGGAATTGAGTATTTTTAAATGATAAAGCTGTTGATCGCTAAAATGTAAATAGTATCAGCGCTTTTATTTTTTCATTTGATCACATAGAGGTTGTAGTATATCTGCAAAAAATTTAAGATTGCAAATATTTACATGATGGCCAAAGTTGTCCACACAATAAACTCCATCCCTTGGTACTAGATGTAGCATAATGCTCACCCCATCGACTGTCATTTGCTAGTTTGTCTAAAACCCAGCCATCGCCGAGGAGGGGATATTTTAATCTGTAAATTATGGTCTCGACCTGCAGATAGCATCTCTCTAGTCTGAGTCTGGCCACTAATGATTACTGTTACATGTGACCTATTTACTATCAGTGACCTGCTGTGAAACTGGATTTGACAGCGACAGAAATGTTAGCCTTTCCGGATTTTGAAGGAAACGCGGTATTTGTCTATTCCCCGCCCTAAAATTGCTCAAAATAAGAAGTCTTGAGAAGTCCTGAGCATTCTTCAGGAATTCTTCAATAACTTTCAGGGTGGGGAAATAGACAACTACTGCGTTTCCTTCAAAATCATCAAGAAATGAAACTGATAGCAATCTAACAATAGCAATACCATCAATGAGAAGACAACTCCTATAAAAGGTATAATGAGTGTAATTTCTATAGTGAATTCCAACATTAGAGATAATTCTTTGTTGCTATCAAAGTCGGTTGTACAGTATTTTCTATGTGTGACCTATTTACTACTTATGACCTATTTACTACCGCTGACCTATATACTATGAATGACATATTTAGTACTGGTGACTATTTCCTACTTTTACTCTATTTACTAGGTATAGTATAGTGCGTTTAGGCTGTAAACATGTATTTGTGGGGATAGTTGAACGATTTCTCTTTCCCTGCAGACTGTAGAGCGTCAGACTAGGAAGCTCGCACAGCTCGAGGATCAGCTCGCTCTGCAGCAGACGGAGCTTGAAAAGCAGAATGAACTGCTCTCGCGTCTCGTATCCAACTCTAAATCTCAGCCTACTACGCCTACTAGATCTCGGTCTATCATGGAGGACAACCTGCAGTACCCGGTGGCTGCCAAGGTATCAGGCCGACAGTCGCAGATGCTGAGCCAGCCGTACAGCCTGCCAGTCAGCAGTAATAGCGCTGTTATAGCAACGTCCAAGCCTTCCGCTCCACCACTCAGGGAACATGTACCAGAAGATATGGTGTTACAGTTGAATCACATAACAGCAACGATAGGTTCTTGTAATCACACTCAGATACACCCGGCTAGAATGCCTCACTATCACAGCGGTGACATGAGTTCACAACTCCCCGACATCAGAACGTCTGTCAGTGCCCCCAACATCAACATTGGACTGCTGAGCGGCGCTTTCGGTCAATTGGACGGAACGTTCCATATGCCTCACCATCACAGCCAATGGGGCGGTGCGACTCAAAGACAGTGGAAACCGGATCATAGCCACCAGTTCTAACTTAATTTATTTCCTTATCATAAGTTCTGTGAGTAGCACGTGAGTCATCAAAATAAAATGTTACAAAAATATAATACAAACTCGCTCACAGTACAACAAAGCTGGGCACACACATTATAGAACACAACTGGAAGAAGTCTTAGTAACAGCGTCGGTATAAGATCAATGCCGAATGACACAGGAAGCTGTGCTGCCTACATCAGCTTTACAGCTTTAATTCCTCGGTCTACAGAACACTAGAGCAGATTTTGAGCCTTAGTTCCTGCCATATGTTAGCTGGTGAGGTTGTTGCTGGCCAGTTCCTCCAATAGCCTCTCTGTACTTGGCACCCCAGCTACGAGCATGATGTCAGAAGTATTGGCTACCTGATAGACTGTGGGTTCAGTGGAGTTGTCAGCACTGCTGTGGACTATCGGGTCGTCTGATTGGCTCGTATTTATCTGTATGACGTTTATATTGGAGTCATCTGCAATAGAGGAATTAACCAAACACTGTTAGTGACTGACTCATGACAATATCAGTGACCACAGGAATAATATTACAGCAGGGGCGGATCCAGGATTTATTTCGACTGATACATAAGTATCCAACCCACAGTAATCTGAAACTCAGCTGCATAACCAATGTTTTAGCAATGATCACTGCGGTTCGTATTGCAGTTCATTGTGCGATGAGTGCAGTCGTGATTTCTTTACCTATATGTATATATACTACCAGAATATATACTACCAGAAAAAATAGTTGAGGCAGCTTGTTTGACTGAAGCTCAGGCTTCATTACCCTGAATCCGCCCTTGTCTAGGGAGTCGGAATAAATGAGCAAAGAAGTTAGCACTCAATAAAGACAATAAAGACTCAATAAAGACATTGAAATTAGAACCTAGTTATAAGAAGTGCGAGCAGTGTTCATTGACAACAACAACAACAGCAACAGCAACAACAACAACAACAACAACAACAACAACAACAACATGTCATTACCAGTCAATGAGTTGATGGCATCGTTGAACTGTGTCTCGGTAGCCTGCACGTCCACGTCTGGAATTCCTGTGAGCTCTACGCCATGCAGGTCTGTGAAAATCAATAGAAATGACAGTGAAGAGATCATTGCTAACAATGGAGAGAGGGAGGAAGGGAGAGAGAGATAGGGAGGGAGAGATAGGGAGGGAGAGATAAGGAGGCAGAGATAGGGAGGGAGAGATAGGGAGGGGAGTGAAGGTACGGAGCCGGACATTACCCGAGGGAAGAAGCTGCCTCAGCTGCTTGATCTGAGTCTCCAGAGTGTCCACTCTGTTAGCTAGCACCTCCTGTGTGGTTAAATAATTGCAAGATAAACAGAACATTAACATGTAAATATAAAATGAATTATTATAAAATATAAGGCAGCAGGAAAGAAATACTGTAAGACGGGCCTTGGAGGTGACCTACGTTACGAGGCATTAGTATCATCTTAGGGACACTGATAACAGACCGCAGAGTTTCGAGACAACGCTGAGCCTATATAATCATCATATATAATTATCATATATAAATATCATATATAATTATCATGGTGGACCAAAATCTTGTGATTATTGCCTCTCATCAACATTTCTTTGAACTGCCAAATCTTCATTAGATCATGAATACAGGAGAACAGACCTTGGTAGTGAGCTCCTTCAGGAGCTGTAGTCTCCGCTTGCGAGAAACTTCGGAGTCGTTGACTTTGGCGCCATCCAGCAGACAGAACAAACCTGCAACAAACCGACGAGTATCGACTAGTCAGGCTCAGATATTGGATAGAGTAGAATTGATGATATGATCCACTGTTGATAGAATATGGTAATACAATATGCAATATAAAATCATGGGTAGTAAGAAATAACTAGATAACACCATGCAAACAGAGGAGAATATCGACTTGTTAGCCTCAGATATCAGAGAGAGAGAGAGAGAGAGAGAGAGTAGAATTGATGATATGAGAAGTGCTACAGTTACTGTTCATAGAATATGACGATAAAATATGTGATAAAAAATTTGGTTGTAAGGAAGAAATACGTAATGATGTACACAACAAATAGTAGGACTCATAAAAATAGCCAAAATACCAGTTTATATAACACCGCTCAACATAAATTTGTCTTTTCCATCGTACCCTGTAAAGTGTACAGTCACGACTCGTATAATAAAAAAATACAACAGCAAAACCGGTAACCTTAGAAAGCGATCTTATTTAAGTGCCCAAATTTACCATTTTAACAAGATATAATAGAGAAAGAATGCTACTAGTAATAACAATAATAATAATACTAGCAATAACATAATAACAAAAGTGATACAGGAATAACAATAATAATAATACTAATGACAGTGAACTGACCTCTCATTGACAATATTTGAGTACGAATCTTCGAACATTCATCGCATCGTAGCTTCTCCTTTGCTTCCTCCTCATCAAGAGAACTGAGGTCTGAGGGAGGCTTGATCAGCAGTTGGCAGTTGTTGCTGCGTATTGTAGACTCATATCTGAATATAGTAGAGATACCTTGGTAGAACAGAGATTCACAGTTGCTGTATTCAGGTTATTGATGGTCTGAAATACTGAATGGAAACTAGCGCCAAAACACATCCTACATCGTTCCACTGCATATTACCGTAGCAAGAAAATTCTTCACCCATCAAATGCATCTTAACAAAGGAGAAGCGGCTCCGACATCAAGCAGAACTAAATTCTGGTTAATGGCAAAGCCCAGTAATCTTGTCTCGCCAAGCTAAGAGTGCCAGAGTTATCTTTTCAACTGATGATTTCTATGAGGGATTGCTATGCTGGTGAGAATGAGAATCAAGTTTTAACATTGAAAGAGTAAGTAGCGATGAGTAAGTAATTATCAGTACGTATGGGCAAGTAAGTAATGAGGAGTAAGAGTAAGCAATGTAACCAAGAGTAAGTAACGAGGAGTCAGTAATAATCAGTAAGTTATGGCTTCGTACCGCAGTAGTTGATTTTTAGCACCAAAGTCAGGTTCCTGATAAGCGGAGCAGAACGAGCTGTAGTCGCTGTATTGCTGGTGGGGCATCTCCTCGGGATTCCCGATACACGTAACGTACTCGTGCAACCTGCACGCAGTCGACAATAGTAACGCAGGCACCGACTGCAGACGTGAAGACGACGGAGTCGAGCAGTAATACTAACCGCTGCAGTAGAAGAGTGACCTGAGCGACGGATCGCACCATCTTTCCAAACGTCCGGATGATCTCGTGATTGACTGAGAGGACTTTGTTATGGACAACTATCGAGTACGCCCAGTTCGGATAGATTGAGAGCGAGACCTACGATAGGAGCAACTCGGAGGTGAATATGCATAGAAAACATACGGCTTATCATACCAATGATCACATATTATCGTCTCGCTAGTTGTAATTGGGAGTGGAACTTTTCGAGGCTTATGTTATGGTGTATGCGCAACTGCATTGTTATCGATATGAGCCTGAGATGGCTCGCTTTCCATTCAGATCACAAAAATATACTTTGATTAGATCATACTAGCACTAGCAGTTGCATTTATAAGAATATAAGTATGCAATCATAATGAAACAGAAGTAGAGCAAGACTATTGCAGAAGAGAGGAGAATAGGTGAAGGGTAGAGAGAAGAGGAGGGGTATAGGGGAGAGGGGTGGAGGGGAGGAGCGTAGTGTACTGTAGTAGAGGGGTGTAGAGGGGCGTAGAGGAGAAGAGTGGAGGGGAGAGGAGTGTAGTGTAGGTGAGTAGTGGAGTGTAGAGAAGAGGGTGAGGGGAGAGGAGTGTAGGGTAGGTGGGTAGAGGGGGTGAGGGGAGATGGAGAGGGGGGGGGGGGGGGGGAGGGGGGGGGGGGGGGGGGGGGGGGGGGGGGG
>ERZ1740065.2915-NODE-2915-length-10719-cov-11.840773_pt1 | contig 10719 bp, 18 predicted proteins | sample MGYA00581738_ERZ1740065 | MGnify/ENA primary metagenome ERZ1740065 (study PRJEB43018, sample SAMN04849749) | marine metagenome | isolation source: floating plastic debris | place: Pacific Ocean | collected 2008-09-01 | study: EMG produced TPA metagenomics...
CTCTCCCCCTCTCTCTCCCCAGCTAGCCTACTTTTCCCTTCCTACCTTCTTGCCTGCCTCTCTTGCCCTCCCTGTCTCCATTTTCTCTCCCTACCTGCGTCTCTCTGCGCTATCCTCACTGCAGCAGTTAGTTCATCTTCGCTGGTGGATGCGGAGCCCCTCCTAGCCTATAGTTGAGTGGGTTTTCTCTGTCAGCCACCTTTTCTATGGTGACCAGTTGGCGTTACTCTGCAGGAAGGAACGATCTACTGTCAAAGCAGTTAAACCAGAGCCGACTCAATGCTGAGGCTGCAAAGACAGAGCTGGCCGAGTACAAGGATAAAGCTTCCAGAATCTTACAGGTAGAACCCCCTCCCTCCCCCCTCACTGCCAGACTGTCGATTGTATTGTTGACTGTTCATCTCGTACCTCAGTCAAAGGACAAGTTGATCACCTCCATGCGAGACAATGGCGGCAGAGTTGGCGAGGAGGCGGACACAGACCTGGCGACTAGTATCAGCTCTGAGCTAGAGCAGGAGAAAGGCATGCTGAGACAAGAACTGCAGCAGTCGCTATCAACCATTGACTCATTGAGGATGGAGATACAGGTATGTGTAACAGCTCTTACCACGGCAGCCAGCTCTCCTCTCGTACCATCTGCATGGCCGATGCTCATTGAGAATTGTCTCCCCTATCAGGATCTGGAGGTGCAGCTGCAGTCTGATCACGACAATATGAGTGATAGAATCGACAGCCTAGAGGACAAACTGAGACAAGAACAGCTGAAAGTCAAGGACTTGGAGCAAGGTGAGACTGCAGTTTACTGGCGGTGCGGTGTGCCTGCACTGTGAGGGGGGGTATCAAGCGCTAATACTCATGTGTATTACCTGCACGTAGATGCTGGAGCAAAGGATGAGGAGCTGAAATATGTGCAAGATCAGATGCTGAGTCAGCGAACAGCCATGCAGCAGCAGATGGCGGACAGAGACCAGGAGATCGACAAGTTACGCAATCAGGTCAGCTCACTACCTTAGTTGTATGTCATGCATCTCCAGTACTAGTGTGACCTCCAACGTTATGATACTCCTCTGATACTTCTGATCAGATTTATTCTCTCCTTTTATCTCATTCTCTTCCCGCTCCTCTTGCTCCCTGTTCTTCCTCCTCTCCTGTTCTTTCCTCTCTCATTCTCTTACCTTTCCCAGTTGGTTACCATTCTCTCTCTTTCTTTCCCCTCTCCTCTCCCATTATCTCCCCTCTTCTCTCCATTTGCTCCCCTTTCTCTCCCCTCTCTTCTCCAGTTGCTCCCTGCTCTCTCCTTCCTCTCCCTGTTGACATTGATGAGTTGATGATAGTTTATTTGCTCACAGCTGATGTCAAAGAAGCTGAGCACATCTACGGAGACAGAATTGGAGGCTCGTCTCCACAGTTTGACAGAGAATCTGATACAGAAGCAGACACTCGTTGAGTCACTGAGCACGGAGAAGAGTTCCCTCAAGCTACAACTGGAACGTGCTGAACACACAGTCAAGGAGCTAGAGAGAACTTCTCAAGCCTCTAACGCTGTGAGTAAGAACACTGCGAATGAGACAGCTAGCATAGACTCAGACATTCAGACCGATATTTGAATCGATTACTACAGCAACTGCGGTAACTATGGTAACTGTCACTCAAGTCACATCACACATGAGCCAAGCGATGGCTTTTTGATTTTTTGTCTGGCATTGGAGAGTGTTGATCGTGTTAAATTTTGACCAGTGATGTCGCTGAACAAGCTTGCCGCAGGAGAATGCGACTGAGCTGAATAGGCAGTGGCGGTAGTCCTCACTATCTGTGTCTAAGGTTATAGGCATGCTGTGCTGTTGTTTCATTATACAATGCGTTATTAGCAGAGTACCACAGTGTTCATTGGAGAAGATGAGGGTTTGAGACAGCGGGGTCACGTACCCGCCTTCATGAAGGAATCGCCCACAGATCCTGAGTTTACGCGTCGAGTCAAGCGTGCCGCAAACACTATTGATATGTTCAGGTATGGGTTTGTCTCTCCTCTGCTATTTCATAAGGTTACATTCTGCTACCATGGACTGATCGATGTAATTTATATCTACAGCATCAGGTTGGGCGTATTTCTCAGAAGGTACCCGATTGCCAGAGTATTTGTTATTATCTACATGGTAAGTTCATTATACTTTCATCGATGTGTCGTGAGACGCCATCGATCATGACGGTTCATCTGTGCTGTTGCAGCTCCTGTTACACTTGTGGACGATGATTGTCCTATTGACATATCAGCCAGAGATGCACGGCTCTGAGCACAGTCACCTGCCTGTACCGATGGACGACACCATGAAACTGTCTCATCCCTGACAACCAGATCAGCTACCATTCCTTGAGGGAGCGAACTCACTGCCAGAGTTGAATTCCGGCTGTTTTAGTATCTGCCATCTAATGATCCTTATATGGGTGGAGGCTGGTATTGCTACTATGTATTTTTTTGTATTTATTGATTTAGTCACACCTCTGATATCTCATCAACATGAGCTACTGCGATGGCACCCAATACGATGTGCGTACAAGGGTTATCAGGTTTAACAGTTTATTCTGATAGAGAATGTACATGTAGAAGAACACGGCATAGAACATCTATGCCTAAGTGTATGAACTAACAACATGCAAAGACAGAATTCGTGATACAGAGTCGTATCTAGGACTAGTCTATAGTCAACAACAGGCAATGTGGTAGATACCAGCAGTGTAATAGCGCAGTTCAGAGGTAGATGAGCCGCGTTAATTGGTCTCTCTGTGGATCAGGACGAACAAGCCTAGGCCGGCGAGCACCAAGTACTGTAACCGTACAAAAAACCGTGATGGTAGTATGCGTAGACAAGTTAAACGGCTCACAGCTATCACTAATACCCACCTTGAACTTAGGGTAGTCGTTCATTATAATGGTTACAATCCCAACGTGGGGCAAGAACCTGAAATAATGGAAGCATCAACATACCAGTGGATGAGAAATCAATTGTCCCAGAAACCAGAGCACAAAAACTCCTTCCCTTAGAAGTACCGTATTCCCTCAATTATAAGACAACCTTGCTGCCCTAGTCACATATCTCATAGTTGTGGGAATACAAAGTGTCATCATGAGACAAAAATAGAAAATAGGGTTGAGCTTTCATTGGGAGAAGAAAAATCTGGCCAGTAGATACTCAGTGGACACTGGAGCACTATGGTTATGATGTGAGACTAGCCGATATAACAAACTAAACATAATTTCAAGCATCTATACTTGCTCCTCATAACATTTGAACTGTCTACGATCAATTATCCGGCAAAAATAGCAATGGTCCATCCTCGAGTGCAGGATTGATACTGAAACATGACCTATGACCTCTTAGACTCACCCTCGAGCTCGGCCAATTATATCAGATCTTTCCAGCCAAAGTTGGCCTGGTGCATAAAGGCCTCTATCATCGACTTGATTATTGTCACCTTTAGTCAGTATCTTGGTGGAGCCATCCTCCCTAAGTGGATACAAGCAATATACCAGCAGAGATGAAGGTGAAGAAGACACATACATTCAAAATACAATAGATCATACTTTTCATGCACTTTAATAACTCTGTGAACAATAGGTATGTCTCTCCCTTGAATCTTAAACACAACTATCTCTCCAGCTCTGACTGGCTCGTCGTGATGATTTGTGAGTAATAGGAGATCGCCGCGGTAGAATGCTGGTTCCATACTTCCGCTGCGAAAGAAGAGCCAAGCAATGCAACTATGGCTTTCATAGATTCTCCGTGATGCAAATCATGCAGACTACGATATTGATTAGTATTATTACCAACCTGAGAACGACAACTATTGGGCTTTCACCTTCTGTCGCAACCATCAGGCCTTTCCATATCATTAAAGCCGATGAAACGATCATAGCAAAGTTGAGCACTTGATACAAGAGCTGGAAACACAAGTGCATGAGTTAAAGAGTAAATGTGAGCCAAGTAAATGAACAACTGCCACTGCTAATATTATATTCAAGGTTGACAAAATTATAACTAAGTTTTCAACAATCTTGTACCTGTCTCTTATTCATCCGCCGCACATCATCAAGAAAATCAAGTTCCTTTAATACGTTCATGATGCTATACGTCGCTAACCATCCAGTGAGACAGTTTTTCTCATAGAACGTTCTTGTAGAATCAGAAAGCAGCACCAGCCGACAATCTCATTTGGCAATGAATTTGCCACACAACTCTTTCTTTGTCCTTGACCTCAACGAAATTGATTGTTGTTAAACCATCGGATAACCAATAACTATTACCGACAAGATATTAGTATTCAAGAAGGTATTCTTGTCAAAGCGTGATTGGGCAAAAAACGCTTCGGATCGTGTTGCCATCAGACAAGAGAGAACAACTCCTTGTTGAGTTTGGTCGAATTCTGGAATGAGACATATATCGTCTCATTGCGATATGGATCAGGAGAACTGTGTGGCCGTTATTCCACTATACTAATATAATGGCGCTAGTGGTAAGAACGACTACTTATATTCGGACTATACGCTCTATCGTTCTCGTCTCTATGGTTACGATAGTACACTCACGGGAACAAGTTCTACTAAACGTTATCGTATTAGTGTGCATAGCACCTGCTCTTTGACTGTGCTTCCGAGTAGTAGATAATATTTACTTTTCCTCAGAGTTGAAAGTTGAAGAACCTGGAATATGAATGCTGCTCCTCGCAAAAGTGTTTTTGTCACTCAGCTGCATGACAGGTACATACATCATACTGGTCTCCTAATCACAAAAGTGCAAACTCAATTCATATGCTACTCATTGCTTCAGCAAAAACATTTACCTCCTATGTGAAATATCATGATTGCTTTGTTCAGGGAAGATGAAGATGAAAACGTCAAATCCTTCCCAGTGGTTCAGGAATCAGCTGGGAAGCTGCTTGAGACTGGGATCAACACACTTCAAAAAACACTTTTACTGAAGAAAGAAGTTGAAGTAGGCAAAAATGAAAACTATGCCACCTAATTCGCAGTGACTATGCAACTACAGGTTTTTGTTCAGTTGTGATTCATCTATACATCTGAACTTTTGCAGGTTGAAAGGGTTCAGGCTGAATTGATGAAAAAGCGCGATGACTTTAGAAAGAGAATGGAGGGCTGTGCAGAGAGACAAGTGGCCTTGCAAAAAGACCAGCAGCAAGTGAGTATTGAAAATTAAGCTATCGGTGAGCTAACATATAATTATGGAATTTGATGGAATCTTCTAGATGAAGGACAGAGTAACAAAGTTTGAGAAATTCATAGCCGATAATGAGTCCAAAAGGAGGAGAGCTATTCAAAAATACCAGACAGAAGTTAAACTAAAGGAGCAAAAAACAAGAGAGCTGGAGGAGCTGCTGAGCGAATTTGAAAAGTTAAAAGCCAAGTAAGATAGCATGGATTCGATTGATTAGAATTCTGGAAGAAAACAGATTATCAAAACAGTATATCACATCGCATTTCATGACAATTCAATTCAGACATAAAAAGCTACAAAGGAAGATCAAGATTTACAAAAGATATGAGAAATTCCTTCTCAACTCAATAGAGAAACTTCCAGAAAGTAAGCAAGCTTTCTCTCCCTCTTTCCATCCCTTCTGTCATGTCATCCCCACCTCCATAACTACCTTATTTCCCACATCTGAGCCCAAACTCCCCACTCCCTCAACCACTCTCCCATCCCCTCTCACAACCACACACCCAAACCCTCTAACAACAACACACACAAACCCACACACAACCCAACAAACAAAAACAAAAACAAACAAACAAAAACACCAACTCCTCTACACCCCCTTCCCCCCACTCTTACACTCATCCCCTCCCCCCCTCCACAACTCTCCCATCCCCCCCCTCAGCGACTCATCCCCCCACTCTCTCAACCACTCTCCCACCCCCTCTCCCTCCTGTTCTCCTTTCCTCTCATCCTGCTCTCCTTGCCATGCCACTCTCCTTCTTTCATCATGAAGTTTGATGTTTGATGATCATGCAGACTACTTGGAGATGTCGGAGAATCAGATTGGCAGTCTGATGATGCGCTATGACACGCTACATGCGACGAACCAAAGTCTTGTCACAGACCTCGAGGGAAATGCCACCGAGGTAAGATCTAATTCAATCCATGTATTCTGGGCTGAGTGAAGTGAGGAAATACCATCTAGGACATTCCCTCAGTAGTACATTAACTGGCCAAAAGAATAAATTTATTGTTTTTGAATGTTTTTCGACGTTTGATCTGATTAGTTAAAGTTTAGTCAAGAGAGGAAAATATAATTATTAATTATTGTATTTAATTATATTATTAATTATAATAACTGAATTTGACGTCCGGATTTAGTTGGAGAAGCTGAAATCAGAGTACGAGGCATTGAAACAGGAGCATGACAAAGCTGTCGTCTCCATCAGCAGTGAATTGGCACGGCTGCAGAAGCAGCAAGAGCGACAAATAGACATGAGTAAGCAGAAAGAAGAGTGGTACATCATCGAGAAAGAGGTATCTCGTGAAGAGGTATGGAGATTCGGGAGTTAATTCAGATCATAGTCAGATACCGTTAATTACAAGTAGTTATTTTCTTGTACCAACAGCTAGCTGAAGTCGGACAAATACTTATGGCGATAGGTAACATTGCTTCTAAATGCCAAAGAAAGAAGAAAGTATCATCGGATGAAAAGTTGATCGGAGAGATGAATCTGGAGGAGAAACTAGACGTCATACAGGAGTACATTTGTGACCAGATAGACATTCACGACATGGCTAGTGAGCTCAGCCGAACGGCGCGGTCAAACGAGGGGTCCAGCAGGAGGCGAGGACGGGTGCACTTTTCAGAGTGACACAAATCCAATTTGTAATATAGTGAGAATTATTATCTTCATAATAGACTATAAATACCAGGAAAAATGATACAGCAATACTCATCAACAATGGATAATAATCGTAACAAAGGTGAGAGAAGGAAGCAGCAGCGGCAACGCTATGCTATCACAGATATTACTATTTCGTTCATTTGGCACATGGCAAAAGGCTGCACAACTCTATGCTCCGTGTCAAAGTTAAAATGTCAAGGTCACTCATTGATGTGTAAAACTGAAAAAAATGAACTACTTGAGATAATGGGACCCAAGCACCAATAGATTTTTAGAGCATCTACTGTATAGATAGTAGAATGACAGCTGCAAATACGAGGGAGACAACTACACGAGCTGAGGAGTTGTGCCATCCATCTCTCGTTTCCGTTTGTCCATTTGCTTGTAGATAGCCTGGATGTAGGCCTCGTAACTCATGACTAGATTCTCCAATTCCTTCTTGTATATCCGCCTCACCTGATCATCGAACACTTCCAACTCCTCAAGCCGAAATAACTCCCACTACAATCCGATAACGTGATAGCGATAATATAATCCTGTAGAACCTGACTTGTCGGTGGCACAAACGTCAACATTCTGTTCAAACTCATTGAACAATCAAAATGTTTACAGAACTGTGATGCATTGCTGTCTCACAGCAGCAAGAGAGAAAGGGAGGAAGAGGGTAAGAGAGAGAGGGTGAGGGAGAGGAAGGGAGGGAGGTAAGGGGAGCAGCGTGGACTAACCTTGAGTTTGTGGTCATGTTTATACGCAGCACTGAAGTAGAACCAAAGCCACTCCGGTATATCTACAGATATAAAGCAATGACCATCTGTCGCTCGCTCCCTGAATATTGAAGCGCACTGCGGGAGTTATCTTACCATCATTGTTCTGATTGGGCGAAAGCACACTGGGATTCCTTCTATGGCTGGATGTGCCTATCAGTATGGCGGACCCCAGGCTATTGCCAGAGTTCTGTTCATCGGCGAGCTGAAAGGTTTTAGGGTCGGGCACACCCAGAGCGCAAGGATGATGAAACTGGGCTGACTGAGTGATGTGGTTGACGAAATAGACACCATATTCATGAGAGTCCACCCTCTCCCAGCCGTTTGGCAGCGACTCTTTCTCTAGCGGGTGGCTCCAATGGGTAGTCTGTGTGTTGTGGTCTACATAGTACTTCCTGCCCCTCAGTGTATAATCGATAGACCAGCCAGGCGGCAATGGCAGCTCATCGATACCTGCAGTCCATCGACGATTGTCAAGGCTGGATAGTGATATGTGCGGAGGCCCTTGTCTGATGACCACACAGTGTATTGTATGATACATAGACATAGACATGACACATAGACATACACATCGTCATGGATCTAGGCGTCTCATATAGGTGAGGTAATCAGTAACGTGGATCACACACTATAAGCCATCAGCAGCAGCACATATTATAGCTAGATAAATAATACATTTGTATCACTTGAGCTGCAGTCACTGAGGAGTATAAAACGGTGGGCTCTACCATGTATACAAGAGGAGACAACTCCATATCAGAGAAGCTAGGAGAGTCTATTATGATTATTATTATCATTATTATATTACTATTATTATCACTATCATTAGCATAGGAATATTATTACTGTTATTACACTATTTTTATTACTATGATCACCCATCTATTAGCTACACATTCAACAACAATCATACACACAGACCACAGCAGCAACACTCAGCCCACGCGACTCAATCAGACTGGTTTACTCATGCTGGTGCTGCTGGTATGATATATATATGAATCACGACACTGACTCACAGGGTAGGGATGGACTGCCAGCTTTCTGCAGGTTAGCAGCAGGTGCACTCAAGTGGTTGGCGGGTAGAACTGCTGGTACTCCGATGGAGGCCTGCGGCGATGGCTGGTGGTAAACTAAGGACCGAGGGTCTGAGTCCGCCGATTGGATATGACCTATGATGTCATAGAGGCAGAGTTACAGGAGTAAGTAAGGAGTAAGTATTAAATAGATGCGGTAGACAGACCATGTGAGGAGGTGGGAGTGATGTACACAGGCACCTGGTTGCTGCTACTACTCAGCCGGTGGAGAGAGTCTATAGATGCCTTCGTGACTGACGTAATGCTGCAGATATGGCGGCGACGGTTAGAACATCATCCATACCCTAGCATAGTATCGCAGACGTCATGGCTTACCTCGCAGCTGACGGCAGACTGTTGGCAGAATTTAGATTCTGACTGTTTGTTGAATGTAAGCTGCCAGCTGAGAGCTGCTGATTGGTTGCTTCAGCCTTGTACTGTGGAGTAACGCTGGATATCATTGGCTGAGCAGGTTTCAAATAACCACTCGGCTCTTTGCTAGCTTGCTGTGCATATAAGCTACGTTTTTCTAGATGATATTGTTGAATTTGATGTGCTTCCTCAGTCTCTGCAACACCAATGAGATCATTAACAGTTACCTCGACTGCGCCGCCTCGACTGCGCCACATAAATCAGTAGCGCAATTCTCTAAACAAACCTGACAAATGATCGCTAGGAATATCCAGATGCTGAAATTGAGACGACAAGTCTTCATCCAGACTACCGATGGCAATCGGCTGTCGAGGAAGATGGCCGCTCACTATCCTATTACCGTTAGTGATTCCGTGAGCGCCAGATAGATTGAGTGAGTTAGAGATGGCGGGGGTGTGACCCACGCCTGTGTACGGCTGCTGTTCGGACAAGTAAGATCCCAAGCTAGGGTCAGGGTAATGGGCAGCAGCAGCCATATGATACGACATTCGGAGGTGGGGAGAGTTCCCGTGTAATACAGGAGCAATGGAGGCGTTCTGTTTGAGATGATACTGAGCCAGACCAGAAGCAGGATAATGCATCAATCCACTACTCCTCGCCACCGCCTCATACTGCTGCCGTGGCAACAGCTTGTGCATGGAAGCAGGATCCCTCTACAAGAAGAGCGGTAAGTAAAGAGTTCTTCATCAAGGTCGCCACATAAAACAGCCAGCATATATTCACAGGGAGAGCATCGCCTTTGAAGACGGACGTTGAACGGAACATGTGAAGGACATGGCATCAGGCCACTGGTAAGTGGAACCTGATGGTTTAGACAGAATAACCTCAGGAATGTGTCAGCATTTCATTACTATCTCCTATCCCAGTTTCACAACGTTCTTCTAATGTTCATCTGTCTCAGCGAGGCTAATATCTGGAGGCCGTTTACCAGCAGTTTTCTATCGCTTCCAGTTGATTTGCTGCTGTTACTACATCTACCTCTATCTATTCTGACTCAGATTTGGTTTATATCACACTGAAGTATTAGCATATTGATACAGTATTCCGTAGAAATATGTATCCCATGACCAGAATGAACGACAACCTCACCAGAGAGATTACCTCTACTAACACCGCCAAGACCAGTCTCCTGGTCAGCCCAATCGGGAGTCTCGACCAGAGATACGATGTGGACAGAGCAGCTGATATTGGTGGATAGCTTGAGTCTTACCAGTGATAGGTGGGAAGGGACAGCGCCTCCAGCCTGGTGATCAGCACTTGGAACGTTTGCCACACTTACTGTAACAGAAGCAATAACAGTCACAAACCATCCAGCTAATAGAAGAAAAGGCATCCCCCCCTCCCCCTGTCCAAAAATAAACCTTAACACAGGCTAGACTGTGGGGTGATCTGAAAAAAGTATAATCATTGCTTCACTAACACCACGAGTATTATCTGCGCCATTGAAACGCAGTGTTCTAACCAGATGTTTAATGATTTAGAAAGACCAAGGGAGCAAGCAGGGCAACAGAGGGAGAGAATGTGTGTGTGTGTGGGAGGGAGAGAGAGGGAG
>ERZ1740065.2916-NODE-2916-length-10716-cov-11.720477_pt1 | contig 10716 bp, 7 predicted proteins | sample MGYA00581738_ERZ1740065 | MGnify/ENA primary metagenome ERZ1740065 (study PRJEB43018, sample SAMN04849749) | marine metagenome | isolation source: floating plastic debris | place: Pacific Ocean | collected 2008-09-01 | study: EMG produced TPA metagenomics...
CCCGCCGCCGCCCTCTCCGCCGCTCCCCCCCCCTCCCCCCCCCCCCAGGACTATAGTGGTTCATTTGCCCTAAATGATCTGATTTATGAACAATAGCTAGTGAGCCTTCCACTGCCGAATGTTTTGTTCGCAGTAAGTGGGGTGTCGAATGACTGCTGTATCTACGCCTTACACATGGACAAATATTGATATCGCTGAGGACAATCGACTCTGTTTGAAGGCTAGAGTTGGCAAACATGACCAGCACTGCGATTGCCGTAAAGATGGAGAGACAGAACGTTAGAGAGGCAGCGCGTGATATCTTGAACAGCAAAGTGTCCAAGGTAAGGAGCGACACCGATCTGTGTGGGTAGTGACTGACATCAGAGGCTTGTGTCACTACTTTAGATGTTGCTGGAGGGTAACCAGCTTCCAAACAGATCGCTGGACATCCAACTGCAGAAGATTGACACTGATATGAAGAAACAGCAGGCGTTACTCAAGAACGAGGAGCAGCTGTTTAAACGGCGGAGGCTCGTGTACAGCTACAATCCTACTCTGGTGGTGAGGAGAAGTCTGCCTTCACAGCTCCACACGGTCGACAGTGGAGGTCAGTGGATACTGTGAATACTGTGAGCTGAAAGTCATACAGTTGTGTACTGAAATGTATCACAATCAGAAATGAACTGGAGTCCAGGAGCTAGACAAACGATAGACGCGTTCAAGGCAGTGGTGAGTAGAAAGAAGAACGTGTGGGAAACCAGATTCACGGAGAGAAATCTGAACACAAAGTTCTGCAGCATGGTCGTCAACTCACTCCCTCTATCTCAGCAGGAACGGAATGATCTGGAACAGGGCTGGAGTGTATACAGGTATATACAGTACAAGTTAGTAGCGTGCCGCTATTAGGGAAATGATGGTTATACAGATGGCTTGTTTTGGTAGGCCTGTTAGCCGCACTGATCAACTCATTCAATTGTCCCTCCGAGACAAGAGAGTCACAAGGAAGGCTCTAGCCCGATCGACTCAATCAAAGAAGACATCAAACACATTTATAACACAAGCAGCAGTCGATGAAGAGGTCATTGCAGAAAGAGAAGACCCGGAAGAGGCGTTGCTCAATGGCGAGCATAGACTGGAGGGTAGAAAGGCACTAGGGACATTAGTTCCAGTAGATTTTTACTCCAACAACGCCAAACTCGGCAAATTCAATCAAGTTCGAGACAAGCAGAAACAAAAATACTTTCAATTTCTCAAAAATTTTGACAAGTGACAAAATATGAATTTATTTCATACAAGCATTAAAAACACCCCAATAATATATATAATATAGTGTATATATATCACTGTCAAAGATCAAGAAGCAGGAGCCTAAAGCATCGGTATGAACTGAGCAAGACGGTTCTACTAGTGCACCTTGCCAATGGATCCGCCACTGGGGCTGGATCCACTCCTGGTGCTGGATCCACTCATGGTGCTGGATCCACTCCTGGTGCTGGACTGGCGATCATCGATGGACCTTTTGAATATTATGTTGCTGACGTAGATTGAGAGCCCAAATATTCGCACAGGGAAGTCACTAAAGAACCGAAGTGAGATGATATCAGTTACAGAGGAGGCGAGACGACGATTGTCCAGTTGGAGGCGTGTACTCACTAGTCCTGTTTGATGAGCGTAGCTTCGTTAGCGCTGACTATGAGTATTGGGAAGAAGATGGCGAATATACATCCACTGGAACGAACACAAACCGACTCAATCACTCGCAGCGGTACTACAGCAGGTCTAAGAACTAGTGCTGCATTTTAATTGAGTTATTCTAAGATTAGCTAAGCTTAATTTTACACCGCAAGATTATTCTTGTGGTCATTTTGAGGGTCAAGTTCACTGCTAACCCAAGAACATCACGCCACAAAGCTCTGTGAAGAGGTATGATTGCATTTTCATCTAAGGAAAGCCACCCCCAGTCCAGCTCCTAACAGTGATATGGCAGAGAATTCTATAGCTCAGAAGCTAGTCTGTAGTGGCGGGCTCACTTTACTTGGTAATGAGGCAACCTGTTTGTCATGTAACCCTATTTTATTATCGCCAACTGCATATTTGTCCTTATTTTTATGCTTCTGTTTGTCTTAATATTTATCATAAAATTAATCGGAAGATTAATCGAGATTAAATTTGTTTAAGAATGCAGCACTACTAAGAATGTTAATTGTTTGACAGTAAACTGATCCAGCACGTACATCATTTCAATCACTTACACTAGACTTACACTAGACTTACACAAAAAACAATGAAATACTCTGAATTAAAGGGACATTAAAAAATCGGGGAGTTGACTAACATTTGTACACACTATATCAGAGATTAGGGATGGGCTCGAGTACCGGTATCGAAGCCATCCCTACTAGAGAGATATACCAGGCTACCTCAGAAACAATGCTGAGGAAACCCATACGCACTCATTTTTTTTGCGATGTGCAGACAAAGTTTCAATCCTATGTATTCGATATGACCATGTTTAGTAACAATTTTTTAAAAATTACCTTATATATTTGTAGTCTGTATATATTTGCCGCACCTAGTTAGGCACACATCCCAACTGTGAGGGAATGCGGTACGACGGTGAAGAGAATAGCAAACGCTGTACCTGACTACCATGTCTTGAGCAATCCAGGTGAGGTAGGCAAGAGGTAGACCGAAGCCAAGGAAGTAGGGCCACTGGTGTTCGATCTGCGCCACTCTCTGACTGATGCTCCAGCCTACGAGTGAGATCAGCAGCTGCTTATTACGACATGAAATTATAATAAATTAAATAAAAATTAAAATTATAGCATCATTAATTTACTATTATATTATATTAGACATGATTTCAGACTGACAGAACTGACTTGTCAATATTAAACATGAAACTGAAAGCAATAGTAACCAATACCTATTCTTTCACTAGCCAGCCATGATCTATAGAAACTATGCCCATTATAACTTTTATAGGAGTTGTCTTCTCATTTATGAGGCCAGTGTGATTTTTTAGTTTCTGATGAGTTTGAAGGAAACATTTCCATCGCTATCATATCCATCGCTAACATTTCCGTCGCTAACATATCCGTCGCTTACATTTCCGTCGCTATCATATCCGTCGCTATCATATCCGTCGCTATCATATCCGTCGCTATCATACTCAGTTCTACAGCCAGCCTTCATAAGAAAATTCAAGTTGGCCTCTCCCATTTGGTAAGACAACTATACTGCCTACGGCTCTCTACTGTAGAACGGAATTTTTATGTGTGGAAAATATTAGCGTTTTAGCATGAAGTAAAATATTTGCGATCTGACAATTTTCGCCTTTTTGGTTCAGCCTTAGTTATATACAGCAACATTGAGAATAAATGCCCATTGACAATATTTGCGGACGGCTCGCTTGCAAAGATTCTCAACCCTCAAAATAATTCCGCTCTACAGTATGTGAGGAATAGCTGCGTAGCCAAATGGAGGGGACAACTCCAATACTCAGATATAGCTTAGCATCTCTAGTAGGTTGTGGATACGAGAGGAAGTAAACAGAAACTGTAAAATATGATTTATACATCTCTATTTTTGTTGGAGGAAACAAATTTGAGCGTTTCCTTTGTAGACACAGAGCACCAAAAGAGTAGAGATCTTAGTAGACATGTTTGCATTTCACATTTTGTGAACCGCCAAGAACGACCGATAAAACAACAACTAGACAAACACAAGATATTTTATGTTTTGCAATGAGAACGGCAGTAGCACTAACCGGCGTTGAACCATCTGTATTCGAAGGCGTACATGGCGTACAGCACACTCAAGTGTATCAGTGTGAGGCAGTGTGCAACTGGTGGAATACGCAGCATACCGGCGGCCATACTCTAAAACAAATCGAGGATATGAACAGGCGTGACACCGCGTTGTTAGTGAGGATGTACTAGGAACAGTAGTGCAAGGATGGGAAGTTATTCCATGTCGTGTTCCTCATCCGGGTCTGTTTCGAGGATTTAAATATCTTGTTTTTCATAGTTTTAGTTTTTTTAGTATCGCAATCTACAGCCGGACAGTAAAATCTTACAAAACTTTCACAATAGACCAACTTGAGCAGTTGTTGTTGTTGTTGTTGGTGGTGGTGCTGTTTACCTCTCTTATCTAACATCCAGCTGGACCAGATATTCGTACACTACATAGAAATCGACCAATGAAACCCAAACAGATTCAGAAGAAAAGCTCAGTGGGCTGACCGAACATGAGTTCACAAACAACACTGAACATTCTTTCAAGGATAGTTTTTGTGGTCAGGCACATTGTGAACTGTTTTTGATGGCCATAATTTTTCTGAATCTATTTCAGTCTCCGTGTGGCACGATCAGTTCAAAGTTAAATTTGAGAGATATCGATTCACAGCTTGATTGTGAAAATCTTCAATTTGCAAAAAGTTGTTTTATAGCAAACTAGTTAAATTAGTTCAGACAATTTTGTGTGAAAGATTCACTGCCTGCTATTTAGACTAGGCAACATGGTAATAATGGAGCAACGAGTCGGCCATCTTGGTATACAGACTCGCTCACACAGGAACTGAGGCTACACAGAGTGATGCGGTTAACCGGTCGGGCAGCTCTGTGTCGAGGCAAACGATGCACTTCGAACATGCTCCAAATCTAAGCGGCGCTAGGTCCGGATGTGCTTTCTGATCGGTCAATTTCTAGTTAATGGTGGCATAATCACTGGAGACATGTGTACAAGCAGTGACAGCCAAGAAACCTCTCTTCGTTTACTATGACCGCTTGCTGAACAGATGTTAAGCCTGGTTTCCATATGGCCACCAGCGGAGCGCAACCGCACAAATCACCAGCGGCAGCTGCGCAAAGTAGACATGAAGTCTACTTGTGGCAAGCTGCGCGGCAAGTAACACAAGCTTCCCGTCTGCGGAGCTATATGGAAACCAGGCTTTATATGATTGGTCGACCAGTCACTCTGTGTCGCCACCATGCCTTTCCGAGCCTACACATCGTTTAGCATCAAAAAGAAGTAAACATAGCTCTGCGAGCTGGGTGACTAGGCGACTGGGCGACTGGGTGACTGGACGCACCCAAATACTGTAGAACTAGATTTGATATCAACAGAAATGTTAGCGCTTCCTTCAAAATTATCAAGAAATAAAAATGATAGGGATCCCATAAATGAGAAGACAACTCCTATTTAAGGTATAATGAGCATAATTTCTATAGCGAATTCCAACGATAGCGATAATTTTTCGTCCCTATTTTCGTGGCTGTTAGACCTTCACTAGCAAATCCAGTTCTGCAGTACACCAAGTACTGAATAGAGTGCTCATATAGACTGTCACCAATAAGGGTTGAAATCACAGCAGAAGACAGAGGTCTAGAAGTTTCTACAGCCAGTTACTGTCAGCTAGACACTGGGCCAGGGGGGGGACAAACCTGCGTTAGGAAGAAGGTCTGTACGAGCAGACTGAATATCATGTCTGCTATCAGCAAACCGATACTAGGCAGCCTGGCTTTATACTTCTTTGTTTTCCATGCGGCATCAGCTATGTCCTGTAAAACACTGATGATGTAAACGAAGGTAGCAAACTAGGCTACAAAAACTGGAGTATGAGAGCAAGAGAGGCAGTGATTGGTCAGAGGGAGGGAGGGCGATTTTTTTCATTGGGTATTCAGTTTTCAATGGAAGGATTATTTTGGATTGTTTCTTTTGACCTCTGACCTCCTGAGCCAGTCAATTCCTCTAAACATTATTGATTTAAAGATATCAATATATGGCTATATATTATATATTACATATGGTATACCATATTACACTTAATACTTGATTTAGCTACCCAGTGAATGGTCCTTATATGTTTAAATATGTATTTATGTTTCACTACGTATGGACACGTGTTGGATGTATCTGTTTTATGCTTACAGTCATCAATGCAGAGCTGTATAGAGCTGACATACCTGAAACCATAGACTGTTCACTACTTTACTGACGATGAAGAGGGGCAACACCCAAAGAGCACCAAATATTGCAGACACCATGGAACCCATCCACGACCACAGTTCTGAATAAAGTAAACTGTTGCCTGGAACAGAAAGCAGTCTGGTGAACTATTGATGCCACGCAAAGTACCAGATGTTGGCACTGAAAAAATTACACAATTAAGTCAACACCACGTAATAACTGACAAGAATAGGAGCTCACCAGTAAACATTTGAGTCAGCCATTGCAAGCTCGGGATGAACACGTAGTCAAATAGCAGAATACTCATCTATAACCGGAACAGCCATGGTTAAATCGTATGGATAGCAGTTCGAATAAGTAATTATACTAGCCCATCGTACAACATACCCAAAAAACGCCTCCATTCCACAGCATGCATTGGAAGATTCTGTGCGTAATTTTGGGTTCACTGTCGCTGTAAAAGAGGTAAGATGAGTTAATACTAGGGACGTATAGCTTCAGCTAGCGTGAAACAACTGATCTGACCTTGATTTAACTTGATTCTTCGCTAAAGTCTCCTCGCGACGTTGAGAAAGGATGGTTTGGCGTTTGTTTTTGACTTTGACATCAAGCTGCCCAGTTTCAGATGGGGTTTTATGCAATTCATAAACTTTTATAAACCCGTGCAGACAGTCTCTAGTACCCCTCAGGGCATAAGCCAGACCATTTCTCAATGCTTCAGCCATATTTAAACTGGGGTGGAGGAAAGAAGAAAATAGTAAGGCTGTATTGTTGTCGCACCTGACGCCATCTCACACGAATTTCAGCTGCGGAAAGCTATTCTCTACTAGGCGCTCTTTGCCATATTATAGCCTTTTCCTTCCTCTATTTCATGAGAGGGAATAACGAGCATGATGTATCATCATATAGCATTTAGCATATTTTTTATGCTAAATGGTAATTGCTCGATGCTTACTGCAACCTCTTCGCCGCAACGAGCAGTGACAGGAGTTGGGAACTGATTTCGTTTCGCTCTTTCAAGCTTACAATTGGCTATGAGAAAACTATGTCAACTGATCTTCAATCAGAAATGTTTACCACCAATATTACACCTGCTTTTAGATCATATGGTTCTATATAAATAATTCATGTTACTACTGGATAGAAATTATAATTATAATTCTCGAAAAGAATATTATGCTTTATGCTTAATACAACAATCGAACATCGAAATCAATCAATCTACATAAATTTTCTAAAAACGAACGCCCCGCCTCTAGCGCACTATTGCGTCCGCTTTGTGGCTATATAAACCATCAGGCGCTGTTGCTCCGCATTTATATCGCTTGCATCACGGACTTACGACATGTCTGGACGAGGCAAAGGAGGTAAAGGACTGGGAAAGGGTGGCGCTAAGCGTCACAGAAAGGTTTTGCGTGATAATATCCAGGGAATCACCAAACCAGCTATTCGAAGACTTGCTCGCCGAGGCGGAGTCAAGAGAATATCTGGATTGATCTACGAAGAGACCCGAGGTGTGCTCAAAGTATTCCTTGAGAATGTCATCAGGGATGCTGTCACCTACACTGAGCACGCCAAAAGGAAGACAGTCACAGCCATGGATGTGGTGTATGCTTTGAAGAGGCAAGGACGCACACTCTACGGATTTGGTGGATAAACTGACGATCAAACCCCAACGGCCCTTTTCAGGGCCACCAATACAAGTTGAAGAGTTGTTCTAGTCAAGTACGCACTCGCGTACTGAATATAACCATTAATTCCCATTCGCCCGCTTTGGTGCTATACCAGTATAGAAACAATATGGCCCCTCCCGAACGTATCGTGGCAGAATTGTGGGTTTTAGAAACTGGTCATCTCTGTGATACTAATGAGGCGTACGCAGAATGTAAAAAACAACGCTATCGGGTAATACTAATACGTCCGAAGAAATTTCACTTTCTGCTCATTCCCTGGGAGCCTCTGGTATTGTAGCTACCAAATAGGAGATAGCTCAGTGGTAGAGCCTGCACCCGATACGCTGAAATGATAAGTTTGTTGGTTAGAATCCCACTGCAGTCTTGGCCCACGTGCCACACAAGTGTGCTCCGACCTGCCTAAAATGACTTCGCAGTTCAGAAAAACTGAATCTCCGGTGTTTCTAGCCTGTAAGGTTGACAGCTGTGGTGCTGTTTCGAGATAAATGTGCTTCATGAAAACAGCAGACACCAGGGATCGTATACGAGTCCATAATAAACCCTGCTGACTCGAGCAAAGCCACGCACTTTCGGAAGTTCTTTGGTTCTCACCGCAATGAAATCCGAATGAAAGCCGTGATTACTTGGACTAAACGACAAATACAAGACCGCGTTGAGTCGCCATTTCCGCTATGGCTTTCGTAGTATCAGCGACTTAGTAGTATTTTTGTTCTCGTGATCCGTCATCACTTCCCCACTACTAGATCCCAGCAAAGACCCTCTTTGATCCAAATTACATAGTTAACAGGTTCCAATCAATCTTCAAACAACTGCAACAACACGTCACTAGGAATACACGGCTATTCAAAGTACTAATCTTCATATAGTAGAAAGGATTCTAGTTTCTCTTATATTATTCCGTCGGATTTCTCATCGTGAGACCTCGGTCGTATCTTCGTCTACGTGCGAGGATTATGCAGTGAGACTACACTTGAAGTTGGAGCCTTGCATTTAGGAACGTAGGTATGTATGTATGTGACATAATGTCGCGTACAAATCCAGCGTCTTGGATGTTTATTTCATGACTGCAAAACACGTGAATGATTGTAATCGATCATTTGTAGCGTTATTGTAAATCATATCTCACCTGAACGTCCTACAAAACACAAAAATGGATATCCTAAAAGCTGAAATAGAACGTAAAAGAAAACAGATCTCTCAAGCAAATGTGGTCGTAAGTTTCCTTGTAACTACTTGGATAGAGCAAACCAATTCGTACGAACCATCTGATATTCATACTTAATAAACAGCCGGAGAACAAAAAGTATTTCAAGAGAGGAGAGCTTCTAGCGAAGCAGCAGGAAGAATATTGGCAGAAACAGAAACGGTCGAAACTTCAAGGGCCTTCAGAACCGTCTTCTACTAGCAGTTTGAAACAACAGGACTCTGAGTCAAAACCAGAAACCAAAACAGAAGCTGACACTACCTCGGCCAAACCTAACCTATCAAGGAAAGAGGTAGATCTATTTTATCTAAATCTTGCCACATACAATGAAAATGGGCACCGTTGCTATACTATACTGGTTGTCGATGTTTCAAAGGTGATCAGACGCTTGAGGGAACGGTATGAGCCGATTTTACTCTTTGGAGAAACGGAGTACGAATGCTATCAAAGGCTGAAGAAGCTTGAACTTTTGGAGCCAGAGGTCAACAAGGTGAGCCACACTATCACGAGCCAAGTGTCACGCTGTTTCTATGTTTCCAACCATATACAGAGTTCTGTATAGTACAGTAATAGAGTTCTGCAAAATGCAAAATAGAACTTTCGTACAGAGTTTGGTATAGTACAGTATAGAACATAACTGAACATACCTTTGCTATGTCATCTTAGTTTTACTATAACATCACAATAATATAATACTTATGATGTAATACTCACTGTATTACAATACTAGCAGTACCAGTAATATTAATACTAATAATAATGATAGTAATACAGTATAATGATAAGTGTAGTAATAGGACTGATGCTCTTTATTTATCTTTCTCCAAAACCCTACAGCAGGAAACATTTCATTTGACTCAATTGACATTGACATTGACATTGAGTTGATCACAGTGCTTACACTGTTTCAGGGCTACAAGAATGATATGAAGACAGCGATGGACAAGGTTGACCAGCAGTACCTTAATGAGCTGTCCATGGGCTCCGAGAACTCGGCCAAGAATGCCTACAATGTCACCGTCAGGGACTCCGGCATGGTGGAGGATGATATGCCTGTCAGTGTCACTGAAGCTTATTTCCAAACGTATCTATGGGCTCGTTATCAGTGAGGGCACCCGCTTACCGCTGTCGTATTCAATTATTGCAGGTGATGGCAGAGGAGATCGGTCAGGGAGACACCAATAGCGACCAGACGAACTTGATGAAATTCTTCAAGGTTAGACTGTTCGACAAACATTCCGGATTCTGTTCTACTCTTCCTTGCATCTGGCTGTGTAAAAACTACTAGCCTCCGGATATAATGAGCTACTAGAGTGTAACAAATCACCGTCTTCTCTCCATCTCCTCCCCATTACCTCCCCATCGCCTCGCCATCTCCTCGCCATCGTCTCTCCATCGCCTCTCCATCTCTGCTCCTTCGCCTCTCCATCTCCACTCCATCGCCTCTCTATCACTTCTCTATCACCTCTCCATGACCTCTTCATGACCTATGACCTCTATACAACCTCTCCATGACCTCGCTGTCATTTCTGTATCGCCTCTGTATTTCTGCTCTCTCTGATTGCTCAGTTCATTCTACAAAATTGGGGAGAGGATCTGAACAACAGACCGGATGATATGAAGAAAAGTCGTCAGGGAAAGATAGACGCTGCCACACACTCACAGACAGTCACCTACTTGAGGCCACTATTCGTCGTATTCAAGAATAAGGTAATGCCACCCTCAATAACTCGTATCTTGTATTCTCTCTCTACTATGGTCTATCAATTTTTCTCTCCCTCTCTCTCCCTCTCCTTCTTCTTCTCTCTCTCTCCCCCTCTCTCTCTCTCCCACCCTCTCCCCCCCCTCCTCTCTCCCTCTCCTCCT
>ERZ1740065.2917-NODE-2917-length-10712-cov-13.345313_pt1 | contig 10712 bp, 7 predicted proteins | sample MGYA00581738_ERZ1740065 | MGnify/ENA primary metagenome ERZ1740065 (study PRJEB43018, sample SAMN04849749) | marine metagenome | isolation source: floating plastic debris | place: Pacific Ocean | collected 2008-09-01 | study: EMG produced TPA metagenomics...
CCTCTCTCCCCCACTTTACCCTCTCTCCCCATCTCTCTAGTGTGAGCAACGGCAACACCAGCTCTGCTTTACAGCACACAGTTCCTTTTCTTACATGAGCTAGGATAAGTGGCGAGTGCCAAGAGCTATTATTCCGCGAAAGTAACAGATCGAAAAGTCAGAGTTGTCGTCCCATGAATCGGAAAATTGCGTAAGGATATAGTGTCTAAGGAACTTCTTTCAAGACATCAGTGGAAGCCATTAGCGTTTTGTTGAGGCCGAATCAGAGTGAGTGCAAGGTCCTGCCTTTCTCTTCGTCATGGCTGACCGGGAGGACAATACCTACCAAGCAAAGCTTGCAGAGCAAGCAGAGCGATACGATGGTGAATCGATTTATTCCATTCTACCAACTGTTTTTGCTGTTTTCCTTGCGTTGTGCATGTGCCTGTGCAGAGCATTTTTGTATGGACTTGTGTGAATTATCGAGCTGATTACCACCCACCGCATATGCCATAGCCAACAAAAGTATTTTATATTCATTACCCGTCAAAGCAGCTTTTAATTCAATGGTTTTGAACAGCTATCTCTTTCTTACGTCAGAAGTAACATGATACGAGTATATACCTTATTGTTCCGGTATTTCTCATTTACTAAAAATTTCTACTAAGTGTTTGTAAAGATTGATGTTATCTCCCCGATTAGCGTATATTTCAATGGAAAGATTAATGTTGTATACTATTGTAAGAGTCTTAAGTTACACGCTAGCTATTGACTTTTATAAGCCATTAGTCTCTAGAGAGTAGATTTGCTTTGTTATGAGCTGAGTCGGGAGTTATAGTTAGTAGCTCGTAGCTTTTAAAATCCCAACATTCAAGATGTACCCATTCCACCTCACGAATTATGCCTGTTTCTCTGTGTTTTATAAGTTTCTGTGGTCATCATCACACCCAGGAGAGCAGACTGCTCAACTGGTTTGTGATCCTTGTTCTTGATAACTTTCTCTTTATGGTTACGCATGCATTTATGGAAAGCTTCTATGTTGTAGAAATGGTGGAGTACATGAAAAAGGTGGCACGCTTGGACCAAGAGCTCACGGTGGAGGAGAGGAACTTGTTATCTGTAGCATTTAAGAATGTGATCGGTGCCCGACGAGCCTCCTGGAGGATAATCAGCAGCATGGAACAGAAAGAAGAGGCGAAGGGTGCTTCACAGTCGACTCTAGAATTACTTAGAGGTTATCGAGTTGAGGTCAGATTCACGTAGTCCATCTGACTGTGGACTTACTCTGTGTCATCTGGGCCGTCCACCAACTGACCATTTACACCTGTACTATGTAGATAGAGAAGGAGCTTACAGACATATGCGAGGAAATCCTCGCTCTATTAGAGGAGCACATAATACCTGCCGCCACGGTATCAGACTCTCGAGTGTTCTTCTACAAAATGTATGTGGGTCACACACCTCCTCCTAGTGTTCTATGGCAGTGCCAGAGAATACATTTCCATACCTGTCGACCCGTCAAGCCAAAAATACTGGAGATTCAATTTTCTGAACATTGAGAAGTCATAGCTCAAAATCCCTACACCCTACAGCTAGGATTGTGTCACATTTGAGCTCAGCTCAGCAAACTCTAACTGATAAGACACAGGAGAACAGTAGAAAAATAATAATAGCTATTTTGGCTCAAAATTTTGGCAGCCAAGGGAAAGACGGAAGACTTGACAGGTACAGACATCTCCCTTTTCTAACACGGCAAGGCTTTCTAGTAAATTTATATTGGAGTTGTCTTCTCCGGCTCTATTGATGAGACTGACACTGAGGCAGGTCAGATGAGAAGAAGACAACTCTAGTTTAATTAATATAAGGCCTTGCCATGTTAGGAAAGAGAGGTCTTTCGTGCCAGTTTTCTAAGTGCAGTTCTCTCTGCAGGAAAGGCGACTATTTGCGGTACCTCGCTGAGTTCTCCACTGGAACAGAAAGGAAGCAGCACGCTGAGAACAGCCTCGTTGCCTACAAGGCTGCTAGTGACATGGCAATCAGTGAACTCAATTCAACTCATCCAATCAGACTCGGCCTTGCTCTCAACTTCTCCGTATTCTACTATGAAATACTGAACGCCCCTGACAGGTACATACTTTGAGTTGTCTTCCCTATCATTAGCTCATAGCCCTGCTGTTACATTGCCACGGTGGGATGTTTAGGGCGTGCCGCCTGGCCAAGGCAGCATTCGATGAGGCGATAACCGAGCTGGACTCACTGCCCGAGGAGAGCTACAAAGACTCTACGCTGATCATGCAGCTACTGAGAGACAATCTGACCCTGTGGACATCGGACATGCAGACAGACACCGGTACGTTAGATGTTGTATTGTAAGAGGTGGAGACAAGTCTCAGACACTTTGACTTCTGCCCTAGAATATCAGAAAGCGGATTCAGATAACTGATTTGAGGCTGATATCTGGTCGGTTAACCAAACCGAAACAGCCCTAAATCTCAGCCATTTGATAGCAATGTCGCGTGTGTTTACAATGTTGGGATTTAGTCATGGGAGTTGTTATCCCCTCATTGTGTTAATCTGCGGGGTCAAAAGCTCATTCCTTATAGGCATAATAGTGCCAAACCAAATGCACGAGTAGACAACTCTGGTTTAATTGCTATTTTTTGTCCAATACCACATTTCTCAGACAGTGAGACTTTTTGCAAAAGTAGAAGTTGTCCTCTCCTCATTCATTCCTATGCCAACTCATATTCACATACAAATACCCACTATCTTATCAGCCAATCAGCATCTAGTCAGTTTATTTCTAATAAGTATATGATAAAGTCAAAACCGCTCCTGTGACTCTGTGTAGGCTGAGCACGTGTGACAATATGCTCTGTAGTGTAATCATGTCTTTGACTTGATTGTTGCAGATAACAAGGATATTGGCCAAGATGGTGAAGTGCAGGATTTAGAAGGAAACGCATCGTAGATGTTTCACTTCCATCATGTCTATCACATCTCTTGCTTAGTTCGCCGCCAATGAACCATGTTGTTTAGCTTCACATGCTTTTCTCTTGTGTCTCAGATCAATTCTGATATGATGATAGCTTTTTTCACAAGTCATGATATTATTATTTGCATGTTTTCAGTCTTACGCATACAAAATACTGGATGATGCATTGATTCCTTTTGTGTTCTTATACCAAAATTTCCGTGACAACAGATAGACTTAATTGTTCTTTCTTACTGCATGTTGTGCAACGCTGTTTAATTTTTATTCAATTCAACCATAGAGGGATGTTTTCTTTTTCATCAATTTTATTCTTATCGCTAAAATATTGTGGCATTGCTACTCAGTCATTGTTCCATTGAACGTAATCAATTAAAATTTACATAAAATACTCGCTCACCAATAAATCACGAAGACAGCGCGAGGAATGGATGGTGCAACGCTGCCTCAGCAGTGATCCTGTCCTCTGGGTGCAGCGCCAACATCTTCTCCAGTAGATCATACGCAGAATCTGGGAAAACAACAGGCGCCTTTCGCCGACATCGCAGGGCTTTGAGTCTCGAATTGTTGTGGAGGTCTTGACACAGTCTCTGTAACATAGACATGTTCACCAGTAATGTACCATGGAAACTCTGACTAAAGCCCTAACAAAAGACTTCTATGAAAGCCCCGATGAACGCTGGTAGTAGCCATACGTGCTATGAAGCAAGTTATCCATCTGGCATCAATTTTTCATAACAGCCCCTGGGATAGCTGGCATCCACTGGAGACTTAGCAGCAGTTGAAGCAGGGAGACAGATGTAAAGCTGCATGATACGACAGGAACTAGGAGACATACCTTGAGAGTGGAAGGTTTCGAGCCATCAATCTCAACCAGCAATCTTTTACCCATTCTCTCAGCAGCTTCACATAGCGCACCCTTGCCAAACAAGGCAACTAGCTGGCACAAGCTGGTCATGTCATCCGGGGCATTGAAAAAGTTAGGACGTCCACTCAGCAGCGACAGCAAGATAACTCCGCAAGCCCACATGTCCACCGCTGTGGTCTGCTTGGCACACTTCAGCAACACCTAAAATAAAGCCACCGACTAAACACGTGTGGAATAGTAGAGGATTGTAGTAGAATTAAATCGTAGATAGCAACGCTTTTTATAAATCTGTAACTCCATCATCTTAAAAAAAAGATGGCCTAGAGAGGTAGTTGATTCTTATGGAAAGCTGGCGCAAGCCAAATGCCAACGACAGCTCTTTGGCAATTTTTGATCTGCTAAATGCCAAAGACTGTGATATTTAGGGAGAGTGGAATAGCTCGATAGACGAGCTCGCCGCTTGACTGCTTCAGGAGGACATATGAGTTCGCTGTTCTGTCTTTAGTAATTTCTGTACACTATCGTGGAAGAGCAGGCTATCGCGCACGCATCGCTTGGCAATCATTTTATGACGCAAACCAATCAAATGAATTCTTTGTGAACCAATATTTTTGTTCTGATTAAAAAGTGAGATACTCCACATGATTCCTGAAATAATCACTTCCCACACCTTCATCTTGCAATTAAATGAGTGTCAGTATGCCAATCCAATAATGCTCCGTATGGGATGTATAAAAATCTCAATACATACGATTTCTTTCCACCGAAATCTTTGAAGTAAATAAACAAGCATGTTAGCACATTTACCTACATCAATCAAAGCCAAAAAGTTCATGTGTGAGACTTTCATCGAGTCACGACGACAGGTAGAAGTGCTCCCTCTCCCAAGTAGCTTTATAAAAACAAAACAACGATTTAGTGTTCTTCGGTTCGGTATTGGTCTACAAAGAATTCATTTATCTTCTACATTATGCTATGCTAGAAACTAGAATTTCAGCATTTGCAGAGGATCTAAAGTAGTGATATGAGTGTGTATATCTTGTCTTCTTTTCTCTATGATTAGTGCATATTATCTTAGCATATCGTTGTTGGCATTTAGCAAATTAAAGATTGCTAAAGAGCCGTCTTTGGCATTTAGCATTTGGCTTGCGCGCAGGCCTTCCATAAGAATCAACTACAGGACTAATGATAGCAGGTAATGCCATTAGTCCAATTAACCAGAGTTATGTTATGTTATAGTGTACTACATTGCTGTTATACTAGGGACTGGTAAGAGGTTTCTCAAGCTCATGGAATTCTGGTATGACTTCTCAAACTTGAGGGAATGGTGCCAGGCATTTGGTCTAGGTAAGGTTCAAATTGGACTAAATTTCATGAACTGGGGCTTCAACTACAATGAAACTATTCATTGCTCCCATTGAGCAGTAATGACTGTTGTCAGCCAGCAACTCCCGTAAGTCATAGATAAGTACACACGATACGTACCTCAGGAGGTCTGTACCCAGCAGTTCCTGCGCGAGCAGCGGATATACCTGGCGCAGCCAAACATCTCCGACACACCTGATTCCTGCCTCTACAGTCACACGGGCTTTTCCTCTTCCTGGTTCCCTCGTGATTGATACAGCTGCCATTACTAAGCTTCTGATTGGTCGAGTCTTTTAGTGGCGTCATGGCAACATCTGCCGACAACTGTGTAGTTGTCAATGGCGAAGCGGTTTCATTGTCCGCATTTTCAAACTGCGCGAGACCAAAGTCAACGAGGGCACAACTTTGAGATTTCAGACAGTAGAGAAAGTTATTAGGCTTCACGTCCCTGTGGATCATTCCGCGTGAGTGGATATACCTCAACGCAACCAACAAGTTCCTCATATAGTGCTGCACATCGGCCACACTGAACCTCTTTATCAGACGACTGAACTTGTCATGTTTATGATACGGCATGACCAGTGCCACGTTGTCACGGTGCCGGGCAGCGAATACATTCTTCACCACATTATGCTGCCCGTTCAGCATGGTCAGGAAGTTTAACTCGTTTGCCTGTATGGATGGCTCAATGATGGGTGTCAGATGCTTCACAGCATACTTATCAGGAGCGTTTGGTGTCTGGAATTCCGATTTGAGTCGTGCTTCATACACTGTCGAAAAAGTCCCTTCACCGATGACCTTGCCAATTTTAAGAACTTCTCCCAGCTCTGGTATGGAACGTAGCAAGGTCGACTCCAAGTCACAACTTTGAGGAAAACTGGTCTCCTCCATAGCTTGTGTAGTCAGCTACAATCTAGATAATAGACAAGAAGAGAGAGATAATAGTGCAAGAAACTATAAGAGGCAACATGATGGACTGCTTGATATAATTAGGTTCAGAACAACATGGGTTTCCGGTTCCCAAACTTGAAAGTACCTGGCCTACAGATATGTGAAGGTCAAAGGCATGCTACTCTCTAGACAGAGTTCAGTTCTACACGAGGCTAGTTAATAGGAGTGCAGATGTATATAGTATATATAGATGCAGATGCCTGTCACTAAGTTTGTAGGCATACATACTAGAGTTGTGTTCTCTTGTCATTTTGTATCAATGCCCTTTCAGTGACATTGTCAAGCTAAAACTTTTGGTGTTGGTAATATCGATGGAATTGCATGACTGCACGACTTTAATGTGATTATATATCTGTTCATCCTACTTGGCTTGGAATAAGACTAAATCTTATTTGTGGGCATGATGGAATGTGTGACTTTCCATACGATAGGAACAGAAGTAGTAGCAGCTAGCTGCATCAGTTACTACAGCAACTTACCTGCCATGTAGAGCATTATGCAGGAGTTGAATGGTACCAATTTAAGGGGAGCCCAAGTTCTTTCTAGGGAAAAACCGTGAATGGATGAAACAATCCAAATAATATGCGAAAAGAGTAAGAAACGTGGACCAATGGTAAGTAATGGAGGAGTTTCACAAAATATTTCACCGCGTATAACCAGATTTCTCAAACGTTTCAGCACTAACTATTAGGAAACAGGGTGGTATATATAATCTTCGTACAAGCTAAACCATACTCTTAGGAAGCAAAGCCTATATGAAGGTCAAGGGCGAATGCCGAGAAGAACTGCGCTCTACCGGAGACCTTACTCTCTCTGGCTCTACTGATCCCCGCTGTTGCCTGCATCCAATGTAGTGTAGGTGAATACGAGCCCACAGATTTTTTATGAAAGCCAAATCAAATATCTCCAACCGTCTGTAAGCGACTTAGCATCTGGAAGCAACTGTTGAGAAATTCACTTCTGCGTTATTTTACAAGTAAGTTAACTGGTCGTGTTTTATAATTGATAATCTTACACAATCAGAACTGAACTGAACTGAAACACAGTATTGTACAGAGTACAGTCGCCAGTACCTCTGGACTTTAATATCTGGTTTTTATCGCCACTATCTAGTAGGATATGACTACGATTTATAGTTGGCCATCTAAGTATATCTAGCAACCTTAGCTGCCATTTTCCATTGAATCTTGATGCTGCCTACATAGTTTGATGATATTATCACATGTTTGATGATATTATAATATGTTTGATGATATTATCATATGTTTGATGCTGCTCAGGCGCCATGTCACATACACCTGAAGGCTAAATACCTGACAAATGTTCCAAAGAAGAATTTCTACTTGACTTGGCTAATAGCAACTCCATCAATTTATCTGTAGATCATGAGGCGCGTGGGTAAAAGGTTTTGGCAACTTGAAATAATCAAGGTAGTATACCTAATATGATAAAATCAGCAATCAACTATTTCAGTTCATTCTCTCCACTCTGCTGCGCTGCGTCGTGATATCGTTATGCATGTATTTGATGTAGATGTCATTGTATATGGCATTCCCAGTGATGACTTTCTGGATATTCAACCAACCCAAGGTGTTGAAGCGTCTAGGACTCTCAAAAGATACAGTAAGTTCGTTTCTCTCTAGTGTACTGATTAATTTCCAGCAAATGGGCGATGAGCCTAGCGAGGTGGACAACATAGCTGAAAAATCTCCTACCTATCTCCTACCTATCTCCTACCTATCTCCTACCTATCTCCTACCTATCTTGGGGCATTCCATCATTTCACCTGTTGGAAAGAGCAATAAGGCTAAAATTATTATCATTGGTTTTCTAATATTCACATGTGGTTTAGCTGAGCTCAACTATGACAGAATTTTAGCTTTTGGGGGTAGAGACTTCCAACTATGGATTTTAAGAGTTCAGAAAAACTCTACCTTCAATTCATTTGCCATATCATGCTGTGTACAGTAGACCACCACGATGGATCGTGTTATGGATTGTGTCAATATTTACTACTGTGTTCCCTCATAATTAAGGCGCGAGTCCTAATCTTGAGTAAACCTGGGTGTGTTCTATTCCCTCGAGGTTTAGACGCAGTGTCCTATTAAATAACGTATATATTATAAGGCGCAGTCGAGGAATTTTTTGTTCTCGACACGCCTGACCTCACCTGACCTCGCCTGACCTTGCCTGCTTAGACGCCTGTCTTTATTGTGAGGGATTACAGTACCTCTCACGGTAATAACTAGTATTCATCGATGGATCTGTATACGGCCAGCCGAAGTGACAGGTCGACATTGGCAGTATTGTGGGGGGTATGGATTAGGGATAGATTCAATACCGATATTCAATATCATAATTTGATACTTGTCATCTCTTGGAAAACCCTAGAAAACTTGCATAGCAAAATATCGACTTTATCGCATCGTAACAGATGCAGTATCACACCACGTGAATATACTTTCAATAATCTCATATATTTGCACTAAAAGATGTATTTGAGATAAATAAAGACTGATGACTGATTTTATATAACATTGCAGCTATTATTGTATCAGGAACATTCATCTTTGATGCTGATATCGTACAGTTTCCGGACAGCGTGAGTAGTTCGATGTCAATATATCGAGAAGACAACTCCAGAATTAAATGAATAGCCACTGTTGTGTTCCGAGCCCCTCTCCAGTTAATACGCACATACGGTATTATCAGCTAATGTATTTATTAGGATAGTGATGCATGCCCATATATTAATACACGTGAAGCTACATAAAATATTTATAACAAGCAGACCACTCTTCTCGGTCCATTTAAACAATTTCAGCAGCAATGGAAGCAGTAAATATCTGATCTCACATAGCAAACAGCTGGCTGTAATTGGATTTGTCCTTCCTTGACGGACGTAGGAGTATTATAGGATTGGAGTGTCATCTCCTCTCCAGGCTCAATGCTGCACCGATGCTCAAGTGTTCAACTATGTGATGGCAAATTCTGTAAATATTAGCGGCAGGAATTGTTTTGCAAAAATAAACGCTGCCAGTGAAGTATGGATACTCTCGCTAGCCTCGCTGCGTAGTAATCGCTATGGAATTTGGCAGCTGCAGTCACAGAGAGGAGAACTATGAGATGGCAATAATTCCCAAGCTGAGGTCATGACTGATGATGACTCATTGGGTCACATCATATTTGCTAAGCACTTAATTCTGAGCTATAAATACAACGGCTTACAGTAATTACAACCATCTTAACAATATGTTATGGAGGGTTTCATCTGGCGGAGCAATGCTGCATGGATATTTGGCGAGAAATTGAACTCGCTGCGATTTACTCCATGTGTTGGTAAATTTATCTTTCATGTCCTAGAGAAGTCTTGTAAGTTTTGTCACTTTGGGCTGTGGGCTTAGGGACTGAGGGGTGCGTTGTTTTGAAAATACTAAGCTGAGAGCTGTTTTTATGTGGATTTGATCGATTGTCATTTGATGGAGTGTAGAGGTCAGTGCATTGGTGTAGAGGTCAATGATGTACAATGTAACAGTCCATGTATCAGTCAACCCTACTATCTCCTTCACATAGTCTTCTGTAGACCAACTCTGGTGATACACTACAGGCGGTTACCAGATGCTGTAGTTGTGTTAAGCTTGAGATGGAGCTAAATTTATTTGAAGCAGTTTTTTCATCCAGAAAATATAAAACATAGACCTAAGGTATTTGTTGTTTTCTGTGTTCCATGCCATTTGACATGCCTAATAGTCAGAAACAAGCGTAAAGGATTATACGGGAATGCATGGCCATCGCAAACCGAACGATACCACATTTGTAAATAGATTCACTTTTAGTTAGGTTTCCGTATGGAGCTTCCCGTTCCTGCGCCACTACTTGCCTCTTTATGTCGAGGTGTCAATATTGTAGATGGAGTGCGTGCCTCATCTGGACACGTCCGACAACAAAGATGATGTAAGTAAGATGGCTTAATGCCGGCCGCAATATCTGCCACTAGGTTTTGGGCAATCAATCAGTTTTCGTTGTAGATTATCGCCCTTAGAACCATTCGAATGAAGAAGGCGATGGAGAAGAGTGAAAAATGACCGAACACGAGAGCTAAGAAGTGGAGATACACCAGTCTATCAATGGAGACATTAATATACCGTAACAATGTATAAGAGTGTGTGTACACAGCAACGCCTGTCACAGGCATTGGGTAAAGTATTGTTACACCGTCATCATCGGTCAATATAACCACCTGTACAGCTAGCTCATTTTCTCATCAGACCAGCCTTGTGCACTGTTGTAGCTCGCATACGTCAGCAATCGCAGGTGTCAGCAGGTTGCTGTTAGCAATTGTCTAGCCGCACGAGAAGAGGACAGTATGATGCCGATTTGACATCTAAACAATTGCTGCCAACATAGTCGTGCGAGATAGCGATCTCTATCGCTGCCACTCACATCCTCGTCTGCTGTCCTTTGGTTCAAGTTCAATTTTCCTCTAGCCTCTTTCCCTCCCTCTCTGCGTATTGGGGGGGGGGGGGCGGGGGGGGGGGGGGGGGGGGGAGGGGGAGG
>ERZ1740065.2918-NODE-2918-length-10711-cov-10.522616_pt1 | contig 10711 bp, 7 predicted proteins | sample MGYA00581738_ERZ1740065 | MGnify/ENA primary metagenome ERZ1740065 (study PRJEB43018, sample SAMN04849749) | marine metagenome | isolation source: floating plastic debris | place: Pacific Ocean | collected 2008-09-01 | study: EMG produced TPA metagenomics...
GTTTTGTTTGTTTATTGGTTTTTTGGTTGTTTTGTTTTTTGTTTGTTTTTTTGGTTTTTTTGTTGGTTTTTTGTTGTGTGTGTTTGGTGGGTGGGAGAGGGAGTGGGTAAGGAGAAAGAGGTGGAGAGAGAGAGAGAGGGAGTGGATAGGGAGAGGGAGCGGGTAGGGAGAGGGAACGGGTAGCAGCAGTGACATGTTGAAGGCCTAGTGACAATATATTTCACACTGGATATAGGCAATAGTTTGTATATCATGCCATACCCTCTGACCGATGACGCAGCGGTGTCCACACTGACTGATCTCTGCTGTCGGCTGGATGTGCGAGTTGTAGGAGCGGGTGAGGCAAGCCTCCTCAGTTTGGACGTCCTGGTGAAGGTACCACGCTTGGGGTCGCACTGGAAGTAGCGGATACCCTGAACGGAGCCGTCGTTCTTACCCGAGTAATCATCTAAAACAACCAATGTAGAGTATGATACTGGGAGAGTAACTACAGCCTAGTTCTACGATAGGCCTGTTGCTTACGGAGATGGGCAGCCTAATTTAACGGTAATTAACCCAGGCTGTATTTACACCGCACAATTTCTAACTCCGATTGAGAAGGGGGAAGGGATACAACATCAGCGTGATGTCACGCTGATTGCCGTTCAGCTGGGTTTTTGGGGTTTTATGGAGCCGAAAATGTTCTGTGACTAGTTCAGCCAATCAGAGGAGGGGATGAGTAGCACCAATCGGACACTGCGACAAATAACCAAGTAAATTCAGTGCGCTGCCGCACAGAAAATAATGAAACACATCCAGACAGACAGTGAGGCCCGACGGAACGAGCATAATCGCTAGGGTAGTAGGTTACGCATCATTATCAAATGAAGGCATGGAGGTATAGAGACGTAAAGGTACAGATGCGTAGAGATACCGGGTGTAGAGATACCGGGTGTAGAGGTACCGGGTGTAGAGGTACCGGGTGTAGAGGTACCGGGTGTAGAGGTACGGATGTGTAGAGGTATGGGGGTGGGGGGCGTAGAAGCGCAGTGGTACAGATGCGTAGAGGTACCGGGTGTAGAGGCGTAGAGACAGGTCAAAAACCAACAAGGTGAACCAGCTGGCTAACTACTATTACAGAGGTGAGCAGAGAGACATGGGGGCATGTGTGAATATGTACATATCATATCTGTGTCAGAAAAATCAGACAGGGTAGATGATTGATAGGGGGAGGGTGGAGGGAAACGGACAGACCAGCTACATGAGGAAAGACATGAAGCGAGATGACGTATGGAAGAGGGAAGAGGGTGCAGCAGATAGGGAAGAGGCAAATATGGAGGGCAAGGAGGAGGACAGTGGAAAGGTTCAGGTAGAGGGTAGATGAATAGGGAGGAAGAGATGGAGGGAAGGAGGGCCAGGGGTGAGGTAGGGAAAGAGGAGAGGAGTTGAGGGGAGGAGAATGGAGGAGAGGGGAGCAGAGCCAGAGATAAGGCAGGGGAAGAGGAGGGGAGTAGAGGGGGAGGAGGAGAATGGAGGTGGAGGGGAGGGGAGGAGGTGAGTTGAGGAGAGAAGAGGAGCAGGAGAGTGGATAGGGTTGAGGTAGAGAGATAAGGAGTCAAGCGAGCAGTACAAGGTCAGCGATCAGCGACAATGATGATGAAGAGATGAATATACGATAGTATCAATGATGAATCATCGTCTGATCATTTCTATGCGTAGTAGTGGCATGATGTAACATCAATAAGTCTATGTACTATAGATACAGTGACATATACAGCATGATGGATACAGCGATAGACGGAGAGAGAGGTGGAGCAATAAACGGAGAGAGAGATGGAGCAATAGACGGAGAGAGAGATGGAGAGGTACATACCGAGCACGACGCCAGCGTATTCCCCGCTGCCAAATTGTACCTCACCCAGGAATGCTATGACGCCCGTCTTGTCTGCGAGGCTTACCCTGTCACCGATTATGAAGTCGTCTACACCATCTGCAATGGGAGAGAACAAATATACCTCATTTCTCCTCTATAATATCATGTAATACATACGTTATGAATCATAATCCATGGAAAACCGTTGCCGTAGCAACACGACATCAAGGAACAAAGGAGTACAAAGTGCTGGGATCCTACACCGGTTTGTTTGCTGAGTTTTCTGTCTGTGAATGCAGATGGATGCTATGTCAATTTGTGAAACTGATGTCTTGTTGACCTAATGGGAAGATGTGACAATGACTCGCACCAGTCCGAACCCAAACAGACAATCGATACGGTAGGCAGCATGCGCCCAATTTTATCGAAGCCGAGAACACAACTTCTCATCACCACCAACGCATACGCGTGCCTGTATGGCGTTTCCTGTCAAAAACAGAGTTGAACGTTGGATGGAGAGCCTGTGTCTGACGCAGTATTGTCAGACTTTCTGTGACACCGACACGCAGCTATGATGGATGACACACTGTGACATCATTAGCCTAGTCACAGTACGAGATAACATGAAAACGTGGACACAATGTCATGGCTGTTGCCAAGGAACAGAAATCGTTATTAGCTTCCATCAAAGATAAGCTCTCCCTCTCTCTCACTTCTCAGCCGTCCGCCTCACCTTCAATGCCAGTACTAAGCAGACGCAGTGCTGATGTAAAGATATGAAGTATAGTGAAGAATGGCATACTAAAAATAGCAGGAGAGGTAGAGGAGGAGAGAGGAGTGAGAGGGAGAGAGGTGGACAAGAGGGAGACAGGAGAAGAGGGGATGAGAGAGAGGTGGACAAGAGGGAGACAAGAGAAGAGGGGATGAGTGAGAGGAGGAGAGGGGTATAGGAGGGAGAGGAGGGAGAGGAGAGAGAAGGGAAGTTGAATGGAAAGGAACAGGAGATACAGACAAGAAAGGAGGGAAAGGAGAAGGGAAAGGAAGGATCAAGTCACTTCCTGCGGAGGCAAACACAAAGGCATTGTGCGAGAGCCAGAAACTGCGAAAGCAGCATCCTGTGTGACTGCGCAATGAGTCAGCCATGTACTCAGAGCGTGAGCCGTCCAATACCACACTCAGAAATACAGCAGGAAATTCATGAGACGCGAGAGCAATGATCGTCCAACAGCGTGCTAACCTTGAGAGGTCGTGTCTGGGACAGATAATGCATCAGTTCTAGGAGCAGGAGGAGTGTCCATAGTCGGCTGACTTGGTGCTAAGGGTTGTGACGTCACGGTCAGATAGCCATTACGAGACTTACTGCCTGAAATGGAAAATATGGGAAGGATGAGCATCTAAGGATGAACATCTAAGCCGTATTCTCAGCCATTAGTGACACATGGCGAGAGATTCCAAACCTCGGGGTGTATAGAGCAGCCACAGTTTACACAGAGCGTTATCTCTACAACCTACGGATGCTGGAACAATAGAAATCAATGCGGAATGCAGCTTACAGACTATCGCGATCAGATATCGGCAGCAGTGAGTTCATATTTCATAGCCAGATGGCAGCACCAACACCGTTTGAAATCAAGCCTTTACAGATCATGGATCAACATTGATACGCCATGAGTGAGGGACGGAATCTGTTTGGAATGTCTCCCGACATTCTCCTCGACAGAGAGATACAACTAGGCTACGGTTACTGAAGAGAGACGTGGAGAGAGAGAGACGTGGAGAGAGAGAGACGTGGAGAGAGAGAGAGAGAGAGAGAGGGAGAGAGAGAGAGAGAGAGAGAGTGGGAACTGGAGAGAGAAAGAGAGGGAGAGAGAGAGGGAGAGAGGGAGAGAAGAGAGGGGGGGGGGGGGGGGGGTTTTTTTGTTTTTTTTTTTTTTAGTTTTTTTTTGTGTGTGTGTGTGGTTGTGTGTGTGTTTTTTTGTGTGTGTGAGTTTGAGTGAGAGAGAGAGAGAGAGAGAGAGGGATGGTAGAGAGAGAGAGAGAGCCACAAGCTATCTTACCGTGAACTCTGCACTGTGGATTGTGATACATGTGCTGTCCAGTGGAGCCAGACAAGCCCTGACGCACATGAGATTGGTAATGACCGGTGTTATAGGAACACCCCGCAACTACAAGTCGTCACCTGGACGATTAATGTGACGCTGTAAATCTATTCAATCAGCTGATACGTACACATAAATGTACGTGCCGCCACCTGCACGTACGGCCAAGCAGCTAATGTCGCAGCGCACAGCAGGTTCAGTTACAGTGAGTACTGTTGTTATCTAGTATGCAAGTACAGAGGGCACCCAAAACAAGATAGCACAATTCCTCATAATGAAGAGCTCTCCTATTGAAGGCTGACACCTAGATAAGAACTCTGGAATGTTATTACATCCATGTCAGACAACACTCCATGACTTTGACTGGCATAAAACACAGCAAAAGTCTCACAGAATCCCTAGTAAATAACTTTCCATCTGATTAATTCTTACGTCATACAGAAGGGAGTTGATCTTTACAGACTGAATTAGTATCAGCCAGAGTGCCATTGGAGCATGAGCAGGCAGTATGAACCGCAATAGAAACAACACAGTCACCTCACAATAAAAAAGCAAACTTTGGCGCTGCCGATTGAAACTGATTATATAAACTATTGGTCAGGTGACAAAGTCAGCTGAATAGAGAGTGTATGAAACGCTGTCGAGGCATACAAATGCTACACTATTGAATGAGTTAGTGATAACATTGACACCGTATCAACGTCTAACTCTCACCTATTGCACAGGAATGTTTGTACGTGAACTCCTTCCTGCCCAGAGCAGCCGCTATGGGATAAAAGTAGCCCAAGAAGTTGTGCATGTTCTCACAACCAAAAGGACACAAGCACTAGACAAAATTAACGTAGGCCTTAGTGTATAGTTCCTAGAGAACGCAACCACCTCAATCTCACAAGCGAGGCGACACTGGAATGAATCCTGAATTTAGACTGGCTAAGAGGTCTTCAAAGAAGAGAGAGAGAAGGAGCGGCGGCAGGCCTTTATCATCCTAATGACAGACAAAGCTCCTCCAGATAAAACTAAAATTACTTTTGTATTTAGTCATCTACTTTCTATGTTATCTATGCATAGCAAGTACAGCTAGCACCAGCAAGAATAGGATGTGTCATTTAGAGTTGTTCAACAGACTGAAACCTGTCGAGGTATGAAACAGGTCATGTAGTGCGCAGTGTTATGACTGCAATGCAGATCTAAACGACGATAGCATTCCATGGTCCAAAGCGAGAGAATCATATTCAATGAACATATTGACAGACAATGTTACAGAATATGAAGCATCTAGGCACCTAGATCAAATCATATCACTGATGTAACTTGTATGAGCTCGCAATTTTTAGACGATGGATAATCCACGTGGACAACATGTTACTTCAGTACGTGACCTGCGACTGTAAATTCGGTCTCAGATCGACTACCGTTCGTATTTTTACGAAATTTCAAATACATACCAATAACAATCTGTAAAGGTTCAGTAGGAGCTGCCTTCGTTGAAGAAGGGCTATGTGTAAGTCTCGACTGTTTCTTCTAAACATATACGTACGGACCTACATCAGTCGCTTACTCGTACAGCAGTCCAACTCATCCAAGCGTCACTAAATAGATTAGAATCCTAAAACCAAGTGATACTGAATTCTGGGGGATTATCAAGGTCATTGCAAGGTTGAAAATGAAGCTCGCGCTAAAATTGCTACTATAGCGGCACACCAGAATTTTCATTTACTAGTGTGTATTTTCAGTGTGTCAGCAGTTAGATTCTTGTCTACAAAAATGATTGAAATTACGTGTAATGACCGACTTGGCAAGAAGATTCGAGTGAAATGCAACGAAGATGACACAATAGGCGATTTGAAGAAACTAGTAGCTGCTCAAACTGGTACAAGATGGGAAAAAATAGTTTTGAAGAAGTGGTATACGATCTTCAAAGATCATGTCACTCTTGGCGACTATGAAATTCATGATGGAATGAATCTTGAACTCTACTACGGTGAGTCTGGTATACTTCTTGAAAATGAATTATATGTAGAGGTCAATTGTGTTTACATTTTTGTGTTTTGTAGCGTGATACCTGCTCGAAGGCCTGTCTGGTAGTAAACGAATACCTGATACCGATACAAGTCACACAATTGAAGTACAATGGAACCGCAGAAACTGTCTTAACAAACGTCTAAGCATGCCATATAGCATCTTAAGTCAGTTAAGACTTGCTGTAGGGTCATATTATGCCTCATGTGCTATTATCTGTAAATAAAATCACATTTTATTTGTACACACATTTGTCTATGTCTATGCCAATGTTCCACTTCCTAGATCTCGACATGAAATTGGGAAAAATTGAGATTGGATTTCTGCCATGTCGTAGTCCATCAAATTTCTATCACTGCTGTAAGATCGTCACATGACAAACTTGTTACTATGATTACATGAGTGTATGGCCATGACTAAAGGACATCTGCTAGAAGTATGAACTAGCTGTGGGAGTTGCTCACTCTTTCATGAAATGTTTATGTTCAATGAAACTGAAAATGAGAAGAGGGATGATGAATCGCTGAAGATATCATTTAATTAGGCTGATTTGTGAGATTGTAGGAGTTGTCTTCTCCTAACTTGCAAAGGCGGCTTGCCTGTTACCAGGTGTCTGCATGAAATCATGGATGGGATGGGTAGACTGCAGTTATGTCATTATGGTTCATCGTTAAACCACTGTAAAGACTATTTGTTGAGCTAAATGGGCTGGATAAAACTAGTTTTCTCACACCAGGAGAATGCGTTCAATGGCGTCTATTTGTACACAACCAATCAAGTCTTTGTATATCACTATGATGTATTGTCATGTTGAATGTCATGTCTGTGGTATGAAGTATGTAACAGCCAGTAACACGCAATAGCTAAACACTGGTCAACCTTGAGTACTGTAAAATCCCTGCAATAGTCCTGCTGTGTAACAGCTAATACTGGTCAACCTTGAGTACTGTAAAAATCTGCATAATTGCCCTGGGTCAAAAAGGTCTTCTGACGGAGTCAGCACTCTGTAGCTTTCTGTGATTCACTGGTCAAATCTCTACTTTGAGGAGGGATTATGATAAAAATCCCACTCAGCTCACATTTCAGCCTACAGATTCTATTAGCAGCAAGTTATATCACACCCAAAGATATTGTCTCATTTCTGGACACCGTGTAGTAGGATTGTCTGATGGTATTTGACTGAGCGTGTAGTCACACTTCTATCACTGATACCTGAGTGCATGTTCATATCATACCTGCCCACTCTCCCATATTTCTAGCCCGACAGGTTGACAGTTGATAGGTATGGTACATGTTGTAATAGACTCAGTAAAGATGGACATGAGGAAGGATTAAGCGTGTATTACGGATCAATTAGAAATGCAATAAGTATTCTTCCATGTATGCCATGTTTTACAGTTCAGCTAATCATACTCCAGATGATCTAGCAATATGGATCGAAGCCATTCCAGCTCTCGCCATCCAAGGTCATCCGATTGCCATGAATCCGGCAATCGCTTTCCAAATCTGAACGCGTTTCCTCTCTTGCCAAATCGAAATGTGTTTCCTCGTTTCCCGAATCGAAATTTACCGACACCTGAGAATACGTCCCAATCTTTGGACCCCGCCATAGCCTCTCGGTCTAAAAAATAAATTAAGTCAAAACCGTCGCTTCAATCTCAACTTATTTCTGTAGAAGTTGATTACTGTAGCATCGCTTTGGCTTTGATTCGAGTGCCTTAGAAATCGTGTGATGTAGGCAGATTGTGAAATGACATACAAATAAAGCATGCATAGAATAGTGGATCAGCTGTGACTCGCAATCAGGGATATAAAATTCTACAGTCTGCAGTATCTGTGACATCACGGGATACTCAGACTGTCTGCATACTTTACAGTTTTGTATAGGTAGGAATTACAGTGGCATTGTAAATCTAGCAAAATAGGGATTCTATGTGATTTGCTATCAATAGAACAACAAAGTTGCTAACGTATTGACCTATGACCTAATTACCACTAGCGATTAAAGTACAAGTTTAAATAGTCAAATTTAATATGGAGTTGTTGAGACTTTTGTTACATCTTGGACACGCAATAATTACTACGAATGCAGTACTTACAACACTTACACTACTCATAGGTACTTACCTTCATAGTTGTCAGAGATGGGGTAGGCATCACTCAGCATCAGTAGACTCAGTACCAACACCAGAACCAGCAGACATACAGTGCATCGCTCTGACGTTCGCATCCTTATCCCTTCTAGCGCTGCAGATCTCCGATGACAAGAGTTGAATGAATCTATGAAAATTGTTATTCATCAGGAATTGTAGTTGAGGTATCAACAGAAGGCGGAGTCAAACGATATCTCAGCATGACTGATATTCCGTGCTCACAGTTGCGTCATGACAAAACTCGCAGCCATTGTTTAAAGATCCAAGTCACAGGAAATACTCTTGAATGACTCTGTTCTTACTCATCCAGTGATTGACTTTTATTGTGGCAACGTCACATGCTATCAAAGAATGCACCCACCTGTTTGCCTAACCTGAGGCTATATCACGACCAAACGATTTCTCTCTTTATCTTGCTTTACGTCTGAGTGTAGCCTTGCCTCGAGTGCGTGCGACTCTCTCAGACGAAGTGGCAAATGGCACTGGTATCAATCTGCTGTTCGCCTTTTTATTGAACCCGAGAGGAGGACGCTAGTCTCCTATTTGTTGACCGATAACGCATCGGCAGAATCCTCAGCGCGGCTAGAATAGGCCCTAAGATCTTTCCTCCTCAAGCTTCTCAACTCCTCCAATCATTGTGTTTCGCACAAATCAATACGATTTACTCTGTATCATTTCATCATCGTGTTGGAGTTTTCACCTCGCCCACGATACCCTGTAGACATGAATGGGTGGTCAAATAATATTATGCTTATGTAGGCCTAGCGCTATGGCAACACAGCATCATGGCAATGTTGTGCTATGAAAGTGACACCATGGTGAGGAAACAGCGTGATTATTCAGATGTCCTGCATTGTCCAAGTCTGAGGTTGCAACGAATCAGATTTCAGCTGTCTGTGTGCTCATATTTCTCACCCCCTCTGCTGGTTTTGTATAAGCTTCAAAGTTAATTAGAACAAAACTATTCACATTCTATATTGCTGTCACTCTCCAGCTGCACCCTCAGTTGAGTTATTGATCTCGTGTTTGCTCATTATTAACCAACTGCTGTATGACATGTCACGTGTGACGGCTAATTTGTCAATAAATCAAAATCACGAAATGCTTAATGGCTTATACGGTAGTTCTAGCAGGTTATTGGCTGACAGCACGGCATTATGGGATAGCTCCCGTTTCGTATAGTCCATTACATTGGGTCGCTTCATTATATTTAATTCATAGGTGAAGTAGTAAGCATGGAGGAAAAACTGTTTCGGGTCAAACCAGGCTCTCAAAGACGCGTCTGCAGAAAATGGAAGGTGTGCTGTAAATGGTTTATGTTCTCCAAATTCATATAGCATCAGTATCAGTATCAGTATCTGTATCAGTATCAGTATCAGTATCAGTATAGCATCATATAGCATCAGTATAGCATCAGAATCTGAATCAGTATCAGTATAAGTATTGCATAAGTATAAGTATAGAAGAAGAATAAGAAAAAGTCTGAGTATCAGTATCAGTATCAGTATAGCAGCAGTATCAGTATAGCAGCAGTATTTCCTCTCCACTGCTATGGCCGCAAGATGCGAGTTGGGTTTCCACTTCTCATATTTTGTAGATAGATGATCGCCCCGGCAGCGAGATCATTTCAAACACAGAGACAGATCTCCTCGAAGTTCACAACCAATGGGAATTTCACGATTCCTTCAACGAATCTTTGAGGAAACATCTGCCACAGCATCAGCCGCCCGTTCAGGGTAAGGATAGGTTTATGCATGCGGGAACCACTCCTTCCTCTTGTCTCGACTAGTCTGTGTGGGTTTGGACAGGATTTGCTGACCAACGACGTCAATTTCAAGATGACGTGCCTCGTTTATCCCGATTCTATTTCTGAATTCTAGTTGCCCAGTGGTTATCAGGTCAGGCACAAGTATCTCGGCCGCTTATGAGCTTGAAATAACACTTGATTTCTATTGACTTGTTTTGTTTACTTGTAAAGCTCTCAATAGCAAATCGATATTAGGAAATCGCCAAGCGAATCTACATGCAAATCCCGTCTATTAGCGAAAGCAAATGAAGGGTCATGGGATAAATTTAAAGCTGCTCTTGACCTTGAAAGCTTACCATGATGTGTCACACATCGTAGGAGTGTCTTGTCACAAAAAACTGTTCTGTCTTATCAGGAGACATTCAGGTATCCATGAATATCATCAAAAAGTTTTTCCCTAACATATAAGTCAGCAGGCAAATTGTAAGTTTCTCCTGTTTTCCAAGGTGTTGGAGAGAAAGAAGAGGATGCATGTGAAGTCTACTGTAAGGCTTGTGAGATTGTGGGAGTGGTCCCCCTATCGTCTCTTGGTAAGAAGTTGAGTGGGATGGAGCTGGCTATATGTCATCATCAACTAAGTCCCCGCGACGTTGTGCCTCTGACATACATTCTCAAGGTGATCCTTATACCTTCTCCCTACATCCTTTCCTGGGGGGGGGGGGGGGGGGGGAGGGGCGACGGGGAGGAGAAAAAAGCAAAAAAAGAAAAAAACGAGCAGAAAGCAAGAGACAGCAGCGAAACGAAAGCAAAAAAGACGAGAGGAGGGAGAGGGAGGAAGAGG
>ERZ1740065.2919-NODE-2919-length-10709-cov-11.079219_pt1 | contig 10709 bp, 12 predicted proteins | sample MGYA00581738_ERZ1740065 | MGnify/ENA primary metagenome ERZ1740065 (study PRJEB43018, sample SAMN04849749) | marine metagenome | isolation source: floating plastic debris | place: Pacific Ocean | collected 2008-09-01 | study: EMG produced TPA metagenomics...
AGTGCAGCTTACAGTGCAGCTTACAGTGCAGCTTACAGTGCAGCTTACAGTGCAGTAGGTGGCAGTGTACACTGTGTACGTCAGTCAGTCAATGGTATTGAAACAACTGCATCCAGATATATTACCTTCTCAAACAAAGGAGCTTGTTCTCAGAGTATTTCTCCACACTCATGCATTGATATGAGCATGCAATTCAGGATAGCCTGACGATGCCTCTGCTTCTATACGGATGAGTTCACTTACTATGTTTTTAAAATTACATGTATGCTAAATATAAGAAAGAAGACAACTCTCATATTACCAGACCCAGAATGGCCCTGTGCTATACCAGAGTCCCTATGGCCCATCATAGCAGTAGCGATGTAGCTGCCATTGGACCGCTAGTCAAAATTCAACATGGGCCCTATAGCAGCTCTGGCAAGTGTGGGTGGCAGTAAGATCAGAAAGAATATGCTTACGGGAGTGGGCAATATTGCTGGACATTTCCACTGTGACCCAGCACTCCACTGGGATCGTGGCACACCCAGACTGCAAATACAAACAGCAGTGATGTTAATTTAGACAGTGTCCCTGTTGATGTATAGAAGATCATTGCTGGTATGACTGAATAGGCTTTACTGCTATTTACTTTCGACTTCTCTTGCCAATAAACAGGGCTAATGCTAGGGGAAACCCCGTCAGACAGTCATCCAAAATAACTGGCATGTTGTTCCATGTATTCATACACAGATAACTGGCATGTTGTTCCATGTATTCATACACAGATTTAAGGTTTGGGAAAAAATCAGAGAGGAATTTTTATATCCAAATTTTCAAACTCAGCTTGTTTTGCTGTCAGATTGATTGGTGGTACAATGGGGTAGAGTTAATTCCACTCCAACCTTGACCTTGCACACGCAGTACAGCCTGTGACTGATAGTTACATATATACATTGTAGGGGCGCAGAAGACGAGCCAGTCGACGACTCAGAAGTCTACGTCCAGTTCCTGAAGGAGGGCCTGCGTCGAGCCGGTATGGAGTAAATGCATAATCCGTCTGCTGCGTACGTTTGTACAGTATTTATCTCACCGACCATCTCATCACTGTCTCGCGTCCTCCTTCCGGCATCTCCGGCGTCTCCGGTGTCTCCAGTGTCTCCAGCGCGACACCAGTTATCACGATATTCTTTAAGGACAATCTGCACTGATTTCTAGATTTCATACATCTAACATTCTGTGATGTTACAATGAGCTCAATATTTTAACTGCTGCCATCTTTGTTTGGGAAGAGAGAGAGTGTCTGCGTCACGATGCAGTTCGAGGTACTGCCCCCACTGAATCAATGAAGATGGTTTTCGAACCAAATTTGGGAAAACCGTTGGATGCCTGTTGGTTGGTGCGGTGCCCTGATTGCATTGAGTCACACTGCCTCTCTCTATCCAAACGATTTCACTGTGTTCTTCATTTATATAAATAAATCGTATGTTACTACAGTGAGATGACTGTCTATGGTTCCGTATCAAAACTATGCCTCGTGTTCCTTGCAACTATCCAAAAAAACATTCACGCTGCCGAGCGAGATCATAGGTCACCGGATTCATAATAAGGCATGGAGGCTAGCCACTGCCATAGCTGATGACGCCCTAATAACGTTTGATACTCTCCCATCTGGCAGATATAGAGCAGCTAAACACCCGCACTGCTCTAGAAAGAACTGTTTTAGAGCTACAGCCATCTTGATTTTAAACAGAGACTCGTTAGTTTTGCTTTTATACTCTTTATTAATTTATTTATTTTTTTCTGTCCAAAACCTCTTCAGCAGGAAACATTTTATTTGTCTTGATTAACATAATGAAGGTACATACATACATACATACACGCATACATATATGCATACAAACAGGAAGATATTTGAAACATCGAATCCACAACCAGACATGCAATCCTTGAAAACATCAAAGATTGTGGGTCGTCCACAGTCTCTGGAAGTATATAAATCTATTATTATTATTATTATTATTATCAATGTTTTGTATAGTTCTTTATTGGCTGTGTTGTTTGTCATTAGAATGAAGAGTTCACTGTCACTGTCTGTCTGTCTGTCTGTTAATTGACTACATTTTGAGACTACTATACAGTGGTCTCAACTCGAGCTGAATTTTTGGCCTTGACCCGACCCTGTCGTTCTGTGACCCATTCCACCACTACTGCTGCCACTCACTCGTCTGTACATCAGTTGTAACTGACAAACTGGTGTGATAACAGCAGTTTGTCAGTTACAACTTGCCTCATATAATCGCATAAAAATAAATGTGCTTGCTGTTATTTGTGAATTATTGACCGACAGATCGATCACAAAAATTCTCAATTTGGAAAAAAAATTCCGTTTTACAGTATGTCATCGCATTCCGCTTTCCTGTCACCCACCAGCAGCGTAAGGCATCTGTGAAGCCCTTAGCGTAATGGTCTCACCGTAGTCGCATAGGAACACCTGCACAACCGTGTCATTGAATGTGCTTATTACCTCACAGCGGCACCACACACCATTGTGGCAACAACTGGTGTGATCATCAACGACTGTCGTTAATGATCTCTGATAACACTCAGTTCACAGCCGGCCACACACCAGCTGCTGATGCATATATTGTTGGCTCTCTGGTTCTCTGATGCTCTTATCACTGCTGTCTAGTGTATTGTATCGTCATGGTGATAGTGACAGCTGGCTCTACTTCCCTGCTTGGCATCTGTGACCAGATTTACATGACACCACATATGGGGCTCACTATTGCATAACACTGAATTGTCAAAGCTGTATTCTCCCTATTAATGACGTGATTCTTGTATTAATATTTCTTATTTGAATGGAAACAGGTACAAATAGCCTAGGTCTCATAGCAACTCCTCATACAATCAATGCCTTCACTGAGGAGACTAGGGTCCACAAATGAATGAACTAAATGTCAACTGGCTTGTGACAAGCAGAGGGAAACTCGGACACGTGAGAGCTGGAGAGGAGTGCTAGTATCATGTGACTGAGCCCTCAGGACGCCTATAACCCTCAGCAATGTGGGACATTACAAATACTACCCCCCCCCCCTGCACTGTCACTGAAATGCTGTCACCACTACTTCTAGCTCCTGCTTGTCTCCCTCATGTTCTGCCTTCCACGTTCTCCTGCCTAACTCTCTCTCTCTGCCGCTCCTTACCTCCGTGCTTCCCTGTCTCCCTACCTCCCTGCCTTGCTCTTTCTACTTTCCTTCCCAAGGTCTGTTACTTTCTCTCAACGTTGGATCCATGTTGATGTAGAATACTTGTGTAACACTCACAGCAGCTACTTCATGCTAATTCATGGTGAAAATTTTTTCTATTCTCCATTACACCCCATTCTGTATCAGCACCAAAAACTGAAACGACTATAATGGCATACATAGACATACCATAGACATAGACATACCATAGACATAGACATGACATAGACATAGGCAGCCGTATGATGAAGCTAACCTTGTGGCCTCTGTGATCATCAGAACCCCATCCTCTCTCTCTCTCTCTCTCTCTCTCTCTCTCTCCACCCCCTTCTCTCTCTTCACTAGAGAATCATTAAAAGCTGTGTTATAACAATCTCTTGGTCTATGGGTTGGGATTTTTACGCACCCACTTGATGATTGGATGAGATTCTCAGTATCGCGTTTCCTTCATATCTTCGGTGGAGTTATTGATCGTAGTGGGCACTCTCCTTTATATCAGGCCGTCACACGCTGGAAGGCCATCAGTCAGGTCTGCCCGCTAATACTGCCATCACCTATACTAGATACTCTCCTAGTCATCGCGTTATCATCCGCAGTCTCGTAGCAATGAAACTACTAATTGGGAGGACAAGGAGTATCATACTGATGTCAGCTGCCGTGTTGTGGGCTGTCATGTCAGCGTCGCCAGTGCTGCAGGATTCCGATCTACACAAGTGTCTGCTCATCTGTCGACTCTGTGTGCCGGTAAGTATGAGTCTGTCCCACGACTCTGTGTGCCTGTATGACTCTGCACGTTATGTATGCCGTGACCTTTGTTTCCGGCTGCCCACACAGGAGTCAGCTGAGCCGCAAACCTCGGACAGTCCGCTTCTAAACTGTGCCAACGGTAACTGCATGCCAGAGACTGGGGTACAAGTGCGGCAGGAGACACTGAGGCGACTGGAAGAGTGCGAGTATAACTCGGGCTTGTCGATGACGGACCTCATGAACCGGCTGTATGGGTAGTCAGAGGAGTGTGGCTCGCCGTATCACCACTGACCGTGGAGATGGGGATGAGCGTGATAGCATCACTGTTGTTGAGTAACGTGTTAGTAAAAATGTTAATGATGATTTGTTGTTTGATGAAGGAATGTAAATTTATTTTCCAGATGTTGTGAATTGAGAAGTAATAAAAGTTGGAAAAAAGCGAAATTAAGTTGACAATCTTCTGCACGTACACGTACACTTACACGTACTGTTAAGATTTCCAGTGCTAAGTGAGCATGATAAAAACTGAGTCAAAATCTAAATAGTATGGGAAGCCTTATTTGGGCAGACCAGCGGCAATGGAGCTCTCAATACCGCACTCATCCTTTCCTCTCATGATCTTGAAGTAGCCGTTGTCTCCCCAGTCCGAGTTCCATGAGTTGGCGACAAGCCAGTATGGGGTGCCATCTTCCTCTCCCCAACCGAGGATTCGGATGGCATGTCCACCGAGCTCTGCGCCGGACTCGTGCTGATAAACACCTGAACACAAGATTGCATACGTGTTATAGAAGGAGAAGGCCAGTTTGAGAATGAGTGATCATGAGGAACAAATCAAACCTGATTTGTAGCTGGGGAAGTCAGCGTATACGGTGAAAGCGCCCTCTACGGGTCCGTGAGTCATTATTTCCTTCTGGATCTGAGAGATGGAAGAGCTGACAGAGTAGGCCGACTTTCCGTAATGTTTATCATCCTACAAAGGAGAGACAAACAGCTGTGATACCAACTCCTAGACAGGCCAAACAACTCTCATGTCATGAGGTATGCAATGAAATTCCTACATATCAATCTGCACTACATCACACCACCCACAACAGAGGATGGACAGGCAATATACTCGACCAATCACATGGTAATTCAGGATAGGGGGAGTGACTCGTCGCTGTGTGGTGATATGAAAGGGGGTGTGTGATGATTCGAAGGGGGCGGCGCCGACCCGGGTGACTTATCATAAAACATGGACTTTAGACCCGGGATTTTTTACTGAAATTCATCCTTACGTCGTAGCTGACAGAGTAGCCATCCTCACACTTCTTATGGCAGCGGGGCGTCGACTGCTCACCAGCGCATGGCTTACGTGTGCCGTTGACGTGGTGCTCACATGGCTCAATCTCGTATGGCTGGCAGCCCTGCAAGACAAGAAACCACCATCAGATATCCACCTAAACGCCAGGCAAGATGAGGGTGGGTAATGATGAGTAGGATGGGTAGCGATGAGGGTGGGAGGGTGGGCTGGTCATTGTCCTCTCTGTCTTTTACAGGAGTGTATTGTATTGTCAGTAGTATCACATGATTGATAAAATTAAACCACCATCACAGATAACAACATCAGATGACATCGTCATGCGATCGCATCATGTGACAATCACGATGATAAGATGATAAGGGTACCGTCAAGACCGCAGATAACGATATCCAGAAACTTTCACAGTCAGGTTACTGGGCAGAGATTTTGCTATCAGAAATGAACCAAAACTCACCGAAGCAGAGAAACCTAAGATTGAAATTCATAGAACTATACCTGCTTTGTTCCGTAGGCTCCTCCGGTCACCAAACCATCCCTCTTCCACCAGCTCCATGCTGACTGTGGGTATCCACCTAAATAATCAGAGCATTAACTCGCGCTCCCTCAAAGCTGACTAACTCATGAAATGTTGTGAGCTTTACCATTGCATCCCATTCCGCAGGTCCAGCAGCACGACAGCAGATTTTCAGCGGAGATCATTGGCTGAGAATCAGCCGAAGAGGCAATGCAGATCCTATCAGATATGGCTTCGACAGCACCAAACGCCCAGCATGATCCACAGTCTCCCTGATCACGAATGTGTCTGGCAACGGATCAAACCATAGCTATCATCATCGATGAGTAGCATGATGGGTCAAATACGACATTGGTTACTTACGAAATACTTTTGCACGATGGCCATTGCTTCCTGGCATCAAACTCGCTTGGTATGTCATCCAGGCTCTCAATATAGTGAGGCTCTCTGTATGGCAGCTTGAGGTTGTTGGGCTCTTTGATGACTCCGCACATTCTCTTCAGTCCAGCAACAGTCATTCCACGATCCTTGAAGTTCTTTCCAGCTTTCCATGTTGTTCCAGCCTCAATATTGATGAACTCTTCAATTTCATCACTGAGTGGTGGGAAATCTGGGTAGTATTTTGCCCCACTCACTGCAGCAGCGAGAAGAAATGCAAGGATAACCTTCATGATGATCGGACGGGTAAACAACAACTGAACCAATGCAGTTTTTTCAATGGAAAGAATCATATGATATGTCACGTGACATATCTGTAAAATACCTTCAAACATTCGATAATTTTCTACATAATTCCGATAATAAATCACACAAGAATTAGGTTAGATGCACAAGTTTCAGTGACGTTTTCAGATAAATCTAACGAAACTACTGCAAAAAAGAACATAACCAGCTGTTAAAATAACACCCATATCACGCCTGTCTACCCGTGCACTAGCACCATCTTCTTTAGGGTCAAATTGTAAGTCAATACTGTGTGAACATCTGAAGTTTTAATTCACCACACTTCGTGAGAAGAAAAGTGGAAAAGAGAAGGTATGAAGCAGAAGTCACTGGAGAGAAGGTACTATGATCCGCAAGTACACTCTCACTGTAACGTGTGAAACGCTAGTGTCATCTCATCTCATCTAGGGTTTATTGATTTGAATACATAACATGATGAAGTCGGTATGATTATGGTGCATGAAATTAGACTAGGGATGTCTATAAATCAGTCAAAATCAGTAGAAGCTGATAGGCTGGCGAGCGAATAACAATTTCTTTGCTGTGTATATTATAGTGGTGTGATGACTTGTCAAGTCATGGCCTAAAGTCTAGCAAGTTTTCTAAATAAATCGTCAGTTTTGTGATTGGTTGAAATGGAGTTGGAAAAATTAGATTTCAAACAATGTTTTACATTTGATAATGCGTCTTTTAATTTAGTCACACTCTGTCTCTTGAGAGGGAATAGTCAGCTTCGATGTGGTGAATGGTAATACATCACTCAGGAGACCGATTGTAGCATGGGAATTATCACTTTATGTGTGGGCCTCCATTTCCTCGTGAAGAATTTCAATTATAGATCTGGTGAGGACGTCAAATTATAGGAATAATCAGTCTAGTTTAAAGTCGTCCTCAGTTCGGGTCTGGTTACAGTAAAGATCTAGTAGGGGAGGTGGAATGACTTGTATCACGAATACTCAGCTGTGTTAGTATTGAGATTTGGATATGACTTACCACTTTACGGATTGTTACACTTACACGGAGTACTGGCCAGCGTGGACTGACGCCAGCGTGGGCTGTAGTCAGATCGGCACTGATTTTACTCCTCAACCGTTTTACGAAGGCAGTGCGCTCTACCCCCATTCTGTATCCTACTCGTACCATGATCCGAGAGCAGCAAACAAGTCTGTTTTATGTGATGTCAGTAAGGAGTCAAATACCAGGTACTAGTTTCCTTACAGGAGTTGGTCAGAGGGTTAAATTTATTTTACTTGCATTGATGTTTGTATGTTACACCCAGTATGGTTTCGGTTCTAGACTAGCTTCCGAGAAGCGAAGGGAAGTGAGGAAGGTGAAGTCGAGGGAGGCTGCGCGATGTCGCCGCGGCAAGGAGAGCGAGGTGTTCTCTGAACTGATAGACGCTCTACCAGTTTCCGACGCCAGTAAGTCAGGACTGGATAAGACTAGCATCATCCGTCTCGGACTCAGCTACATGAAACTGAGAGATGCTTTCAGTGGTGAGTTTAGGGTTCCCCACCCCTCCTCCTCCTCTAAAGTCAGTAGCTCTATGGTTCTGTGTCTAAGTATGTATTTGTATCAATAGACGTGCTGCAGACGGACTGCAAAGAAGCTGATCTTACTGCCTCCTGCATCAAAGACATCATAGACGACATGAGCTGCTTTGTAATGATTCTGTCGCCCGACTCAGAAATAGTCTACATCACTGAGAATGTTAAGACTCTGCTCGGACTGTCACAGGTAACACTGAATAATCCGCTGATCTACGCTCACCCATACACAAACGACAGGATTAAATCAGTATGGGCTCCTCGTGACTCCGTAATGCATGCTGATATCAGTAGGACTGCTGCGAACTCTCTGCACAACACGTTATAACCCATATCAGCCTGGCAATCACCAGCGATCCCTATGATAAATGAGGTATGGAGACTCGACTGCTACTAGTTCTCTCTATTGCCTAGTTTGATGTCATCGGTAACAAGTTGTGCGAGTTTATGCATCCGTGTGACGTCTCAGACGTGGACTCGGCCGTCAAGTCAAAGCCGGACCAGCTCAGCTTCGTGGCTCGATTCAAGACCACGCTGCTGCCCAAAGGCAGAGTTGTGAACCTGAAATCTGCCTCATACAAGGTGCATACGCAGCCTTGTGTCTAGCATCTGACCGCTGGTACCCCTCACTCCCATGTCCTTACTCGACTTACTCTCTCCGTTTCAAGGCACTCAGATTTGGAGGTCAGCGTCTGGCTGCCGATGTGAAGGCGATTGAGATCGACTGCAAGGAGGGTATTGGTGGCGTCGGTGACACGCTGTCGCTACGCGACTGCTACATACTGACTGGTCTGCCTCTAGCCGAGCCGTCGCTACATCTGGAGGAGCAGATCGACTCCAATTCCTTCACCAGCAACCATAGTCTGACCATGAAGTTCATCGACTGCGACAACCAGTGAGTATAAGTACAGTGAGTGGCGCAGACTCTATGATTGAGACAGAAAATGGCCGGTGATAGACAGTATCGCTGCAGAAGACCATAACAACAACCATGACACTGAGAGAGAGAGACTAAATATTGAACCAATGATAGCCTAGGAATATAGCAATGAATAGGTTGACTGCTGTGTCTCCATTCATGAGTTCCTACTACGATCCTAGCTTTGGATCCTAGGTTGTCACGCTGCTGAATGTGTGAGGACGTTATCAGACAGGTACCCTTTGACTGCCCGAGTTGATATGGTGGTTTCCTAGACTAATCTGATATCCATTAGAATTCTGTGTACGTGACTAGCCGATGTCCGCTCATGCGAGGCTTCCAGTGCCTGGCCTGCGCATCCTAAATTCCTGCCTGTATTTTTAGGACAAAGATTTGCTCATCAAGAGTGAGTATTTCATGGATTTATTTTTCTTTATGTCATTACAGGATGGGCAATCTCGTCAAGTATCCAGCTAATGCTTTGATGGGTGGCTCCCTCTACGATGTTGTTCACGCTGCGGATGTCAAGTCAGTTGAGGAGAGTTTTAAGACGCGTAAGTACGAACTGGCGCTGAGTCGGTTCATGTCGTACACCAGCTCTCCTACCGTATCTGCTGTGCGTGTTTTAGTCTACCTGGTGGGACAGACTGTGACTGACGTGTACCGCATGCTCGCCTACGGAGGAGGCTACGTCTACGTGGTGACTCAGGCCTCCCTCATACTGAACCAGAAAACCTCACGGCCCGAGCAGATCAGCTGCGTACATCAGGTCATCAGGTCTGCCCCCCTCCCGCTCGCTGCCTCTCCTCCGAGGACATTGGTTCTATGTCGAGTGTAGAGTATATGCACTATCCCGCTGTATCTTCTCTCTCGCAGCGCTGTCGAGGGGTCAGAGGTCATCATGGCGAAGGTTCAGATGCCTGACGTTACGGAAAGGGACCAGAATATATCTTGGGAACAGAGCGATGAGAAGGAGACCGTATCCACAGGGACAGGTGAGTGTTACACCTACCATAGAGCTCTCTGTCACTAATGCATGATGGTATTGTTGTGGTTTTCTGTAGAGGATATTGTTGCACTGACAGCGAGTATGTTCAGCTCCCAGAGCCTGTATGACTCGGGCAATGCCAATGATAGCGACATATTCAGTACAACAGCCAGCATGTTCCTTAGTGGAGACGACCAACCAGCTAAGGTAACGTTGACCCCATATTTTGTTTTTACATTCACTCATATCTATGGCTGACAGTTTTATTCTGATGGTAGGACGCTGACAGCCAGATTGCCCGTACTTCTCCCATCAAAACTGATGTTAATATTGCCAATGTCACAGCTAGCGTGTTCGATAATGGTGAAGAGCCTCACCTGTTCGCTGGGGTGGTATTGGATGGAGAGGGCAAGCGAGGTAAGGAAGAGCATTAGCTATGTATCAGACACTGATCTCTACTCCACGGATTGTGTGAATGAAGTGTCTGTTATGATTTTAGAGCTCGATCAGCTTGTTGACAGTCTGGATGACTTGAACAGCAGTCTCGACGTGGACACAACTGGCCTGGATGATGGCTATGGTGAAGTAAGCTGTTACCATATATCTACTCTCCCTCTCCCTCACTCTCTCTCAAACACTCTCACACACACACAAAAACACAAAACAACACACACACACACACACACACAAAAAGATGGGATTATAAAAGAATAAACGCGGAATATAAGAATAAATAACTAA
>ERZ1740065.2921-NODE-2921-length-10708-cov-12.322444_pt1 | contig 10708 bp, 9 predicted proteins | sample MGYA00581738_ERZ1740065 | MGnify/ENA primary metagenome ERZ1740065 (study PRJEB43018, sample SAMN04849749) | marine metagenome | isolation source: floating plastic debris | place: Pacific Ocean | collected 2008-09-01 | study: EMG produced TPA metagenomics...
ACTGCTTGTCAAATACAATTAGTCAGTTTCTGTGGGCCTGTGGTGCACACAGACCACAATTACATGACCTGATGTGGTAAATAAGCTGCCTCAAAAGTTAAAAAAGTCGTAGATCTACAAGGAAAATCGTAGAGCTGGCAACACTGGAGAGATCTAAAAAAAGTCAGGTTGTACACTACACTAACTGATGGTGGCATCAAAGTTCTAGCTTTCAAAGAGGACAACTCCCAATTACTACACTTGTAGAGCCGAGTTTCCAGCCTTTCCACTCATCGCTTCCGTAACACTATTTAGATTTACTTACTTCGCGTTGACTAGCAAGACTAGACCGAGGAAAAAGAGAAGAAATGGGTCAGCTTGCTGGAGATACACGTCCCACATGTTGAGGCAGACATCGATGTCACATATGGAGGAAAACAGACTTTGAAACTGAAACAGAAGATTTGTTTCTATTGAGCTGTCTGTCTCACATCATCAGCTGATAGCCTGGATGGACAGAGGAGAGAGTAAAGTTCGCACCCATCTAAGAGCATACATATCCGGACTGATCTTCCTGGTATCAAGGAAGCTGCATAGCTCCGGGTCGTGGTACAGCAGTAGCAATCGAAACAAGTGGAATGGTCGGCCATCTTTGTGGCACTCTCTGAAAAATATCGCAATAAATATCAACGATGAGTCGTTGTGTCAACACTACGCGTTAGGGCCTGGTCAGTTCATAGGCTACTTACTTGGGTATATACCGGTTGACTAAGGCGTGAAAGCAGTTGTACAGCTGTGGTTTGGGCAGTTTGAGTACAGAGAGAAGCTGGAGAAGGTCTGTCCAGCCATTGTCTTTCCTGAAGGATATATCTACGGATTTACTATAGAATGTGATGATCTCTTCCAAGTCGCTCACAAGGGCTAGCTTCTCCACACTGTCATTGCCCAAACGATCTAAGTGGTGAATAAAAAAATCAAACTCAACAAGTCATCAAACTAGTCGTGCATTTATTAAACGATTAAGATGGTGATAGTGACTGACCTACTGTGGCTTTGCACTCCTTCCGTATGACAGGTTGTTCTGGTAGATCAAACAGCCCATTGAAGCTACCAAGCTGATTTCCTCTCTCAGAAACATTCAAAGCAATCTGTAAATGAAAAATAGATGTTAATTGAACCATTAAATTGGTCGAATTACCTGTACGATACGTATGTTACGGAACATTTATCTGCGGATTAATTGCAAAGCTGAGCTAACCTGCCATACGTCAGCTCTCAACTGGGATGGTAATGGACGACCTTTTGAGATATTTCTGATGATACCGAAATCACAGTCATCTATGAGCAGTGCAGATTCGAGTTCAGCTATCCTGGATGCGGTAAAAAGTAGCAGAGATATGATATGGCAGTAGTTCTAACGAAGCTTGCATGTATGTACGTGAAAAATCTCAATACATTGGAGTGCGCAAGAGGCTATCAATTTTGAGCGTAATAAGCAATACTTTGTATCGTTAACATCATTAAGCGGATCGAGAGATATCTATGATGCAGCAACAGCAGCAAATATAGCTCAAACATCTCATCGAAAGAAAATGCCAGTGACTCTGACAGGCTGACACAGCGAGTAAACGACGGTCTAGTGCAAGCAAGTATGAAAATAATAGACATATGATCAGTTTAAATAGAGACCCTCATTCCACTAAGATTGACAGCAATATGTGTTCAACAGTTATCCTATGTTTCAGTCCATAAATCAAGAATGATTACCAGCTGTTCTCCTCCGAATCCGTTACACCCTCCATCGATGATGACGTTGGCTTCTTACTTTCCTTGATCTCTATCAATATTGACTCAATAACACTGAGTTTGCGAAGAGGTCGAGGTTTCGTAGCAAAATATCTGGACAAAGTTCTGCAATCCAAAACGAAGGGGTACTGATAGTCTCCCACTTTGCAGAAGCTACCTTGAGGAGTATTGGTTATGGAGCGATAGGGTGGTAAGGCAACTCCGATAAGGGTGTCAAAGTTCGCTTCGGCCCATCGGCATTGCTGCTCCTCCAGACCGCTGTATGAAGATGGACTTTCAACGATTGTCATCGTTTGTCACGGAAGGGCTTTAATTGTAATTCGTAAAAATGGAACTCTTGCAACATTTCATAATGGAACAAAGATGATCATCAGGTGTCAAGTGTGAACGTGAAAACAAGTAGTATGAACTATAGGAGCACTGAAACTAATAGAGTTCAGTCGATTCACATATGGCATTCAGATCCCCAGTTGATGCAGCTGCCACACGCAGAAAGCACTGCTCAGATGAAGCTGTGGGCAGAGGGGGTGAGGAATCTGACCCTTGAGTCAACACTAATACTATTCCTGCTAAATGAGACTGCGATTTCTGGAACCATTTCATCTCTGCATTACAGCTTAGACTTTTCATATTGTGTATGTCGTTTGTATGTTGTTTGATATGGACGATGCAATACCACATCATTAACACCAGGCCAGATGAAATGAGATTTATCACAGACAAGGTTTATTATCTTACAAGTCAATAGCCATAGCAGCTACAGTTTTATGTACAACTACTTTTTTACAATTTTTTACAAATGGCACACATTAATAGTCATTTTTTTTACATTTTTGCAACAAGAGAGCACGGTAAGAAAAAAAATTGAGCAGGTGCCTCCTCGCTCCGTCATAATTGCACATGGTCGACATTGGCTACACATCATATGATAACTCCCTGATAAAAACGCAGCAGTAGAATTAGAGAAATTGATAACGCTGTTATGATCACTGGTGGTGAGAGAGCAGGACTACGTCACTTCCATGGTGTTGGCTACGTCTGGTATGGCATTTAGTCCAGCTGAATCCGCAGAGTTCTTATCGTCCCTACAAGGAGATGTCTGTCTGGTTGAACACTACTGAGGAGAGGAGCGAGTGAGTGCGACGGGCCAGCCAGACTCACAATATCAATGTACGAGTGCTGCCGGCTGTCTCTGTCAGCACGGATGTCATTGTAATCATATCGGCGACCGTAGTGCCGCATGTTGCCTCACTCGTATCACTAGACGGCGTCAGCGGAAAGTTAAGTTTTTTATGGTTAGGCGTAGCGTTGCCATGGATACTGTTCAGAAGGTCTGCTGTGTTGGTCACCTTGCCTGTAACAGAGTGAGATGATGGCGTTGGTCAGTGGCCAGACGACACGAGCAGCCCAGTGGCCTGCAAGAGGAGACACTGATTAGAGCCGATACTGCGTACTCTGATTGGTTGATCCATTTAGATGGTCAACGCCATTTTCGTTGGGCGTTGTTGTTGTGCTCCCGTTGTACAGGGTAGACACAGAAAACAAAGCCTTCTTAGACTCTAGCGTTGACGGTGGCGGCGGTTGCACTGATATTTTAGATGTGTGGCACGTTACTGTTGAGGAGGGGTTGACTAAAGATGAGATACTAGGATGCCGGCGATGTTGGTTTGACTGATCTAACATACCGTTCTACAACCACAAACGACCTTGTTACAGCGGGTTGCCTCTGCTCACCGCCATGATGTAGGCCCATGAAGCCAGCGCAAGCGTGTGTCAGCTCACCTTGAGGGCTATCAAGTCCCTATGGTGGATGTCGTACTTCTTGTCGTCTTGGACGGGAGAGGCGACCGTCTGACTCACTGATGGAGGCACTGTCATTGGAGCCTCTAGCTTGACGTTGATATGGTTGGCTGTCGTCGTCACGGCAGCGGGCGATGACGACGACCTGTGTTGAAGCGTGGGACGCGGATGGAGTAGTTGATCAGGTATGTTAGCGTTGGGTGCCGTTACGATTGGCACAAAGTTTTGAAGTGGAGTCACTGTTGATTGTTCAGCGCTGGTAGGGAGTATGTCAATTATTGGGTCAGAGAGACTGTCCGTCTGATCATTGGAAGACAGGTCGATCAGTGCACCATTAAATAGAGCGTCAGTACCATGGTAGTCCTCAAAAGGAGTAAAATGGAGCCTGGAAAAGAAACACCTGCACAGGTCTACAGCTGCTCTCCCAGCCAGACTGCGTCGTCACGTCGCAAACGGCTCATACTTACCATTTACTTTTCTCTACGTAATCTTGGAATGTGTTTTCCGGTGGGAAGCTGTTGACTTCCAGGGTCTTCTTCTCCTCGAGTTCCGAGTTGGTGTGGACGCCAGCGTCAAACACCCTGTCCCAGAAGTCAGTGCGCTGTTCGGGGTATGCGCGGTCAAATATGACGCGGCCACCCCTGCCCTTGCGCCGCCGAGCGTAGCCGATACACCGCGTCGTCTCTGGACCAACGTCGACGGACAGCAGAGTGTAGCGGAACCGTTTGTCAGCGTGACCGCCAGACTGCCGGCTGTTCCACGGCCAGTTACCACACGCCTCCAGGGGCTGAAAAACATACACAGACGTCTAGGTCAAGGTCAAAACTGTCCATCAACAAAGGAAATCTGTGGTAAGAGACCATACAGATGCACAAATACGTACAAGTGTACCCAAAAATTCCACCATGCAGCGAGAGGCGGGTATTCACAGTATTTTTACTTACCGCGTGATAGTTACAGTATTTTTTCCGTCTGAAGGCGTAGACACCATCGGGGTTCGACTCGTCCTCGTGATCAGACTGAGACTTGCCCTGTAACCCAGTCACACTCAGTGAATAGTAATACGTCACACGTCACGCAGAGCTTGCATGACATGACGCTGGCTGCGGCCACGACGCCACTTACCGGCGATATCGGCTCTTCCTCCGTGCTGCCATAGTCCATCACATCAATCTCGGTCGTCACCTGATACTGGTTGTTCCCCGACTTGTGTTTCCTCTTCTCGTATTTACGCTTCTGCTTCCGCCCGACAACCTCACCACCCACGTCCTACAGGCGCCGCGCCATAATGAGTCACCGGCATTGCCCAAAGCTAAGTTGGAGTCGTTCACTCTTGCCTCTTACCTTGTACTGGTCGTAGAGTGGGAAGAAGACTTTAGGAGCCTTCTGCGACTCTGCATAGGCCAGGTGGCTACCGCTGTAGTCTTCCATCTCGTACCGCTTGTCCAGTATCTCTATACTCAATTGCAGCAACTCCTTCTTATACTTCTCTCTCTTCTTCACCATCTCCAACACGGTTCTGCAAGCCGACGGTTACCGGTAAGACGCCAGGCAAGACTAGAGAGTGGGCAGCCCCAAGTCACTTACACTGCGCGCTGTAGATCTCTACGCAGCTTCAGCATCTTTTCGTAGGACACCTCGTCATTCTTACGGTTCTGTAAAAAGACCCAATAACTCCGCTTACTGAACTTGGAACTCGCAATGACAGCGTTATGATACACAGCTGTCTGGTACACAAATGGGCAGAGATATGGGTGCCAGCCAGAACAGAATTGAACACGTTAATTTTTTAGATTTAATCACTGCCTGTTGACAAACTTGACTCCTCAGAGTAACAAATATCATTACCCTAACTCATGATCTATGTAACAAGCTTTACAAGGTTGGGTATCCGTGTGTGAATCCTGTGTTTGCGCGGCGGTGGGTTTTATTTCTTGGCATACACGTGCTCAGGCAGTGCCGACTCAACACTCATCACAAACTGTGGGTCTGCTGGCCGCTGCCGTGAGCGGGAAGGGTCTGCCGCTGCTTACAGAATAGTTGATGGATCATCACTAAGGCGGCAGTTGAGGGACACACCAACAGTACATCGTTGCAAAGATTCCTACTGATACCAACGTGTGACTGCCGTCACTATAACTGCGCCAAATGTGGACCAACACATCGTCACACTCATGGCATCGTCACACTCATGGCATCGTCACACTCATGGCATCAGCACACTCATGGCATAGTCACACTCATGGCATCGTCACACTCATGGCTGGCGCTATCTACTAATACAGCGCTGTCATCGCCACCATTGTCGCTCACTGGTACAGCGGTTCAAACAGTGGCTGTAGCGTATGGAAATTTCAGACCATAACTTACTACAGAACCAAAACTCACACATTGAACCTACAATGTACGTATATGAGGACCCAACATATACACACCTTTCTCGTCTGCATCTTCTCTGTGCGCCGCCTGAATGCCACGTAAGGGTTGTTTGTGGAGGAGCCATCGCGCCGTTCACTCTTTACCACTGGCAGTAAGGAGTGCTAAAACAGAAAAAGCCCGGCATCAACCCGGCAGTCGGAGGTGTTATTCCTCTAATATTTGCAATAATACGGTGAATGTAGGAATGCCTGCAAGGTACTATGGCTTCATCTAGTTTTCCATTTGGAAAAAGCCACAGTTTGGTCCCATTTGTTAGCGCTGGTCACAGAATTCCTCCCAGACGAACATAAGACAGAAGCGGAAGCACTCACTGCACACTTCAGCCGCTTGTTCAGCCAATAGTCGAACACAGTAATAATCAAGTCGTCATCTTCCTTGAGGAGCATCTTCGCCTCCGGCAGCGTGACAACCTGAGCAGTCAGACAATCGCGTGACGCAGCGGCAGCACATAAAACAACACGTCGGTAGCTACGGGGCTCGCTGCGTACCTGCTGCCCGCTGCCTTTCTCCAACCTATCCAGCATCTCCTCAAACTTGAGCGGAGTAATCTCCATCTTCTTGCTCTGCTCCGTCACCCACGCCTCATCCTCAGAGTCCATGTCATAGTCAGGAATTTCCTACATAAACACCCCGTTCATGATACAACTACCACCAACCACCAACCACCAACTACCAATAAATAGGTATAGCCAATGCCTTCACCTGGTCGACAGCAAATGCCTGGGCATGAATATACTGCTTAGGCATTTTGTAATCCAGTATATAGAGCTCGTTGTACTCTTTCTGGACATCATCGATTTCTGGGACGGGAATGACAAGTGCTTCTGCAGTGCCATAAACTTGCTGAGCTGACAAAGCACGCTGGAGATGGTGCTCCTGAAATCAATATGTTTGTTACTGTTACTACATAATTCAATAAGACCATTTCAGGTAAATATTTATCCGTTATCTGCTACCTGAAATACTACAACAGCAACTATTCCTTTACTATTAGCACTCTGACAGCAAATAATTTTTATACGAATAACCACTGAATATACGCGAGAAAAAGCAACAAGTCTTTATTGAGACTTGAGGCTATTTGTAACGCAGCAGCTGCACAAAATACGTTTAGTTTCCAAGTATGAGATTTTTGCGGCATGAAATTTCCGTACGTTATGACGTCATTTCATTCATAAAATATCACGTGACGACGACAATTTTACTACACATGCCTTTAAACAGTTTTTAAGCGATGAATGCCTTCCTTGACGCATATATTGAGAAGCTAAGATAGTCACAGTGCATTTTAAAAAGGACCATAAGTGTTGAAAATGCATGGGATGGTATATACACTACAAGTGGCAAAAATGTAGCGCGCCATTCTATCCAATATGGCGACGATGGATCGCGGCAGATTTTCTGCAAGTTTGACTTACTGTTTCTTCCTCTTTCTCCATTCCAGTAGGCATTTGCGGTACTGCACGATTTATGGCTGCAACATCCGTAACGTCTGGGATCTCTTCCGACCGATAAACTGGCATGCTCTTGTAGGCATCGAGCTGCCTAGCTCGGAACGACAACTTGCTCATTTTGAGACCCTGGGACTTTTCCCAAACGGGGATGAAACGCTAGTAACAAATTTACCAGTAATTAGGCAGTCTGAACTCACATTTTATCTGCTATAATGAGAGTATATACGTATATCGAACCATTTCTACTTAAAATATCAAGTTTGAATACGTTTCTATAGTAAAGCAACGCGAGAGAAATTCGGATTTTCAGTGAAAAGTTCCAACTGTCATGGCGGACCGAGGAAGCCCCTTGGTACCCAGCATGCACCGCGCAATAGATCGGCTCTGCGCATGTTCATGTGTACCACTACAATAACACATCTACGTATTCAGGGGCAAGCAATCGTAGTACATCCGAGAACGATCGCATCAAGAATGTGGTGAAAGTATACATCACGAGAAAAAAAGTTGTTCTTTTCGTTGCAGAAATATCATTCTGGCGAAGATTGTGCTAATATTTCATAACCCAGAGCTCACAGTGCGTCATGTCATCTGATTCTGACGAAGGCGATCATGGGTGTTTCCCCTTAGAATCACATGTAGTATTTGGACCCGAGCAACACGAAATACTCATGAAGGTACTTTTATCTAATTCATTACTAACTATTTCCACCGTCAAATAAAACATTTCGATGCATTTCATCTTCCCCGTCGGCTAAGTAATTTTTTGTTCATTTAGATCCTTGCTGGAAAAGATGGTATGCCTAGTGACCTACCGAGTGCTTTTTTGCAAGATGAACTGTTTGAAGAACCTTACACGTTAGAACAGATCAAAGCTGATCCTGGGAGATATATGTTGTGGGCTGCTGAGCACGGAAAAATGGAAGAAGCTGAGAAATTGATTAGACAAGATGCCACACTGGTCAATGTCAAGGACGAAGATGAGTACACCCCACTACATAGAGCATCATATAACAACCATTTGGATATGATCAGCTTCCTGCTGGCAAATGGTGCTGACTTAAATGCTCGCACCAACGATGGGTGGCAAGCTTTCCACAGTGCCTGCAGGTGGGATAATGTTGACGCAGCAAAATTACTTATCAATCATGGTGCTGACATTCAGGTAGTCACAAACGGAAAAAACACAGCCCTACACTTGGCTGCATCTAATGGTGAGGCGGAAGCTATGATTAAGTTCCTAGTAACTGAAACTGACCTTGACCTATGTGTCGTTAATAATGCTGGTGATACTGCTGAGGAAGTCGCCAGACGAAACTCTCTACTGTACAAACACTTTAATCTCCGCGGCAAGGAAGACACGGCAGGTGATCAAGGCGCCCAGGCCAGTGCCAGCTCAGCGCCATTGAAGGCTGTCATAGTGCCGGGTAATGGAGGAGGAGATGTATTCAGAGCTAACTGGTACGGTTGGGCGCATAAGCAGATCTCAAAGAAATGCGGGATTGTGTGCGAATTGGAAAACATGCCAGATCCAGTCGTCGCTAGAGAATCTGTCTGGATCCCGTTTATGGAGGGAAAACTTGGATGTGATGAGAACACTATAGCCATCGGTCACAGGTCAGTATCTTATCTGCAACCGGTCAACATTTAGTCAAAAAGAGTGAACTGCTGCTCAGCTGCAGAAACTAGCAAATGTGATAGCATTTAGCGCTCTTTAGCCAATCTATTCATTTCATAGTCCAGAAATCCCATAACATATCTAATGTCATTGGATGAATTTTCGTGGGAAAATGCATCGTGAAGATTCAGTCCAAAGTTTTCTAAATTGCACATTTTTGCACTTTTCCGCTTGCTCGGTGACTATGTAAGCTGGCCCTTGTGGCGGTGTATAATGAACAGGCCTCTGTCTGACAGATTTCACTGGCTAGCTTGCTAGTTATCATACGTCCTTCCTCTACTCATCAAGAATCCCAATAGTTAGCAAGCATTATTATTGACCACTTATGAGTCTGGGCAGTGTCAATAAATGGCTAAGCTGGAGTTGTTCTCCCTTTGATTGGGGATGTTGCGTTGAAGTTTGACAATAGTGTAAGGGGCTAGTATCCAATCAGGATTTTTACGTCATTTTTCCAGCTTTCTTGCCTCCTTCCAGCCGTGTTGAGAGTTGAGGAGGGAAGCATAGTTCTGTTATTATTGTGAGGAGACCATACGATGTAACCTGAGACATTTGATATAGTATATTATACACCTTATTATTATATACCTACTGTTCCTGATTTCTCTTATCGGGAGTTATCTACTCTATTTCATTATTCTTTTAATCAGTCAATCATCTGACAGTTAAGGTCTACGTCTATATATCTACACTTCATGTGTCTTGCAGAGGCATTCATTTATTCATTCTTACCTTCGTTTACCCATATTTTTAGAGAGTCTATTCTGTAGCCTTAAACGTATCAGCTGAAAGACTTGAAGCTCATTGTACTTAATGATAAGAGATGACGCCTACACCTCTCTAAGGAAAGCCATGACATTATCCTCCAATTTTGGAAGCTCATCAGCTCCCGCTGCTTTGTGATGACCTGTACGCTGATGATGTAGTTGTGAACCCACCTCGTGATTTGTTGATGACTTCCTGAACCTGTCCACGCCATCAGTAACATTTTTTTAGTTCTGGAGCAGCAGCTATTATGAGGTACGCTGAAACACACAAGCTTTATGCTGCTGTGCTCGTATCAGCCTACGTGTCGGACCTGGGCGACAGAACTGAGGCTATGAGTGGCTACTTTAACAGGCCGTGGGATTGGGCTGCATTAAAACGAAACTGTGAGTATATCGTGCAGTTTGGCTCCTCTGATGACCCGTTCCTGCCGTGGGAAGAGCAGCAGACGGTTGCCACGGAGACGGCGGCTGAGTTCCATCAGTCTGACGATAGCGGCCATTTCATGTTCTCTAAGTTCCCTGGTCTAATAGATACCGTTCGGACATTAGTGAAGAAGAGAACCGCTAGATGACCTGATTTATTTGAATCTATGTGGCTGTCTATACTGATTCGATGGATGGTGAATGAAATAAAATGGAGGAAAATGTTGACTTCTCTGTCTCTTCTGTCCATGTGTCCATGTGTTCTCCCTCCCTCCCTCCCTTGTAAAAGTCTCACTGCTACCAGGATTCAAACCTGGGTCTCCCGCTTGCAAGACAGGCATGCTAACCACTACACCACAGCAGTT
>ERZ1740065.2922-NODE-2922-length-10708-cov-11.315216_pt1 | contig 10708 bp, 6 predicted proteins | sample MGYA00581738_ERZ1740065 | MGnify/ENA primary metagenome ERZ1740065 (study PRJEB43018, sample SAMN04849749) | marine metagenome | isolation source: floating plastic debris | place: Pacific Ocean | collected 2008-09-01 | study: EMG produced TPA metagenomics...
GGATTGATTTGAGAAATGGGCGGAGCGCCCTAGCGCCCATGCTGGAGAGAACCCTTCTCATGCACGTATCAAACGCACATCCAAACTTATATGGTGCCTATATTTTCAAGTCGATTTCGCCCGGCTTCATAGGCTTTAACTTTCAAGAACAGTTTGTTAGTACTATTTTCCTATGGTTTTATAAGCCATAAATAATACATGCAAATCATTGCATGACAATCTGCAAATAAATGAATGTTCCACGTGAATTATAAGTAAAATTTTTGAATGAGACTGGAGACAAACATGATGCAACATTACCATCACAATCAGGAGTCGAGTGCAATTACTTCTAACCAATTTTTACATTACCAACAGAAATAATAGAAACTATTGGAAATTATTCAAATTAAGCCATAGAAATACGACATATGGTGTTTGATTACATCAAATATCATGCAAATACAATTTAAAGAGACACAAAGTTTGTCTGGAACCATTTTTCTTGGCTTGTATATTACTAAACTGTTCAGTCTCATCCACAGATTATACTTGAAATCTAAGGGGAGTATTCGGCTTTTGTGAATATCCTGTCTTAATGCTCACACTCGTCAGCATGCTCCAGGTTTTTGTCACGCCTAGGCTCGGTAGCAAAAACTGACAAGCATCTGATAAAGCTTGGGCAGGAGTTGCTGGCAGGAGTTAGTAGGTGGCAGTTAGTGCCATAACCATAGGATATCCACAAAAGCTAAATGTTCATTTAGTTGTGCCATCCAATAGTTTAGAGTTAACCAAGCTGAGTTAACCGATTGGAGTTTCCAGCTCTAAGGTACAATAATCCCTGCTGCTGTACGATAGCTTGTATAAGCGAGTGTAACATGTTGTGTTCTGCCCTCGCTTCCGATGCTGCCTCGCTGACGGGAATAAGTTCTACAACAACATGAGAAGACATGGACTATCTACATAACCTTATTCTACATAGAGATCGCGTATCTACGCTGACGCATACACACTTAGGTGTGTCAGGTCATGTACCGGCCCAATTTATCCACCATATTATAATTATTATCCATATTATCTGTACTATCCCCAGTTTTCTTATATGTTTCCGTTTCCACGTACGTGTACGTACGACAACTGGCATGTGGTACTATTATTGGGTACCGCCACCAGCTCTCGATGTAGCGGGAGCAGGGAGCAGGAATTCGTGCGCATTGGTTAGTGGGCCCGCAGGAGTTGCGTTATCGTGCTCGCTGGTGCAACTCTGCTACCAGAAAGCGTACTCCCGCGCAGCGTTGTTTCCAGTTCTTTCCAGTTCACCAGCTACTCGCAGCGGGAGTATGCTTTCTGGTAGCAGAGGCGCGCCAGCGAGCAAGATAAGAGCAAGATAACGTAACTCCTGCGGGCCCACTAACCGACGCGCACGAACGCCTGCTCCCGCTATATCGGGAGTTTGCTAGCAATTGCTATCGTGCTTAGGCGTTCACATAGGCGTTCACATAGGCGTTCACATAGGCGCCACATAGGCGCCACATGGGCGCCACATAAGCAGGAGCTTGCGAACGGTTGCGACCAGAATGACAGGAGATTCACAAAAGCCGATTCCACAAAGCAAACAGAGAAGAAAACGAGCAGATAAGCTAACAACCAAGCACACTGAGCAGAAAAAAGCTACCTAATTGACACAAGATTGTTTTCAAATAACATGGCTTATTCCAGTATCTGTGCTAAGAATAATTTCTTTTACGCTTTCGCTGTGATTTGGCTTCCATGATGGAAAGAAAGCACCTGGCAGCAACCACTTTGTCTCATCATATCGTAATACGTAGACGTCCATTTTATAATCTCATGTCAGATTCTGAAAGGTAAGAATTTATTTATTCATCTCAACTTAACAAAGCATTAAGGCACGAACACCCAGTTGTTTAATTTGAGCAAATCGTCCAAAAATTTCAAATGCTGAAAACGAATTGAAAATGACACTGGATTTGTTACTAAAAATAGAATTTCCTTTTGCAAAAATCTCTGAATTAATTAAATTTTTCCTCACTTGTATGAGTATGTGGCAGACATCACGAACAACAGATTTGCAAATTCCAAATTATGAATCACGAGTACAGGAGTGTGTGGCCAGGCCTTCAGCCTCTTGTGTCACACAAAATGATTGATACACGTGCAATCAATTCCTACAACAATTTATTGACTTCAACACAAAATCGATCTGTATCATTAACCACAAATATGACCACTGTGCGATCAGAACATAAAAGAAGCAAAGTAACGATATGTATCTGTTTGCCATGCATTGGGAGTTGAATCCAGTTTACGGTGGTATAAAAAGCAGATTACTGCACTACCAGTTGCACAAACACTGGAAAATACTCGTGACGCTTGGTTTTCTGATATTCCTGATGGCCGGTTATTGTACCTGACAAGCACGAGCGTAATGACAAGCGATTCACAAAAGCCCAAAAATGCATTTAACCTCTTACATTCCTACAGCTACAGCAGTATGTGAAGACAATAGGAGTCGACGGATATAATACTAATGAATCATGATGTCGGCCAGCCAATGGCGAACAGTTGTTATGTTGATAAAAATCCCCAGGTTATCATGGTGGCTCCGTATCATACCCACTGAAAAAATGCCAGCAAGGTAGTAGGAGCCCTGCTGGCTTCGTACCACCAGCAGCCCTCCTGTATCAGCTCTGCATGATTGTTCACTGGTGGAGGTAGCGCATAGCATCTCATCTGTCACGAGTTTCTTGCCGTATCGGCTGACGCAATCTTCGTGAGGAATGATGGTCAGCTAAAAAATATGTATTTTTTTGTTCTCTGGTTGATACGCACATAGGCTCCTGCATATGCCTGCCTGTATTGCATCAAGTGGGGGTTGACTCAAATCCGAATGTGACTAATACTGTCACCTTACCACTGGAAAGTTGCGATGGAATCTGTGAGACTGATGCAGTATCAGATACGCAAGAATAGCTTGAGAGCTTCAAAACATGGATTCAAGGGCGTTAAGGGAGAGCCATCGCAGGACAGGGTGGATGCAGACGAGAATGAGCATGTGGAGGAGGAAGAGGGGACGGAGGAGGAGGAGCATTTGGAGGCAGAGGGAGATGAGCACGCAGAGGAGGGGGCAAGGCAAAAGAAAAGGAAGAGTGATTTACTATTCAGATGCTGATGCTCCCTTACAGATAAGTTAAATACTGCGGTTTCTTGCGTTGATATGAAGTATCCGTTATAATAACGAGCATATAGCTGTTCCATACAGCATGAATGTGTGTTTGGCATGTTTTACCTATTCAACATCCACATCATTTGTTTTTTATTGCTGAAATATCAGCAAGGCCTCAAATCTGATTTGAGCGGGTTTTGCGTTTGCCCTCCCCCCACCAACTCATAATGATGGCCAGTGTTCTTTCGATTCCTTCATTTAAAGAAAGTTGTCTTTGAGGGGCTACATTGTGATAAACATTCTTTGTGATGCATTTGTTAGAAATAGGTAAGCCAAACCCGATTTGGTGATACTGGTAAAGTACCGAAGTCTTGCCAAAGTTTTAAGAACAGATGGGAGAAAAGCTCCAGCATATTGACTTAAACAATGGGCTTAGTCATGAGGTTCGCCCAGAAAATCCTAAAATTTGCATGAATCATGCAAGCATTTGAAGTTCACCACTTCAAGAGTGCTGTTGTCATGTAATTGCACACATTGAGTCAGCTGGCCTTAAAATACAAGAGAAAAAAGAGTTACTTAGTCACGCTATAATGATGCTATCGGTTCTATGGTCAAACAGTGATTTTTCTGGGTCAGAGGTCAGGAAAATAATGGAGACAGAGGCCAGGATAATGGGGACAGAAGAAAAAGAAAATGACTGTGATGACAGAGCATTTGAAGCATGCAGGCACTAAATGATACTAGATACCACAAACTAGTCACGCTTTAGTACATATTGTGAACTTCAATGATGAAACGTATCTGTGCTTATGTTTATTACCGGAATAAGCAGCTCATTATTTATATAAATACTCCATAGTCTTTAAATTACAACTTTCACAGAATGAAATAACCCAATAAACTCTTGAATCAAAACACCGGGTAACGGGTAGGAGCTCTGAACAAGGAGAGGACTGAGTTAACTAGCAAAAACAATGCTTAGATCCCGTACCTGCGACTCTCTGATTCTATCCACGGTGTACCTCTCATAGTTATCGTCACCCGAGCCCCATTTCGTGGCAGCAGCTTTGGCGCCTGCGAGGTTCCGGTATCCTGGTAGACATATAGCATTAACTTGCTCATCAAACATGAGAGGCTCCTCAAGATGCAGCAGAGCGATGTCGAAACCTGGAACCAGAAATTATAGTGAGAGTAATTCCTACAGCACAAGTTATGAGTTTTGAGCAGAATAGGACGCCTGACCGTGTGAGACATAATTGGAGCGGGTGTGGAAGAATATTTCGCTGATGGAGCTTTCCCTCAGAGCGCCACCAGTAGAGCGGGCACCTGCTTGCACAACCATATCTTCCATACCAGATTCGACACAGTGGGCTGCCACTACAACCCACTCTGGATTAAGCACTGCTCCGGCACAGCGCATGTTACCCGCAAAGGTTGACAGGGCAGCCTGAAATGAATTACCATGGTTATGACGCTGGCATGCTGAGGTTTGCTAAAGATTGCGTTCATCTCACCTGCCACGGGTGGCTATTAATGAGGGCATAGTAGGTGCCGGTCGAATTCAGACACTGGGAACTAGGATTGGGAGTCCACGGGCAGGGATCGACAGCAGGTTGGCCACAGTTAAAGGCATCTGCAATGTGACATCTTGTGACATTGTGGTTTTCATAACCTGGACCACCCACTGCTGCTTAATTACCAGTCTGGGGTCCAGGTATGATGCTGTTTAAGCTTCCAAAAAAGTATCCGGATTTATGAAAAATTGACTCAAAAGCTCAGTCGCAGATATGTAGCAAGCAACGGCTCACAGAACTCCATGCTGACAAACGGCGATAACAAGGGAATGCGATACGGAGAGGTAAAGTTGTTATGGTTATTGAGTGGCAACAGGCTGACAGGTTGCCGTTAAAACAATTGATAGTGAGGCAGTCACCAGAGAATCCATGAGTATAATTTTCTTGGCTTCTACATTGCAAACCTTTTTTACTGTTTCCGTTCACGCTTGGTGATCAGGGAAAGAAAAATGTTTTGCAATATAGTAGTGAAGAAATATCTTCTTTTATTTCTTCTATTTAGAGGTAGATTAGTTACCTTCCTTCATTGTGTGCTTCCTACAGGATTTACTGTTTTTGCACTGATTTTTGTACCACAGTATTGGAAGGTACAATTTTGGTTAAAGTTGCTCGAATGTTTCTGTAAACCCTCCATTTCTGCGTTTGGGCTGCTGCTTTGTAACTGTGCTGTAACTTGAATGGTTCAAGACAAATTCTTGTCCGTGTAGATTGCATTTTAATGAGATCTGACTGAAGTCAACATCGCTAATTGGATTTTAAGGCTTATTTCCCCGTCATATCTACGATTTGTGATTGCTAAGAAAATTCAGGATACGCACACAACACGCGCTCTTATCAGCGTAGTGCAGTCGCCAGTGCGGGATTCGAGCGAGCACTGTGTGGTTCATAGGTTAATGTATGTAATATCGGGTTACCATTTGTACTATGGACGTAAAACAAAGATTTGCACCTGTTTGCAGTGTATTAATGACCCCAGCAACGACCTCGCCGTTGGTAGTGCCCAAGGCATTTTTCACTCTTATGTCGGCAGGCGTGCCTATTCATGCGTGCCTGCATTACGCCGCATTTAGTCCGCAATTGGTACATACGCGCATGAATAGGCGCTCATGCCAATATAAGAATAGAAAATGCAGTGCCCAAGACCCCACCTATAAGACTCTAAGATGATGCCAGATGACTCATGCCACTGTCAATGATGCGTTAGTATCAGATACACCCTAAATTCCTCAACAGAAGATCAGATGTGTATACTCTTTATTATACTGGTGAGTCAGTTTATGATCCAGGGACTGGTTATAGTCACACAGGGAATTGATGCTATGAATACATGGCATACGTAGCAGTACATCAGCACTAGAAAGTGGTGGATAATTTTTCTCACCTGTTATGCGGAAGTGGATAGTGAACCCGTTGAGATTAGTGTAATGGTCTGACTTGAACACTACTGTGGCAACTTTTGCCTTCACGACGACGGGCACGAGGTTAGCCAGGTTGCTACCACAGAACCTGCGATTAAGGGCAGAGTTGTACAGATTGGGGATTCTTATGGTTTGTGTTGCAAAGCAACCACTCAGAGTGCAGCCTTATTGGGGTATCATTAACTAGTACTGCCCTGCAATTTAAATTTACAACTTGCTCCAGATCTTAAAAATACCTTGTAATTTTCCCGGGGTTAATCTTCAGAATATCGAGGTATGCCCGGGTTTCCCCAAAGTTTCCCCAATGTTTCCCCTAGCATCTGAATGCAAATTTTCCACCTATGAGTTATCCAGCCAGCTTTTGTGGGAGTGGCAATAGTTAGTGGGAGATTTCCCAAAGCCAGGGCACCTCTCGTTTTTTCCATACATTTACTGGAGTTATGGTGTTATTGGCTTGGGCAAGTTCAAATATTTTCCTCAGATGTCAGGAAAATTCTAATCAATGCATTACTGATCGCTATATCTCATTGATCTCTCCTAAATAATCTCATTGATCTCTCCTAAATAATCTCATTGATCTCTCCTAAATAATCTCATTGATCTCTCCTAAATAATGTGTTAATTTATAATTTAAGTGATTCAATTTTTCTTATTATCAAGTGCTTTTACAACAGAGGCCCACATTGCCAAGCACTGATTGGATGCATCCATAATTTTGAACCAGAACGAAAGTCGCCTACATGCGCCCTTTTCCTTCCAAGATGAACCCTTAGGGTGTTTCCTGGGGTCATGAAGTTACTGAACATGATCAGAATATCAAGAGAGATATAAAATGTCAACCCCATTATGGAGGACGGTACCCTATTATTTCTCGTGGCTGGGCTGTACGTATCACAGAATTATTCAGCAGAAAATAAGTTTATCAAACTCACTTATGCTCGGCATCTCCCGAATCGAATGACAATGTCAAATAGTCATTACAACCTCCTTCGCGATTCGCCTCTACATCCAGGTATTCCACAGTGAATCTGTACTCAACCTTTTTCTACAACGGAGATATTGATTTAATATTTTGTCCGCTAAAATCAGGATTATAAATTCCAGAAGAAGAGAAAGTCAATAGAATAGGTGACTGACCGTTTTAGATGAAGTTGTGATCTCAATGCTGCCATATGATCTGTTTGGATAGTTGCCAGGGTAACCAGGAGAGACGATGTACCCTTCTCTGACATCTGTTAAATCAACCCTTCCAAACTCTGGTATTTCATACACTGGCAGTGCTACAAGCAGCGTAAAAAATTTGCTCACAGACACGTCCCTACCAGATAGGGACACCGAGTGACTGGTTATTTACTGGTTACAGTGCGAAAGCCTGTTTTAGTCGCAGTTCGTCCTGTAGATGATGTGGAGGTTGTGAGTCTTGGTTGTATAGGTGGTGTAGAGGTAGCGATGTTAGATGAGGTGTTAATAAGTAGGCTACTAGTTGTTGGCACAATTGCTGGATGATCAGGGGTGGCAAACGTCAACTTGAATCCATACCCCTTTGTAGTGATATCACTTTTGAATTGAACGTATATGACAGGCGTACTGCCGTACTTTATCTTTATAGTAGCAGGCTGGTTGAAGGTGCAGTAGGGGCCTGGAATGATAATGGGGCTGAAGGTAAGAACTCTGTACAAAAGCTTTCGAATCATTCTCGTTAATCACCTACCTTTGACCTGAGCAGAGGAGGGGTTGTATAGCTTCACCCAGTCAAACGGGCAGTGAGAATCATAGTTGATGTCCATGTCGGAAAATTGGAGTGATACTGTACCGCCATACTCTGTCAAAGACATATTTTTACTCATAGAGCCATCCTGCGTGTCAAAGTGAGCTGGATTTGAGCTGCAGGTCTTCCCCATGTAAGACAGACATAGCTGACATCATCACTAGCAACACAACATTGTACACTTCACCACTTTGCGAGGATATTTTCCATTTTCTATTTTCTGGGTTTTGATCAACCTACTGGACATGTCGTCTGTCGCACGCATTTGCTCTCAAGTGTTTGCCTGCAACCACTTGCCCCTCATGCGCTTCCTTGAGTCAATTCAATCTGTTTTTTTACCCAAAAATTTTCCCCGCCAGGCAACTTATGTTGACCTCGAACTGAGTCATCAAAACGCATAGGTGGGCAATCGAGGGGAACAGTGAGCAGCTGTTTGAAAGCACATGTGATCATTTGGGTGTTACTGTGCAGGGAAACTAGTGGCACAGTACTGGGATGTCTACAAGAGCCCGTTGGGTTACCTGACACATTGATTTTATAGACACAATGGAGGTTGGGAGGATACGGCAATGGGTATCCGGGAGAAGCTACTATTCCTGACTTCCCGCTGATGACCTTCACACCTCCATCGCAGCCGTCTGAACGTGGCAATACAGGTGGACAGCGGTTGGCTACAATAGGTGGATAGTATCAGACATATCCATAGCAAAACCTGACCAGTCCAGACAATAACTCACAGATGCCTGTCTTCAGCACGGCCATGTAACTCATTATAAAACTCAATCCACTTGTGGATACTTGAGAGTGAAATCGAACAAAGGCCCTCCTGCTACTAGATCGGAAGGTGCTGACCTGTTCCTGATTGATGTACAAAAAATTAGAGCTTGCAGTTTGACAACACAGTTGAGGCTCCACATCCCGATTTCATGGATAATGGAGTCGGTACACACAGAGTCATAAGCCACACCAGCTACTCTCAGGATACCATACACAAGCTACAGGCACAAGCAGGCATGTAGTACTATCTCATATACTAGGAATGCAATTTTAAACTACGAATCATTACATGGTTGCGTCCACAAAGGCTTGCTATATGGGGAGCATCGGCATCCTTGCCATCATAGATGGAGAGTTGATCCTTAGAACAGTCTGCTGACTGCTCCATATCAAGTATCACCAGCTCCAGTCTTACTATCTACCAATAAACAGACAGGTTTCAGTTGCGGCTACTAGTATTCTCTGAACTGCTTTATCTGGTTTACTACTCACATGCTTGTCTGGAACCTCTATGTGGTATTCAACATAGGTGTTGTTGGGTAGTAGTGGGAGGCTTTGGGAACTGAGCCAGCCCGAGCAGCCTTTGTACGTACGGTATGTGGAATTACTGAAGGTGGCTGAGACTGCAATTGCTGTTCGATTAGTATAGCAGATGAATTGTTGGCATTGACTGAAAAATAATTTACTTACCACAGCAAATGAGGGAGAGAACCAACAGCACATAACTGGACACCATGACAAACTGCTGCACAAATGCCAAATGGAGACTATAGTGGAGATAAGAAGTATATATTAAAGTCAATTGACAAGGTAATGGCGGCTCTGAAAGGTGAGATAAAACAAATTTGAGGTTTCGCTAACGACCAGTGGCTCCTGAGTTTAGTCTATCCAAATGACAAGCTGTTGCACTGAACCACGGACACAAATATGCTTGACTGAGAGCCTTATAGTTATAATTCCAGACTAGCAGTTTATTGGTGATTGAAACTGTAGTAACTAAACTAATAACTGAGGCTGAAGCTTAGCGTCTGCTGTATAATCCCAGTCACTCTCACTTTCTTTCTTTGCAAGCGGAGTTCATGGAGTGCTGCATTTCATGAGCCTATTGGTCAACCAAGCACTGCTTGTTGTAGAGAACTTGCTATTAACAGACAAATATACCAAGAAAAATTGTAAACACATGCAACTTTGTGAAAACGCAAATCGCATGCAAATAAGTACTCCGGCTGAAAATCCTTGAAAATGAGAGCTAAAGTTTTGTTGTACTACGCCTTCCACAAGCAATGAAATGCTATGTCGTCAATGTGGGAACATTTTTATTTTCATTTCAGCATGCTTGCCTGCACAGCGCTCATCCATGTCCACACTTACTTCGAAGCACATAACGGAATTGACATATTTTCCTAACCTATGTGGTCATATCAGCTACATGTAGAATAGTAACTGGAGAGGAGAGAAAAGGCTGCCTACCAGTGCCTGCCTAGAAGAGGGAACATGTGGACGTGGAAATTAACAAAAGCCCTTTGCCCCATTGGTTAACCAATCAATTATAAGCTCTTATTGCATGTCCGTGAGTTGTTTCTGATGCACAGAGAAGCCATGCTTAGACGGCGATAGTCAATCTGTCACCACAAGCTTTGGTTGGAGGCAAGGGTTCATCTGTACCCTTCTTGATAGTCACTCTTTCACTCAGCAGATATATGGTAGTGGAGCACTGTGTATAGACGCATTCATTCAGCTTATGGATGGCAGTGCAGGAATATAATCTAAGTGTTGTCTAAGGCGCGACAAACTTAGCGGGGTTTGGGCGCAGTGCCTGAGCATAGCAAAAGTATTTTTAATTTTGAGTTGCCTTCTCTGCACACTTGGGGGGGGGGGGGGGGGAGGTGGAGAAAAAAAAAAAAAAAGAAGAGAGAAAAAAAAAAAAACAAAACACACACACACACAAAAAAAGAAAAAAAGAAAAACAAAAAAAAAGAGAAGAAAAAAGAAAAAAAAAGAGAACCCC
>ERZ1740065.2923-NODE-2923-length-10706-cov-10.750070_pt1 | contig 10706 bp, 8 predicted proteins | sample MGYA00581738_ERZ1740065 | MGnify/ENA primary metagenome ERZ1740065 (study PRJEB43018, sample SAMN04849749) | marine metagenome | isolation source: floating plastic debris | place: Pacific Ocean | collected 2008-09-01 | study: EMG produced TPA metagenomics...
CCCCCCCCCCAGAAAAAAAAATGCTGTCACTTCAGTATGAAGCTATCTGACGTAATCTCGATACAAGATGGTATCATCATCATACAGCTCAAAACAAACAACAACCAGTAATTTCCAGTTTACTTTTCAAACTACTGTAACCACAGAAATGTTAGCTACCTCACAATAATACGCACAACAACACAAACAATAATACACAAAACAAGTTTAAAAGAAATCACTAAAAATTTCAGGCACCATTATTAGGAATACTGCTAATTTGAACGAAATGCTATAGTTTGACATCGCTAAAATCTCTATGTATATTATGTATACTATAATTACTATAATTTAATCACTGAAGTTTTAAGATTATCGTAGTTACATCATTAACCATGATCTCCCATATTCCTAAGCATCGAATGATCGATAAAAAGAGGTAGAGCTGGAGGTGGAATTTTTAAGACGCATTTATTATCATCCGCCAACAGGCTACGAGCACAGCATATCCCACCGCAATTACCTAGTGAGCACAAAAATAACTTCCAAGCCTCAAAGGGAGAGTAAGACTGTTTAGATGCTATTGATATATCATCATCTGTTGCCAGTGTTACATGTCCATCACACTCTTTAGATACAATTCAGGTTTGTCATAGCCCATCTCCTCGGGAGTTGGTATGCCAAGCTCTTCTAAAGTGGGTTTTACCTGCTGCGCGAGCCAGGGCCACACCTCCTTCTTGTGAGGTCCGCATTTGAGCTGTTGAAAAACATGGTTGGAATGAGACAATGTGACATCATGCAGGAAGGTGACGGGAGATTTGATGGTGGTTTTACTCACTTGCACTGCCTCCAGAAATCTCACGGCCAACGCAAAGTCATTCTGGTGACGGCAAGCTTTGAGAGCTGCAGAGATGATTTTAGGTTCGGGAATAGCATCTCTCATCTGCAACGATAGACAATACTAGTGTACAATTTATTATCCAAGCATGGTCACGAGGTAAACATGGTATGGGAATATCTTACGTGGATAGTTTGAAGGGTTTTTCTCAACTGCCATCCATCGATGTCCGTTCTGCCTAGATATGTAACAATCTCGTTATCGATCTCATCGTCTGTCCTTGTGTCGGCCTTGCCGAACCTCGATGGAGTGGAGGCTGCAAACACGTAAATAATGTTAGGTGATCGGGCCAAATGTTTATGACCTTCTATGAGGATCAATGGAATTATTTAAAGACAGGTTCTGATACGAAATTAAGTGTCTAACGACAATAAACTGAAATCTACACCACTATCATCAAGCACTGCAGGCCTGTTTTGTTTCCATTACCAATGGCTACCACTATCCAGATATCAGGTAGGTATTTCAAAGTGAATACGAAACTATTGCACCGCTTCAGCATGAAGTGTATTGTTAGGAAAATCGCTGTTCCGTGCATTTTTAGCAAATGTAAACCTACGCTGAGCTACCTAACTATCTGAATTATGAGGGACGTGGAGCCGGTCACTCGAATTTTAACGAATAGATAAAATCGTATTAAAAGGAAAACCAGTGCAAAACTTGACTTACACAAACTTCTCGTACAGACTCGAGGTGTGAGTGAGGCGGTAGTGGCAGAGACTGCTTTTGTAATGAAGGAACGCAACATTTTGCTTGCTCCTCTCACTAACAAACCGGTAAGGTTGCTGCCTGATCAAGATGGCCGAAAGCAGTGTCAATTCTTGGCAGAGGACTAAGGGACATTGGGAAATCTGGGTCTGTCTGTGGTTGACGCCCGAAGGTTTTCAAACCCGTTAGAAATTAGGGGTATTTTCTGCCGCCGAATAGCTTCTAGCGATTCCATAACTTTGCGACGCGCGTACACGAATGCGATCGCTACTCTCGTTTTGCGTCATGAAAATTCACACGGATTCCTAGATTTTTCGATGGAAAAACGTTTTATACGCGATTTTCTCTACGTTTTTATTTTGCACGTTCGGTGCACGTGCGGCGTTCCGTGCAAGATAGGTCACTAAATGGGCGGAGTTTAGACGAGCTGGGTCAATTACTGCGTAGAAGAATGACTACCGGAGCACTTTGAAACTTGGCCAAAAACTGACGAGGCTCTATGCACCTGTTTTATGCGTCGATAGGTGATGCACGTTTGTAATCGATCCAATGAACAAATCATAGCTTAGCTTCACATATAAGCCTCAACTGGTGATGTTAATGTCATGGTGAGGCAAGCATGATGTAGCTTGGAAACGTGAAAGGAAAATATAAGGATCATCTCCTCAGCCGATCTCAATCACTAAAGGTAAGTCTGCCGTGAGTAGGATTAATTTCCGTTTACTTATAACAGACCATGATTTATCCACGTCTTCTATCGTTTTCACAATCTGCTCCATGGACATGTTGTAGGTGTGCTGGCATCATGGTTTGCACGTACAACCAACTCTGCCTCCCTCTTCTTACTCTGGTCACGCTGCTTTGGAACATCATTGGTGAGTTTGCATGTGAATACATTGCTATGCTAGCTCGAGGGCTGTGTCAGTCTCTGCTATTACTAGTAAGGGAACTATGTGGCGTTTGTTAGTGCTTACTGTATTTGCCACCAGTTCTGTGGTGTGATCTTCTCTACCCACTTGATGTGCTGTTGACATTATAAAATCATCGAGCTGACAGCCCTTACTAATCACATAGGCCGAGTAGAGCAAGTATAGCCTGAGCGAATAAGCTCTTTCATGGACACTACATACATGTAGACAGGATGACCCTTTGCCCTAAGTTTAAACAACGCAAAACCACGTGGTGACAGTTTTCTTTCCATTTCGCAGATCTCTCAGCAGCACGATACCAATGTCCCTTGATGTTGAGCACACACATTCCTGTCAGATAATTCAGACTTTGAAGTCTATCATGCTGATATGGATCATCCCCCATGTAATTAGGTAGTAATAGAATGCAGTAGCGGTGCCTCTAGTCATGTATTACCTATCTGCTTGTCTGTTTGTTTAGTTGGAAACACACACTTGTACAGGCTAGCAATGGCTGTTTGCCTATCACCTATTATTTTTTCATGCAGGAAACGTTTTAGGCCTATCATAAGAGATAAAATTATGCAGTGTGGGCCTACCAGGGTTTCTGTCTACGAACTCTGTTATCTATTCTGTCTGCGACACACATAGGACTGAAAACACTTGATATTCGGTCTTCTACTAAACTTTGCGAAGCCGTAGCTCAAAGCCTCGACCCCCACAGCTAAGATTATGTCATATTTGAGCTCAGTTCAGATCTAACTGATTGGCCACATGAGAACAATAGAAATCCAATAATAGCAGTTTGAGCCCAAGTTGTTGGCAGCAGAAAAGGGGAGGGAAATACTGGAAATACTGGAGACTAGTCTATCATAACACAGAGTCGCTCCTGTACATCCACTGATGCCCCTCTCCACTACAGGTGCTGACTTGCCTCCGTTTACTCCATTCGAGCTGACGTCAGTTCCAGCAGACACTGTCGCTATCTCTGGTCAGTCAGCGGTGCTGCCTTGTTCAGCAACGTACGGAGGTGCGGTTGTCTCGACGTACTCCTGGGAGAAGAACAGCGATCTTCTGACGCTGTGGAGTGACTCCAACCAAAACAGGTTTGAGATAATATTCGCCCAGTCTGACCTACGGCATTCAAATTACTGTCCGTAGATTTTTAAATATCCAGTTGTTGGATTTTTAACTATTTGCTCGCTGCCTCACTCTTGACTGATTGGACTGCGATATTGGCAGAGGTATTGTCATTGATGATCTCTGATATTTTTCAACTGAGCTGAGTTAGTTCTACATCTGAGCTGTGATCAATATGACTGTGAATAGGACCACAGTAGTAGAGTTTTAGTTATGGACTGGAGTTATTGGCCTACCGGAATGTTCCACAGCCTCTGGTAGCACTAGTATCAACAAACAAACAGATCACCTTGTCTGGTCTCAAACGAGATGAAATCCAAACACTGGTCACTGTCAAACAAGAGGGGAGCATCTAGTATCTTCTAAACAGTGAAAATACTGAGTAAAGTCAGCTCCTGTGTGAAGTAGACATAGCCATTGTCATAGGATTGACTTACAAAGTTACAATGCAGATTGTGACCTTTCTGTCAGTGCGAACTCCTTTGTCTCCTCTTGTCTCGATTTAAATGGCGTGAAGTGATTTATCTTACCGCTATCTCTCTCTCTCTCTCTCTCCCCGGCCTCCCTCTCTCTCTCCCTCTCTCCCTCCCTCTCTCCCTCCTACCCTCCCTCCTTCCCTCCCTCTCTCTCTCTCCCTCCCTCCCTCTTTCTCCTCCCTCTATTCCTCTCATCTCTCTTTCTCTTTCTGTCCCCATACTTTTAACTCCCTGCTCAATTTCCCTCCAGACTGCCTGCTCTCATGCTAATGCTCATGTACTCAATGATTATCCTGCGCTCAGCGTGGCGTCAGAATATCAGCCTCGTATGATAATATACCCTACCAGAGATATTGTGAACAATCTCAGAACCCACTGACACAGAGTAATCTATGAAATATGGCCCAGATCAGTGTTCGTATCTAGCTACAAGCTGAGGCTATACTCTGAGACAAAGTCTCTGCTGCCTTTTCACCTTCAGCCCAGTCAACGGTGGTCCAATGCTTTCTAAGTTGTAATCCAAACAATAACTTATACACACTTAATTAACCAAATGTAACCCTTGGCATTAATGACCCCATTAGTACAGCTGCCCAATATCCACCAACTCTGCCTCTACCTACACTCACAGGGCTCTGCTGGCCAACGGCTCTCTCCTATTGAACGCAGTCAGTGAGGCTGGGTCCTCACCCGACCCCGGCTGGTACAGATGCATCGCTGAGGTCTCGGGCAGTTCACCTACGAAGAGAATTGCTTCTCCTAAAGCCAAGCTGGACATTGCCAGTAAGTTATCGCCAACGACTGTCTCTGTCACCACAGCGCAGCCGTACTCTGTGATTGTCTGCTGCAGTAGATGATGTTCCACGTTTTGTTGAGCAGATTGTCATCTGCTGCAGACATAGCTGACATCCTGCTGCCAGGGTTCTGCTGCAGTGGGCATTCTGTGACTGCAAACAGGTTTTTATAGCAGACACTCTACTGCAGCAGACGGTCTACTCTATTGCAGCAGGCGTCCTGCTGCAGCAGACAGTCTACACCATGTGTGCAATGTCACAGTAGACCATGTGTCACAGCAGACGTTGTGCCACAGCAGCTGTTGTGTTGCAGCAGATGATCAGCCACTCTGCAGCAGACAGTTGGCCGCAGCAGACGGCTGTAAATTGACACAGTAAACCTTAGATGTTATCAAACGTCACATCATCTGATGGAGCTGAAGATTTAGAGGCTCTTATAAAAACATTTCGCTTGAGAACTGCCCGCAGCCATGTCATTCACGATCATCATCATTCATGTCTTTGCTCGGCACCAAACAGTGCAGCATTGCAAGATAATACCTTCCGCCATGATGAATTGAGTCATAGATATCGTCTTCATATCGTATATCCACAATTGTTTTATATGAGTGTGGTTTGATTTATGAGGAGATATAGCATTGTAATGGTCTGCTCGTTCCCTTGCCTCCTTTATGAAGACGATGCTAGCGTTGATATGCATGTCACGATTATCGTTCATCTTCTCTCCACTGTATAGTGATCGGGGAGTTTGTTGTCCAACCGTCCGAGATCGAAGTCAGTAACGGGGAGAACCTCATGCTCCAGTGCGAAGGCAAGAGTTTACCTGCGGCGAGGTATGCCTGGACTAAAGACGCCACTGCCGTCGAGCCGGATGGGAAGACTATCTTACACGGTAAGTAACGTACCATTGAGGTAAGTACACACGTAGGTGTGTTACTACCGGTCTGGGTGTTTGCACAAGCAGCATAGTGCTGATTACTCAAAGCAAACTCATTAACAGCTGGTATTAATGCAATTACCTCTGTCACACAAGCCTCCATGATTAGATTGAGTCAGCCTGGCTCCGTAACTCAATCACAGCCGAAAGCATAAAACCATTCTCGCTGCAGACGGAGGCGGCATCCTCGAACTCGTCTCGGTGAACGGACGCGACAGCGGCCTCTACTCGTGCACAGCACGCAACGCAGCGGGGTCAAGGACTAGTCGTCAGGCTCTGGTGACGGTTAGCAGGGGCAGAGGTAATATCATTCATCAATCTAGCTCGTCCCCCTCCCTTCCCCTCCTAGTAAATGCGCAAATAAATTGTTGGGAGTTGTCTCCACATTATCAGTTGTTTTCCTTCCCAGGCATGTGTCCAGGTGTTTGACCGCTGAATATCAGTTGTGATATCAGTCTGGTTTGCCAATGAGAAGCCATATTGATCGTGTCATCCACCTCGTGCGTGAAGTCTCCCACGATGCCTGCTCTCTCATCTAATTCCTCTTCATAACTTTTGCCTGGCTCTACTTTTTTGTTCCATCTCTTTTTGTTCTAGTCTCTTCTAGTTTCTCGATGCGGTACATGTGCTCCATTGCGGTTTCCATGTCTTGGCACTACCCCCCATCTCTGTTTACTATCATTCCTCTCTGAAGTCGAATTCTCTCACGCGACTCTTCTATATCAAGTATAAACTTGATAGTGACAGTGTGTAATCTTATCCTGATTACCCTAGTGTCAATTCATTCAGTATCGGCATTTTGCCAATTGCTAGTTTCGCTCTCCCATTTCCCAAATTGCTCGCATTTACATGCGAGCTGACTCAGCTGCCACCATCTTGCTTACTGTAAGCTGTCAAAGCTCTAAACTTAGGAAATAGTCTGTGTCAGCTAGAATTGACTCAACGGACTCCATAACGGCTCAATTGAAGCCTTTGTTCACTGCATAAACATCTGTAAGCAAAGCTTGATGTTTATTGACATTCCGTGTGTGGCCCTAGCCCTTTGGCCAAGTCTAGCTTCCCCTCTGCCCATTCAGGCGACTGTGCTCCTTTCCCTTTTAATTAGTGATTACTTCAACAACCCTGATCTGTCATCGTCCGTCTGCAGTGAAAGACAATCGGATTTGCGATATTTATTTGCTAACTGATTGATAGATGTCCGACGCTGATGATATATCACTGAATATATGTATGTCTGGCTACAGGGGGAAGTGGAGCCCCGGAATTTTCGAGAAGACCAGAGAATTTGGAGCCCATACAAGGTTCCACTGTCGTGCTCTACTGCTCTGTACATGGCAGAGGCAGTGATGGCCGCAAACCAAATGTCCATTGGCTCAAACAGGGTAGCACAATAGACACAGCTAGGTCAGTGCTCTCTCTCTCTCTCTCTCATTCCAGACCCATAGGTCATAGCCCCACACCATGTGTGATACCGTGGTGTCAGCGGTGGGATTTTTTAATCAATAGAATTGGTATCCGAAGCCCTACTTTAGCTTCTAGTTTTGTATCAAATATGCCCTAGTCGTCTCTCACTGACAGTGTATCAATATTTAAGAAGGCGTTCTGTAGGATAGGCTGCATATTTCAACATGTCATCTCGCGCTCCTATATATACTGTTACTGTATTTACTCTGTCTCGGCGCGTATTTGTATAGTCGTATTACCGATATTCATAGTACAATCAACACTCCTTCGAGAGTTGAGACTGGATAAATTTAAATTTTTAATTGGGCTCTTCTTTCTGTTACCACATCTCGTATTCCACATCATGATACTGAAGGTTCAAAGCTGCTAGTGGACCACCAAACCGGTCTTCTTGCCGCTTTTTTATCGCCAAAAAGGACTGGAAAATACTATACTAGAAATTTTATTTTTCCAGAACCAAATTCTTGTTGAGACAATTTCCAGTATAAATGTTCTCACCAACAGTTCATTGCCACTACTCTGCTCAGAACATCCCCTCCTCCTCATGAACCACATCCTAAATCAATTCACGCCAACAGCACTACTGTTATTGGTTGGGTTTGTAGTGATGGTAGATACCGATTAGTTGGAGAGAGCTCGCTGTCTATAGCCAACATCTCAACTGACGACAATGGGCTGTACACGTGCAGGGGAGAGAACTCCGACGACGTGGCTGACTCCGAAGCGTTGGTCAGTGTCAGAGGTAAGATCGAACTGCCGGGCCAGGTACCTCGCTCGTCAAGTAACACATCCGGGTCTCTATGAAACATGAGAAAGACGCTGCATCTAAACCTTGCAAAATTCAACACACAGAGGTTTCCTCAGTAGCAGCTAGTTCTAAGAGAATGCTGTAATAGTCTAGCCAAATGAGGAAGGAGATAACTCCCACTCTACGTTGCCGTCTTATAAATAGAGTGTCTTTGATACTCTTCTGCGATCGAACCACTTCCTTGTGTGAGTTACTGCAGCAGAGGCTGATAATCAGACCACCTGGTAGGCCGTGTGGGCGAGTATATTTACTTATTGTGGGTACGTGAGAGCGTTACTTACCTTGCTGTTGAGTGATAGAGCGGTTAGTGGGCTTTAATTACGCCTCAGTTACTGTTAGCAGACATTTACACATCCGCCATCAGCCTCTCATTGTATCACCATTATCGCCCAACACCTGTCTCTAGCTAATAGTGCCCTGGGTATTCGGAGTTGTCCACTCATGTTTAGTTGGGCACGGTTTCCGTGTTTCGCTTTTTGATGGCAACCTATTACAGTTTTTGTGATTTCCTTGTAGGGATGTATTTCATGGGGACATGAATGTGAGATACTTTGCCTATTTGGCTCTTGTTCTTTTGACATGTCGCAATTTTATTCTGCTTCAGTTTGTTCGATGTATCCCTCACTAATTATGTGGCCTTCAATAATTTTAGTTGCTCCGTATTTCGTGAAGCAACCTTCCAACGTCTACGGTCACGTGAACGAAGATGTGGTGCTAGAGTGTGATGTACAGGGATCTCCCTCACCCCGAATCACCTGGTTCAAGGTATGAACTTGAGGCTATGTTTTGTCAAAATGCAGAGGTTGCTGTTGAGTTCCATGCACTACTGTAATACTGCAATTATTTGCCAGGACTCGGATGAGATCAGAGGCAGCCCTTACTTTGACATAACTAGAGGTAGACTGAGGATCCTTGGGCTGATGGAGTCGGACTCAGGCTATTTTCAATGCGTCGCCGATAACTCTGCTGGCAGGATCTCGAGCACCAGCCAACTCATCGTCGTCAACGAGGGTAAGTGGCTGCGTGTGTCTGCCTCACCCTTTATCGGCGCTCGTCTCACAACTCCAGCGCCAGTCAGGGGAGTACCAGTGCGCTATAGATACGTTGTGAGAGGAGAAGAAAGGACAGGGAGAGGGAGGGATGGAGGGGCATGGAGAGAGACCGGGACGGAGCAGGAGGTAGAGGATGGCACAGTGCTTGAGAGGATGGGACAGTGCATGCAGAAAGGGACGGAGAGTAGGGACAGGGGAAGAGTCAGAGACAGGGAGAGAGGGGAGGAGGCAGGACAGTGAGAGCGGGAGAGAGGGGAAGAGGTAGGGACCAGGAGACAGGGGAAGAGGTAGGGACCGGGAGACAGGGGAAGAGGCAGGGAGAGGGGAAGAGGCAGGGACAGGGGCATGGAGAGAGGGTGAGCAGGAGGTAAAGGCAGAGACACTTAGGCAGTGGCTCCTCCATGTCGACTGTTTATCATCCATAGAATTATTGCATGCAACTGTCTCTCTCCTGCTGCTGTTTAATTGCTGCTTTGTTTTAGACATCACAGTGACATCTGACTTGTCGTCTGCATCAGCAGACTCATCTGCCCTGCTGCCACGACCCCCATCAGCTTTGCGGGCCGTGATAGTATCCCATTCGTATGTCACCCTCACCTGGTCGGGAGCTCAGACTATGGAGTCCCCAATCACAGGTTATACTGTGACATCCACGCACCTCTCCCAGCAACTGGGCAACAGGTCAGGAACCGTTCATCGACTGTACTGTGTGTGAGAAAGAGAAGGAGGGTGGGAGAGGAGAGGGTGGGAGAGTGAGAGGTAGGACAGGGTAGATAGAGGGATATAGAGGTGAGAGCAAGAGATAAGGAGGGAAGGAGAGAGGGAGTGATAGAGAGGTGGGGATAGAGAGGAGAGGGGAGGGATAGAAAAGGTAGAGGGAGAGATGTGGAAAAGAAAATGGAAAGAGAGATGGTGAGGGATAGCGAGGAGGAGGGAGAGACAAGGAAGGGGAGAGGTGGGGCAGGGTAGAATGGGGGTGGAGAGGGGAGGGATAGAAAAGGTAGGGGGAGTGATGTGGAGAAGGAGATGGAAGGAGAGATGATGAAGGATAGCGGGGAGGCGAGAGAGCAGAGGGAGAAGGAGATAGAATAGAGACATGTAATATGGGATAGAGACAATAGTCTACTGTCCGTGGCCCGTTCATTACTCTATGCCAACTACCTAGTCTATTCTGTTCCAGCTCTCTGATACCTGGAGGTAATATTGTCACCACACAGCCTGTTATCTCTAGCCACTCTATCAATGCTAGCTCATGACCCCACATTCCCCTCCGGGTTAATGGCTTGCCATTCTAGTCCACCATTTTGTTTTTTAACCATCTTACAACGTCACATGATCCTGGATTCTGTACCCCCAATAACAGGCTGCATCGTTACTAGCGCTTGGCCGATACTAGGGACAGAAACGATATCGATACCGAATCACAGAGATTCGATACATTCGATACTCGATACCGATACCATGGAGCTTCGATATCTGCTAAATCCAGTACATACTGTAGTACATACTGTAGTACATACTGTAGTACATACTGTAGTACAT
>ERZ1740065.2924-NODE-2924-length-10705-cov-4.480469_pt1 | contig 10705 bp, 7 predicted proteins | sample MGYA00581738_ERZ1740065 | MGnify/ENA primary metagenome ERZ1740065 (study PRJEB43018, sample SAMN04849749) | marine metagenome | isolation source: floating plastic debris | place: Pacific Ocean | collected 2008-09-01 | study: EMG produced TPA metagenomics...
GAGTCGATGTCGGATTGTCCACGAGTCAAGGGCTGGTGTACACCGTGGATGGCCGACCCATCGATAGCCTCTACCTCGTTGGTAATCAGACCGTTAACCAGGTCCGGGTCGCTGACGATCAGGGCTGTTTGTCGGAGCCCTCAGCACCCTTCCAACTCAAGGTGGCCCACCAGATGCCGCCCCCCACGATATTGGGACTCGGCGATCCGGGAGTCTACCTCGCGGGTACACCCCAGCGCTGTCGGGACGGTAAGGCCTTCCTAACAGCTACTTTTGAATGGCCGGAGGACGAGCAACGCATCGTCTGGTCGACCGGTGATACGAGTACGTATCTGGCTACCGACGTCACCGAGCCCATCACGGCGCGGGTCCTGAGCAAGGAGGGCTGCCTGTCCGAACCCTCGGAGAGCGTAAGCATCGAGGTCATCGACAGCCCCATTCCCGACCCTCCGCTTTTTGTGGGGACCGATGGCAATATCAACGAGTGTACGGGGTCTAGTGAAAAGGATTTGGAGGCCGAAGCGGGTTTTGTCTCCTACCGTTGGTTGATCGAAGACCGGTTCCGACTGGGCAACACGGTGACCTTACGTCGGGAAGACCGCAGCGAGGGCGTCTACCTCCAGGCCAGCAACAACGCGGGTTGCTGGACCGACCCCCACTACGAGCACGTCCGCTTTGTCACCAGCATTTCTCGCCCCGACCAACCGGAGATCCTCCAGGTGGACAATGTATTGAGCTCTGACGTTCAGGCGCGGCATTACGAGTGGTACCGCAACGGGGAGCTCCTGCCCAATTCCGACCGTGCCGTATGGACCGCCGAAGAATCCGGTGAATACCAGGTACGTGTATTTCAAACGTACTGCTGGAGTACCCTGTCCGACGTTCTGCTCATCCCATAAATCAAAAAAAATGAAGTTGAAAAACTATACCTACATCACGATCTGCTTTCTTTTGCTGGGGCTGGGCTCCGCCGGGGGACAGTCCTCTTTGTCCGTCGATTTGCGACTGTACGACATCGTTTACCATCCGGGACTCGACAAGCTGTTTGGGGCCTTTGGTGGGGATCGGCCGGGGGGACACGCCATCCTTCAGATCCACCCCCGTACGGGCCGGGTCGAAAGTCGAATTCCCGTGGCCTCCGAGCCCCACGTGCTGCGCTTTTCTGCCAATTACAAGTACCTCTACGTAGGCTATCTAGGATCGGAACGACTGGACCGCATCGAGATGGCTAGTCGCCAAGTGGAGACGGTCGCCCGCCTGGATTTTAATGTCGAGCATTTTGATGAAATCGAGGTGTTCTACTATCAAGTCGACGAAATGTTGGCCCTGCCCGAATTCCCCGACGGCATCCTGGTGGGTACCCGCGATAATTTTGTCCGCCCGGAAACGCGGGGCCTGTTCGTTTTTGATGGACAGCAAGTCTTACCCGAACAAATCGAATTTTCTTCCCATACCTCCCGGAGCCTGGCCTACCACGCCAATTCGGGTAAAATCTACGGCTACGGTCACGATTACCGCCACAAGGGGGGCCTGTTGCGCTACCGGGTCGACGCAAGCGGCGTTCAACTGGAGGCGGAATTTGACTTACTCAACGGCTTTCGCAGTGAGATTGAAATCATCGGGGACCGGCTGTACAGCCAACAGGGGGAGGTCCTGGACCTCAGCGGTGCTACTCCCGTTCGACTCGGAGACATCTACGATGATGAAAACCGCCGCTTTCAATCGGGCGCCCTCGAAGTTGATCCGCAAGATGGCCTCATCTACAATGTGGATATAGAATACCCCAACGGCCCGGAAGGCCCCGGCTACTACCTCAATAAGATTGACCCCAGTGACTTTAAGCTGCTCGAACGACAACTTTTCAAAAGCCGCGTTGCGCTTCCCATCAAGATGGTGCACACCGGTGGCGATGGCCAACACGCCCTGCTTACCCACTCTTCGTCCAATATCCACCCGGTCCCCCTGCGAGGTCGGCTGGTCCTGATTGGGAATTGTGACCAGGAGGCCAGCACCCTTCTTCCGGTGACTACCGACATTGACCTCAGCTCCATCTGCCCCAGCGACAGCATCCAGTTTGCTGCGGGGGGCAATTACGATCGCTACGTATGGAGCAATGGTTTTGAAGGCCAACAACTGCGTCCGGACTTTCGCGGGGTCACCGAGGACGTATTCGTCACGGCTTACGACGGGCAGGGTTGCCCACCAGCCATTTCGGAGACCATTGAAATTCGGCCGAGAATTCCCCGAGGACTCCAGCTGGGCCGGACCGGTGAGCTCCGCTGTCCGGGCGATTCGGTGGTGCTCAGCGTTACGGCCTTGGATACGGACTACTTCGAGTGGTCGACGGGAGAACGGGGGCCCAGCATCACTGTCCGCGAAGCGGGGGTTTATACCGTACAAGCCTACCGCAACTCGGGCTGCACCAGCGACGAATACGTGGGCACCAACGTGCAAGCCCTGATTCACCCCCCCATCCCCCGGGGCGTCCTCTCCCCCTCCGATACCATAGAATTGTGCAAGGGTAGCCTGGCCACCCTGACGGCGGAAGAAACGGGCTACGCCTACGAGTGGGAACCCGTCGTCTCCTTCCATGGCCGCCAACTGGATACCGATTGGGCCAATTCCTACCGCGTGCGTTACGTCGACGTCACCGGTTGTAAGGGGGAATTTAGCGAGCCGGTCACCGTCATTTTCCGCGACTTACCGGAAGCTCCCGAATTACGAGTCCAGGACTCTATGATCTACACCTTGACGCCGGGGGAAAAGGAGTGGTTTGAAAACGGCTTTCCCCTGCCCCAGCAAACGTCCGATACCCTCATCGCCACTAGCCGTGGGTTTTACGCCGCCCAACTGGTCGACTCCTTTGGCTGTCGCTCCGACCTTGCTGAACCCGCCCGGATGGAAAATCCCTACGTCGAATTGGCCAGCACCATCGCCGGAACGGCCGTCGTGGATTACATCCAATACGACGTACTCGACAGCATTGACTTTCCCCTCGACGAGTACTGGATCGAACTGCCACCCGAATACCGGGTCCGCTTTACCGATGAGGATGGCTACTTCGAATACGTCCGCCCCCGGGGCAATTACGAACTCCAAATGCGCGTGGACACGTCCATCTGGGCGTTCCGCCAGGGCGCCGGTGGTCACCAGGTCAATAGCAATCTGGTGCCCGATAGCTTTTACACCTTTAGCATCTACCCCATCGTTACCGCACCCCGCCTCCAAGTGGACTTGAGTACGGGCATTACCCGTTGCAACCTCCAGGCTCCGCTGTGGGTATCGGTGAAGAACGTGGGCACCCTTCCCTTTTCCGGGGAATTGTGTGTCCAACTCGACGATCGCCTGACCGAGGTGCTGGAGGACGATCAGCCCATCCTTCCCTTTCCCTCGGAAGTGTGCTGGACGATTGATAGCCTGGCCATCGGCGAGGATTTCAAACGCAAATTGCACATTGGGATTCCGGGGGTCGATAACATTGGCGACATCCTCGAACTGCGGGCCGAGGTGTCCAAAGACACTGCCGTGGTGGCCGATTGGACCTACTTCAGTGAGATTCGCTGCGCCTACGACCCCAACGATAAGCTGGTATCGCCCGCTCGGGGCAGCGAGGGGCAGTACGCGCTTTTTGAGGATACCCTACGCTACACCATCCGCTTCCAAAATACGGGTAACGATACGGCCTTTACGGTGCGCTTGGTCGATCAGTTGTCCGATCGCTTGCGGTGGAACACCTTTCAACCGGTCAGCGCCAGTCACGAATACCGTGTGGATCTTGACTTAAAAAACGGCCTCTTGGAAATCCTCTTCGAAAACATCCTCCTCCCCGACTCCACGACCAACCTGGAGGGCAGCCAGGGTTATTTTTCCTTTGACATCCTTCCCCAAGATGAACTGGAAGAGAATACGATCATCGAAAATTTTGCCGACATCTATTTTGACTTTAATCCCCCCATCCGTACCAATACGACGAGTAGCGAGATGGTGTCGGAACTTCCCGTCATCGATGCGCTGTACGATCTAAATGGGGATGCTCAGGAGTTCTTCTTTGTTCCCAACCCGCACCGCGACCGATCCGTCTTGTACCGGCGTTCACCGACTGGCGCAGCGCCAAGGGGACGGATCGACATCTACAACGCCTGGGGACAGCAGGTTTGGTCGGCGACTCTGCCCGAGCCCTTTGGACCGGTGGTTGTGGAGACGGCCGACTGGCCAGCGGGTTTGTACTTTTACCAACTGCGTACCACGGAGGATTCCAGCCTGATGGGCCGGGGGGCAATCGTTAAAATGGAATAGCCGCGGCTAGCGCCATTGCTCCAGCTCGCGTTGCAAATTGCCACGGGCCTGGTCTTCGTAGCGGTCGCGGTAGGTCGGTAAATGGAAGATAAAAGGTCGCCCCAGGAAATGCTGGAGGGCCTGTACCCGCCCCCGGCGGTAGAGGAAATCGGGGAAGATGCGGTACTCCCGGCGAATTTGTTGGCAGTAGCGTTGGTAATCCGCTGGAGGACGACCCAGGATCGCCAAATCAAAATCGAGTAGGTACGGGGTGTCTGGATCCTCATTCATCAGTTGGTGAGATTGAGTGGCCAGAATCTGCTGGGCCACCACCTCGATCTGGGTTTCGGATAGGTGGAGGTCCCGCAGTCGACGACGGGCCAGGTCGGCACTTTGGGCCTCATTGTCCTTACGCCAAGCGCGGTAGATGACGTCGTGGTACCAGATGGACAGGGAGAGCAAGGTGGGGTCCTGGAGTTCGGTCGTGTGGTCCTCGACCCGATGGAGTAGGTCCGCGATGTGGTCCAAATTGTGGTAATGCCGACCGGCCGCGCCGTAGTGCGCTTGTAGTTCCCGCCAGAGTTGATCGGCTTTTTCCGCCGTCGCCCCGCAGGAACGGGCCAGATCTAACCAGTCTTGGTACATGGTTTCCATCAAATCCAATTATTTGTCCGCAAAGTGGGAGTTCTATCTCGGCTAGCCACAGCAGGCAACAAAACCGTCTTTTTGGGGTTGCTATTCCTATGCGCCCCTACCAAGCCATCGACTGCAACTACTACGACGAGCTGGAAGCCCTGGCTACCCTGCATCGGGAGGTACCGATCCGCTACCGAGATACCGCGGGCCGGGTACAAAACACCCGGTCGGTGATCGTCGATTTTTTTATCCGCGAAAAGGTGGAATTCCTCCGCCTGCGCAACGACTTGACGATCCGGCTGGATGATTTGCTAGAAGTAAATGGCCTCTCGGCGCCCCCCAATCGGAGCAACTGCGCGCGCTAAGTCTACCGCAAGTAGGTGTAGCTTTGTCCGTACTCCAGCATTTGGTCTAGGAAATTACCCGTGTATTCGACGCGGATATCGGTGATTTCGCCCGCGTCGTTTTTGATGGGGACTAGCTTGGGATTTACAAAACCCGCGTAGGCCGGAATATCCAATTTGGCCGAACGCTCCAGCACCTCGCGGTGCAATTCCGCGTCTCCCTTTACTCCATAATCCTCGATCAAGGCGCGACCGGCGGCGTAATCCCCCTGGCTCTTGATGCGCTGCACCTCCCGCAACAACTCGCCAAAGAGTGCCCGAAGTTTTTGGTAATCGTTGATGTTGAAATAGGTTTTTCCCTCGCGAACTACTTTTTCGATGACCCGGTCCGCTTTACCCCGCTCGTAAGCCCAAGCGGCTACCATCTGCCGGTTGCGCATGTGCGCCTCTTCGATGTCCTTCCCCAGCTCCAGCCGGCGCAACTGCGTAAGTAGGCCATTGCGAATGTAGGAATCGTACTCCGCCTTTCCCGCTTCGTCGCTCTCCACCAGTCCCAATTCCTGCATTTTGGGGTCGAGTATGTAGTACAAGGCCACCAGATCCGCCCGGCCCTCTTCCAGCGCCGAAGCGTAGCTCTGAAGGGTCTCCTTGGGCGTTCCCACACCCCCTTCCAACTGGCCCGAAGCGTGGCCGATGACCTCGTGGAGCGCCGTGTGCAACTCCCCCGAAAGCGTGCCGTACTCCTTGACGCGGGCAATCTCCTCCGGATCGTGGGCAAATTCCGACAGCAGGCCCGGGCCAGAGGCCGCGTCGTAAGCGTGTTCGATGTTCCCCAAACTGACCGATTTGGACCCGTGCTCGGTCCGAATCCAGTTGGCATTGGGCAAATTGACTCCGATGGGCGTCGCTGGCGAAGCGTCCCCCGCCTCTCCAGCCACCGTCACAACCTTATAGCTCACCCCCACCACATTGGCTTTCTTGTGGGCCTTCATGATCGGCGACTCGTCTTCAAACCACTGGGCGCTAGCCGCCACCACGGCCATCTGCTCGGAGGCCTTGAAATCCTTGATCTGAACGATATTTTCATAGGTGCCTCGGTACCCCTTGGGATCCTCGTATACCTCCACAAAACCATTGATGTAATCGATATCGCCTTCGGTAGCCTCCACCCAGGCGACGTTGTAAGCATCCCAGGTTTTGAGATCACCGGTTTGGTAGTAGCCGACCAACAAGTCGAGGGCTTTGCGCTGGGCCTCGTTTTCGGCCACACCGGCGGCGAGTCGCAGCCACTTCTGAATTTCCTGAATGGCCGGAGCGTACATGCCCTGGGCACTCCAAACGGCTTCGGTGAGGCTGCCGTCCTTTTGGCGGACCAATTTGGAATTGAGTCCGTAAGAGATCGGGCGCTCCGGGTCTTTATTCGCCATCCGCTCCTGGTAGAAGGCCTCTACCTCCGCTTCCGTGATGTCCGGCCCGTAGAAGTTTACCGCCGAGGAAAGGATCAAATCCTGCTCGGGATCGAGGCTTACTTTTTTGGCGTCCATCGTGGGGTCAAAAATCGCCCGGAGGGCCGATTTTGAGAGCTTGACGCCCGCATCGGCAAAAAGGCTTTCGAAGTATGCCTGGCTAAAACCCGGCTCGAACTTGTCTTTCGAGTAGTGATGGTGAAGGCCATTGGCAAAGAAAAAGCGTTTGGCGTAGGTTTGCAGCGCCTCCCAATCGGCACCGGAGGCCTGGCCCCGGTGGTGACTCAGGATTTTTTCCAGCGCCTGCCGGATTTCGAGGTTGTGCCGGTAGTTTTGATCGTAGATGATGTCCCGGCCCGCCAAACCCGCCTGGGTGAGGTAGTATACCAGCTGCTTTTGGGACAGGCTCAACTGGTCAAAACCAGGGATTTGGTAACGCAGGATACGGATGTCGGCAAAGCGCTCCACGTTCCACTCAAAGTCGGCATCGTCTACGGTGCTGGAATGCGCCGTGGCGGCGCCCTCCGCCCCGGCCGCACTGGTCTGGTTGGCAGCGGGATCGGTGCAAGCGCAGTAGAGCAAAAGACATAGAATCGGTAGGTAATATTTCATTAGATGAGGTTTTGTTCGATGCGGGGAAGGTAATCAAAAGCCACAAATTTTTGAATCCTTTTGGAAAAGGACTGGCCCGTTAGTGTTGAACTGTGGTTTTTAATTGACAAAAGATAAGGAAGAAAATTTCGTCTGAGTAAAATTTTGTTCTAGTATTAAAAAGACAAACCCGTGGAAAGCCGTTCTTTACGGGTATGAAAAGTAACGGAAGTTGGACTCGGACTTGGACCTGGACTCGGATTTGGATATTGCTGGGGATCGGGGCGACGAGCGCTTGGGGACAGGCGGATAGTACCCAGTGGGACTGGGGTGATTTTGGGGGAATTATCACCTTGGATTCCGTGACGGTACAGGCATCCCGACGGGGATTTGACGTGGCCGACTTTGTACAATTTGTCCAAGAGGATCAATCCTTTTACCGCGCCTTTCGCAATCTGCGTTTTCAGACTTACCGAGCGGAAAACGCCATTGCGATGTACGATAAGCGGAACCATAAAAAGGCGACTTACCGGAATGTCATTCGCCAGCTCAGTGAGGGCCGCTGCCGAACGATGGAGGTCCTCGAAGAATCGGTGACGGGTAATTTTTACAAGCGCAAAAAACGCTACCGCTACTATACGGCTACCCTCTTTGATCGGCTGTTTTTCACCTGGGAAAAGGTCTGCGAGGAGCAACAAGAGGAGCTGGAGACGGATGCCAAGGCTAAGGGAATGGAAAAGCACATCCGCGAACTCAAGAAACTCATCTTCCAACCCGGCACCAAAGCCGATGTCCCCCTGATCGGCAACAAAACCGAAATCTTTAGCCCTAAAATGAGGCCCTACTACGATTTTTCGATTCAGCGAAAAAGCCATCAGAATGGACGGGACTGCTACGTATTTACCGCTACCGTCAAGGAGGCCTACCAAACCCACAAACAGGATAAAACGGTCATCAAGTTTTTGGAGACCTATTTTGATAAGGACAGCTTTCAGGTCCTCGCCCGCAACTACCGCTTGGCCTACCGAGGCAGCTTGTTCGACTTTGACGTCAAGATGGAGATTGAGCTAGAGCAACGGGGCGATACTTACCTGCCCCGGCTCATTCGCTACGATGGTTTTTGGGACGTACCGGGCAAAAAACCGGAAATTTCCCGCTTCAAAGCCCGCTTTGATCACTCGGCGCAGTAAGACCCGATCGCCATGCTCCTTCGCTCCTCCCCCACTTCCCGGTGGCTACTCATCGTACTGGTGCAGCTCTAGGGCCTCGATGATTTGGATGAGTTTCTCGGCGTAGCGCTTATCCGTAGCGTAACCCGCCTTCCGCAAGCCCCTCGCCCAGGCCGCATAATCGGTGGTCCCCAAATCTTTGAGGGGAGCGTAGCGCTTGCCCTGCAGGAAGATCGAGTGGGCCCGGTAGCTTTCCCAGGAACTTTGGTAAATCCGGAAAAAATCCTTGTGGGTATCGTCGGTAAAGTTGGAGCAGTGACCCTTCCGGCACTTCCGCGAAAAGCACTTGATTCCAAAGTGATTGTGGTTGGCCTTGGTCAGCCGGCTTTCCCCGACGTTGCTTTCCAATAGCCCCTGAGCCAGGGTAATGCTGGCCGGAATACCGTATTTGTTCATCTCGGCCTTGGCCACCGGAGCAAAACGCTGAACGTAGCGGTAGCACTTGGCCATTTTTACCGCCACCACGGCTTCGGGTACACGCTTGCGTTGGGCGTAATCCGGGCTGAGGACAAAAGTCAGGTTGGAAAAGGTGTTGGCCAGATTTTGAATCTCCGCCTTGCGCTCGGCACTCAGGGTTTCGTCCAGCAGGGGGTCGCGATAGTCGCGGGCCGACTTGTTCCGCTGGTGAACGACGGGGGTAGCCTGGCCCTCCTCCCCCATCTCGGGCATCATCGACAGGGTGGCCTCCGATCCATTTGGCCCCTTGGACGTACCGGGCTCGGCATTTCCCCAGTCGTAGGTGGGAGCAGCCGGGTTGGCGGGAGCGCTGTTCATGCTGATTTGGAATTGAATGTCTTTGACCAGGACGATGTAAAGCGCCAAAGCGATCAGTAGGATCCGAAACCAGTGAACACGCAGGTAGTCTTGGAGCTTGGGAAGGTCCCAGGAAAAGGGGCGGAAAACGGGTAGATTTGGCCGGTGCATGGTATTCTTTTTTTATGGTGCGAAAACGAATGATGAAACAAATTTAAAACATTTTGTTTATCAAAATCAAACAAAAAGCCAATTTTTGTTTTAAATCCAAGCATTTGTGTTTCATGGTATTTTTTAGCCATGCGTTTGTGATTGACTACCAGTATTTTTTAATTTAGCTTCGATCCGGTGCCGATGGTCGCTCCGGCCAAACAAATTTTTGGCTACCGATCATTTTCGGAATTTTTTTTGGAAAAACCACGACTTAGTGTCAAAAATACACTACCTTTGGTAAGGAAGTACCAAGCTGGGTATTTCACCATTCATTCACCAGTCCACAGCATTATGTTGGTAATTGCAGACAGCGGGTCGACCAAGGCGGATTGGAAACTCGTCCACGCCGATGGTACCCACGATATGGTTAGCACCATTGGGTTCAATCCATTTTTCTACACACCAGCCGCCATTGAGGCCGAATTGCGTAAAAGTTTTGTCCACGAAGTTCCCGTTGATCGCGCCGAAGAAGTCCACTTCTACGGTGCGGGCTGCTCGACACCCGAGCTGTGCGCCGTCGTCGAAGCAGCCCTGCGCAACATCTTTCCCCGGGCCCTGGTCAAGGTAGAACACGATCTACTAGCCGCCGCCCGCGCCACCTGTGGTCACGACCCCGGGGTGGCCTGCATCCTGGGTACGGGCTCCAACTCCTGCCAGTACGATGGGGAAAAGATTACCGATAATGTGGAAAACCTGGCCTTCCTGCTGGGCGACGAGGGCAGCGGTACCCACCTGGGCAAAAAGCTACTCCGGGCCTACTTCTACCGCGAAATGCCCGTCGACCTGCGCGAAGCCTTCGAGCAGGCCTACCCCGGAGGCAAATCCATGGTCCTCGAAAAAGTATACGGCACCGAACACGCCAACGTCTTCCTGGCCTCCTTCGCCAAATTTTTATCCATCCACAGCGATCATTTCTTTGTAAAGAAGCTGGTTTTTGATTCCTTTGCAGAGTTCGTTGACCGCCACGTACGCAAGTATGCGCACCACGTGCATTACCCCGTCCATTTTATCGGTTCGGAAGCCTTTCACTTCCAACCGATTCTCAATACAGTACTGGCCGAACGCGACCTCAAAATGGGGATTGTGGTCAAAAAGCCAATTGAAAATTTGGTCAAGTTTCACCTCCAAAATCGCCCCTCACGCGCCTCGCTCAACCGACACTAATGTCCCCGCGTAGCGCGCTGACCAAGCGGCGATG
>ERZ1740065.2925-NODE-2925-length-10702-cov-4.806612_pt1 | contig 10702 bp, 13 predicted proteins | sample MGYA00581738_ERZ1740065 | MGnify/ENA primary metagenome ERZ1740065 (study PRJEB43018, sample SAMN04849749) | marine metagenome | isolation source: floating plastic debris | place: Pacific Ocean | collected 2008-09-01 | study: EMG produced TPA metagenomics...
CTACCGAATCACCTGGCACGTAACCCTGACGCTCCGCGATCTGCTTGTCGTCCAAGTGTGGGCCAATGGGGACGTGGAATCGGAAGTGGCCCAAGACTACGAGATAAAAATTCTACCCCAGTATTACCTCATCGACAAGCGGGGAAACTTTGCCGCCAAACCTCGCGATCACGATCTGATTGAGATCGAATCGGTCCTGCTTCGTCTCAATGCCAGCTCACCATGAATAGGAGTATCCTGCGTTTCAACATCCTGGGGGTCTGCTGCCTCCTCTTTGGACTGCCCCTAATTGGCCGGGCACAACAGGATACGGTCTATACCGCTGCCGATCAGATGCCTTATTTTCCCGGTTGTGACCAGTGGGACAATCAATCCCAGGAAAAGCGCGCCTGCTCCAACGAAAGCCTGGTCAGTTTTATCGGCAACTACCTCGAATATCCCGATCAAGCCCGCAGCGAAGGGATCGAAGGGACCGTCTACGTCAGCTTTGTCATCGACGCCGGGGGGAAGGTGTGTCATCCATCCGTCCTGCGCGACATCGGTGGCGCATGTGGAAGCGCCGCCCTGGAAGTCCTCGAAAAAATGCCGCCCTGGCAACCCGCCCTCCACCGTGGCCAAGCCGTGGCCGTACGCCTCAATCTGCCCATTCAGTTTGCCTTCGGAGCGAATCAGGACGAACAATCCGGCACCTACCGCATCCACTGGGGCATGCTCAAAGGCAATCAAATCAGCCGAACCCAATAGCTCCAACACGAAACCACCCCCCTCCAGGTACGCGATGCCTTCGGCAACGATATCCCCATCAGCGAGCTCTTGTTTACTTACGAGAAAAACCGCAGCTACCAGGATGCGAAGAGCAATGGCAAATTGACCCCCGCCATGCAGAAGGTACTCCGACGCGCCCGCAAGGGAGGAGTTTTCTCCATCGTAGCCACCATCCAAAAAGACGGGGAATTTGTCTACGTCGAAAGGAGTTTGGAAATCATTGAATAAGTCGGGCGCTTAAAAAAGGCTACCCTGGGTGGCAAAGCTCAGCGGATTCTCCAGCTGGAGCAGGTAGCGCTTGGTGTCCAATCCGTAAAAATAACCCTGTAGCTGACCGTTTTTAGCAATCACCCGGTGACAGGGGACGATAATGGCAATGGGATTGTTGCGATTGGCCAGGCCTACGGCGCGGACGGCGCTGGGATTGCCGACCTGTTCCGCAATCTTGGAATAGGAAGTGGTCCGACCGTAGGGGATGGTGAGCAGGGCTTGCCAAACGGAACGGTTAAAAGCGGTGGCCTCGCCCCAGTCAAACTGCACCTCAAAATCCCGACGCTTCCCCGCGAAGTATTCTTCCAACTGCACCGCAGCTTGCTTTACCGGAGCGGGTAACGCTTCGGTCGGCCGAGGGCTACCTTCGTACTTGCGTACCCGCCGCAAGCCCCGCGCGCTTCCGCTAATTTCCAATCGACCGATGGGGGTATCAATGTAGTGTTTGGCAATCATTGGTATAAATCTACGTTAACGATGGCGCTTTTCCAAAACGCTGACTACATCCTCCAAACCGTAGCCTTTGGCACGCAACAAGACCAAGTAATGGTACATCAGATCCGCCGCTTCCCCTAGAAACAGCTCCTCATTGTCGTCCTTGGCCTCAATGACCAACTCCACAGCTTCCTCCCCTACCTTCTGCGCCACCTTGTTGATGCCCTTGGCAAAGAGCGAAGCGGTATAGGATTGGCCCGATGGATGATCGTGACGCTCCTTGATGGTCTTTTGTAAGCTTTTGAGAAAGGCAATGTCGGCTTCCACTTCCCCAAAGCAAGTCGTTGCCCCGGTATGACAAGTAGGGCCATGCGGATGCGCCAATACCAACAGGGTATCTCGATCACAATCCAACTTGATGTCGACCAGGTCGAGGTAGTTTTGCGAGCTCTCGCCCTTGGTCCACAGGCGTTGTTTGCTGCGGCTAAAAAAAGTGACCCGTCTTTCGGCAAGCGTCTTTTCCAAAGCCTCCCGATTCATGTACCCGAGCATCAGGACCGCTAGGTTTAGGGCGTCCTGTACCACCACGGGTACCAGCCCAGCCCCCTTTTCAAAATCTACCGCAGCGATTAATTCCGTATCGTTTAATTCCGTATGGTTCATTTTTTTACTTTACTGGTTCTATCCTTCCCACTAGGTCCACCACTCTTGCAGGGCCCGGCTGATTTGTGCCACCTCAATCAGAAAGCCATCGTGGCCGTACTTACTTTCGATCAGCCGGTAGGTGGACATGGGAAGGTGCTTGGCTAAAAATAATTGCTCCACCTTGGGAATGAGCCGATCCGTATCGATGGCGATTACCAGGGCGGGAATCTTGATGTCCTGGAGCGTTTTTTCCAGGCCTCCCCGCCCGCGCCCCAAATGGTGAGTATCCAGGGTTTTGAGCAGTTGATAATAACAGTGAGCGTAGAAACGCCGCTCCAACTTCTCCCCCTGATAACGGATGTAAGACCCCGCGCTGAAATGCTCCAAACGCTCATCCCGATCGGTTTGGCGGTTGACGTAGGCCTCTGAGGTCCGGTAGTGCAGCAGGGCATTGCCCCGGGCCGCCCGCAAAGCCACCGCCCCGGCCTTGTCGGTATTCTCCACAAAGGTTGGATCCGCTTCCAGGATCATCCGCTGGGCCTCGTGGATGGCAATGCTCCAGGCACTTTCCCGTGCACTGGTCACCACCAGGGCCATCCGCTCAATCAAGTCCGGTTGGAAAAGCGCGTACTCCAACACCTGGTGTCCGCCACAAGAGCCGCCGATGCAAAGGTTGATTTTTTCAATCCCCAAATACTGCCGTAAGCGATCGTGCGCCCGCACCAAGTCGCGAATGGTCACCACCGGGAAGTCCAAGCCGTAGGCCTCCCCCGTCCGGGGGTCGATGCTCCGTGGCCCGGTGGTCCCGTAGCAGGAACCCAGAATATTGGCACACACAATGAAGTGCTCCTCCGGGTCAATCACCGTTCCCTGCCCAAACAAACCCGACCACCAATCGAGCACTTCCGAATTGGCCGTGAGCGCGTGACAAACCCATACGACATTGTCACCCGCCGCGTTCAATCGACCGTAGGTGTGATAGCCAATCTCCAACTCGGGCAGTACCACTCCGGACTCCAAAGGGAAAGGCTCGGCAGAATGAAAAGATTGCAGCCCCTCAATGGCCACGGGAATGGGATAAGTGGTCTTCATTGTTTCCATTAATTTCTTACCATTTTGGTGAAGGTCATCTTTTACTAAACGGAGCGCTCCAGGGCCTGTTCCAACTCCGCCGCAATATCTTCCAAGTGCTCCAGGCCCACCGATACCCGCAACAAACCGGGCGTAATGCCCACCGCCGCCCGCTCCTCCACCGGTAACTTCGCGTGGGTCGTCGAGGCCGGATGGGTGACGATGGTCCGCGTATCGCCCAAGTTGGCGCTGAGCGAGAGCCATTCCAGGGCATCGAGCAGTTTGCGGCCCTGCTCCAGCCCGCCCCGTACCTCAAAGGTAAGCAATCCACCGCCTTTTAACATCTGACGCCGGGCAATGGCTGCCCCCGGATGGGAATCCAGAAAGGGATAATGGACCGCCACGACCTCCGGATGCTCGGCCAAACGCTGGGCCAAAGCCAGGGCATTGTCGCAGTGGCGATCGAGTCGGACGGCCAAGGTCTCCAGACTTTTGGACAGCAGCCAGGCGTTGAAGGGCGATAGCGCAGGACCCGTACTTCGGCAGAACCCGTGTACCTTTTCCATCCGCTCCGCATCTCCCGCAATCAAACCTCCCATTACGCGCCCCTGCCCATCGATAAACTTCGTGGCGGAGTGGATGATGAGATCCGCCCCAAACCGCGCGGGCCGTTGGAGGTAGGGCGTGGCAAAACAATTGTCGACACAGTAAAGCAAACCGTGCTCGCGGCAAAATTGACCAGCCCGTTCCAGATCGACAATATCGAGACCGGGATTAGACGGCGTTTCGACAAATAGCAGCTTGCTGTTGGGGCGTAGCGCAGCCGCCCACCGCTCGGGAGCACGGGGAGGGAGCCAACTCACTTCAATGCCCCACTCGGGTAGGTACTTACTGAAGATGGAATAGGTCGACCCAAAAACGGCCCGGGAGGCCAGGCCGTGGTCCCCCGCCTTGAGGAAGGTCATCATACTGGCGAAGACCGCCGACATGCCCGAGGCCGTAGCTACCGCACGATCGACGCCTTCGAGCGCCGCTATTTTTTCTTCCAACTCCCGACAATTGGGATTGGTAAAACGGCTGTAAATGTTGCCCTCCGCTTCTCCCGCAAAGAGACTACGCATCTGCTCGGCATCGTCGAAGACGAAGCTGGAGGTGGGAAAAAGCGGCGTGCTGTGCTCGCGCTCGGCCGTCCGGGCGGTTTGGATCCGGATCGCCTTGGTCTCGAATTTCATTCGCTGGGATTTATCGAAACGCGGTAATTAATGGTAGCGGTTTTCTCCAAAATACGCGTCACCGAACAGTATTTCTCCATCGACAGTTCGACGGCCCGGCGCGCCTTGTCTTCCTGCAAATCCCCGTAGAGCTGGTAGTCAACCTGTACGGTCTCGAAAATGGCGGGCACTTCGTTTTCCCGGCGCGTTGCGGAAACGGTCACCTTGATATCGTCTAGGGGCTGGCGCATCTTCTCCAGGATCATAACGACGTCGATGGAGCTGCAACCGGCCAGGGCCATCAGGACGGTTTGCATGGGGCGGGCCCCTTTGCCTTCGCCCCCAATTTCGGGAGAGCCATCCATCTCGATGGCATTGCCCTCCTCGTTGCGAGCGACAAAATGTACGGCCTGATTGAGGCGTTCTAGGGTAATTTTCATCGGCTTGGTTTTATGGTCTGATGGATAGCCCGCGCTCCCGCAATCGGCGCTTGAGCTGGGGAATCCCAATTTCTTTGTAGTGAAAGATGCTCGCCGCCAGGGCCGCATCCGCCTTGCCACGCGTAAAGGCTTCCACGAAGTGCTCCTCCGTACCGGCCCCCCCCGAAGCGATGATCGGAATCGACAACTGCTCCGCGAGCCGGGCCAAGGCCTCCACGGCAAAGCCATTTTTGGTCCCATCGTGATCCATAGAGGTAAACAGGATCTCCCCCGCTCCCCGCTCCTGACATTCCCGGGCCCAAGCCATCAATTCGATCGCCGTGGCCACCCGACCTCCGTTGAGGTGCACCATCCACCGTTCCGCCACCTGACGTGCATCAATAGCTACTACGATACATTGGCTCCCAAAGTTGTGCGCCAGCTCCTCAATTAATTCTGGCCGCCGCACCGCAGCCGAATTTACGGAAATTTTATCAGCTCCCGCCCCCAATAAGACCTCGACGTCCGCCACCGAACGCACCCCCCCACCGATGGTAAAGGGAATGTTCAACTCGCGGGCCACCCGGCGGGCCAGGTCCGCCAGCGTCTTGCGTTTTTCGTAGGTCGCAGTGATGTCCAAAAAGACCAATTCGTCGGCCCCTTCTCGGCTGTACAAGCTCCCCAGCTCCACGGGATCGCCCGCATCGCGAAGGTTGACAAAGTTGACGCCTTTGACGGTACGGCCGTCCTTGACGTCCAGACAGGGAATGATGCGTTTGGCTAACATGAGGCGATAAAGTTGGTGAGTTCCTTGAGGGGGATGGTACCTTCGTAGAGGGCCTTGCCGACGATGGCACCGCTACAGCCCAGAGCGGCCAGGGCTTCCAAATCCGCTAGGGTCGTGACGCCACCACTAGCGATGAGTTGGAGCTCGGGAAAACGCTGCCGAATTTGCCGGTACAGCTCAATGGCCGGACCCCGCAACAAGCCATCCTTGGCGATGTCGGTACAAATGACGTAGCGGATGCCCGCGCGGTGATAATCGTCGAGAAAGTCAAACAAGTCAAAAGCGCTTTCCTCCCGCCAGCCACTGACCGCAATCCGCCCCGCCTTTACTTCTGCTCCCAGAATGATGCGTTCGGTACCGTATCGCTCCATCCACTCCAGGACCAATGTGCGGTTCTTTACCGCCAGTGTACCCTCCGTAATCTGCTGCTCTCCACTGGCCAGGGCCAATGTTACGTCGGCTTCGGACTTGATGCCCCCACCAAAATCAATGGTCAGTGCCGTTTCGCGGGTAATGGCGGCGAGTACCGCGTGATTGATGATCTTTTTGGACCGCGCCCCGTCCAGATCCACCAGGTGCAAACGGCGAATTCCCAGCGCTTCAAAACGCTTGGCGACGGCGACGGGGTCTTGGTCATACACCTTTTTTCGGTCGTAATCGCCTTGGGTCAAACGGACGCACTGGCCGTCAATGATGTCGATGGCGGGAATGATTTCCATAAATTATTGGGCTAAAAAATTACGCAATAGGCGCTCCCCAATCGAGCCCGATTTTTCGGGGTGAAACTGAGTCGCAAAGAAATTATCCTTCTGAATGGCCGCACTAAAGGGGTGGATGTAGTCGCTGCGGGCAATGGTGTGGGGACCCAATTCGACGTAATAGCTGTGGACGAAATACACGTACTCGCGCTGCAGAGCGGGATCGATGAACCCCTCCGCTTCGATCTGGTCCAGGCTGTTCCAACCCATATGGGGCACTTTTTGCGCGGGCTGCTGGGGAATAAAGCGGCGGACACGCTCGGGAAAAACCCCAATACAGGGCGTGTCGTTTTCCTCGGAGTGTTCACAGAGCAACTGCATGCCCAGACAGACGCCCAGTACGGGTTGTCGCAAGCTGCGAATCAACTGATCGAGCTGGTGACTACGCAGGTAATCCATCGTCGTACTCGCCTCCCCCACACCGGGAAAGATGACCTTCTCCGCCCCGCGGATGGCCGCCGGGTCTTTGGTCAGCAGGGCCTCAACGCCGAGCCGCTGGAGGGCAAAAAGTACCGATTGGACGTTGCCCGCATTGTAATCGATGATGGCTACTTTCATATCTTGGAGTTAGAGTACGCCCTTGGTCGTGGGCAACTGTTGGTTGTAGGGATCGCGGCGGATGGCCATGCGAATGGCGCGGGCCAGGGCCTTAAAAATCGCCTCGATCTTGTGGTGTTCGTTCTTGCCTTCCGCCTTGATGTTCAAATTGCACTTGGCCGCGTCGCTAAAGGATTTGAAAAAGTGAAAGAACATTTCGGTCGGCATCTGACCGATCCTCTCCCGGTGAAATTCCGCTTCCCACACCAGCCAGGGGCGGCCCCCAAAGTCGATGGCCACTTGGGCCAGGCAATCGTCCATGGGCAGGCAAAAGCCGTAGCGCTCCATGCCCGCCTTGCTGCCCAGGGCACGGGCGAAGGCGTCGCCCAGGGCCAGGGCCGTATCTTCGATGGTGTGGTGCTCGTCCACCTCCAGATCGCCCTTCACCCGGATCATCAGGTCACAGCCCGAATGACGCGCCAATTGGTCCAGCATGTGGTCAAAGAAGGCCAGTCCGGTTTGGTTTTCGGCGCGCCCTTGCCCGTCCAATAGGACCTCAATGTGGATGTCGGTTTCCTTCGTGGCCCGGCGGATTTTGCTTCTCCGCAAGGGTAGTTTGAGGAATTGGTAGATCCTTTCCCAATCGGTGGTCGTCAGCGCAATTGTCGACGCCAGATGCTCGGGAGACCGCTCGGTTTCGTCAGCGCCGAGCTCGGGATCGGTATTGATCCAGATGCCTTGGGCCCCCAGGTTTTTGGCCAGCTCCATATCGGTCAATCGATCGCCGATGACGAAAGAATGGGTCAGGTCGTAATCGCCTTCCAGGTAGTGGGTTAGCAGGCCCGTTCGGGGCTTGCGGGTCGGGGCATTATCGGCCGGAAAGCTGCGGTCGATGAGGATTTCGGAAAAGGAAATGCCTTCGCGCTCGAAGGCTCGGAGCATTTTTTCGTGGGCCGGCCAGAAGGTGGCCTCGGGAAAGGAATCGGTCCCCAGGCCATCCTGATTCGTCACCATCACGAGTTCGAAATCCAGCTCGGCGGCAATTCGGCTGAGGTATTGAAAGACCCGGGGGTAAAATTCCAATTTCTCCAAACTGTCCAATTGGTAATCGACCGGGGGTTCGAGCACCAGGGTGCCATCGCGGTCGATGAAAAGTACTTTTTTCATGATTGATCGTTTTGCAAATCGTAATCCCGCAGAGCGGCCAAGAGCAGGTCATATTCTTGGGGATCTCCCACCGAAGACCGCAAACAGCCCGTACAGCCCGGCATCCGGGAGCGGTCCCGAACGCCGCTACCGCGCTCCACTAAGAATTGATACAGCTCACGAGGTACCCCCACGCGGACGAGTAAGAAATTGGCCTGGGAAGGAAAGACGTGCTCAATGCAGGCCAGGGTGGGCAGTTGTTCTTCCAAGCGCGCGCGCTCCGTCAGAATCTCCTGTACCCATTGGTCTTTTTCTTCCGCATTTTCCAGGGCGAGGTAGGCGGCATCCTGGGTCAGTTGATTGATATTGTACGGCGGTTTGACCTTATTAAAAAGCCCGATCGTAGCCGGCGGGGCGAAAGCCATTCCGAGTCGGACCCCGGCCAATCCCCAAGCCTTGGAAAAAGTTTGCAAGACCACCAAACGTTCAAATTCGTCCAGCAAAGTCGTACAGGAGGCCCGCTCCGAAAAGTCGATGTAGGCCTCATCCACCACCACCACACCCGAAAACCGCGGATGTGGTCCAACTTGATGTCGTTGGCCGTTGGGTTGTTGGGGCTACAGATAAACAACAACTTGGAGTGAGCATCGGCCTTTTGCAGGATCGTATCGACGTCGGGTTGAAAATCGGCCGTGAGGGGGACCTCCACAATGGGGACGTTGGCAATGTCGGCCGATACGCGATACATGCCGTAGGTGGGCGGCAGGCTGAGGATGTGGTCGACCCCGGGTTCGCAGAAAATCCGGATCAGCAGGTCGATGGCCTCATCACTGCCGTTGCCCAAAAAAATCTGCTCGGCCCGGACCCCCTTGATCTCGGCAATCTTGTCTTTGAGCAAACGTTGGAGCGGATCGGGATACCGGTTGAAACCCGTTTCGAAGGGGTTTTCGTTGGCGTCGAGCAATACACTGGCCACGCCCTGGAATTCGGAGCGGGCCGAGGAGTAAGGCCGCAGGGCGCGAATGTTGGGTCGGACCAAGGGATCGAGGCTACTCATGATGGGTTTTGTAGTTTTTGTAAACGGATACTGACGGCCAACTTGTGCGCCTCCAGCTGTTCGGCAGCCGCCATCGTTTCCACCGCTGGCCCCAGCTGTTGGAGTCCCGCGGTGCTCAATTGCTGAAAGGTAATCTTTTTGTAGAACGCATCCATGTTGACGCCGCTGTAAGCACGGGCGAATCCGTTGGTGGGCAAGGTGTGGTTGGTTCCCGAGGCGTAGTCGCCCACCGATTCGGGCGTGTAGTGCCCCAGAAAGACGGAGCCCGCATTGCGAATCCCCGCGGCAAAGTCCAGAGCGGTGTCGCTGGCCAGGATCAAGTGCTCGGGGGCGTAACTGTTGATGAGGGCCAGGGCGGTGGCCTCATCCGCAACCGTAATGGCGGGACTCTGCCCCACCACCGGCTCGGCAATCGAACGCCGGGGCAGTTGGGCCAGCTGCTGGGTCAGCTCCCGTTCTACGCGTTCTAGCAAGTCCGCACTCGTCGTCACCAATACCGCCTGGCTGTCCAAGCCGTGTTCGGCCTGGGAAAGCAGGTCGGCCGCCACAAAAGCGGGATCGGCGGAGGCGTCGGCGTAAACCAGAACTTCGGAAGGACCCGCCGGCATATCGATGGCCAAACCCTGTCGATTGACGAGTTGCTTGGCACAGGTCACGTACTGGTTGCCAGGGCCAAAAATTTTGTAGACCGCCGGTACGCTTTCGGTTCCGCTGGCCATGGCCCCAATGGCTTGGGCGCCCCCCACCTTAAAAATCTGTTCGATCCCGATCAGTTGGGCGGTGTACAGCATGGCCGCGTGGATGCTACCATCCTTCTGGGGTGGGGTACACAAGACGATTTCTTCGCAAGCCGCCAACCGGGCGGGTACGCCCAGCATGAGGATGGTAGAAAAGAGGGGGGCCGTGCCTCCCGGAATGTAGAGCCCCACTTTTTCGATCGCTACGCTGCGTTGCCAACAACGGACTCCGGGCATCGTTTCGACCACGGCGGAATCTTGAATTTGGGCCTGGTGGAAGGTGCGGATATTGCGGTAGGCCGTGTCGATGGCGGTTTTGAGTTCGGCGGGCAACTGCTCGGCCGCGGCTTCCATTTCGGCGGGGCTGACGCGGAGGGTATCGAGCGCTACACCGTCAAAGCGGGCGGTATAATCGCGAAGGGCCGCATCACCCCGCGTCTGGACTTCGTCGAGAATGGCCTGGACGGTGGCCTCCAGCTCGCTGGTATCCAGCAGGGGGCGTTCCAGGATGGTGGACCAATCGGTTGGCGGAGGATTGAAATAGCTTTTCATAATTAGAGGATCATTTTTTCGATGGGGATGACCAAGATGCCTTCGGCCCCTTCGGTTTTGAGTGCGTCGATGATGTCCCAGAAGCGGTCTTCGCTGATGACCGTTTGGATGGAGCTCCAGCCCGAGGTGGCGAGGGGCGTCACGGTGGGGCTTTTCATTCCGGGTAGGATTTTGGTGATGGCGGTCACGTTCTCGTTGGGGGCATTCATCATGACGTACTTGTTGTTTTTGGCGGCCAGTACGGATTGCAGGCGAAAGATCAACCGGTCGAAGATGCTTTGCTGGGGGTCGGGCAGCTCCGGTCGTACCATC
>ERZ1740065.2926-NODE-2926-length-10701-cov-14.339001_pt1 | contig 10701 bp, 9 predicted proteins | sample MGYA00581738_ERZ1740065 | MGnify/ENA primary metagenome ERZ1740065 (study PRJEB43018, sample SAMN04849749) | marine metagenome | isolation source: floating plastic debris | place: Pacific Ocean | collected 2008-09-01 | study: EMG produced TPA metagenomics...
TCTCTTTTTTTTTGTGATGTTTGTGTGGGGTTGTGTGTTTTGGGTGTTTTTGTCTTCTGTGGGATGTTTTTGGGGGGGGTTTGGTGTAAGGGTAAGATGCAACAAGTAGAAAATGAGGAGGCGACTGTTTTAGTTGTGTGACAAAAATTATGACACATTTCATAAACTCAGTCAAATGCACTCCCTCCCTTTCCCAATGTTGACGACACTGTCATATTTCTTACATGAGTTGTCGATGCAGCCAGCATCTTTGAACGCACGATGTCACATAAAATATATGACTGGTCAAAAATATTTACTGTACCGAGTCATACTATACAGACACACATTCATACGTCTGCTGACAGGTTGAGCGTATCATCTTACCCGTTGCCCATCGAGCCGTTGGCGGGTTTAGAGATGAATATTTTGTTCTTTTTCTTCTTCTTCAAGTCTTTGGCATAGTTCTGCAAGCTGCTGTACTCCTGCGGTAATACCCAGGTTCTTGGAACAAAGTCAAATTCATCGGGGTGAAGCTTACCCATCCTAGGTGAAATAGTAGGCGAGTTAGAAACTGAGGCTACCCACAAATTCCTTTGGATGAGGTGAGACAGAATATTGAAACAGCAAAAGCTTGCATAAAATCATACAGGAAATTTCACCTTCCATAATTATATGCAAACTGATGGCGCTGTTTGTTACAAACGAAAGGGTTGTGTGTTAATGCGTACTTGGCCATGTTTCTGGCCAGACTATCTTTCTTGCAGATCTCCGCCATGCCTGGAAAGTGGTTGACTCGCTGGAAATCTTTCAGATCCGATATTCGGTCGACGGACGAGAATGTATCATTCCAGATGAGATACGCAGAGCTATCATCGTCCTTGGTAACAGTGTACCCAAGGTTCTCCACCACTTCCCTCACTGTAATCAAAGGCGGCAAGTGTTTGTTGACTCAACAGCAGCAAACAGCCGATAGATTCAAGGAATTGTATGCTAGATAAGGGCAATGGAGAGAACCGACGTAAAAATATTGCTGCTTATTTGTAGCCATTCATGTGATAAGAATAGTAACCCTTTCCAACATGTTTGCTACGAGTATCAACATTTGGAATCACAGCATTGGGGAGCACCTGCTGCCGTATGTTATTTCAACTATAGATAAGCAGGCGCAATGTCGTAATAATAATAATTATTATCAATGCCCACTTATATACACGTACTCGATTCTAATCCTTTCACATTTTAAGAAGTTTGATGAAAGCGTTTAAAATCGAGTACGCTGATGACCCTGTTGATAGAGAGATCAGCTCTCGACTTGAGGGTTAGACAGCAAAGGCAGACTGATGTGAGTGGGTGATATCAACAAGTATCAAGTTACCCAATCGGATTGTAACACTAGAATCTGGCTTGCGTGACGAGTCATCTACTACGTCTGTCCTCAAACATCACCGAGTGACCACTTCAAACATTGACTGGCTGATAGAGAGAAGGAGAGCGGGAGAGCGGGAGAGGGGAGGGGGAGGGGGAGGGAGAGGAAGGGAGGGAGTGAAAAGCAATGAGCTGCTCTTTACTTACCCACATCATAGCGTGTACCCTGAAGGTTGACTGTGATCTTCTTTCTCAGCCGCTTCAAGTTCCTTTTCTTCGCCGAGTCTTCTTCTTGCTTAGCCGACTGAGCGGCCATGAGACTGTGGTTGGCCATCATGTGCAGATGATTCCTGCTGCCCATTCTATCGCTGCCCTCATAGTTAAACACGCTGACAGGCTGTCGCGGTGACGACTTGTACTCTTTTTTCTCATAAGATGCTGCTGCAACGCTGTCAGGAGTCCCACGATTTTGGCTGCTAACGGATCTGGTCTCTGTAGCCTGAGGTGTGTTGTGGTACGGCAGCTGCTGCCGTTTAGATGAAGGTGCAGCGACTTTGTGTCGTGGATCGATGATGCTCTTTGGATGTTGAGGAATGTCAGCTATCTCTGGTCTTTCCTGACTTCCGTAACCAGAAGAGACTGAACCTCCTCTGTTTGAATACTCACCACGATACATCTGTCCGAGGCTCTCGTCTGAGTGTTTTCCATTAGAGAAAGGCCGATCGTAACCATGAATATTACTCTCTGTTGATGGTCGTAACAGACTACTTGCTAGACTTTCTCCATACGGTTTTGATGATGAGAGGTGTGATTGTGATAAGTTGGATATGGGTCGAGATGATTGGGATAGTGCCCTGGGAGAGCTAGCTGGAACTAAAATATCAAACAAAGAACATCATACATAGAATATCGTGGCACTCAGAGTCATGAGACTTTTCATGAAAAATAACTGACCTTGCCCATACTGGTTGCCGAGTGCTAAAGATGAGCTGGAGTCGATATTTCTCATAAAACTATAAGGACTTGACATCGCTTTATCGCGGTAAAACTAGTGTCCTTCTTGTTCTCTGACCAGTTTTGTTTAACGTTGATATTTAAAATCAGTTCTAAAATATAGAGAGATTAGTAAATACAGAGTAAAGAAGTTTACGATCGTATCAAGGTTCACTAACCAGCACAATATTCTTTTAGGCATCCTAAGTTAGACTCAGAAAGCAGCTATGCAGAGCTATGGTCGTGAAAATCGTTGAATACTTATCCATCTAGTGATAGCATGACTGTAAGTATCATGTACATATAGTGCAGTCAAGTATTCATTTAGTAAAAATTTAACTTTTTACAACATCGTGTGGCGACACGCCATATTAGTTGCTTATGTCACGTGATACTCTTGCTTGGAAACGACTTAAGCGCGATCATTTTTTAAGTTTGATCGCTGTTACTGGAGTTTGTTAGGTGGCTCTATCGTTTAGTATCGGCATACTCATACGCTATTACGATGTTTCAGGTACTACACAGGAATTCTCTCCAAAGTCGTAATAACGCGCCATATCATCATCGTGTCGTGCAAAGACGTGTACATGACAGACCAACTAACTACCGATGTTGTTGTTGTTTATAATTTTTATTGAGGTTTTCGATGATAAAGTATTCTGTCGACCTCAAAATGTACAATCTAGAAGAAGCAGTAGACTACTATGATCGTAAAATGCTATCGTTAGTCGTTACCATTTGTTTCATTTGTAATCTAGGTACCTTTTTATAGGCAGGCAGTTTTTCCCAAGTCATTTATTATAAACCATAAACGATTTTGATTTGATGTTGCCAGACCTTTGAAAACGACAGCAAGCAACAGCTCTATTGACCCCATACAGTAAAAATACTGGAGGACTGTCCCTTCTATTTCAGCTGGGATGATTTTATTTCCACTATTGTTCTGAATCAAGAAGTTCAGCTTTTCAACTTGCCTGAGCTCAAATATAGGAGATTCAGATTTTCTGAACTTTGAGAAGCCATAGCTGAAAAACCCTACTTTCTATCCCAACAGCTAAGATTTTGTCATATTTGATCTCAACAAGACCTAACGAATACATCATAGGATAACTTCAGCGAACAAAAATAATGACAACGTGGGCAGTAAACTTCTGTAAACTAAAATATGGGAGACTTGACAAGCCTGGCGCTCAGACAGATGATACATATTATGAGCTGTAGCTATAACAAAGACCTTGACCTTGAATTGCAGCTGTAATATATCTCTTTTGCATCATTGTAAGTTTACAGAGCAGATCTAATAATACAGATTAGTGATGCATACACTGATGGATGCAAGGTGTGTGTTCGTAGAGCTGATGTTGTTTTCATATTCCAATGTTTATTTGATGCAATCTCTGGACCACCCATGAAATCATCATCTTATATTTTATTGCACAGAAATGGGTTGAGTTGTACAGTTTTACTCTCCTCCATAGCTCTCCAAAAGCAAGAGTTGAGAAACGAAATTCATGTATTACCTGATGGCAATGACCCAAAGGCTTCCTGGAACTGCATCGCCCATTCCACTACAGCAGAGTGAGTGACCATGTTATGGATTGAGATGCGTTATTGATGCTATGATGTGCTGACTGTTCATCTTTGCCGACTCATGTGATGGAAGCACGTAGATCTCCACATAGCTTAGTCTATTCTGCACGCAAATCGAGTTATTTGGTTGCGAAATCATTTGTTGGGAAGTTTATTTTGTGGATGTATTTTTACGACACATCTACTTAGTTAATCAGTCATTTCTCACAGAAAAACTCAGTTCCACTATGGCACAATGTTGTTGACTGGGTATTAGTGTTGGCGTTGGTATTGTCTTTCTTTAGCCACGCACCTTACGCATAGGTAGTTTCTGATCATAATTTGGATGATATTCAGCACAACCAGGGCAGTGCAAGAGTTATTATTCATCTATATTTGTCCGATGGATTGTTTTCTCCAATTTTGCAAATGTCAGCGAACATGATCGTATCAATAGCCAGGTCAGCTATGGAATTCGTGACGTAGGGAACATCCACTCTCTTCACCCACTCGCCCACCAGCCTCACAACCTGCTACAGTCAGCAATGAACTCATTAATAGGTCAAAGGTGAGATACCTTATGATAGCCCAGATATGTAGACAGCAGGGTACGTTACTGCCCATGTGTTTATACCTGCGGCTAAGCGTCAGCTGTTTTTGGCTATGTGAAGTATGAGCTGGCCGAGCGCTGCCTGCCCGAGTCAGTAACTACAGAGCTGGACTCTAGTACAGGTTGGCTGGTCCAACAAACGGCAAAATCCATCACCATCCGCGTTCTCTTTGTCATCCATCAAACCACTGGGTAAGTACATGAGGCAGCATGTTTACTAGCCCTGCCTTTGCTGTTGCTGTTGCCGTGGTGAGGACAACGCTACCTGATGCTGAGAATGGCCTGGCGGCACCGAGTCTTTGGTTAGCTCATGGTGTGCTAATGGCACCCGTAGAGATAGAAGGATAGTTTGTGGGTTTTAAATGGACCATCAGTGCTCTACAGCGGTCCAATGTTGTGGTGACCGCAATTTGCCCAGGTCACTTTCTTCTCTGATATTTTTTTTCAATCTGTGACCACAAGTATCTTGTCTCACGCTTACGACATGCTTGAGTTTGTAATGTAAAATGTCCGATTGAAATATTGCTGTGCACTCAGAACGAGTCAATCAGACAAGGGAGCCAACGCTGGCAGTTATTGTCTCCGAGACGACACTTGGTGCCAATGATGATTCAATATTTTCATTTTCTGTCTTTTGATTCAGTTTAAGTGACCTAAACAGCTGACAGGCACCTGGAAATTGTGCTTAGAGCCAGTGAGTCAGCAGATGAAATATTTGAATGCAGGTCATCATGTCACTGGCGCTGACGCTGACCAGAGATACAGCGACACTCAATACTAATCCTATTTTTGGTATCAAACACAGGCGGCAGCAGCCGGCCACGAGAGTGGGCTGACTTGGTGCCAGCAGTGGCAGCTGCTCTCTGTTTTTATACACTCTGATATCGGTAACACAGAAGTCATGTGTGACGCATGACCGTGTTGTTTTACCAGCCATCATTAGCTGTGTGATCTTTCAGAGGTAAGCATGCTCCGCCAAAAACAGTCTCCGCATGGGCGGTTAGTGAAGCGAATAAATCGATATGCGGCTAGATTTAGTAACGCTAATTACTTATCAATAATAATGAAAATTCTGAGATGAAATGTTAGAATTTTCATGTTACCATCACGGCAACCACATCAATGTTCTAAAACCACTGGCTTAGTGACCAGCAGTCATCTTGTGATGGAATGCTACCTGCCAGTCTCAGCTTTATTTAGCAGTAATTTGGTAATGTTTCACAATAAAATGAACTGAACAATCAAAATGTTGCAATAAAGATTCGTGGATAATTAGTTGGCATCCTGGATCAAGGAGTTACCGCCAGCTTGTCGCCACCGCAGCATATGAGAGACAGATTTTGCCGGGAGGGCGCTGGTTGGCTGATGGCAGGGCTCCCTTGTCCTGGTTGACCCTCAATAAAAATTGAAACTCATCCTCTCAAACCCCCATTAATATGATTAAATGATATGGTGTAATTATGCTAATTTTTCCTCGTTGGTTCCAGAGTGGCTGAAGACAGTTTGCTTGCCAGCCATCAGCCAGTTTTAAGATCACCTCCGCCCCCTCGTCACATTGGTGTGGGGAATCCGTCATCATAGTTACTGCTGCGTGACAGCAGCCGCCATGCCTGTCCCATTGGCCAGAGTGTTGGTAGTTCTGCTTGACTGCCTGCAGTCTTCGGTACAAAACCAGTTGGTGGAAGGCTGCCTTGTCATTGCCTAATGACTGCTGCTCTTCAACAGTTGACTGTTACAGTCTCGGTTTTAGCTGTATGTTTCTCTCCTCTGCTGTCACCATCGTGGTAGAGTTAGTTGTTTTTGCTATAGCCGTCTGTTTGCTACGCACTCCATCTCTCGCTCACTCGGGATCGCTAACTGCTGTTCAGGTAATTTCCATTCTGTTTTCGTTACAAACTGACAGTGCGTCTTGTGTTTCGTTGTGGCTGCGGCACGCACACGCCGCTGCCTGCTGAATCAGTCGGCAGCAGGTTTACATAAGCTCACTCATTGTTTTTCTCGGCTTCGCTTGTCGCCAACTCCACACCGATAATCACTATTCCATGGGCATTGTGCTGCGGCCCTCCTGGCGCAGGAGCCAGCCAGGCTGCACCCGACAGCGACTGCAGCACAGCTGACCTATCACGGCCCACCGCTCTACCATCAGTGTTGCTCTATGGCGTTGTGTAAACAGCGATAATGTTCTGTGCACTGGTGATGTCACTGTTGGATTTTGGGTTCTAATTCGGTATAAAATCTTATGAATGGTTGCTGACACAATCACTTAGATGGCGCAGCAGCCTACAACGAGCAGGTGTCCGCTAGTGCTCCACGTGACTCAGGGATTTAGCTACACCGGATTTTCATGTTCTCTCAGCAGAAGTTGACACAGATCTCTTGTTTTCCAGCAGGTACACCCCTGGACATCATCACTACTCGACTGGAATTCCGTATCTCAAGTGTATCAGAGTTTAGTCTCACATGCTCATAAGCGAAGATGATCTGCAACCAGAGCGTTCCGCAGGGAGTTCCCACATCGCATTGGGGTAGTTACACCGAGGCTCTCGCCTCCTCTGTCAAACTGGAGCCTCAGTCTTATGGCCAGTACGGTGGCCACTATTCCGCTCACGCACAGCCCGGCAGCGACGACCCACTCGACACTGACCTCAAGGACATCAAGCTGGAAGACCTGTGCTACCTAAACCCTGAGGTGAACGGCTACTCATTTCCAGACATCGCGTCGTGCAGTGAGCAGACGCGTAACTCGGCGAGTCCTCAGAGCTTCTGCTCATCTGATCTGGAGTGCAGTGCGTCACCAGCGTCATCCGTCGCCGAGAGCTGGCTCTCCGGCGGCAGTGACCATGTTGTACCTGGAGCGTCACCTCGTCAGGCCACCAGCTACCAGCCAAGGGAGGAACGACCGTTGTACGTAGATGTGTGCCCAAAACCGCTGCCAACCCTCTACACACCACAACAGCAACAACCGATGCACCCCAGCTACCACATGCAACCTCACATGCAGCACTATCACCACAGCAGGTTAGTACCAGTATCTGTGTTGATTGTATGCATGAGTAGTGTACGTATACTACTATTGACGTAACAGTGAATTAGAGTGTAAGTGTACTGCTTGGTACCGCGCAGTGTCAACATGGATTCACCCTCCACCCGCCAGTGATATCAGTAACAGTCTCAAGTAGCTGATGACGATGTTTCTCAAAGCGCAAACGGAGTAGGTTGCCAAAATGCTGAGTCTAGGGCCATTAGCTCGTGAAACAACTGGTGAATAATGGACCAGGCCACTACTTGGCGTTGGTTCATGCGCGAAAGGAGAGGGGCAGAGATTAGACTGGCGTAAATTATCTCAGATATGATCTCGGCTACACCAGCAGCCTATAGCGAACAAATGGACCATTTAGCATGAGCCGACGTCGGTACGAGCTAGAGATGCGCGTCGTTTTCTCTCTTGACTCATACAGCATCAAATACCAAATCCCTCTCTCCCACCCGCATGGAAATAACCGAGCGTGTAGGAGCGGCAAAACGTCAGCGAAAACAGCTCGCGTAGAAATGTTTATGGCTGTTTCACAGCGTCTTAATATTGTGTGGGAGTTATTACAAAGTGCCATAACCGCGATGCTGCGATAGCAAACATCTTTGAATGTTTATACGTTCTTGTCAAAATGGCTGACAATGATTATGTGTTGTTGCAGGTACCCAATGGCATTCAGTCAGACTTATATGGGACCCCCGCCGCACCACCCTCACCTGTTAGGACCCACGGCCCAGCCTCCCACCTACGAGGAGCATGTAATGCATTATAACGTGGAGCCGGCTACATATCACCACCCTTATCCCATATACGAGGAATTCGATCCCGAAGGTGAGATCCTCAGCGATTACGTTTTTACAGACGCCCAAAGTCCGTCTCGATAATGTTTTACATAACTTGTAAGATCCTTTACGACTGAGGAACCTTTGTGCAGCTCCTAGCCAAAGATGATTTATTGCACCTGCTTAGAACCTGCTCCTAATTAGCTGTTGAAACAAAAAAGCATGTTAGCATTTATATCCAACCCCACAGCTGACGGCTGAGAGTCGGCCATCTTGATTCTAACTGTATCGCTGTTTATTTTTAGAGAGTAATCAAGCAGCAATGGAGGAGTATAAGGAGAAGCTAATGGAGAGAATAAGATCACAAGGTAAATAGAACGACCTTCTCTCTAGCTATCAATCTAGCCATCAATCTAGCCGAGGCATCCGATTGGATAATGAAGTCTAGTGAGAATATTATTGAGGCTTGATTAATATGCATACCATTAGTAATACTTTCGCCCCAACGAACTGCAAGATGCATGAAGACGTTTAGTCCAGTAGACACATAGTCTGTGATCTCGTCTGCTGTGGTGCCAACTGTCAGAACGCTCTGCCATCGGAGAACAATGGCTATGAATAAATTAATGCTGAACTGGGATGGCAACATTTAGTCTCCAGTTATGCAGAAAGGAGTTGCGATAGCTATTAATATCTGCGGTCATCGCGTCCATTACTCAGCAAGTGTGAGCGATGGCACGAGTTATTCTGCATAAGTATTTCAAAATAAACAAATTGGGTGACAAATTGGACAGGTATCACGAGTGCAACAAAGACTGATGGCCAGTTTAAATCACAGGGTTCTCTCTCTCTGTCATTCCAGGAGGTCAGATCCAGTTGTGGCAGTTTCTGCTCACGCTGCTCGACGACGAATCAAACAGTCACTGCATCGCCTGGGAGGGCAGCTATGGCGAGTTCCGTATGGTGAACCCAGACGAAGTGGCTAGGAAGTGGGGTGAGAGGAAAAAGAAGACGAGCATGACATACGACAAGCTGTCGAGGGCGCTGCGCTACTACTACGACAAGCTGATCCTTACCAAGACCCACGGCAAGCGCTACACCTACAAATTCCACTTCAAGAGGATCGTCCAACAGCTGAGGAAACCAGGCTCAGGATCAAAGAGAGACCCGGCCTTCATACCGCAAGACCTTCTGCCTTACATCTAGGAACTTGAGGCTACCGATCTCGCACACGACCCAACAGCTGGACTGTTGTGTGCGGGTGATTAGAACCGCCTCATCGGATGCCCTTTTACCTGATTTTAACTCTGACATTTATCGTCGAGGGCTCGATATGCCGCCATATTGCGCGAGACGTAGCCGGGTAACTTGACGCCGCCGCTTTGCAATCATTTTTGGTCAATATTTTCTCCTGTTTAAAAGTTTTCAATCCAAAGAGTTGCAAGGAAATCATTTCTGGTTGACAATTACTCTACATATCACTTTACGACTTTGTACTTGATTTATTTTTTCATATTGTTATTATTATATCATAATTATGTTTATCTTATTGAGTCTGGTCACAATCAAACGCTGGCGTTTACCACGTGAACCTTTTTTTGCCGTTATTTGTATTCCCTAATTAAAGTCGAGTTTTCTTGCGCGATGCTGTCGGGTGCTGACGATCGGTATGGCCGAGAGAGCCATGTGTACGTGCAAATGGTGTACTTACTGTACTTACTGCGGATCTCATAAAATTTCAGATTCTGTTATTTATTCTAATCACAACTTAGCTTATTATAGTAATATTAGTCGTCGCATAGTAAATGGTAGTTTTCTATATTTATAATCATCTTCTGTCACAAAATAATCGTCGTAGCAAAACATATCTTTATGGAATAAAGCTATACGAACTATAAAATGCAATCATTGCTCATAGATCTCTCCAACACATCAGGGCTACATTAACATGCGTCCGCCTGATCGCTCTCGAGTCAAATAGCCAGACTAGTGATCAAATTGCTGTACGTTGTGCTCAGTCATGGTAGGCGGGATAGACCGGTCGGTGTCTGCTGAACCTCTATCTTACGAGCTGCCAGAACTCGTCTTGACTGGACTCGACGGGTCGAGCACGCATACCAGCTTCTCACCGTCTCTGAAGTTTAAACCCCAGACAAACCTGTTGGAGCTTCTGATCAGCGCTGGCCCAGATCCATTGTCGTGGTAGAGTCTGAATCTACCCGCACCCGTGTATGATCTCAACGACTTCTTCAACTGGCCTGAAACAAATAGAATTATAATGACAAAACAAATAACAAATAGAATTATAATGACGAAACAAATAACAAATAGAATTATAATGACGAAACAAATAACAAATAGAATTATAA
>ERZ1740065.2927-NODE-2927-length-10700-cov-13.331611_pt1 | contig 10700 bp, 11 predicted proteins | sample MGYA00581738_ERZ1740065 | MGnify/ENA primary metagenome ERZ1740065 (study PRJEB43018, sample SAMN04849749) | marine metagenome | isolation source: floating plastic debris | place: Pacific Ocean | collected 2008-09-01 | study: EMG produced TPA metagenomics...
TTTTTACACTCTTTCCTTACATTATTTTTTTCCTTTCTTACTTTATTTTTTTTTATTATCTTTTTAGTTTCTATTTTTTTAAAACTTTATCAGATTCCAGTCGCAGATTCCAGTCGCAGATTCCAGTCTCAGATTCCCGTCACAGAGTTGCATGCAAGGCGACGCTGCTGCCTTGCCGTGACCATGAATGTTCTCGCACTCTGTTTTCTGATTTACCAATGACTTACGGCGTTCGTTCTGTGTCTTTACCCACAAGCGAGAATGCCTCATGATTATTTCCAGTTTTTATTTTTCCGATGGCGCACCAGTTTAACTTACTATTAATACTATTTTTCTGTTCATCTCTATGTAACATATGTCTATAAATGTTGCGGAAGTCATGATGGTGAAGTGTAAGATTGGAAGGTATCAGCCATTCGTGGGGTCAGAATTTGTCGTAGTTATCCCCGATGTCAGATGGCTCTCCACAATTGATGTGTCTCCTATACCCTTCAGGCGGTCCTTCAGGCGGTTTGCGGCCTAGAGGACTTTTGACACACTCCAGTCCACTCGTCAACCCATTCTCTGTTTTTGATGTTGTGTAGCTTGTCGGATTGACAGTATTTCTTATCCAAGTAACGGTTGTCCTTGACATCCTAGTCCGACGCGGGTCAGTGACCCGATGATACGCAAAGAACTCAGCCAGATGGACCGTTACCTCAGCCAAAGGAGTTAAATAAGTAGGCATAAGTAATAATGAACATTACACGCTACTCCTGACACGCTACTCCTGACACGCTACTCCTGACACGCTTCTACATCACTTTATATTCATTGGATAGTAGAACTTGTGATTTTGTAACATAGACTGAGAAGCCGATCACCAGTGAGTTTTCCATGGAAGCAACGACAACTTTTTGCAATCTATTATGCAGTTATGATATGCATATATGAGAATAACCAAGTAGTGGTACATGTATTTGTACGCCAGTGCCTTTTCTAGTCTTCTTTAAGTTTGAGATTGAATCCATGTTGTTATAGCTGTTTGCAATGTCAGGGTGGGGCGGGTGTTTGCCCCACCCTGATGTCTGACTGCTTGTCAATCCATCTACTCTTTGACTGAGCTTGACTTGTTTCTACTGGCTGACTGTGACAACCATATACTGTATCTGACTCATTCGTTGTCGTACTGCCTTGCCTTCCCCTGGCGGTCTGCTTTCCCAGCTCTACTCCACCTCTATGCGTCACCCTCTGTGTTTATTTGTCCCATCAGGCTCAAACTTGGTGCGGATTCAGCCACGCATTGTTCCTTGTCATCTTTAACTCTGGCCGCGATAATTATAGGAATCATAGACATGGGGATACATAATCCAAGCATATAGTCTATGCTTTTTGATAGGAGTCCAACTACTGGCATCATGCAATGACAATTTCCTGCATTGACAATATCTAAAGGCTGGATGTCTCTAGAATAACCAGATGTTTTTACTAATACTCCAGAGCTTTTGTGTACTCTCCTAGAGCCGAGACCCTGCGGCCCTGCGATTTGATGCCGATTTGATTATGCTGATTAGTGGCAATCAAACTAACGGAATTTTTTTTACATGACCACTGTTTGAAGAAATAATATAGTCCGACTCTATCGAACCTCTTCTCAAGTTCGCTGTAATCAGCTAAAGCCTTGTCTCGCAACGCGAGCGGCAGTATGGCGGCCATGCGATTATTTTTCAGACCATAAACATTGCAAGTTCTCTCGAGTTTCGTAACGAAGTCCATCCAAGACTCCCAAATTATCTGAGTAAGTAGGCAACAACGAGATCAGAGCCGATAGGCCTGCCATCACCTCATCAGCATCAATACTAGAACTCCCTGCTCTATTTGCTCTGGCGCCAACAGGCCGTTCTGTGTTATTACCTTGACCCCTATCAGGTCAGTTAGGTCACCTGGTCGATGTTCACTGGTATTATATCTTTCCTTTTTTACTTCACTCGATTTACTATTCTTAGTTTTAAGTCTATCAGATGCGCGGTTGCCCAATGTGCTGATTGGCTGACTGCTCTGACCTCCTTCTGCTGTTTTCCCCTTTTCAGCTACGGTTGCTACCTGGAATGGTTCCTCCCAGCTTAGATCCGCCAGCTTAGATCCGCCGTACTGCCAAAGTAGTCTTTGTACGAGTCAGTGTTCCTTGCCATGCAATATAATCGATAGAAGAGAACTGACCGCGTTTTAGTGGGGGTTTCTCTATTGACAACTTTTAGTTTTTCATAACGGCCACTCCCAGTAAAAACAAGTAATCATTGGTCGCCTGATTATTTGCCATAAAATTTGTTCAATTTACTCCACCTTCTTTCCCTCCCAATTTTCATTTCAAGCCCTTGTCCGGCTCTGGAAGGCCCTCAGCTCCACTAACAAATGTGCAGCTGTAATTTAATGACTACTCACCTGGCCGCCTTCCTTGGACAGCGTGCGAGCACCATCTGTAACCATGCCACTTGATTACCCAACTAATCCTGCTTAGTAAGACTGGTGTGATGCCATTGAATGCAGCGTAATGCTAATCCTATTGCCCCAGAAAGTTATTATGACTGTATTACATCGCTAATTAATCAGGAAAGCAAGGTTGAAAACCCGCAACAACTATAATGGAAACTTGCTTTCGAGATTCCGGTTCGATGGATTCTCACTCCTGTCACGTGACTCTGGATTTCCTAGACGATCAGCGTGCGATGAGAAGGCAACTCCGCACTAACGAACTCTCAGCAGATCTCGTTCTATCTATCTTGATGACTGGCTATGCCTGTCTCCACTGCCTGTATTACCTTCTCTATACTCAATGTAGTCTTAGAACAATACTCTCTGCAGAGAACGCTACCTTTCACAGAAGAAATACAAGACAGTGGTAGATTGGTTTCAACCGTACTCAGCTCTATTTCATCAAACAAAAGCAGCCCCCTTATATACGGGAGCTAACACGCATTGCGTACCAGAGAGGAACGCAATGCGTACCAGGAAGGAACGCAATGTGTTCCAATACACTGAGTGACTGGGAATGAGTAATTCCACGGAACAAAAATGAGCAAAATAATAGGGTATAACAGAAAGTATCAACTTATTAACTTATTAACAACTTATTACAGGAAACAAGGGTGGGGGTGAGAAGGGATCCTTCTGATTTCCATTACATCACCCTCCTCTCAGCTCAGGCTGTCCCGGCGAGTTCATCCTACCACCTGGGGGTGGTGACGGAGATCGTGGTCGTGATGAGGCGTGGGTCGTTGATGCTTACTTGTGAGCCGATGATATACACCGTGGTGGGGGTAGCAGGCGTCAGATCCGTGGGTGTCGGCTGTAGCACTCTCCCTGGCGTCGTGACCCCTGGTCCTGGAGCTGCATTCTTGAGGGGGTAGAGTGGTTGCCCTATCGGGCGAGTCGAGTGATCCGGCTGCTCGAGTAATCCCTGGTAGGATGCGGTGGCGTCCAGAGGTGATCTGTCCCCAGTGTTCAGCAGGTTCTCTAATTCGTCTGGCCGCATATTCAGTTAGTATTTTCTGTGTATCTCCCACACGTTCGGTTAGTATTTTCTGTGTATCTCCCACACGTTCGGTTAGTATGGCGCACATCCACTTAAGTATTTCATGTAATTTCTACTGCCATTCAAGCATGCCAATACCTCGTACTGAGATTCTTTTAATTCTTAACCTTTTTTATGTTATAAACTTCCAAAGCTCCCTTTTTTTGGCTCACGTTTCAACTATCATCAACCATCATCAACCGTCTAGGCGTTGCAATCTAATAGCATGCGCGTGAGGGCTCCGTAACCATGGCAACCTATTCCCAATTCTGACTCGTGTTCACGCATGCAATTCCAATGTCTAGGGTATGATTTTAACGAGGTCTCGAGCTCTCAGTCTATACGCCAGGGTGGCAGACATTGATAATTGCAGACAATATGTCAACTTTCAATGCTTGAGTACAAAATAAGACTTCATGTTTACTCTGCACTTCTTGGCAGCATGGCAGTGACATCTTGTATTTGTGTTCCTCAGCGTGACATCTGTTTCACCTTTCCGGTTGAAACATGGAGGATGAGAGCTTGTAAAATGTTCTAAAGTCGAGCCTCCCGTTAACAACTGCACTTACGAGTTGCTGAATTGGCGGCACTGCTAGTAACTGCAATATGAAAACTGAAATGTCCTATTGCAATGGCAGAATATTTCTGTCCCATAGAAAATGAACGTAGACAGAACTCTTAACACAAAGCACCCGTATCAGTCTACCTATAAAAGATAATTCTAGCCTTTTCCCTCCTATTGTGTTCTATCGTATTCTAACAGCAAGCCCAGCTCCACTGCTCGCTGGTTAGGTTCAATGGCTCTGTATGTTTATATGAATCATTCAGTATTAGGAAATAGGTAAACTCAGCAGATTCTGAGATGCAGTATGCATCCAAGTCCTGGAGCTCAACAACATCTGGCGGATTCTTTGGGAAATAGTCTACATGAAACCCACTTCTGTGATTACAGCGCATGTTATTCATGTAGAATAAAGCTACCACACCGTCTATCTTATAAGTATGTCTGCATCTACATCTAGACCATCAACTCTCAACTTCATCAAAATAATGTTGAGAATATTGGTCATGAGTAAATGAGATCATCTGCTCAGGTACACCGAGATGAAATAATGTCTTACCCTTGTCACAATCTATGGACATTTTCACCACTAGCTCCAGTTTGTTGACAACCACTGGTGAGACCGCTTCAGCGTAAGTGTTGACGTGAGTCCTGTGAGTCCTGTGCTTTCCGTCCTTCACCATGAACACCATTCTTCCCATGATATCAGATGCAACATCCACAAGATCACTTTTTTGCCACTTTTTGTGCATTATTCGTACTTGAAGTACTTTCCGTCCTTCTTGTAGTACCTTCGATTTGATTCAGCGTCTCCTCTAGCTTTCCCTAGGTGAACCTGTCGATCAATGAATGCTGCTTTAACAGGTTCCAATCTCTACTTCGCTTGAGCTCAAAATAGCCTTACAAATCTTCTTTCCAATTTCTCCTCCTTAAATGAGGTACTTGCAGTTATCATCGAAGAACTTGACCAATTCTGCTTCAAAGTTTTCTCCATAGTTGTTTAGAGTAAATCACCGATGTACAGCTGAACTGTCCTGACCCATACTACGCAATGGCTCACAAACTAGTGAGTGCACGATTCTGGTACCCATTAAGTCTGTTATTCTTCTTTTTGCTGTGTTTGACTGCACATTTCTAGAGAAATTCGTGGTTTCAAAGTCGATATACATGCAATTGCACTTGAATATTATTGGAGGATCAACTGTCACGTACGGTTATGAGTGTCACAAAATAAAGCCGAGTTTTCCCAGAAAGTGTTCCCAAGAGGAAAACACTCCTAAATACTTTGAAACTTCCAATATAAAGTGTTATGGGAACGCTTTACCTGCCATACCACTTGACATAGCCCTAGCCAGCATATTCATAGCTGTGTACCCTAGTGATCACCATATCATTGCTCTCAAGACATTACTCCCACTACACAATAGCTGCAAGAAGTAAGCGAACTTGAAGGCCCTTCAAGATCAAGTTATTGGTGATGCTTATTCAATGAGTATGCTATTGGGTCGTATTCAAAAAGTTAAAGGTGTCTTGGGTTTTAGAACCGCCACTCTTTGTACCCTTGAAGAGATGCTGATGTACTGCTAAAGAAAGCTCAAGGAGCTAAGTGTGGCGTGACCCTCACACGGAGCAGATAGCATTCCACAAAGCATCACTGGCTGCGTGTCTCATTTGATTATCAATCCAACCCTTACACTGATGTTAAACATAATCGTAACCAAATATGTCATACGTATAGAAACACATGTGATTTATACAAAAATACATTCGTTGAGCTGAAAATTGCAAAGTAGTCGCTACACGTCATGTCAAGTCACAGGTTGAAAGCTAAGTTTCTTAAAATGAAACATAATGAATGACTATAAGATAGTTGCAGATGAATGTCTTTAAGCTTGAGGCGCACCGGCATTGCTTTTGAAATGGAGAGAAGTACGAGCCAATAAATAGGGAAGGAAACTGACATGTGCACACTGTGTAAATAGTTGCCTGCGGTAAGCAGGGTGAGAAAAACAACAAAGCTAGTAATTGGCAAAGATTTTAGACAAAGTTACATACCAATGCTTTGAATTCTATTCGTGGTGCTGCGTGTCCAACTGACTTCTCTGCTGCCCAAGTATTGTCACTTCAAAAGCGTTGAGCTAGATGATTTCTGCACAGACAGGAAATGGAATAAACATTGGAGGCGCCAGTGTTACACACATGAGTATCGCCATAGGAAATGGTGGTTGCATAAGTATCAGGAACCCAGCTGTCTGGATAATTTAACCACTTCACCCTGTATTCCAAGTAGCCACCTACTTCATTCCGTGAGAAAACACTCGCAATATTCATCTTCAGATACATGAGATTTCCTGTACTCACCGTACGGACGCCTACTATCGTTTCTACGAAGAAAATACTGTCTTTTCTTGAATGTGCCACAGACAAGCATTACCGTTATGTTAAATCAGATGTGTCATTTCCTTCACTGCTATCTTCACGCCTGGGTCCTGTTGGTTAACCCCCTCTATGATTGGAGTTACCTGAGTCTTCTGGCTTGTCGTTGAATCATGAGACTTTGAGTAGGCTGATGTGTAATTGTAATTAAAACGGACGGAGCCCTGAGACAGAGCAGCTGTAGAGCCCTGAGAGGAGGTGGCAGCAGGGACGGAGCCCTGCAATGCGGCAGCAGAGTTTACGGAGCCTTCAGTCGGGTCGGCTGCGAGACAGCTTCTTGAGAAGAGGTAGCTGTGGTGAAGACAGCGCTGGTAGATGTTGTGCCAATCTCATGTGCTGTTAATGGATAAGTCAGAATAGAGAAGATAAGAAGGCCAGCCACTACTGTAGAACCGGATTTGATAGTGACAGAAATTTCAGTTTTTGTTTCGAACTCATCAACAACAAAAAAACTGATGGCGATGTTACAATTGTATCGACTGCTCAAATGGAAAGATAACTACTTTATAACTTATAATGAGAATGGTGTTGATAGTGCAATCCAATGATAGCGATGATTCTACGTATAATGAGATTATTATTACATTTTATGAAATATAACTTGGTCAGTCTTGCATGCAAACAATTTCCATTCCCTTTAACTCCCATTTCCCCATTCAAAGTCATCAGGGGAGGCAATTCCAATTTTCGTGCCCACCTGAAAGGAACAAATGACGCAGTGTGCGAACCTTAGTGAATGGATGAGTTTATACGGCCAAGAATGACCATATTGAGGGAGTTTTTATCCATGGATAGCGAAATCATATGGTTTAGATAGATGTAAAACTCAGAAAACTGCTTCAAACACTGACAATTGCAGGTAAAGTCGATGAGTATGTAGGGAATTTCATCTTCGGTAGTTGAACTCGCAGCGTCGACAGACAGAGCTGTGCGATCCGGTATCTCATCGACATCCATCAGCATCTCAGCAGCTTGTTGAGAGTCATGCTCCTCCATAAATGAATCATCAACTTCTTCAGAATCACTAGAGTCAATTTATCTAAGGTCTAAGTTAAAGTACTCGTTATCAATATCCAAAATTCGCTAACGTATCATTTCGTCCATGAGCAGCCATGACTGTTACATGACCAATGATAGCAACAGAAGAAAAACGTAAAATTGTACTAGAATTAAACGTTTTATCGAAACAAAACCTGAAAATTCAGAGAGATCCTTGTTTATTGGGTCAAGGACATTGATGGGTGATTTGGGTTTTCCATCCTGGAAATACTCCTCGAACTCTCTGTGCCGAAAACTCTTAATATACGGCTGCGACTTCTGGTCGATTTTGTTAGCCGCGGTCACGTAGAGTTGTCATCTAATATTGTTGCAGAAATTACCAAATGTATAGCACTCTGTAACTCATACAAATTGACATTTTCATGATAGCAAACATCTTGTATCAACTATCTTGTAGCTGTGGCTCATGCACAAGATTTCCCGTCATAGAATGGGGAGAATGTTAAAGCTGATATCATATCTTCTGACTTTGAAGAGAGACCCGTGCTTGTGACAGCTTTGTCCACTCTTTGTCCATTGGCATGGAGTACCTCCATTACAGTTAGCAAAGAAGGTGACCGCTCTGGCCGAAACACATACATCAGCACGCAAAAGCCTGCACCCTTTGCGAGGGCTGCCTGATTATAACACAATATATTACAACGAAAGTCATAGGGAGTAGTGAGAGAAGCTTAACATATTCTCATCAGGCCCATTAACGCCTCTAAAACATAGTGTGAGCCTTTCTTCAGTTGATTTCCTCATGTTCGGATGGAAGAACGTTCTGGGACAAACTGTCGATGGTCCGTTCTCATAGAATTTATATAGTAGTAGTTATGTATAGTGTGATAGTTATTGTATAGTATTGTATAATAGCTATGTAGTAGTAGAGAGTAGTTTGAGTAATGAGTTCTGTTAGAGTTGACATCACACCTTATGATTTTAAGAAGAGAGCCATACTTCCCACAGCTTTCTCCACTGCTGGTCTGTTGGCCTCGAATCCGTCTGCTATGGTAAACACAGATGGTGACTGCTTTGGCCGAAACACATACGTCAGGACGCAAAAGCCTGCGCCCTTTGCGAGAGCCGCCTGAATCTAACAGAATGTATATTACAACTGAAACAGTCGATCATAGGACGTAGTGAGAGAGGCTTAAAATATGCTCACCGCGTCCATTAATACCTTCTTATTTTGGGCAGGCCTTTTTTAACTGCTTGCCTCGCTGCCGAGACCTCTCCAGATGATCTTCAATTTTGCATTGCCTTAAAGGTATGAAACTGAAATGCTACAAGTTGCAACATAACATGTATGAACACTTGGAATTCGGGAATAAAAGTCAATTCACTTCCAACATATCCTGCAAGCAGGAAATGTTAATTCGGGACTGCTCCTCACATTTTGGACATGCCTGAAGCATCACTGCAATGTTTCACACGCAGGAATTGAAAGACACTCTTAGTATAAAACAGCTTACGCTCACACACCATTGCTACACGCAATACTTACCATAAGCTGTACATTTTTCCTTGCCCATCATTCTTGGTGACAGGCCGTATTCTATGTGTAACTGTAGCGATAGATTGAAGTTTTATTCACTCATGATTTGGGTGGTATAAGTGAGCCTGGCTAGCATGTGAGTGAGTCAGAGAGTCTGTGTGTGTGGTCTGAAAGCTTGAAAGCTTGAGCCGGTGGGCTGTTGGCTTGTGTGTGGTAGCCTGGCTTTGGTAGAGAGCTGGACTGCATTAAACCTAGTCAGTATAGACAGTGCCATGAGATTGACCCCAAGTGCAGCTACAGTTTTTTCGAATAACAACCTAGCGTACCTGTGTACCAGGGGAAAGAGGTGAGGTTTTCACTTTTTATATTGAATGTTAAATACCCATTTGTTCTCCACTTACTGTTCATTTAAATTGCAGCTTTCACGGTGTTAATAAACTTCAAACAACCACACCCGTCACGTAAGCCACCCACTAGACACTGGTACCGCTATACTATGCATATGTTAGTATCCATTCTATAAAGCATAATGCAATTTGATGATGTTTTGCACATATGATTACATAGGAGGGCATTTGCTTTACTATAATATACATCCTACCGCTAACAATACAATACAAATAACTAGTTATTGCAGAGTATTTGAGTCAAGTTGAAATGTAAGTAAAAATTACGTACACATCCATAGTAATGCCAAGATACACAATTTTGCAACAATGTCGATACACTGACATTTCAGATACACAATCTATGGTAAATTTCAATGCAATACATAAACAAGTACATATACATGCATGCATACATATCAAGTAACGTCGCATGTGGCAGCCTATCAAACCTCCATGATATAGAACCTTGCATCAAAGATATAGTAATTATTTGAGATACAACAAAGTTACATCCTGTGCAAAAACAGAATCATGTTAGTGATCTCCACAGAACTGCCATTTCTTGTTTCTAGTTTTCCCACTGTGCTGAACAGCCTTCTGCTGGGATAGATGAAGCAGGAATACTTGGGCACTATGAGGCACAGAGAGCAGTAGGCTATGACTAGCCTGCCAGCCGTTAGGATTGATAGAGAACATTATGCGCTATAATTCCTGCTGCTAGTAGATTCTGCTAGTAGTTCTGGTAGAGGTTCTGATAGAGGTTGGTTGATGATTTAAGTTGACTGGTTTCAATCATAGATTGTATGACTGAAACCAGTCAACTTGAACTCGAATCTTTGCGGATGTGCCTGATCTTCAGTCATGACAGTTCCGAAATAATACAAACTGTCATTGTAACAGTTTGGGATGATATGCCATACATCTCTGCTCAGATAAAGATGTGTCAGCGTTAGTGACACGGTTTACTATGTTGTTGGTGACGGTGATCGTCAACATCGTGCAATCGCGAACAGCACTGGTGAAGTCCGCTTGCTGGCAGTCTGATGCCATCTGTCATAAAAACTTTCCTTTACAAGCAATGTTACGAACGCAACTCTGACCCTATTTTACAGGGTAAACTGGTAATTGTCTGTTTCCCTGCCCTAAAATTCTTCAACACTTCTTAACTGGTTCTTAAAGTGTTGATAACAGATGGCATATGCACAGAAAGCAGTGGTCATCATCTAA
>ERZ1740065.2928-NODE-2928-length-10698-cov-12.005825_pt1 | contig 10698 bp, 5 predicted proteins | sample MGYA00581738_ERZ1740065 | MGnify/ENA primary metagenome ERZ1740065 (study PRJEB43018, sample SAMN04849749) | marine metagenome | isolation source: floating plastic debris | place: Pacific Ocean | collected 2008-09-01 | study: EMG produced TPA metagenomics...
TACGCTCAGAGGCTACGCTCAGAGGCTACGCTCAGAGGCTACGCTCAGAGGCTACGCTCAGAGGCTACACTGCCTACCTAATTTATTACTTCATTTATCTTTCATAGCCATGAACCATAGATACTGACTTCTTGCGACTTAGGTCGCAAGAAGCAAGCGTAGTCTTAGGTCGCAAAAGCAAGCGTAGTCTTAGGTAGCAAAAGCAAAGGTGTGTACCACTTGACTGCAGTTGTGGTGAAGTAATTGCAACAGATATATTGCTTTGTCTGAAACCCAGGAGGGCAAACAAAGATCACGAGCCATCTTCTTACCTACACATCTTCTGTTCCCAAGGTAACATAATAAATTAGCCAATGGATCTTTCCGGCTATAATTTCTGACCAGTCAGGAGTGTCCATCAAATTCACAGTGCATGCAGTGCACCTATGAATCTAGACACCAGGCCCAGCAACACATCAAACCCCCCTCCCCCTTTAGTTAACTGGGGCTTGTGTGTTGGGCCTTTATGCTAGTTTTCATTGACAGCCAACTGTTATAGGTGCATTTTAAATGCAGTGCTGGCAAATCAAGCGGGCTTTAGTACATTCCCTAACTCACCGACATTCTTTGCCAAACCTGCTGCTCCTTCACTGATCAGCTTCTCTACAAGGGATATAGTATAGTTGTTGCTTACATACAACTCAAAATGGTATGAGGCAATAAATGAAGCCTGATACAAATGTGCCATGAATTATTGATAGAACATCACCATCTTACGTTTGGTATAACTACGTCCAACCGATTTATCCGGCTCGGTCTGTGGACTTGGAGCCGTGCCAGAAGCATTTTCTTGACTGGTGCTCGGATCTGATTCTGGAGCTTGACGTTTAGTAGAACTTGACTGTTGCTTATTACTCGGCCCAGGACCAGGCGTCGGCTCAGGACCAGGCGTCGGCTCAGGAGGAGGTGTCGGCCCAGGAGGAGGACCTGAACCGTTACCAGCTCTCTCTATGTATAGAAAAAATACAACCAATGACCTTGTATGAACAAGAGAAGGTAGTCTCTAACAAGTGCCTAATGTCTAATGTATCCTTCTCATGCACTACACAGACAGAGCCTGTAGTTTTGATACTAGTTATGATAGCTGTGAAGTTCGTAATGATCATTGGGAAGTGAACTCACTGGCATTGTGCTCTGCTTGTATATGTGTCTGGAGGAAGCCCTGGTTTTTAAACTGGCTGGTACACTGAGAGCACTCTACCCAGTCAGCGATTGCTGAAACAACGTATACACCATCATAAACACAATCACACAGCTATATCAATCACGCACAATGAATAAGGAGGTCAATGGAGTCACTGTCTTTTCTCAACAGTAGGCTGCGTTGCTATCTGTGTACCGCTTGCCGTTTCAGACAATATGGCTGACTACTGCTCTCAGGCAGCATATGGAGATTCTGTCCCATTCAGCCTTTTGACTTATTAGAATAGTCGAATCATTGTGTGACTTGAAAGTTGGAACCATGACAGGAGAAGCCTATCAATTATTCAATCGTGCATTACTGGCCTTGCTAATCTCACATAGTAACTGTTGTAGCTACTTACTAATTGTATCACCTCAGAATCAATCAGGGCATACTAAGGTTTAAAAGAAGTGTGTGAGTTGGTATTAGTCCAGTCTGGATGGTAAATTATATTTGAAGTTTGTGAATAGCATCTATCCAGGGAAAGGAATCTTTGAGTCACTTCACCTCCCTCTACCTAGATGCCCATAATAATTTTGGGCCAATACAGTAGTCTAACAGGGGGAGACAACCCTTGAGCTTTAACACAAGCCAAAGGATTAAACAATGGGATACACGGATGGAGTTGTCCCATCACCATAGTTGGATGAGCTCCACTTTCCTGAGACATGGCTCACTAGCAGCACAGTGCGGCTCACTCCGATATCAAACTGACATGAAGTTCAGATCGGCTATGACTGGGCTGATAGATGAATTGTTCCGTGGTTACCAATACTCTCCGATAGAGTTTACCAGTATACTGATCAGTATTTAGCTGCTAGTCAGCTGCTATTTACAGGGTTCAGTATTAGGCTACGTTTACACAAGCGCGCCATTTTGAAACTGTTTGAAAGACAAACTGAAACGAAGACGAAATGTGCGAACACAATGGAAACTCGTTTGCTGTTTACACGGGAATGGAGCGATGTGGCTTTACAGTAGAACAGGTGTTTACACTAAACATTGTCAGCTGTGTATTGGCCAACCGCATCATCTCCCACAGTCTGCTTGCAAGCAACCCATAACAGAATTTAGGTCTGGTTTCGGTAATTATACGTTAACCAAAAAACGCTCCGTTGTTGTTTCGCTCCAACTTTGGAAACGTTTGCGTTTTTTGGCTATCGTTTTTGAAAACGTTGTTTGTTTCGATACGTTTTCGTGTAAATGCCTACCTTTCAAAAGCGTTTACGCGGGCACATTTGCGCTCGTTTGCTATGCAAATGTGCCCGTGTAAACGCAGCCTTACTCATAGTGGTTGACCTCTATCTGTGGGTCAAGGGAAGTAAGTAAATATCAGGTACTTCACTGGGTTGCTGTCAATGGGTGCCGGTCAAGTCCAGACATCCTGGAGTTATTTAAGCTGCAGGCTAGGCTAACTAAGGCTGAATGGAAACCAAACCAAAGGAAGCTAGTGAAAGTAAAATAAAACATCGCTAACCACTGCTCAGGAGATCAGGGAGACAACAACGTCAGTTATAGGGATTCTAAGATGGAAAGCACAGCCAACAGTAGAATGTGTGCTTATACACCTAACCTATACAGGGACCTAGGGCTGCAATGCTACAGAGTACTGTGATTAGGTTAACTTACCTCTAACGTGTACGTCATTGATATGTCTGATACACCCATCCTCATCATCAAAGATCACTTCTCTCTTGGTGGCTGTCTTACAGAGGTAGCAGCCGTATCGGAATCGCTGTACTGGTAGATAAACGCAGCCATATCAAATCGAGCCTAATCCTATTCTTATAACAGTTCGTACACCTGTGATTCTGATGCCAACCCCCCTCCTAATGAAGATACGTGCCAACTGGTGCTAGAGCTGCTCCAGCTCACTGTGGCTGACATGGTATTGAATGGTGGTAACAGCCACTGATATCAGGTGCCACAAATCTCTCTCAACTTAACTATTTCGTCCAAAATCATCTATTTCATGGATAACTCCGCCCTCACTATACGTGTAATCCCACCCTCACTGTACATGTAACGCTGCCTTCATTATACTTGTAACTCTGTAACCCCTCCCATTATATAAGTAGCTCCGCCCATTATATAAGCAACTTCTCTCATGATATAAGTAACTCCTCCTATTATCTAAGTGACTCCACCCAAATTATGGCTATGGATTTAGTCTACTATTTAGCCACCATGACTTGGTTACGATGGACGCTCCTGATACATAGTCCAATGTGTTCTGCTCTAGAATTGGCTGATGAGCCACCTACCTGAGCCATGCGCCCTCGTACTGTGTGTTCTGCACAATTCAGAACTATTGAATGCTTCCGCTTTACATTCTCCACACCCAAACTCGAACCGCATGCCTGCAAAACAAAGAGAATATATTCAATGATTTACACATCAAGTCCAGCTGGATCATTTTAGTATTGACCTCTGACCCTGAGTGTGTTCTTGGATCACGTGTGTCTGTAGTGAACTTCTGTTCTGGAACTTTCCTGCGCAGGCACCGATGCCACACGTTAGCTCACCATCACCAGTCCCTTAAAGAGTTCCATATAGTAACCGTAGTAACCATACCTTAATGTTATTGACACGATTATGTAGACCAACTACGCGGTGTGCAACATACAACCTTTCTTTGTGGAGGAAGTGGACTGGGATCTGCTGTCTTCAGGCTGAGCTGGTTTCCGATTTGGCACCTGAGTACTTACCGGCGGTTGTTTTCGTTTACTTTGCCCTTGTAAGGTTTAGAATCAGAAAGGCTTTATTAGCTAAGAACACTGCTACACCAATTGTAGGACAACCTTAATTTATTCATATCTCAGGATCTAGGAATCCGTTTTACAATTTGATTTCAGGTTCTGAAATAGCAGAATTTGTTTATTGAGAAGAAACTATGAATTTCAGACTGTGAAGTGCTAAGACCTTCAGATGAAAAATGTGGTGAACTAAGTATTGATCGTACTGCTTCATTGTATGATAATGAGCTTCGATATTCTCAAGTAATAAATGCCAGATTGTTATCGCAAAAATAGCTGCGCGTGTTGTTGTTCAATAAAAAAGGAAATATGGATTTAGTTACGAAGTTGGAAAACCCTAACCACATTCTTTGTAAAAATAGGATCGCTGATCTTTGTCTTCAACAACTCTTTTGGACATAAGTTCGGAAAAGTGCTGAAAAACAGCTGGAAAAAGTTGAAGGAATAATACGGCAATGATCCAGCACACATAAATGACATGTTTCAAACATCTTCCGTATCGTCAACAAAACCAAGAACAGCAGTCGCCCAAATTCTTTATTTCTTGTTATTGAATCGCTCTGACATGACGATATGATCATCATGGAAAATTTTGGAGCGGCCGATTGAACAGGAAACTACAACTCCTAACGAGAATTCAATGATCTACTCTACTGGTAACCCTCAGAGGAGCCATTGTAGCGATACCAGCCTTGTAGGAACTGCATGACTGGATTTTATAGCAGTAAGAATGATAGTTTTCTTCAAACTTAACATGAAATTAAAATTATGCTGATGCTATGCTAGGGATAACACATTATGAGAAGACAACCCCTAAAAATCGTACAACGGATACAGTGTTGCCAGCCCTACAATTTTACTCGTAGATCTACGACTTTTTCAGCTTTTGAGGCAGCTAATTTACTACATTAGTTCATGTAACTGCTTTCTTTGTCTACCACAGGCCCACAGAAATTGACTAATGGTATTTGGTGAACAGTAAAGTATTAAAATAAAGGCCATAAAGTGGATTTCAAGGCAGTATATGGGGTTTCTATTTTTAGATTACTGAAGTTTACGATATTTTCCCATTTGGGTTGGCAACACTGAATGGACATCAGTTCGAGAGCACAGCTTAATCATAATTATGATTAATTGGCTGCTATTTTCGCTGTGGTGAGACTGTTGCAATCAACTCCGGTTCTACAGTTTACCATAAGTCGCTGGAGTCCATATCTAGCCTAACCTTGTCGTATGCTGGATATATTCCAGCTGCTGTCGTGTAAACGCATGATATCTGGGCGAGAAGGGTTGGAAGCTTCATCTCCCAAATTACTCTCCGAGCCATCGCCTGCCTCATCGTGCTGATCATAGCTGATATTTGGCATTGAAAGCAATGCTTGCTTGAAATAATATAAAGAATAATAATGATAATAATACATATTATGAATAATAATAACATGACACAATGACATGTTCCTTTCACTAAACCCGCACGGGTTAATCTCTCTCATCGAAAACTGGTCTCCAAGGTCGCTGAGCAGGAATTACGTATAATTCAATATCATCACATAGCTTAGTCTCATTGGAATTTTGGTACATAGGGTGGAAAAGGCTTTTTCAATGAGTCATGTACATAGAGAGGAAATTTTTAAAATGCTATTTTTCTGAAAAATATACTGTTCTATTCACGAGAAGAGGTTATTTTCCTTTTCTCACGCGGTTAACTTTCTGAATGATCCACAAGAAAATATGAATGAGTCAGCCAATTGCCAATCTAACATTAAGGCCTGAACACACTGGAGAAACAATATATAGCACGGCAAGTTTAAATTCTTGTCATTTAGGCACAAAAGCTGGGATAATAGACATTTATGGAACTAGACAGCTAGGGAACCTAGAGGAGGAAGTGAACTGACCCAGCGACCCTGCCTCTCAATCCAATCATGGATATGACGCTGTTTGAAATAGCAGAGCACTGTATTAAACACTTCGTCAATCACTTCCATCTTATAACTCGCTGTTAACAACTTCCTTGCAACTTCCGTGGCGATGTCCAGGACCTAGAACAGGTAGTCAGTAACTCGTAACAGTAACAGTAACAGTAACAGTCAGTACAATCATGCAGCATTCGTCTCTACTGCATATGGAGGTCTTCGAAGGGTGGGAAAGGAGCAAAAAGAAATTAGATATGATGGTACAGTAGCAGAAAGCTAGAACCGGATTTGATAGTGGTCCAACCATTGCAGAAATACGGACAAAAAATAGTTTACCATCATTAGATCGTGCTAGAACGATTACCTCCATTATACTGTATATAGGAGTTGTCTTACCATGTATGAGATTGCTATTGTTAGATCACTATCCAGTTGATTTCTTGACAATTTTGAAGGATGCGTTAGCATCTCCATCGCTACTAAATCTGGCTCTGCAGAACCTGTCTTAATGGATGTGAACTGGTACCATATCACAACATAGAACTCATTATGACCAGCTATAGGACTAGTAACATGGCAGGTCTCTCAGCCTGCACTGCAGTGCTGTAAAACCTTGTGTGACAGCCAGGGTCACCCTATCAAACTATCATAGTCCTATCAATAGAGGCATTCCATCAGGGTTATACTTAGTATATTTTGTATGGCTGTTATAGTTAGGGTTATAGGCTCTAATGGTGACCTACTTATCAGACTATGTCAGTCTATCTGGATATGTACTCAGACTTACTACCAGCTGTGTATTGAATGCATCATGCAGGCACCTGTGTGCGAGGAGTCAGCATCATTCTTACCTCATGAAACCTTATTTATACAAATTACTATGAGCAGGTGGAGCGATATGTGGAGAGATACGTGGAGAGATACTTACCAAGCAGATTTTCGACCAGCGTAGATCGAGATCCATGAATATGATTTCCATTGTACGAATGAATTCAGTCATCACCAGCTGCTGGTTGACGAATGTCACGTTGATTCTTTTGTTACGGAAATCTCGTATCAATATGTACCGTGTGTGGTGGTAAACTGTTGGTTAACAATTCAGCTGATGTGAAATGAAACACAGAGCTGAATTCTGAATGAAGCGCGACCCACTCACAGTATCTGGTTATTCTGCGGTGAACCTTCTTCAACCATAAGATGTGATCAACAGTACGATCCTCCAGTTCCTGCAGGATATCCCTGGCAGATGGGTCAGCTAGGTGCCTGTGTCAAATAAAAATGTGAAGGTCATTTGCCGGAGAGGGAAAGAGAATAGTAGCCTCTCATTGGGTAGCAATATTCACACGGAGATCTGCTGGCATTTTTTACTCCTCTACCGGCATGCGTGCCAGAATCATGTGGCCCGTGTTACGCTGGTGTTTGTGTTACGCTGGTGTTTGTGTTACGCTGGTGTTCGTGTTACGCTGGTGTTTGTGTTACGCTGGTGTTTGTGTTACGCTGGTGTTTGTGTTACGCTGGTGTTCGTGTTACGCTGGTGTTTGTGTTACGCTGGTGTTCGTGTTACGCTGGTGTTTGTCCTCATTCACTACTATACTTTCTCTTTGCTACGTTTTCACCACACTTAAGCCTGCTTTAGCTTAATCTTAACGCAGGCTTTTATGAAACTGGTGCGCCTACCAATAGAAGAGTAGAAAATGCCTATCTGCTCAGTTTCAATGCGATCATCTGTTGATAGACCTATTCCACTGGGTGTTAAGGCACTACAAGTGTTCAATATTTCATACAGAAGGAGGAAAATGTAGGAACCTTGTCCAATATGTCTGATATGACATAAGACATAGTTGTCATACTAACCTTCAACAACTGACGTAATGTTGAGAGAATGCGAGTATGTTAATTCACTAGCGATATGAGTGAGTTAGCACTTACATATGAGTATGAGCCAGAGTGCTCAGTTCGACTCTAGTCTTGAGGGTGAACATATCTCTAAGGCTCCTACCAGAGAAGACCGTTCGCCCATGCTGAAATTGAATAGCATATCAGATGGTCTTTTGTCAGGTGAGTTTTATATCCAAAATGTTGCCCAGAAGTTCAAGAAGCTACGTAGTGGTCTAGGTCAGTACTATGAAGGACCTTGGACATGTGGAGTAATCCAGGAATGACATTAGTACAAAGGGGCAGGAACCACGCTAACCCACAACACAACACACCACATCTCACTGTTACCAAACCCACACATCACCACAGTACACCGAACCACTTAACCACACATCACCACAGTACACCGAACCACTTAACCACACCGAACCAACTATGCTGCAAAATTTGATTTGTTTGCAGCCATAGTATTTTGTTTCTATTCTGAAAATTTTGTTGAAGTATGATATTGTGTTACTGCATAGTGGATCAATGGGAGAGAGAAATATTGGATATTTTTTGCCAATAATAGCCAAGATCAAAACAATCAGATATAAAAAAAAATATATCCCATCTTACATCATACTGCAACAACCAATGCGGCCTTTCACCACACTAAAATACGCCACACCAAAATACATCACACCACAATAAACTACTCTACTCCACAACACACCAAACCACTATACACTACACCACAATACTCCACGCTACAATACACGATGCACAACACCAGACCATACTAGATCACATATATCGCACAGGTAGAGTAAGAGAAGCGACAAGAGTACAGCTCACTCGTGCTATGATGCTGATCCAGGCAATAGTGTGGAGGCCGCAGCTGCTGCCGTCAGTTTGAGCTGGAGTTGTCATCACTTGCCAGTTGAATTGTCCCACTCCTGCGAAGTTGTTTCTACAGATAATTACGGTGGGATAATAGCAGGGGTTGACTGCGACAATGTCAGTGTCAATATCCGTAATCCATATGGAATGCTTTCAACAGCTTGCCTTATCTCAATCTGTGTTCATGACCTTATAAAATCAACACCTTTTCTGGGCTCAGCTTTGACTTCATGTAATTGGGATATAAATCTACCTTAGAATTTAAACCTGGAGGCAAACCTGGAGGAAAACCTGGAGGAAAACCTGAAGGAAGATAAGAACTTAGCGATATTAACCATTAAATAATATACTCTTCAGGAAAAATGTAGTTTGGAACTACATTTCAGGTTTTGAGATAAATCTTCAATTCAATCAATGAGATAGGAAATATTCTAGGTAGTTCTCTGCTTCCTTGCTCTGAGAGTTTGTTGATACTTCTTTGAGAATGAACAATTCAAGAACTCGTCAAGAAGTTTTCAATAATTTTTAAAGAAATCCATAGAATTCCTAATAATTCCCCTATACTTCAAGAATTTCAGAGCGAGGAAACCGAAAATTATTCAACTGTGTTTGGATGGGAGAGAGGAAGCTTACTTACATGACGGCGCTCTTAATGAGAGGGGGAGCTGCACGACCAGGAATGCTGTTAAACTCATAGCAACTTTTACCATCTCTGTCAATGGCAATGAGCCACCAGTGCCCCCTGGTATAATTCCATGACCCCCTGATTACGTCTGACATTTCTACTCCGAGTACCAACCAATCAGACATACCCGTCGTTAGCTGGTATGAGAGTAATCTTGTGGAGATCTTGAGGGCGATCAGCTAACTGCCAGCTTACTGCTGTGACATAGTGTAGGTCATTGTCTTGTGATGTGAAGCTGTCGGAATTGAATGGTTTGAGAACATGAACGTATGCAAGTTAGTCATTACTGAGAGCTTGTGACAATGAGCGTAGAGATGTAGTTACATTTTCCCAAAGAGGTCAATGATGTTGTCAGTTAACCAGCATTCATCAGTCTCCAGACAGTCCATATCACTAGCAGCGATAGTGATGCCATCGTATCGCCATTGCCTGTCAAACAAAGGTATGTAATATCAAACCTTATATACAACTCAAATTTTCAACTTATCAGGGCAAGAGCTGATACATTGTTTAACACACAGCGTAGTAGTAAATGCAGCATAGTAAATGATCATACTGTGTTTTGGCACGGAGCTCGTAATTCAGGAGCTGATCAGTCTGATGGAGGGCGCGTTCCATTCTGGCCAAGTCAGTGCCGTCAGAACGGCAGCAGAAGATAGTAGAACTAATCCTCCCACTTTCCCCACAGCATTCCACACATAGCTCTCAAATAGCACAGCTATTCGAGAGTGCCGTGATATCCCAACCATCCAGCCAGCTAATAGCTAGATAATATGATTGCCTTCCATAGAGCTGTAAATCTTGTGAAGGTCTCAGTTCCATTTCTGATGCTGTAGATTTCGGATTGCATTAGTCGGTGTGAGAATATACTATGCATGACTATACAGCACTTGCTATATCAGTAGGCAAGGGCGCATATTATAAGAATTTGAGCAGTCTAACTTTCAGCAATTAAAGTTAAAAAGCTTTTAAAGCTTGGGTGCACTTCTCTTCAGCACTGGAATTTGATTTGATAGCTTTTATTCTGATTTGTTTGGCATCACTCTTCATTCATTGTTATTAGTACTTGGTAGCAGTGAACTGGGGTGTCAGAGTACTGGTCAGAGATGCTTTTCCATCCAGCTTTTTATTTAAAGCTTCAAACTATCTAACTCTGGAGCAGACTAAGGGCATTTTCAGACGGCTAATCGAGGCCGTCAATTTAGGAAGCCTGCTAAATCGAGAAGTGTCGATTTGGGCTGTTTATGCTAGCCCTCGATTTGCTCTCGATTTTGGCAACACTTGTCGATTAGGGCAGTACGAAGAATAGAGGACAACTCTCTAGTCAGGTAGTAAGGTCAAGGTCATATCACATTGTGC
>ERZ1740065.2929-NODE-2929-length-10697-cov-11.858203_pt1 | contig 10697 bp, 5 predicted proteins | sample MGYA00581738_ERZ1740065 | MGnify/ENA primary metagenome ERZ1740065 (study PRJEB43018, sample SAMN04849749) | marine metagenome | isolation source: floating plastic debris | place: Pacific Ocean | collected 2008-09-01 | study: EMG produced TPA metagenomics...
ATTTCAATTCACATATCGTGGCCGAAAATATCGTCAGACGATATTGTATCGTACATCGTAGCATCACTAGTCCATACCTGTGAGTTTTTCTTTCAGTTCATTCATCTCAGCATGCAAGAAGTCTAATGAGGCAGCCTGCACTGACTGCTCTTTCTCAAGACATGTCACATGCTGAGCTAGCAAGTCTATCTTAGTTGTTAGCTCTTGGTGGTTTCTTATGATGATCTCCTTGATCTCAGCATTCGAAATATCCTCAGACACAGAAGGGTGCTTGGGTTTGGGAGGCATGTTGATCAGCTGGTGAACGGTTAGGTTATTAGAGATAATGCTTACCGCAGGGCTTTTCTTGAGAGGAGGCTGGAACCTCTTTTTTTCTCTCCCGTTTCTCTTCACACTTCCTGATTCATTGGCCACTGTTCCTGATTCATTGGTCACTTAGTCTTTGAAAATGTCTCTTATGGAAGATGGAAGGTATTGTCGGTTAGGCGCGTGTGCATGCCGATAATGGGGCAGCAAAGGATGGTAGGAAAGAATGTGAGCTAGGATTCTGTCTCAATCGACAACTCATGAAGCACGCCAACCTCCTCTCTCTGGATTTGGCACTGGTGAGCCTATGTCCACATCCTTGATTAGTTCATAGATGATGCTTCATGAGGGTCCATAGCCAAAGGTGGACAAAAAGAATATACTGCAGACCTGCATCCTTATTGTCACTTAAGAAATATTTGACAGACCTTGTGTGATTTGTAGTAGTCTCTATGGTGAGCGTTTTTGGGCTGACAACAGTAAGGCAGCTGTACATGAACGAGTTGCGTTCAGTTTTTGACATCTTCCAAAACCTGTATACCGTGCTGATGACCTTTTCCCGCTGAAGAGTGGGCTGATGAAACCCTTCAGTGGTGCAGGTTTAAGTGAACCCCAGAGAGTGTTCGACTACCAGTTGCCTTAAGCTGGAAGGAAAACCTAGAATGCTTTTGGCATCTTATCTGTAAGATGGAGAATCTCTAGGAGACCTATTCGCGCCAACATTGGTACGGCGGACAAGATCGTGCGAGCAGCTGTTTGCCTGCATAACTACTTGATCCTCACTGACAACACGTCATATGTTCCCGCTGGATTTGCTGACTATGACGACTAAGACATGGTGATTGGCGAAGCGGGATTGCAGAAACTTGAGGTCTGACGGCTGTTGGAAACTTAGGCACGTCACTGAACTATTCCTATAGTTCTAAAGAGATGAATGCGCTATGTGAACAGTAATATGGCAGCGTTGCCCTGGCGGTATTGCACATACAAGAGTCTGTGGCCTGACACAAGCAGTTAACTGAGCTCACATGATGTAATTTGAATGAAAGTTATGATTACTATGTGAACTACAGTTGTCTATTAAAGTAAACCTTCAGTGGTATTTCCGACGAGATGATTATGATACTGATAGTTATGATACTATCTAGGAGGGAGGCTGTGTCCACAAGTGTGAGGGTGGCTGTGACCAGTTGTAACCAGCTAGCTGTTGTGAATGAAGGTTGGGAGGCGACTGGAGGTTCGGAGGCGGCTCGAGGTGGTTTACTGGAGGAAAGCTCAGCATTTCTGCATCACTGATAACCTAAAGCAGTAAAATCATTAATTTAATGACTTTCCTGATTGGATGAAGTGAAGCCACAGACATGTTAATGAAACAATGACTCATAGGTAGTACCTTCATAAGTGTAACTTCACTTGACTTCTAAGTCTGTCATTAAGTTTCTTGAGGGATAGAGCCAGGGACAACAGGAACATGGTGTCACTATTTGCATTATGGACTGATCGCTGCGATGACTGTTTCATGGTCTTTAATTCCTCTAGTGCCAAAAACCGATCTGCAAAGTAAAAATGCTTATAATACATGACCTTAAACAAGTAAAAGAAGGTAAAATTATTCTTTGCATAATGGCATGCACTTACATCGTCATTGGCCTTACGCTTCTTATTGCCCTTTCACCATGGTTTTCTGTTAGATGAAGCTGACTTGACTCCCTTGAAAAGGCACATCATATGGTGTTGAATAGTAGCGACCAATTAATAACATATGGAGTGTATAAGTAACTGACCTCTGACGGCATCACATCAGTGTTAGATATCGATGTAGCTGTCGATCCTTCTGTGCTGCAGCCAGTGTCAGAACATCCTCATCACTCTCATGGCTGTCATCGATGTCCTGGTTGGTCATGATACGGCGATGTGATATGTGGCTATGTAGTATGCAAACAACATGTAATCTTACATGCTTTGCGTACCAACCTCTTAACCAATCAGAACACAGCGTTAGGAGTTATTGTGTTCTGACAAATGAGCTGAGAGCAAAATGGTAGTTCGTGTGATATGGGAGCAGGAAAAACCCCATTCGCAGCAATTCTTTTATATATTTTGACACATCTAAGGTGCTGCCAGTCTTATGATTGCAAATATAAAAAAATGATAAGTTTTTATGCTGAGGTTTCAGATCTCAGTCTATCTCTTCATCCCTCAATAACGAACCATGCAACGCATTCCCTCTAATGAGATTGCCTCTTTCTGTCAAAACCCTTTGGGGACCAACTTTCTTCAGTAGCGCAACCTCACGGGCCCATGTTTTCATGTGCACGATATTCACCACTCATGGATAGGTTATGAATCTGGTCACCATTGTCCGACATCAATATAAAGCCTTAAGGCCCGGCTACACCATAGCTAATTCCAGCGAAATAGCTCGTAGCAGCTATTTGGACTCCTGCCAAATAGCTAGTTCCAGCGATTTTAGCTCATCGTTACTTGCATAACATGTTGAACTTTGACTGGTGATTTAGTTTGATATATTGCCGTGATTGGTCAATTAGTGGCGGCAAACTATGCACATGCGTGAGACTCGGGCAACCACACTGGTCACCAGACAATCGCTTTTTACGAATAGCAGAATCTAGCGTGTGTGTAGCCTCCACTGAAATCGCAGAAATGAAAATCGCTCATAGCTGCTATTAGCTATTTAGCTGGAAATAGCGATAGTGTAGCCGGGCCTTTAAACCTATATACCGTATTGATCAGCATAACATTTTCTATCAGATGTACTAATATACTTGGCTTTACTGGACCCAGAGGGTCTGACATCGTTCTCTGAATTCAACATTCTTTTTATGGCTGCGCTATGTGTCTGTCATTTTTCTAGGTACCGATCCTCTCTGACAACATTAAATTCACTCCATGATGTTGTAAACTGGCAGCCATATCTAGCAAGATGTTAATACATGTTGGAAATTTGATTCGTGTTGTTCGATCCTAACCCAGCATAACACAGCAATTGCCACTCTAATGATCAATGATTTTCCACTCTTAGAATAGTATACACACTGTAAAATGGTCGTCAGCGATAGCAGAATCATGACAGGTCATTACTATATACCATTGTGTCCAGCACATAGTGCTCTTTCAGATGATCCACATAGGCAAGTGTATTACTTTAAATCAGTATGTAAGCATCAAACGCTAAGGTACCCCAAGTCAAATCAATTGATTTAGATGGATTTGGAATAGTTCAAACATCACAACAAAATGTGTCAAATACTAAACCAAGTGAGATGAAGTGGACAGTGAAACAGTGAACAGTTATTATGATGATAACACCAACTATATTAGCAATCAGCAGAAGGAAACGCTACCAAATATTATACGATATACTGATACCAAAGTAATTGTGGAACTGAGACACTCTAAAGTGATATGAAGAGGTAAAATACAACTCTGTCAATGTTGTTTGAACTGACTGAAAATAAATGATATAGAATAACAACTTCAGTTTGGAACCCTCGTGTCAGGCTCAGAATTTTGCCTTAGTGTGCCATATACCAAAGCAGGGTGCACCACACAACGGTACATCTCCACAAGGGACGCAACAAAGTTGGGTCTCAACTCTCTTCCTACTGGAGTGGTCTGAGGAAGGCTTGTTGCACACACGACACATGTGGAATTTTACTCTGCCAGCTGTCTCTGAAACTGGATTGAGGAACGGGTGGTGGTTTACAGCTCTAAGCCGGGTAAAAGCTGGCGGAACTACTGACGGTCGGCCAGTCCGCTTAGGGTCAGTTGATAGATCCACGCTGGCATGGAGCAGCATCTCTCTAATGAGTCGATTGCGGAAGAGAAGTAGATCACAACACTGACAACACTTGTACAATTTTGTCCATTCTCACCGTCACTGTTGCGCCGTCCTTGCCTCCCTCTCCTACTCCCTATCTCTGCGCCTGCACTAGCGGAGGCCCCGTCATTGCTACCACCTCCACCTTGAGCTATGTGGCCATCATCTGTGAGGGAACATTTCATGAATTGGCTGGGAATACAGGACGGCAACATGCAAACATCTAAATTCTATCCATTCTCACCGTCAAAAATAGAACGGCACAAATAGTAGAAATCAGCCTTCTAGTGTACAGTCCCTTCCAAGAGAAAGAACAACGAAAGTCAATAAAGTACCTCACCATGTTCTGTAGTTTCATCTTCATCATTGTCAAATAGGGTAAAGCGCCTCTAGAATATTTCACCTATAATAAATCAGCCATACTGTTGGGAGTACCATGTGACCAGTAGTAAACAGAGAATGCACAACAGCTGGACAGGATACACCATCATTTATATGAAATCACACATGAAATACAAATATGCATGAAAATTGTTGAAAGATTCACATTTCATGATATTGAACTGCGGTTTGTTGTTCAAGATAGCCAGTAGCAGGGCAGGATATGGAATTACTACGCATTTCCAAGCAAGTGAACCATATACAAACAGCGAGTGCACCGAAGAAAGTAGCTGAACATTTGACAGCCAAAACGAGTAACTCACAGCATGTTTAAACTCAAAAGTAGATATACAATAGGGTACATGTCAAGAAGCTTCACTGTGGTATAAACAACAGAAAAACCTCTATGTGCGAGGCAGAAAGCTTTCTAACTGCACCACTACAGAAAACGATCATGAAAATAGTCATATTTTTGGCTTTCAATCTGCTAATTAATGCAGTATGGTCACTGCAATACGCCATTGGTATGGACAAACTGCTTGTTTCTGCCTCCTTTTACTGACATCCATGTCGACTCTCATACTCCTTTCTTCTCAATAGTCAATGTATCCCACAGTGTGAACAGTTATGTAAACTCTTTCCCTCTTAGCTCCAGATCCTCAGATCACACTGGGTACTGGGTCTTGACGTGTTTATACGTGTCTATCAAGTCGGACAATCCACATTGTTGAGCTTATGCCAGCTCTTTCATCTCATTTGGTGGGACAACTGCAAATGAACGGATGGACGTGTTACCGAAGGCGAGAAGTAAAGAAATAATAATCTACTGATGAGGAAGAATAAAAATGCCTGCAGTGCACTCAGTAGTTAAGTGCATGTAGCAAACAAAGGGAAAAAATTGCTACTCAATATCACATTCATCAAAGGGATAACAAACTTAGCAGACATGAATGAAAACAAAGATGAAATAAATGTCTAACGAAATAGATGTTTAACCAACTTGAACGCAAACGTCACAAAACCGGCTGACGGAAGATGCTGCGATGAGAAGCAGGAAACGAAATGAAGCTTTGCAAGCATATGCGTCCGGTAGAAAGTCGAGCCACTAAGCCAGATAGCACCACTCACGCGGGCCACTACCTGATGCTCAAGTCCGCTTGAGCTAGCTTTATTGGGAGTACACTCACAATGCCTAGCGAGCTTAGGTGTGTAAAAGTGGGACCATGCGCAAAAGGGCGTAATAACCAATATGAGAATGACAAGAGCCGAATGTGAAAAAGCAGATGTACCTTCTAGTAGATGTGAAGTGAAGTGTCATGTCCTTTTTGAGCACATCTATGTACAATAAAAGCATGACAGGCATATGGAATTAGTTTCGTTCTGTTTTGGCAATACACTTGAATATATAGGATCGCCTAGTGTAGGGATCATACTGATTTGCTTGCTAAACTCTTTAGGTGTCCCTACTGGCATACTATCTCCATGGACTTGCCTGCCAGTGCAACGGGGATGCACAATTGTACTCAATTCTTCCCTGCCAATGACACACAAGTGGAGCACCAGATGCCACGGAAGTTGTGCCCATCAACTCTATCATTTCTTGTGCATTTCTCGCTTCTTGTGCTTCATGCACACAGCACACTGCCACCTAGGCCTCTTCTGAGCTGAGGTTTGGGATTTGGTGTATGGGGTCTGGGGTTCGATGATGCTGCAGCATTTCTCCGGCTCGAAGTATAGAGCACCACCTTTCATGTGAGTAAATTACCACATGAATATTGATCGCTGTAGCATTCCACCAGATATGTTTGACGCCACTGGACTTTGTTCAGGCACCGTCATCGTGCCTTCAGTTCACTGAACGCTCCCTCAACAACGACCTACGTCTTCTTGTCAAAGGCCTCCTGCGACTCCATCAGACCGTCTCCCAAGAACGGTGTCAGTAGAAACAGCTGCAACAAGTATCCACTGTTTCCTGGAAAATAGAAACACCGCCATTCATATTATCAAAAAGCCATGTCTGCCTGCTCACAATTGCAGGTATTGCGTTTCTGATTTATCACGCACCTATGAGCCACGAGTTTCCTGATTTTCCACAAAATGGTCACATAGCACTGAGTTGCTGAAGACAGTCGAGTCGTGTGTGCTGCCGGGCCAACGTGCTATGACGTTCATGAATTCTCTGTCCACGTCACATACTGCTTGGACGTTGATGGTATCCTGCCTATTAAAAGAACGAGTGAGAAATTCAACAAATTCAACATCAAGAAATGGACATTTACTATACATCGTTTCCTGTTCACGTAGGCATGCTCGACGTCCCTCCCTAAGCCTGTGATTTGTATGTGCGTGCAGTGTATAGCCCAAACAACATTCGGGATGCTGGCCACCTCATAGAACCCTAGTTTTGAGGCTCACAGATCCACAGTCATAAATATTCAATCCTCTAGCTGTATTAAGGTATATAATGTTGTGTCTGCCACAAGACTAAGAACACTTGTATTAAATGTAGTTGCACCTTGCTATTAATCACATTCACACATAAGTTGACATGGACACCCATTAAGGCTTTGCTCATACCATAATCATCACAATTAGTAGGAGACATGTTCGACTGCGGCAAAAATCGCATGATTAGCTTGGCTCAAAGAGGTTATTTCATGTTCGATGCTATGGCATAACTCACGATACACTGAAATTGATGTAATCTTCATCATTTTATATCATCAGTAATAGAACTAGTATTCTTGAGGTCACAATTAATACGTTTATAAGATTTTATTCGTTTTTGTTAGCAAAATATTTGACTGCATTAGAGATCAGATGTCAGATTCCATCAGATGTTGCTTTTCAGGCTCCAATGTTGTTACAAACTTCTCATTGATTGGATGGATGATGTCATTACTACACGCTGATGTTCCGCTGCTACATGATGGCATCTCTTCATCTCTACAGATTTTCATCACATATCTACCGGAGAGTAATACTAATCAAACACTAGTAGGTATCAAACGCTGGTAATGGCATGATCCGTTTGCACTCGTACTTAGAGTTGTTCTTCTTGCTCTTCTTTGGCCCTCCCACAACCGCTCTTCCCTTCTGTTTCATGCTTCCACTGAAATTCTTTTACGGGTAAATGGTCAAGATGGTGGTTATTTTGCGATACTCTTCGGCTGGTGCTCACCACTCTCGTCCTTTCAATCCTTCAAGAGACGACAGGCAACATGTTCATTATCTGAACATATTTTTCGGCCAGATCATTTGGTCCCCCACCTCCTCAGGTCTTCTCTGTTGCTCTCCTGTGCTCATTAAACTTGGTATTTGCCTCGCATTTAAAATTGCTCATTTTTATTTTACTTTTTCTTTAGTTCTTACAACATCGACTCTAACATTATTTACACTGTTATGGTTTGCCACATGGCCTCTTTCTTAACTTATAACGTTGTTGGTCAGCGACCCAGACAGCTGACCATACACCGGCTGCATGTCAGCTATGACTCTGGCCTTATTGCATATCAAGGCGCAGTGGACACCGCCAGATTGGTTAACACTTCTCAAGTAGGAGCATTGCCCATAGCCTACATCTGTGGCATCACTGAAGTGGTGTAAGTCTTGGCTCTCGACAGCGCCCAAGTTCATTGGTATTAAGCAGCAACCTCTGCAATAATTGCAACAAGTCGAGTTCTTCGTTTTGTTCTTCGGTTCAAAGTCAAATACTTGTTATCTACTCTACGAGTCGAGTGTTGGTAGCTTTTTGTGAACATGGATAAGTTAAGGCAGAAAGTGCTGTTGTTCATAGTTGGTAGCAATTTGCTGCAATAACAGTTCCAGCTACTAATAGCTTTTGTTAGTGTTTGGCTGATACTTTGAACAGGTACGATATCGATACTTGAGAGTGGAGGTTTGATACTTTGGATACTCGATATCGATACTGTAAACTTTCGATACTTGCAAAACCATTTTGATACTTTCGATACTCGATACATATGACAGCAGATGGAGAGTTATATATTTATTGTTCGTTGATGAATAGGAAATATATGTTCTAAGCTAGGAGCTAAAGGTTGGCGGCCAGGAAGCACAGCATGTTTACAGTTGCTGGTTTCAGACAGCTTTGCCGGTCAGATACGATGTAGCTGGCTGCACTGAGCAGTCGTTCTGATGGTACGCTGGTGGCTGCGCTGCACAGGTACTTCAGCGCAAGTAGTGCTAGCCGCAGAAAGGTAGTTGTGTGCTTGCTCCACCATGCTAATATGTCATGGTTCTTGTCCTGTACTACAGGTAATGAGAAGTACCACTTGATCTCCTTTTCGGTGTCGTCCTCAGTTTCTTGGTCACTTGCACTGCTATCCATTGCATTGAATAGATCACTGGGTGATCTTGGTGCAGTAATGGAGCCATCATATATCGGCTAGCATCAACAATGAACAACTGAAAGACAGTACCTGTCATCGAATCCAGACAGCATCTATTAAAAGCTTTCTGATTCAACTGTAAACAGAGGCCAGCCCTCTTTCACGAGATATGTGCACACCAGTCTTGTTAGCATTTTATGCTGCTGACAGTTTGTTGGGTACCGTATTTGACTACCGTATTTATCTCTCTGATGCCTTCCACTAAAAGGCTCTGCATGCTGTCGCTCCTTGGCACACTGATGAATGTCGTACGGCCTGTCACTATTGGTTCAGAAAGACTGGTTGCGTCGAGCTGATGCCGACCATCACGCTGTCGCAGTTGGCTCAGAAACGAGCACAGCATGTCAAGAGGGTCATTGGAGATACACAGTCTAAAATATGCAAAATTTTATGAATGAAAATAGTAATGGGTACGTACTACAAAAGCACTAGGAAAGCTATTGCTTAATAGCTTTCAATTCCATGTGAAGGAAACTCATACCTTGCTGCGTCAAATGCACTACTCAATGCGTCAGCCTCCGTTTCGGTATTTTCCAAGGTTTCCAGAGGCAAATCGGTTCTGCAAAAATTAGAGAACTCATCAGTACAGTTAGCTCCGACCGATGGCAATGCTTTGAACGGATGTGATTGGCCTTCAAGTCATCTGTTCTTATGGCCCTAGAGGTGGAGAAGTTCATAATCAAACTCCAAACTTGCAGGCATGTGTGCACTACAATGAACAGTACTGTACCTGATGAGCCATCCATTACAAGAAACTATGCCTGCAGTTATATACTGCAATGTAATAAATTTGAGGGGTTATTTTCATCGGTGCAGGACATGGACAATTGACAGAGAGGTACGTAGGACAGATAGAAAGGTTACATAAAACATGAAAACAAACCGGTTTGCAGATTCTTTATCTATCCATTGTTTTAACCTAGCCTCCAACTCCGGATGCTGAGGTTGACTAGTCGGTGCAACTTAACGCCTACGAAACATAAGCAATCTGGTCTGCATATGAATTAATAGCTTACATACACAGCAGACATGCTCATACTCACCTTTTCTTAGTAGTGGTCATGCTGTTAATACTTGCATCTGCTCTCCATTTCTGAAGCATCCTCCTAGTGATGCCGAATTCAGCAGCTGCAGCGGTAACTGACACACTGGGTTCATTCGAACGTAATATGGCCTTCTTTTTCTGCTCTTGACTATATGACTTCTTTGGCATGATTACTGCAAAACATTTACAGTGTGCTCTCAATGAAACGATCAATATTTGCACTAGTGCAGTCATGTGCACAGTAGTTGACGATCTAGTTGTCCGACCTGCGGCCGAGCTCTCCTCCCATGTCGCGCAACTTCCTTCCTGGGAGAGAGATGCTCTCCACTCCGTCTAGCTTGACGTCCCTCACTGTAGCTGCGCCAGTCAATTAGGTTTTGCCCCAGACGATGCTCTCTACTACAGGGTGATGGATTGTTGATGATTAGACTTTATTTTGTAGTAGAGTTCTTTTGCACCGTGAAAGCTAAACAGTAGATAACGATTACATAAACAAACAAAACAATGACAAGAAATAGACATAAATAGGTTTCATTACCTTTGCCTCCGTTAACTGGCGTGCTAGCAAAATGTTGAGGTGCTGTTCTGCTTAAGCAACCGCTCTCTTAAGTGATCTTAAAGCAACTGACTCAGCAACATCCCATGAAAGCCAAGCCAGACGCAGGCCACAAGCAGCCAGCAGCCGGAGCAAAGCCCAGAAAGCCAACAGGCA
>ERZ1740065.2930-NODE-2930-length-10697-cov-11.313475_pt1 | contig 10697 bp, 8 predicted proteins | sample MGYA00581738_ERZ1740065 | MGnify/ENA primary metagenome ERZ1740065 (study PRJEB43018, sample SAMN04849749) | marine metagenome | isolation source: floating plastic debris | place: Pacific Ocean | collected 2008-09-01 | study: EMG produced TPA metagenomics...
CCCCACCCCACACCCCCCCCCCCCCCCCGCCCCGCCCCCCCCCCCCCCCCTCCCCGCCCTCCTCCCCCCCCCCCCCCCCTCCCCCCCCCCCACCTCCCCCCCCCCCCCCCCCCCCCCCCTCCGCCCCCCCCCCGCCCCGTAGCGTTTCTTAATTATTGCTTCCCAAAGTTAGTAAAGTTCATGGCACTCGTTAATTGTGTTTTTGACATCATGAGCAGTTTGAATTGACTTCTGCTAGTGGTAAAAGGGATGTTGATACAACAACCACCTGCCTAGTTGGCCAATGAGTTTGTTTTTAATCCTTTTGCTGGTCATGGAATATAAATGCTTTACTGCTGTAGAAGTAAGTTGAGACCATTGAACTTTTATTTACAGCATTCAAGTCTAACCACTTTTTGCTGAGCTTCAATCCTAATGAAGAACTCGTATTATACCGGCCAGCAGGCGCCAGCACCCCCTTCAGACCGCAATCAGAGGCTCAGATATTCGCCCATCTCCACCATCACTGCTTTGTCTACAAGGCTGATGACTTTGTAAAGGTAGGCATTCTTTGACCACGTCTGACAAAATCGACATAAAGTAGAGTTTAAGAGATTTATGTTAATTAGGGACCAGGTAGATGAATTTCTCTAACGAACTTTACCCAACATTATACCTCCCTTACCTTTAAAGATACAAACCTTTCACTCTCCATTGTTAATGGTCAACAGATGACAACTAACTAGTTTAGCTTTATTTGTCGGAATGTGGTGAATTTCAGACAAACACATGATCACATTAACTTGAAATGCATCGAAATGCAAATAGGTTTTGTTCATTATTACTTATACCATAGAGTAAAAATGAATTAGTATCCAGTAGTGATTCATTGGACTGAATGCCACTCATGCCACTGTTACTTGAAGAGTAGGCACTGCATGACAGAGCGAAAGTCTTCTGTTTGCAGTGGTATGCAGATTCTCAGATACCTGGGAAACTCGAATTACGATCAGCGAACACAAATGATGGAAACAAGAAACTCGATGGCGGTTACTTCATACTCTTCCAAGACCAGGACAGCTACGGTACACCGTTTACGTTATTAGAAACTAGAAACGGGTTTCAGTTTAGACAGCTAACATTCTCGTATTGCTTGTATTGCTTGTATTGGTCATATTTCTTGTAATGCTTGTACTGATTATTTTTGCTAATCAAGATCTCTAGTCATAGCTCTAAAATCATCTGCCGTCACATGATCGGTTCGGTGGCAGATTTCTCCTTTATAAAGATAAAATGAGAAGGGTTCACCGCTAGCTGAAGTATCTGTCAGGGAACTTAGCTATTCATTATTGTTTCCGAATTAACAGGCAATAGTTTTATGTCATTCTCCCGTCGATTTTCATGCACATTCTCGCACATGTGCGCGCACTCCAACACAACGACACGCATTCCCGCACTTGTGCGCGCTCATTCCCTCACACTCCAGCACTTGCTGATGCGTGTATGTAGACGGTAGAATGACAGAAGCCCAGTCATTTAATATTGCTTCAAAAAGTGCTAATTTTTGATTCACCATTTTATTTTTGTTATGAATAATGCAAAATCTGTATTTTGAGATATCCGATACCAATCAAAACAATTTTTTACAACAGGTGGTGGGCTCAGTCTTGATGACGCTATGAGTGGAATAGTGGGAGGCATAAATATGTGGAGCTTTGCCATTTCCGACGAAGATATCGCTGCTCTGAGCCTGGTCAAACCTAGAGGCAATGTCATCAACGTGGATACATTGAAAACCGCTGGAACGGTTCCCGAGACAACACTTACAGTTGCGCAGGAGTATACGCAGTATGTGAAAGGTAACATATTTGACTCTCGTTTATGCAAGGACAGAAACTCAAGCATGAAGATAAAACCTACGGGATGTATTATTCCCTAGCATTGTGACAATGGATCAAAAGTCATCACCGTTCAATTTCTGCTTTAATTCCTTTTCCAAATGGCGTTGCCAGTTGCTAGGACTTTGTCCAAAGGAAAGCGCCAGGAGGAACATGACGTTATTGATATAATTGGCACGCTGGTGTCCTAATTGTGATGTTACACCAATACTATGTAGGTGTAACATCTGCGCTAAAGCTGGTGAAAGCATCATTAGTGCAGACTAAAGTCCCCTCCCTGCGTGTTATTGGTATGGCACATGCTTTTGACACCAGTGCGCCTGCCAACAGATAAATGAAAAAGCCAGAAATAGTAGCAGCAGTGACACTTCTGTGTCCAGAGGAAAGCGCCAGCAGCATGATATTATTGCCACTTCTCTGCCACTACCACAATCAACCACAAAGAGTTTTCTCTCCATGCTTAGAACACAGCCACAGCATTATGTCATCATGCTCAATTTGCGTTTCAGATCTGAAACTGGTGGACGAGATGGTAGAGACTTCCAACTCTGGCCAGTTGGTTCTCCAGCTTGCCCCTGGATTGACAGTTGCTAGTGAAACAGTTGCCACCCTACAAGGGCTCTCACAAACCAAGTGCGGTTTGAAGTGTCTGCTTTCCCCTAACTGTACAGCAATTAACTACTGCGCAGACTCCCAGGGAGGGTCTATGTGTGAGCTCAAGAATGAGGTCGTCGGTATTTCTCTCGCTGTGGAGGATAGTACTTCCTGCGTTTATTTTTCCGCTTATGACTACTCAGGTCTTGTTTGACAAGCAAGAGAAGGGTTTATCAAACCTCTATTGCTTTGTAAATTATGATTTCTACGCATGAAATTGTTTGAATCTGCGGTACACATGACACAAGTAGTAAAGGAGAGAGCGTATAGTACATGAACAACTCCGCTCATACTATCCTGAACACTGCATACACGCATAACTGTGCTCACATGGTGCCTAGGTCTGCCTGACATGCTCTGAGTGAGATCAATAATCAGGCAATGCAAATGTTCATGAAGACCGTGAGGTCAGTATCCGGGTAATTCCTTTATCGTAGAGAGGAAAGCATGCAGGATAATTCGTTCAGCCGGTATCGGGTGGGGCTCCATGGCGCTTGTAGGGTGCATTTGAACAGTTCCCCATGAGTTAATTGTTAGGATGCTTTAACTGTGGAAACTATAGGATGATGGAACAATAACAACTCATTCTTCCGTCGATGCGCATGCATGTGACACGTGCGGGAAAAATGACTGGAAGATTACAAAAACCAGCAGCTCTAACAATCTCAATAAGTTCACTATAGAGCCATCCACAGTGGGCATGCTGCCACTGCAACAAAAAGTTTTCACCTAAGTTTGGTTTCAGCTGTCATAGCGGTTGGAGGAAATTGAAAAAGCTTTTAAGTGGTTATTTCACTTCCTGATATAGAATGATGAGCAGAATCTTTCTCCCATGCATATGTCTAGCGCGTCTTCAGCAAGATGTGGCTGTATCAAATTGCAATCAAAGAGCCATAAAATCACCCACAAATGAAGAGCTCTGGTGAATAATCAGTGCAGTTTCTCCAAAATATGCTCTAAAAATATGATACTTCAAGACTACCATAATTCTCATTTCTAAAGTATTTGGATGTGCATATCAGGCAGAAATTGGCATCATCTGAACACAGTTTAAGATACACTCTCAGGTCTTGCTCACCTGCTTAACAATTTATAATTCCTATAGTGCATTGCTGGTCTGAAATTTTGTCACTGTATTAATTTTCTAGCAATCTACTTCGGGATTATGATAGTTGTCAATAAATGCCCGCACCCAAATCCATCCCGAAATGTTCAGGATACTCTGGTAATATTTATTCTCAGGTCAGTTGGCCAGCCTATGAACTTATGGGCCTCCCTCAGGACCGCCTAAAGCCCGCATTGGATGGTACATAGAACTACCTAGGGAGTTCTAAACGATCATAGGTGGACTCATGCGTTATTGGGTCCTATTACTCATACAATCCTCGGTTTTGTTAGGCGTCCTTATGATCGCATAGGGAACAGGTAGGCATTAGTTCTAAGAACTGGTTCCTGCCTTTTCTAAGACCACTAAACACCAATTCTTATATCCTCGACAAACACTCATCAACGTCCCACCATTGTTAGTTGGAGGCCATGAGGGCTATCTGGGTCAACAGCTACACTCTCAAAGATGCCATCATCAATATGCCAAAATATGTGCACGTTTGCTTTATACTGGCTTGTATTCTACATTGGTAGCATGTCGAAGACATCTTTTCTTCTTCCATCGACAAAAGACGGAAGTAGTTGTACAATACGAACTTGGATATTTTTAATGGTGATTTGTCGGATGATAGCTTGTTGAAACCGATGAATACATTCTGCTCTCTTAAAATCTGATATCAGGCTTCTAAACAGATGTCCAAATCCTGAGATACAGGCGCACGAAGCTTTGATGGGAATCGTCTTCTCAAAAGACAATTCCTTTGATTACAAAGCTTTTCACTGACATCAGAAGATGTAAAATTTTTTACTGAATCTAAATCTTAAATCAGATTTCAAAAAGACATCTAGGTCTTGAGATTTATGTAAGTTAAGTTATATCGCTCAAGAACACCCTCCCTTTTGAAAGTCTTAGAGATTATGCCGATTACCTGGTTGTGCCCTACCTAACCTTCAAATAGTTTATATTACTTTTAGTATCTACACTTGTTTGTTTGTTGGTTTGTTTGCTTGTTTTTTATGCAACTCGTTTAGCTCGGAACACCCCACCATACTGGGTTAGTTTCTGTCTGAAGCACTTGACATATTTTCATATTGTTCGTTGTATTTCTCCTCAGTTCTGAGGCTTTCTCATGACTTACCTCTATAATTTAAGCATACTTGTTTATAATCAAGTGCTAGAGCAGTTTAAGGGCGTTTTTGTATAGTCATAACAGCACAACATTACGTTGGATGTTTCGCATACTAAATTGATGCGTCGATATAGCTAGCAAGCTAAATCGACGGCAGAAAGCTAAGTGATTTCTAAAATCAACGGACCGTCGATTTCGCTAGTCCTTACATCATCACGTGACCTGACTAGCGCAAATATGCACGGGTCCCTCGGTCTTGGTGTCTCTCTCCAATGTTTTTCATGTTGGATTCACAAACTATCGGCCATGAAAATACTACAAGCACTATGGAATCTGCCTTTGTTAGGCTAGTGTTACGCTGGTGTTAGGCCAGTAATACGCTGACTTCAGTCTGTTTGCGCAGCAGTTGGACAGGTTTTAGTACGTAGTTAACATCAGCACTTTCTCACCTGATGGGCACGCCGACATAAGAGTAAACAACACCAAAATTTGAAGTTTGACCTACTTTGTTAACACTCCTACTTATGTTTAAAAACGTTTCAGTTGTCGAAGTTGACTCACAATTTACACAGACTCGACCCTTCAAGATCTTGTTTCTCCCTGAGTTGTAGTGGTCAGCTGCAGGTTAGATATATCAGCATGGAAGCAGACTGCAACCACTGATGAGTACCTGTTCCAGGACGGTCTACCAGCATTTGCTGAGATGACGGTAATTTTCTGGTTTGAGGGAGAAGCAGATGATGGTGGCTCATATGACAGCTATGTATTCAGCATGGCCTTGGACCAGTCTAAGTGCAAAATATATGGTTTTATGTGGAGGATAATGGGAATTCCATTGAATCTCTTTTACCACCATTTTAGGGGTGTTTATGGTAGTTTAGCCAATACAAATCATAACAATCTGTGTTTACTGACTAACGTATTCTTGCTTTCTGTTGTCAACTGAACCACAAGAATCCCCAAAGGTCTGTATATAGTCAGAAGGACACAAGCTCTTTGCTAGCGCTGCTGAATTGCTGATCTTAAATACCAAACATAGAAATACAGTGCAGTGGCCATCCTTAGCTCAATAGAGAGAGAGAGGGAGAGAGAGAGAGAGAGAGAGAGAGAGAGAGTGGGAGAGAGGGGGCAATAGAGAAGGGGATCAATACATACCACCTCAGCCTTACACATATTTCAGCAGCCAGTGAGTTCTCCCTCAAGGTCAGCTCAGCGACGCCACTCAATGGTTCGATTGGATATACAACATTTGAACTGGAGGCCACATCCGAGGACATTGATTTGTTCAATGAGCTCCATCTTCATTGCTTCTCCTGGATCTCTAAGGGTCATTTGAAGGTAAATTGGGAGACATAGTCTGCAACCTGGTAATCATTGCTCTTAGTAGGCACCTTATAAAAGTACTCATAGTGATAGCTCCATTTCTCTCAGTCTACTGCTTCTCTCCAACATCAACAAAAACACCATTGTCAGGAAAACTCCTTGACCTTTGAAATGCATGAACTTCAGATGTTTCTTATGCAGCATGTGATGCTAATCTATGATGATATTTCTCCAAATCATTACACTGACGTTTTCTATGATAGTCTGTAGTAAGCTTATATTTACAGTGGTATGTGGATCTGACAGATGCAGCTATTCCACAGCTACTAATGCAAGTCAACATCTTTTCAACTCAGACACGCTACAATTCCTGACTAGTAATCCTTCAGAAGCACAATGGTGAGGACCAGGAGTCGTATCTTAGATACAAATACAGCTAAAAATTCTGGGACAAATACTTGGGTTGAATAATTGAGAACATGTTACTCAACGTTCACTCTGATATCAGCAATCAGCAGTCAACAAACAATGATGAAAATGGAAAATTAATGAACCTAGTTCAACTAGGACTGAACCTTCCACCTGCCGCGTGACACAGAAACATTGTTGAACTCATGATGCTATGTACCTGAGCGCAGCGACGGAGCAAAATTAGGGCACAATGGTGGATAAAGTAATGATAACTTCTCCTTGGGCTGTAAGGGGCTGAGGATTTTTTCAGAGAAAACTTGGTTTTGGAGGGGCCCTGAGCCTGAAGTTCAAAGGAGTGGATAGAATCTGAGGCAATCGTTTGTGGTCAGTATCATTTTACGTAGCTCAATGCAGACTAATAATGAATTTCTTACTCTTCTATTGGTAGCAGCGCTAGAGTCCTGTGCTGGTCTTATGCCGGTGTTACGCCGGCTTTTTTCTGCACTTATATGCTTTTGCCACACTTAAGCCTGCTTTAGTTTAAGCTTTTCACCGGCGTCTACTGATAGAGGACTATAAATGCTGAATTATATTAGCACTGTAGTACCAGTGAGAGAGAGGGAGAGAGAGGGAGGAAGGGAGGGAGAGTGTGTGTCACAAATCACTGGATCACATTACGACTCAAGTAGAAGCTTTTCCCTGTGATGTCACTGCGCTCACATTGTCTCAAACTATCAGAATTCATTTGTGAAACAATTTGGAGACAAGCAAGTATCTTAATATGTTATTTAGATAAGCAAACAGTGATGCAGCACAGCTGCCCCTGTTCTCGAATGCTTTGGACCTGCCTCCAAACAGTTTATTTTCTTGAAGAATATCTAACATGATTACACAGTCAAATACGTCAACAAGCAATCAGATGATTCCTAAAGGGCAGTGTAACAGTTCTGCAAGATTTTCTGCTACCATGCGTATCATATACTTAAATCTATTTCTAAAATGACTTTGGATGACTTTTATGGTTTTAGTCGACGCTGATCTCCTCACTAATATCAGTGCTTACCATTTGGAGACAAGTACTGCAAACTACGTCTACCAGGACGATCTACCACACCTTGCCGAACTTACTCTTTGCTTCTGGCTTCAATTACTGGACACTGATGCGGATGGTCTGGGAGCAGAGAGTTTGTTCACTATTGCGACACGTAAGATTCATAATCGAATCTGTTAATATCGGATAGCTGTAACTATCCTTCAAAATTTGTCACAAATGCTCATGAGTTACTTATGTAGTGGCAACATCACCGTACCGGCTAATGGGGCAGCTCATGTATCCAGTAGGACTATTGTTTTGCCACTATCTGCTCATTAGTTCTTATCGTTATGATCACTTTTGTATTGCTATGATCAACTCAAGATTTAAAAACTAATCAGAGGAGTAATTGATATAAATTATTTTGAAGAAATTAAGCATGAATGATAAAAATGACGGCTTTTGTCATTCTCCAGTCAATATTTGTGCATCAGCATGAGCGGGAGTGAGCGGGAGTGAGCGGGAGTGAGCGGGAGTGAGCCGGAGTAAGCCGGAGTAAGCCGGAGTTAGTGCGGATAGGTGCCGGAGTTAGCGCGAAAATCGACAGGAGAATGACAAAAACCAAAATGACAATTATGAACAATAGTTTCTGTTCTTCACTAAGACATAGATAGGAAGTACTGCTACTAGCACAGGTATAGAATATTACACATCTGTTTGCAGCTGATGACCCAAATAACGTTCTATTGGACTTTATTTCCAACGAAGAACTTAGAGCCCATATGACAGGTTTTCTCAGCCCTTTCAAGTCTACGTCCGAGGCTGTGATGTTTGCTGACATCCACCACTACTGCATTCTGTACGAGGCTAATGAATTTGTGAAGGTCTGTATATGGTCTCTATACTCAGCGGAAGACCCTAATCTCGCCGTTTCATTCAACGGGCAAGCGAGAGTGTTCCAATATTTGCCTAATATTCACAGTTGTAAAGAATCTGTTCTATACTGATGAAAACAGCATCAAACAAGTGAATAAGGAGGATAAATGAGCAATTGAATGAATGAACAGACAGCTACACAAACAGCCAGACAGACAAACAGCCAGACAGACAGCTAGACAGACAGCAAGACAGACAAATAGCTAGACAGGTATGCTTGAAGTTAGTTCCGAGTGAACTAAAAGTCTAACCATGAAAACTGTAGTGCTGGGATAAGACAACTCCTCTCGCATTAATTTTTCCCTACATTGGGATATAAATCTGTCAATTTTGCTGTCTGATTCCATTTTGCACGAGAAAATAATTTATTCATTCCATACCAACTACTATTGCGTAAAAATGAATAATTACCCATACTGTAGAGGTAGAAAAATTTTCGAATGAAAATATTGGCGATTTTTCCAATCCTGCAAACATGGAATTTTGGCATACAAAAATTATTCGCCATTATTTTTTTGTTTGTTTGAGTCACTAAGAAGACACACAGCCTCGCAAAAAACGCATTGAAAGTCACAAAAATTTCTACTTCTACAGTATTGAATTCCATATGAACCGCAACAAATACAGCCTTTCAGAAAAAGAAAATGGGTTTCTGTCATTCTCCTGTCGATTTCCGTGCACACTCCCATTTACTCCCTCACACGCAGGCACACTCCAGCTCACGGATATTGAGGGCAGAAGTGTAAAAGCCAGAAAATATTGCAATACCCGCTCATATTGGCTTTCAGTCATACAAATACCCCACGGAGCGAAAGCCGCAAGCAACAAACCAAGTTATTAAAACGCATATGCGGACAATTGAAAGTCACCGCGGGCAACGCTTTGAGAGCATATGTTGGCATTTACGCTGAGGTGTTTGGGCAGTTGCGAGCACAGCAACAGGAGATTCACAATAGCCGAATTTTCTCCTCACAACACAATTTGGCTTTTGTCATTCTCCAGTCGATATGCGTGCATGCCTCAAGCACGTGAGTTAGCACGCATGTGCGGGAATGTGCGAAAATATGTGTAGGAGTGCTCTTAAACATTTGCAGGGGTCAGCGGGAGTGTGTGCAAAAATTGACGGGAGAATCACAAAAATCCATAATTTATTTATGCTTCACACTATCTGACACAACAAATGAATTTGTTTTAATTGCAATTTTATGTGGATTATCAAACAACAGGGAAATCTGAGATGTAATCCTCCAAAAGCACTTCGGTAAACAAGGAGCTTGATAATGGTTACTTCATATTAGTCCATGATCAGGACAGCTATGGTGAGATATATCATGTGACCTGTGCTGACAGAATCGACCCAAAGGTGGCGTTCTAAGGTGGTCAGAAATGCCAAATACACTTTATGTTAGCCGTAGTGGAGGAGAAAATTACTTAAATGTTCATATCTCAGCCAATAATTAAACGAGGCAATTGGGACAAAGCTCATTCAAAAGAGAACAACTAGCTCAATCTAATGCATATATCGGGGCAGATTGCGTTAGCACTGCGTTCAGCAAGAAAATTTGCGACATCGATAGACGAGTCTCATAAGCAATCACAATTAAACAACAGGACAATAAATTTCTGACAGAAGGTTGTAAAATAATTTGTTTGGCATGCAGGATTGTCTCAGGGGGTATGCTATGATATATATATAAGATATAATATCTATAATAATATTCAAAACTGTAATAGTATATGCTTTTTTCAATTTTAATACTTTAATATTTTTTCTCATGATTTCGCAATCGTCGGTACTCACAGAACTACACGTCAGTCGCAGTCAGCAATTTTCCATAGCGTTATGGAAAGAATGAAATTAAAACGAGAAAATCTTACTATGAGTGCTGAGGACTGTTGTTTGATCGGAAAAAGTTACCTTCCAAAGGTGGTTCTCATAGCACTCATCTAGAGACATATGATTCATGCCATTTTGGAGCGGTCTCTTCAATCCTTTCGCACATAGTACTCTGGCAAAGAATTTAGACGCTGTATTTCCGTGGCTTTCTTGTTTGTCTGATATATCTAAGCTTATGAATGGAAAAATAATGAGCAGGAAAGCCACGGAACTGCAGCTTCTAAATTTAAACTGATCGTACTGAGGAGAGGGAAAAAATAGCTAATCGCAAAAACGAAAAAGATCTAGCAAAAATACTTAGCATTCATTTGTATGGAACAAACAAATTT
>ERZ1740065.2931-NODE-2931-length-10693-cov-11.349972_pt1 | contig 10693 bp, 4 predicted proteins | sample MGYA00581738_ERZ1740065 | MGnify/ENA primary metagenome ERZ1740065 (study PRJEB43018, sample SAMN04849749) | marine metagenome | isolation source: floating plastic debris | place: Pacific Ocean | collected 2008-09-01 | study: EMG produced TPA metagenomics...
CTGTGATGATTGGCCAGATTGGCATCAACTGCTACCGGTGAACTGGTGGTTGCAGAACAGTCAACACCATACACAAGTCCCTCCTATTTCCAATGGCTTTTGCCACAAGGTTCTGGCTTGATTGTTTTCAAAGATATGGAGGTTTAAGTGAAGGCATGCTTTTCGCATGTGTTTCCCTCTGCTATTGTTAACATATTAAACTCCCTCAGGTGTTTGGAACTTTCTATCACATTTTCTGACAATATATGAAATCCATTTTGGCTTTTGCCCTTCTCTAGTTGATATTCGTGGATCAGCACATGCGGAAGTGTGCGGGAGTGAGCAGGAGTGTGCGGGAGTGTGAAGGAGTGAGCGGGAGTGTGAAGGAGTGAGCGGGAGTGCACGGGAGTGTGAAGGAGTGAGTGCGAAAATCAACAGGATAATGACAAAAACTGCTATTTTTCCTTGATTTTATCAGCACAGATCAAATTTTCATGGCTTCCCTCTGGGTCACCTTCAGTTCCTTGAGTTCAATTGGAAATAATGTTTTAACTCACAACAACTAGTACCTCTCACGCCGCCACCTCTGCCACTCCATCTCAATCTCCATTGCTATTCCCCCTTCTCATCTTCTACAGTTTCCCATGTTATCTTCCTCACTACCCAACTATCCAACTCCCCATCCCCCGTCATCCTCATTCTGTCAACATGGCCTCGTATCTCACTCTAACCGCTCACTGCGGTGGTCAGCTTGTGTTTTGTTTTAGTCCCACTGCTCATTCTAGATTCATGAGAATGTAGCCTTGCTTCAAAATCAATGTTTCATGGTCGATACGGGTTATCTGGTGAGATAACCATAGTTCTCTGTTGGTCGCATGGCCATGTAAGCACTAATGCTGCGTTTTAATATCTTAAGATTAACTAAGATTAATTTTATGCCACAATATTAATTGTGTGGTCATTCTGAGGGTAAGGTTCACTGACAACCCAAGGATATTACGTTACATAGGTCTGTGAACAGGCATGATTGCATGTTTATCGGTTTTTGTCATTCTCCCGTTGATATCTGTGCGTCAGCATGAGTGGGAGTGTGCGGGAGTGAGTGGGAGTGTACGCGGATAGGCGAAGGAGTAAGCGGGAGTAAGCGGGAGTAAGCGCGGATAGGCGAAGGAGTAAGCACAAAAATCGACAGGAGAATGACAAAAATGTGTTTATCTAACCAAGGAAACCTCTTGTGCAGGTCCTAGCAATGATATGGCAGCAAATTCTATCGCTCAGAAGCTAGTCTGTAGAGACAGGCTCACTTTACCGGGTAACGAGGCAACATGCTTGTCATGCAACCCTGTTTTATTATCGCTATCTGCTAATTAGTTCTTATTTTTATGCTTCTGTTTGTATTGTTATCTATCATAAATAGAATATTTCACTCTCCGATTCCTCAAGATTAGAGCTAGATTAATTCAAGATCAAAAAAATTAATCGGAAGATTAATTTTTTCGAAGAAATGCAGCACTAGTAAGTACAAGTCTGGAAAATACAATTCATTGGTTGAAACTCTCTTTTAAAACTTTGACATGGTGGGATATCTCAATTAAATGTCTGAAACATTCATGGCCGCAATTCATACAAGCAGATGGCTTGAGCATTTAGACTTCTACACCGTCAAATCTTGTAAATCATAAAAATATTATAAACTATACTTTATCAATAACTAAACGAAAGTAAGTGCATACAGTAAGTGGATATAGTAAGTGGATACAGTAAGTAAGTGGATATAGTAAGTAAGTGCATATAGGCTGACTGATTCAAATCACTCAACTACAAAGCGGGTGCACGCGAAAGAAAAAAACATTAAAATAAAACTGCAAGAAAGACCTCAACGGAAAATCTGAACCCCACTTTGTTGAACAATTGAGCTGACGGCTTGAATGAATAAAAGTGTGATGAGATGCAAGTTGTGATTCTGAAATTAATCAATAATGTCCATAAATAAGTGTGGGAACGGCATGTGTCCACTACGCTTAGCTTCACTTGGTAAAAGCATTCTGATAGTTTACCGATAGTGTACAAAAATGTGCCATTTTAGCATGTGATCTTGCAGACCGATCACAGCTCAGGTTGTAGGCACTAAATACACTTTTATTTTACAAGTACTACCGAGTGCATACCGAGTGCATACCGAGTGCATACCGAGTGCATACCGAATGCATACCGAGTGCATACCGAGTGCATACCGAGTGCATACCGAGTGCATACCGAGTGCACACCGAGTACATACCGAGTACATACCGAGTACATACCGAGTACATACTGAGATTAGTTTGAAGTAGTGTTTTTCATTTTAGGATGGTAAAAAAAATTCAATTACATGATACACCAATGAAGACGAATGGCAGAAGAGACATACACACTGAGATCGTGAAAACAAGCAGCCAGCTGCCTCAGAGTGATGAGTGGCATCTGAGGCTCCCCAGCAGCTACCTCGTCATCTCGTCTTGTTCTTTGTTTGGCCCATTACTCTGGTCTATCAGTGATGGAGAGAGATGCAGGTTGTGGGTGGTGCTGATCATATGGTTACGAAATAGCTAGCAAAGGTCGGACAGAGTCAGATAGAAAATTAAGCGATGTAAGGTAGTGGTATGACGCCTGATCAATAGCTGAATAAACACCAAATCACAAGTCAAACTTTTCCATCCATCCTGGCTCCTTCATCGCTACCAGAGATACGAAACTGACGCAACTGTTTGGAGATGGCAGTCTCAATGCGGAAATGCTGTAGGGTTGTTCATTTCTCATTTTTCACTCGTATTTTGCCCCTTGAAAAGGGAGTGGAAAATTATTCTATGACACATTATTCTAGAACAAGAACGGATGAAAAGCCTCATGATCCATGAGACTGACACTAGCTTTATCATCTCTGATTGAATTCATCCAGAGCTTTACAGATTGCTGCATCAGCGCCACACAGAATTTCAAGAAAATTGCTGATTGGCTCTCCACATCTAGCGTGGAAACCGCTGGTGCCTATGGGAAATTGTTGCCCGCAACTGACGGTTAAAAATACGTCTAGTGTGGACCAGCCTGTATCTGTTCATTCATTTATTCGTTAATTTAGCGGCATCATTCGCTCGTTCGCTGCTGTTTTCACGAGCGTGTGGCAGGTCCTTTAATCAAAACTTGGAAATTGAGGTTTTTCACTTCACTTCAGCACCATCAAAACTGTAAATAGAACTTATTGTAGCCACTTCAGACCTGTAGTTATTACGACTTCCTTGAAACAATGGGTGAAGCAAAAAGTTATGCCTCGACCAGCCCATATTCTTACTCTTCCAGATTCCACAGCAGTGTTCGTGAGTTTGCTCCTAACCATCTGCGCCACTGTATATCACCATTACTCCGGCAGTAAAGAGGCTCTCCTACAAAGATATGACATCATCGCTCGCTCCACGGCCGAGTGCGCCAGCATATGTAAGCGCCAGGGAGACTGCAATGCTTTCTCCTATACTGAGGCTGATATGTCGTGCAGTCTAGGGAAATCGGCTTGTATTGTACCGTCTCAGCTGACTGAGATTGCCAATAGAGAATAGTATACCTACAACTTGCTGGCGATCTTCTTGTTGCCAGAATGCATCAGAACAGTTATTCATCTTGTGAATTTGGCCGTTGAAGCATAGAGTAATTGAATCGACGATTATCTAGAGTTAATCATCAAAATCGAGACCCAGAATCCTGAATCGTTTCACCACTACAGGCTTAAAGGTGAAACAAAACCTAACCATTACAAACTTCCATCTGTACGTATGATTTACAGATTCAGCTCTATACGAGGAAGCTGCACCATCGGCAAGGATGAGATGGGCTTAAAAACTGCTGAGTTCGTTCTGAGTCTAACAGACAGGCAGCCGTGGAGAGATAAAGTTGAACCTGGCGTTCTTCAGGGAGTTGAAACAGCCAGCAACAGTGTCGCTGTACGAACAAAATTGAATTATTGATAACAACTAATCGATATGGCATTCATCTGTCCTCGGGTCTATGGGGCCATCAGTACAGAGTTTTTAATGTATGTCTAGCATCCTCAGTGAGCCAGAACCTGCTTGAATGTGCAGAGGTCTCTAAGCATCGCAGTGTATCCTTGCCTTCTGACTGAAATTGTCAGTCCTACTTCATAGCCACCGGAGATACAAAACTGACGAAACTGTTTGGAGATGGCAGTCTCAATGTGGAAATGCTGTAAGGTTCTTTATTTCTCATTTTTCACTCGCTGTATTTTGCCCGGTGAAAAGGGGGTGGGAGAAAATGACACATTATTCTAGAAAAAGAGAGGATGAAAAGCCTCACATGATCATTGGGGCTTATACTGGATTTATCATCTCTGATTGCATTCATCTAAGGCTGGGAAATCGAGGTGTTAAGGGCCTGCCACACACTCGTGAAAACGGACAGATGAACTAACGAATGCAAAAAGCCAAAGAATGTCATTAGTAAAATGTGTTTGTGGAACCATTTGTTGGAAGCACGACGTGTCAAAATTTAACGACTGGCGGATGACGAACGCTCTCAATACTGTGATCTTATTGGAGGCATTCAACGGCAGCACACCAGTCAACCGCGAGTTATGTAAAGCTTATCAATGATTGGTTAAAGTTTGGAAATGAAAGAGTGCGTTGCCAGCTATTTGTTTATTCATTCGTCGTTCGCTGCTGTTTTCATGAGTGTGTGGCAGGTCCTTTAGTCAAAACTTGACTCACTTCACTCCAGCGCCATCGAAACTCTAAATAGAACTTATTGTAGCCACTTCAGACCTGTAGTTATTAAGACTTACTTGACACGATGGGTGAAGCAAAAAATTATGCCTCGACCAGCCCATATTCTTACTCTTTCAGATTCCACAGCAGTGTTCGTGAGTTTACTCCTAACCGTCTGCGCCACTGTATATCACCATTACTCAGTCAGTAATAACGCTCTCCTACAAAGATATGACATCATCGCTCGCTCCATGGCCGAATGCGCTACCATGTGTAAGCATCAGGGAGACTGCAATGCCTTCTCCTATACTGAGGCTGATATGTCGTGCAGTCTAGCAAAATCTGCTTGTGTCGTACCGTCTCAGCTGACTGAGATCGCCAATAGAGACTCAGGAGGTTGGATCAGTGTCTACGCGAACATCACAAACAATCCGCCATTAATAAGGAATGACCTGGCTAGAGGTGAGTAAGCTCATATGTATTGTAGCATGTCTTGAACTGCGAAAAGTCTACTGATATATTTCAGGTAAACCTGTCACCACTATATCAGTCCACAGTCCAAATGATGAGGTTCAATTCAGCGGTAGCAAATGTGTGGATGGTTTCTATTACGGTGATAGAGATATGGTCCTTACAATATGCATCACACAAAGTCATACGGACCCGTGGTTGAAGGTGGATTTGGGGGAGGAACACTGTGTGACGGGCATGAACCTTCAGAGCAGACCAGGTAAACCTTTTTTACTGCCATAATAGCTTGTTGGCAAAAAGTACTTTCTGTGCTATTAGGTGCGCTGTCACTTGTATGGGAAAATATCTGCACATGGTCCAGAACAAAGAAGAGTAAAATATTGCACAAATCTTGGAAAAATACCTTAAAAATATCTCAAGAAAGATAGATAGTTACATAATTCTTACAATTGTTCAGTCAGCATCTTTTACTGGTCTGTCTATAGTCTCGCCGGGTGTCGTAAACGCTGGTGTTAGCCTTAGGCTTAAGTGCTGAGAAAGCAAAATAAGTGTGGGAAAACAGGCTTAACACCGGCGCATGATCCCAGGGCGCCCAGTAGAAGAGTAAAAAATGCCGTATATTTGTTGCAACTGATGGCAATTGGTCGGAGATTATGGCAGTAAGAGTGGAGAAAAATAGACTACCACTACAAGCATTGAAGACATGAAACAAAGATAAGATATGTATCTATTTGCAGTCCATTAGGGGCCGAGTCCAGTTTCTCAGGGGACGACAAGAAGTAAGCACTACTAACACTAGTACAGTAAACATTTCACGGCGCTTAAGTCTCCGGTGTTCCTGAGTGCTGGTCACAGTACCTGAAGCGTTACCAGAGCTGAGGCCCTAAAAGATGCCGATATTTTTCCGGTTTTGGTACGAAATTTTGCCAGCATTTTATTGGTCTTTGTCCCAGATGCCATGCATGTATTTTATCAGAAACGTATCGGCGCCTGATAGAACGGAAAAGAATTTCTTTTCACTTAATGAAAAGCGAAATTTTCATGATGCTATGCTTTTTTTCACTGTAGCAACTCTTTATTACTTTATCTATTGTGTTTAGCTGCTCATGCATGGCAGTTTTAGCTATCCTGTGGAGAATTTTGGCCTTTTCTACTCTCCTATTACCATTCATGCTGGCGTTAAGCACTGGTGCTACGCTGGCGTTACGCCAGTGTCGGGCAGGCATTAGCCCACACTTATCATTATCTTTCAGCAAGGAATTATTCATAGCATCTATCTGCTAACTCGCATATGTTAAATATACAATCTATGAGCAGGGCTGATATTTGAAAAGCCCATTGTGTTGCGCAGTGCCAATTTTCAATGGTTAAAATCTAACTGCTGACAGATGTAAGATGAAAATTGAGTGATAAGTTTGTGTATGAGTTGTTTTCCCTATCATCGTCTCATGTTATTCCTATCCTTGTCCAACAGCCATGTTTTTTTCTCTTGAGGGTTACATAAGTCAGTTGTATTCAGTGATCCCCCAAGACAAGGACAGCTGAAATAGCAGCTCATCGCTTGGCTCTATTGTATCACACTGGTTTACCTCATTACAGATCAGCCTGGCTTACAAGTTACAGCACTGCTCCAGGTTTCACCCACTGACGGTAGTGAGTTTTTTTACTGCGGAGAGCGTAACGGGATATTTTATAACCTATGGACAAACATTACCTGCGTATCACGATCCTTGGGCCAATGGGTGAAGCTCACCCTTCTCTATGAAGGTGCACTGACACTTGTTGAACTTGAAGTTGTTGGATTTTGACTCCCTTTTTATTACGCTCACTTTCATTGGCTATTGTCATTCTCCCGTTGATATGCGTGCATCAGTACGCGCGGGAAAGTGCATGCGGGAGCAGGAGCATGCGGGAATGAGCGCATGTATGTGCGGGAGTGCGCGCAATGATCAACAGGAGAATGAAAAAAACCTTCTCATATCTTTCTGAGGAATGGCCAAACTTGAAGTATTTTCATCTGACAGTCACTGACAGTCATCAGCACTAAACTAGAAGACACCTGCAGCCATAACTTGTGAAAAAACAGGTCAGAGAAACCCAGAAGTGAATCAACACTTTTCTTGGAATTTGATGCGGAGCTACTCCATCTATGTATAAGAGCTTACTACTAAAACTGTTGGTTTCTGGATCTAGTTAACCAATCAAATAACAATTGGTCCAGAAGTTTGTATGATTAATTTGACGCATTCAAAGTAGCGTACGAAAGTGAAGGTTGTTGGCTACTGGTTGAAAATATTATATGGAATAGCAAACTATCCTCTACTGTTAAATGAAAATACATCCAATGCGGGTCATCTACAGTCACAATCGCTCTTTCTATCTATCTAGCTAAAGAATGTGTCTGTAGTAAATGCAATAAAACCATCAATAACTCAGACAAATCAATAAGCTGAGGCTTCGCTTTGTCGAGACTAATAGAGAAATAAAGACTGTAATTGGCTGATTATGACACTGATGAGGAAAGATACCACAGATCATGTACATTTGGTTACTCAAGTAATTGCGCTCCGAGAAACGAAAGTTTCGCTATTCTTTCATCACTACATCTCACAGTACACCTAGCACATCTAGCTCTGCTAGATACTGAGTGTCAGCCGTTTTGGTCTTTTCATCTCAACGATAACGCACTGCATAGTTTGCTCGATCGGGAGTCAGTGCGCTCAAGCCATTAATTTTTGCACGGCTAAAAAGACAATTACTCGTGACCGTGTGTTCTTCACACAAGCCCAGTGATACAGTTGATGATCATCGCAGCATGCTAATATTCCCGCTTCTGTGTCTAGCCCTGCCTGCCAAGCAATCTGCGAGAAAAGTCTGGTTTATACAGTAAACATAATACTCATAGCGACCTCACAACAACAGCTTTAAATAGCTACTCGTAAAAAAATGCTTCTATCGTGTCCTGAAGCAAATAATCTGAGCGTAGCGTAATATCAGGCTAAAATGAGATGCATACATCTAACCTGCTTTGAAGTATCAATCTCGAATACTCATGATTGGGATATGTTCACTTTTAGGGGTGGAAGGATGCATCATGAATTAATTACAGAATGATGCAGCTTCGATTAGTGATGGTCTGAAAAATTGACTACCTCTAGGATCAGAAATTGTTTTTTGATTGCTCTTTCACTTGATAAATCCAGAATTCTGAATCGTTTTGCCCCTATTGGCTTCAAGAAGAAACTAAACCTAACCATTACAAACTTTTTTCATTACTTCTGATCTGAGGTGCGCTCAAAAACTGCCGAGTTCATTCTGAGTGACAGACAGCTGTGTAGAGATCACGTTGAAACTTAAGTTCTTCAGAGAGTTGAAATAGCCAGCAACAGTGTCACCGTACGAACAGAAGTGAATTATTGATAACAACTAACCGATATGGCATTCATATGTCGTCCGGTCCATGGGTGCAGTCAGTGCAGAGTTTGTGATGTGTGTCTAGCATCATCAATGAGCCAGAACCAGCTTATATGTGCAGAGGCCTCAAAGCATCTCAATCTATCCCTGCCTTCTGAATAGCTACACCTTGGCCGGCCCATATTCTTACTCCTTCAGATTCCATAGCAGTGTTTATGAGTTATCCTAACCGTCTGCGCCACTGTATATCACCATTACTCCGCCAGTAATAACGCTCTCATCCAAAGATATGACATCATCGCTCGCTCTGCGGCCGAGTGCGCGACCATATGTAAGAATCAGGGAGACTGCAATGCCTTCTCCTATACTAAGGCAGATATGTACTGCAGTCTAGCGAATTCTGCTTGCATCGTACTGTCTCAGCTGACTGAGATTGCCAGTGGAGAGTCGGGAGGTTGGAGCACTGTCTACACGAAAATCACCTGCCGTTAATAAGGGACGACCTGGCTAGAGGTGAGTGAGTTCATGCGTACCGCAGTCTGTCTTTAACCGCTGACACTGGGCTGATATATTTCAGGTAAACCTGTCACCGCAGTATCGGTCTACAGTCCGCATAACGACATTTAATACAGCGGTAGCAAGTGTGTGGATGGCTTATATTATGGTGATAGAGATAGGTTTGTTACAATGTGCATTACAAATGTTCATATGAACCCGTGGTTGAAGGTGGATTTGGGGGAGGAACACTGTGTGATGGGCATGAACCTTCAGAGCAGATCAGGTACACTTTTCTACTGCCGTAACAGCGTGTGGGTAGAAACTAGTTTTGGCCCTATCAGGCGCGCCGGGTTTTGTGCGGCAAAATCCCTGCACAGGGTCCATGACAAAGACCGGTAAAATACCAGACAATTCTCAGAAAAATACTGGAATTTTTCAGGCCCTCAGCTCCAGCAATGCCTCAGGCACTGTGACCGACACTCAGGAATACTGGAGACTCTTGGAGTGTTACAATGGTTTTACTGTAGTAGTCTTAGTAGCGTTTACTTCTAGTCAAGTATATGCCAAATGTGTTCTGAGAAACGAGATTCAGCTCCCAATACACTGCAATGAGATGCATATGTTATGATCTTTGTTTCACGTCTTCAATGCCTGTAAAAGTAGTATGGTTTTTAGTGGTAATAGGTTAATTTCTCCACTCTTACTGCATTATTTTGCTGTCAATTGCCATGAATAAACAATCGTAAAAATTGTATGGCTATTGATCGTTTTTTGAGATCTGTTATTGTAGTGTAACCGTAGTTAAGCAATCAAATAACCATTGGGCCAGACGTTTTTATGCTAAATTCGGCGCGTTCATAGTAGCGTACGAAAGCGAGGATTGTTCGCTACCTGTTGAAAATATTATATGGAATAGTGAACTATCTTCTAATGTCAAACGAATATACAGCCAATGCGGTTCATCTACAGTCAACATCGCTCTTTCTATCTATCTAACTTAAGGGAATGTATGTGTGAATGCAATGAAACCATAAATAATTCAGACAAATCAATAAGCTGAGACTTTGCTTACTGCAGACTAGCAGAGAAATAAGGGCTGTGATTGGCTGACTCTGACACTGATGAGGAAAGATACTAGGGATCATACATTTGATTACTCAAGTAATTGCACTCCTGGAAGCAAAAGTTTTTGATATTCTTCCATCACTACCCTTTCATCTTACACTATGCTGATGATGCATTGTACCAATGGTTTAGTATCATCTAATGTTGTCCAGAGAATGTGATTGCTCGCAATCGCCATTATCAATTTGGTCAGACTGCCCACTCATGAGCTGATAGAAAATTAATGAGTTTGAGACAATTGAGACAACTACTCGTGATCTGTGTGTTTGTCACACCAGCCCAGTGATACAGCTGATGCTAATATTCCCGTTAGTGTGTCTAGCCCTGCCTGCTAAGCAATCTGCCAGAAGTCTGGTTTATACAGTAAACATAAAAATCATAGCGACCTCACAACAACAGCTTTAAGTAGCGACCTCACAACAACAGCTTTAAGTAGCGACCTCACAACAACAGCTTTAAGT
>ERZ1740065.2932-NODE-2932-length-10690-cov-10.830089_pt1 | contig 10690 bp, 12 predicted proteins | sample MGYA00581738_ERZ1740065 | MGnify/ENA primary metagenome ERZ1740065 (study PRJEB43018, sample SAMN04849749) | marine metagenome | isolation source: floating plastic debris | place: Pacific Ocean | collected 2008-09-01 | study: EMG produced TPA metagenomics...
CATTCTATTCTCCTCATTTCTTCTAATCACTATCAAGCTTCATTCTCTATCTATCTATACAAAGCCCTCTATCAATCCATAGCCCTCTTTCCATCCATAGCCCTCTATCTATCCATATCCCACGATCCATCCATAGCCCACAATCTATCCATAGCCTGTGATCTATCTGTAGGAGGATTACAATGCTGTCCATGGTGGTAAATGGACAATACACAACATGAGACTATTCCTGGAAGGTACCAGAGGCAAGGAGGTGACCGACGAGTTGTTTAACCAGATAAACTGGACCACAGTACACACGCTAAAATCCGTGGCGGTGAGGATAAATGATATCTTATATCAGACTCTGCCGATATCGAACGCCAGCAGTTTCTATAGCATTAGCTCTGTTTCCTCTGCTATCAGACATCTTTACAACGATTTACCCACATCAGTTGACAAAAATCTTATGAAGCAGGACGCACAGACTTATTGAATGGCCTCAGTTGAAGAGACCCATATTTTGCCGGTGTTTTTGTCTATGTTGAAAGTTAACGTATGATAGTTGCGTCATAGATAGATAGCGTGTGGGAACCAGATCGTCCGGATAGCTGCAGTCAAAAACACCAGTCTCTAAGTCGGTTTGGCTGACGGAGGTTCTCTCCACAGGTCTTTGCCCACACACACACATCTATGCGTAGACATACAGAAACTCTCCAACCTAGGCCTAGGTCAGTGGGGGCTTCATTGCGATGATGGAAAATTGTAATCGAAATGCTGAAAAAAAACGCTCCAACGCTCTTTAGCATTTAGAAACAATAAACAGGCTTTCTTTGTAATCACATCTGTATGCTACAAGACTTAGGTATATTTCAGCCAATGCCGTATGCTAGTGTACGAATCTATAGTACATAAAACTGTCTGGGAAAAATAGATTTGGCATCACTAATAATGCTGTGACGAGCTAGTCTACCACCATATACGATAAAACACTGACTGGCATTTGGCATTGTGTAGCTATCTGTAATGGCATTGCCATATACCTAATTTCATTGCCATTGTCATATAAGTAATGTCAGTTTCATATATCAAATTTCGTTTTCATATAAGCAACTTCATTTTCGTGTAACAAATTTTATTGCCATTGTCATATAAGTAATGTCATTGTCATATTATACTGTTACAGCCAGTCATAGCGAACGACAGGCATTGCTATGAGATCTATGGGTGAGTGTATTTCAGTGATCTCTTTGTCATTCTCCAATCCCAGTCACTATCTTCCCATCAATAATCGATCTCACAATGTGCGCCTCTTTAAGCTGTTGATTGCGTTGCCATGACAATCGAGCGGCAGCTCAGCTATGCCGATGACGAGCGACTTTCTGTACTAGCTACACAAATCGTCCGCCTTTTCAGTTTTTGCCCAAATCACGTTCTTAGTTTCCTTCCAGTTTACATACACTGCCTGGTATATGCTTGTAGGTTTGACATCATCATTGACGACAACCTGAAGCCTTGGCTAGTGGAGGTAAGCAATAGCACTATCGCCGTCTGCTGCAGCGCGCGTCGCAACAGACAATCTTTATGACAGGTATACGTTCATTGATCATACGCACTGCCGGAAACGTGTGCTATTGGTAGATCTTCAATCTATAGTTCTCGCAGCCCCCGCGTATCCGTAGCAACCGAGTGCACGCCTCTGGTATGCTATCGCTAGCACACCCAAGTTACCGTGATTGATTTCGCCCCGTCCTCCTCCATACAATAATAAGAGTTAGGGACCTTTCATTGTCTCCTTGACTGAATCTCTCTTACTTCTAATGTCAGTTTCTGCTGCCCTGATATTTCATAGACATTGATTATGTCACCGCCATTGATATCTGAGTCCGATTGTTGTTTGCAGGTCAATGCCTCGCCGTCGCTCTCCTCCACGACGGCCAGCGACCGAATAATGAAGTACAACCTAATCTCTGATGCCATAAATATCGTCATCCCTCCTGGAAAACTACCAGAGTAAGGTTGATCTCTCGTACTTCAACATCGGAGAGTTTATTACAACCTTCGCAGCCAATAACTGCTATATTCAAGTTGTTTTGATCAAAATTTAGGACATATAAACCGGTCTGATCAAGTACGATTTATACCCTAATGGTCAAAGCTTCACCTAAACACTAAGCTGTATGGGTTGTGTTGAGGTGCGGTAAGGGAGGGTCGTGAATATGTGTCATGCAGTCCTCAGGAGGGAGGACCCTGGACATTCATTATATGTTATAAACTAGAAATGACCAATCATTTAGCTGAGAAAAATAGCAGTTTACCTGCATATGTAATCGAAGGTAAAAATAGCGTAATAATCAGATCAGCTCGGTTGATATTGCCGTCAGATCGAGTGTGAATGGCTGAAAGGTACATGCTAATTCTCTGGCCTTATTTACTGTCGTATTTCTGCCGTCCACCCATTAGCAGGCTACATATTGGCTGATCGGTGTATTACTATTAAAACTGCAGGTGTTTATACTCAGTCCACCTTCAAAGATATTTAATACGGATTACTTGCACTCCAGTTTTTTTGTGCATTTGAATTTAGGTATTCTAACCGCGACGGTGCGTGGTGTGTGATTTATACGTGTTCACTTGTATCATACATGGAATTATTGCTACCAATATGGATGCCTTGTCAAACCAATATGGATGCCTTGTCGGACCAATATGGATGCCTTGTCGGACCAATATGGATGCCTTGTCGGATGGATGGCTGAACTAATGTGGGTGGTTTGTTGAACTGATCTGGGTGGCACTGTCCAGTTCGTGGGGAGGAGGGTCATCATGTGTGGTCCTGTCGTAGGCTCGTGCCTCTGGCTGTCAGATTTGGGTGGTAGGTGGTGTCACAGTATGCATAGACATGATTCCTTGCTTGTTCTCAGGGGTTCTGTACAATGTGGAGCCATTTAATACAGCTTTATCTAGGCTAGCCCTGCCCTTAGAATATATTCCTCTCATAACATGGAAAATTACTTCTGCAATATGAATTATGAAATGACTGTTTACACAACAGCCCGCTTATAACTTTTTATCCCTGATATGAGCACATACTAAATGATCATGTCGTTTGGCCGATGCCGATGCCGATGCCGATGCCTGTACCAGTGAAAGGAACTAGCTTCGATACTAGTCAGTCTCTTTGCCGTCTGCCTTTTTTACTCATGCAAGGCTCGGTTTACTGCCATTCTGTTACATACAGGGTGATTTCATGCACAATCGCACTTGCATCACTCTGTGTATTACCACACCCTCCACGAGGCCATACTTCCTCAAACCTGAATATCTGCAGTGTGCAAATTTGTGATCTTATTTCTATTATTTCTGCATGACTTGTGAGATATGTTCAGTTTCGATAAGTTGAAGCATATCTGACCGTTTGTCATTGTTGTAGTGTGAAAGCTAGCAAAACTCCAGACAAGGAGAACCTGGGCCAATTTGATCTACTGTAAGTACCCTGTATGTACATTGTACGTACACTGTTATAGAATGTCATCCGGGTGTCAGTGCCAGTTAGCGGTTAAATCAGTTGTCAGCGTTTTTATCTTCTGCTTGTTGCTATAGAACCTACGGCCATCATTACAAGTATGTTTTTGTCATGCGTATGTAGAGCTTTAATCTGCTGTCAACTTTAGGTACGATGAGGAACTGGACAGGTCTGACCTCATCTCTCTAGACCACCCAAGAGGAGGAAAGGTGGCGGCAGGTGTTCCTTTTCCTGGACCGTTAAGAGGAAACAGAGACTTGAGGATATCACAAGGCAAGGCTAACTGGAAATAGTCCTGTACAGTCTACTGTAGGTAAGATTACTCAGATCGTAATCCGTCCAACTTCAAATTTTGCTCAACTTTTTTTCAGATTTTCAAATTTTCACCCTGGTCTTCATTTTCAGAGGTTTTCCTATCATTTTTTTACGTTCAGTCTATTGCTATCGTGACGTAGTGTGCTAGCAGTCGTTGACACTTCAACGAATGTTTTTATAATATTTTGTGATAAATTATGATCTCATAAGATATTGGTATCAGTTAGCGATGCCGTAGCGGCGGCGAATGAACGAGTGCCTAGTATTCAATAAAACACTAGTTACCAGTAAACCATCAATCACCCTGTACTCCGTCAAGCATAACCAAACGACATCGAATGGCTCTCTCTCTCTCTCGCTGATCACGACTCTGACGACGACACCGACTGGGCCTGCCTCGCACTCCATCGGCTCTCTCACACATTTACTTCTCCCCACCTTCAGACGTCAAGCTGTGACACGTAAATCACATGCACTAGCGTCGGCAGCATCAGCAGCGGAATGGACACGACTATAGGTAAATACGCAGCTCGTTCGCTTTCCTGTGCTCCGGTATTAATCTGCACCATATCACGATTAACCAGCACCAAATACTTGTCACCGTTTCCATATGAACGGGTTCACTTCCATGGTAACTCATGAACTGACCATTTAAAAATACCACTTGGCCTTGTCATGTAGTAGAGAGGGTGAGGTTTGTTATAATCAGTTAAACCAATGCCGGGTGTAAATACGGCAAGGTGTACATCTCGTCTCGTCTGCTGCCACTGCTGCTGCATCAGCTGTTTGTGTCAGCTCCCGCGTTTGGATTACCACTGATACAACATGATGGTGATGAGAGGTAACGTCTGTCTCTCCATCCACCTGTCGGCATGTGTCAGACTCTCTTCTCTATAGTCAGTGCTAGTTCTACTTAGTTGGTGATCTGCTGTCACCTACATGCCTGTAGGCATTCATACTGTCATGAAAGTATCATTCAATGAACGCCATCCTGCCATCGCTACTGTACAGCCATACGGTTGCATGCTGTACATGTGTTACATGGTGCATTTGTAAGAATTCTGCTGTGTCTCTATTTTTTGTATTCATGTCTGTCTCTCACTTCTAGCCAGTTCGATACCAAAAAAGAGTAACTGATAGTCATGCATGTGTGAACACGAGCCTATCGTTTGGTCATGCCATCGTTAGTTGACTCACGTTAAGAAGTGACCATCATCTTCACACTTGCTACCTAGAGCCATCGAATAGCAATAGTTCTTGCTTGTCATCTTCCTCTGCGGTGCTTGTCAAATATGCCATGCATTTCCAATTGTGTGTTGGGAGGTTCGTTGTCAATTGCCATGCAAGCATTGGGTGGTGTAGCTGTGAATTAATGCAGCACTAGTAAATTGAGTTTTGCACCAAACAGGTCAGCAGACGTACGGTAACCCCCATCATGTTAGTGGAGGCTGGCTGCCACCACATGTCGTCACTCCAGACCAGGTGCCTGTCTCACAGCAGCAGTACGGCCTGTGGGGCCACCCACAGATGGGGCACTCGTATTATGACATGGAAGCTATGTCACGGCCACCCACACACTCAGCGATGACAAGTCAACAGGTTCCCCCTCCCAGTCAGCAAATGACACCACCTCAAACTAGAGTTCCACACGGTAAGCAGAAGTACAATGGAAGTGAAGGCCTGGGTAAGACGGAGAGACATCAGTATTGTTTGTTCGTAGCAGCAGAGACAGACGGCAGTTTCTCCAATAGACCTGCATCTCCAATCGGCCATAGCCTTAGTCCTGATGATCTGGATAGGTCAAACGGAGGGAAGCCTCACTCTACCCCCATGACTCTAAAATGGTGAGCTAGAAGACGCCCAATCGTTGCATATTTTAACGGCAAAAAGTTGAAGTTTGCTGTGAGAATTACTCAGAATCAGTGTGATATGGCAAATGTGGTCAGCACTAGGTAAAGCATCATTTTGTATCACAATGGAAGGCAAGAGTGCAAAGATAAAGAGCAGGGAAAGGTTTTGGAAGAAGGAAGTGTGGTGTAGAAAGAGGGAGATTTAGACATATATAGGTTTAGATATCGGTATCATCATTTTGCTTTTAAGTGGGCACACGCCAACACGTTGCGTCAATCCATAAGCTGATTACAGTGGTCTGGCCTGATACTCTGTTGGGGGGAGGCTAGTTCTAGTAGTCCCCTACTTTCTAACAGTACCCGAGTTCTCACCCCATGGCATCGTGGTTACAGGCTAAATGATAATTATGAGATCGCTGACGGAGTCTGCATACCTCGCAGCACCCTCTACCTCCACTACATGGACTTCTGCGAGAAACACGAGCTCAACCCTGTCAATGCGGCCAGCTTTGGCAAGGTAATATGTTTTGAGAGTGTATGTCGTGTACGTGTGACTGGCATGGGATGCACTACAACGAGTCTCATTCATTCATAGATCATCCGGCAGCAATTCCCACAAGTGACGACGCGACGTCTTGGGACGCGTGGTCAGTCAAAGTATCATTACTACGGTATTGGAGTGAAGGAGAAGTCTCAATATTACGATCTCACGTACTCCAAAGCCGGTCTTCAAAGGTAATCAGCAGCCGTATCTGGATGCTCTCGACACGCTACGACTCATCTCATCCATCAAACGTCTGTTCATTCCCTGCCTGAGCTTCCCTACTCCACTGTCGTCTATTTTGATGACAACATGGAGGAAAACTTGATCTGCTCACCACTTGAGGATATCACTGGTCGTGTGCAGAGTGCATCCACATATGGACGTCATATAGACATCCACACATAGACATCGCAAATTCGTTCCCAGTACTTATGTCTGAGAGGGGGAGAGAGAGGGAGGGAGGGAGGAAGGGAGGGAGGGAGGGAAGGAGGAGAGAAAGAGAGTGAGGGAGAAGGAGAGGGAGGAGAGAGGGAGGAGGGAGAGGGAGAGGGGAGAGAGAGAGGGAGAGGAAGAGGAGAGAGAGCATCTCTCATACTTTCAATAATTGCCGGTTCTATTTTGGTACATTGAACGCAGAGAAAAAACTGCTATGAAATCATCGCTCGCAGTCTGTCATTAGATGGGTATCCTTGCGGCTAAAATGGTCAATGCCTCAATGACTGGCTGGGCACTTGCCAGCCACTGGCCAGTTCATGTCACTGACGATACATACTGGCATCACCTCTATCAGTTCGTATTTATAATATTCGATCATCCAAGTTGGTTTTTGATTCCATGACCTTCGAGTAGCCTTGGCATCTCCGTTTGACACCTCAGAACGGCTAGTGATGTCTAAAACCCTTAACCGCCGACCGGAGATGATAGTATGACTACAGTTTTTACAAAAAAATGATTCATTGATGTGTTTTGTGTTTTCAGCGCAAGCATGACTAAAAAGGAAGTGCCTAAGCAGCAACCAGTAGCCTCATACTCACCACGCAGTAAGATAGGCACGCTGCTTCCAGAGTTCCCCAGTGTGGAGGATCTGAAGCTACCAGACAACATCGAGACTGAGAAGGTATGTTAATCTGAGTTGTGGCCACAATCAATGCAGGGAATGGCGGGGAGAATGGCGGGGAGGGGAGAGCAGCAAATGGACGCAGAGAAGGATGGATATAGGGACGCAGAGATGGAGGGATGTAGGGACGCAGAGATGGAGGGATGGTGATAGGGATGCAGATAGGGATGCAGAGAGAGAGAAGGAAGGGGGGAGATGTATAGGTAGGTAGGGAGAGGGGATGTAGTGGCAGGAAGGTAGAGAGAGATGGATAGAGGCATGGGAATGGAGAAATTGATGAAGAGGGAGAGCGGGGTGAAGACGGGGACAGGGAGAAAGAGATAGAGAGGCATGAAGAAAGGGAGAGGAGAGGGAGGATAGGGAGAAAGAGATGGAGAGCGGAGTAGAGGAGGAGACAGAGAGAACAAGATGGAGAGTGGAGTGGAGAGGGGATAGAGAGAAAGAGATAGAGGCAGGGAGAGTGGGGTGGAGAGGGGCACAGGGAGGAGGAGATGGAGAGGTAGGAAGAGAGGCAGTGAGAGTAGGGTGAGAGGTAGGAAGAGAGGCAGTTAGAGTAGGGTGAGAGGCAGGAAGAGAGGCAGTGAGAGTAGGAAGAGAGGCAGGAAGAGAGGCAGGGAGAGAAGTTAAAATGAAAACGGATTTGTTGATAGCCCATTCATAATTGTGATAAGGTTTGATGTTCTTGTAGTTCAATAGAACAAGCAGCTGTGTAGCTCAATGCCGCTCATTCCTTCTTCTATCCTTCTTCTAAATAGCCGTTCTTCCTGCTATTTCTAAATTTCCATGTTGTACACATAGATATTCTGCCTCACAATGACAGCCATTATGACGACTTGAAATCTATATTTTCGATAGTTGTTTATGTTACATAGTAGCTCCAAAAAAATCGCTAAAACCCTACAAGATATTACTCTAAACACTGCTGATTTGAGTGAAATGCTATGATATCTCTGTCTACAGTATCTTCCTTTCCCACTCTCCCTCCCACTCTACTAGCTCTTCCTTCTCTCCCTAACTCTCTTTATCTCATCGCATGCCATCCGACTGTTTTTAGCCTGACATCGGCGGCGCATGTATATACTCTTCTCCATAACCGGTTTTTTCAGCTCCTCACATTTGTTATGATGTACAGAACTCATTGCCAGCGAATACTAGACACCGTCATCAGAGCCAACTTCGACGAGGTCCGTCTACTAAACACATGCCATTTCCTCATGCTATCCCATAATGCAATTAAAATAACATTTTCCTCTGCAGGTGCAGAACTTTCTGCTGCACTTCTGGCAGGGAATGCCAGGTCACATGACGGAGATATTGGGTGCAGCTCCAATAGTGGGCATGGTGGCTGTCTGCGATACCATCCTGTACAAGGCTATCTGTAATGTACTCATGCCTCACGTCCTCCAGCCATTGCCTGACAGGTGAGGGGGTGTCTGCCTTACGCCCACAGTTGCCTCCGAGCTAAATTGGTCCACAGCTAATTATCGTCGTTTATAGATGTCTAATTTACATGATGATTGATTCAGTTTTCCGGTTTAGTCTAATCGCCGTGATCAAGAGATTTGCTGGCCAACTAGAGGAGTGGCTGTCTGATGCCCTCACAGATCTGCCTGAGGCGCTGCGGTCGCGCAAACTTCTCAGTAAGTTAGCTATGTCTATGTCTATGGTCTCAACATCTATGGCACTGATGTCTATGGTCTCGGCGTCTATGGCCTCGGCGTCTATGGTCTCAATGTCTATGGTCTCAAATCAATATCATAGACATTGAGAGTCACAACATCTAATGTCTCAATGTCTATGCTTCTCAATGTCTATGCTTCTCAATGTCTATGGTCTCGGCGTCTACTTGCTGTGAAAGAAACGCTAGAATTGGAACAGACTTATTTAATTCAAATTACCATCAATCCTGCCTCTGCTCTCTTCACTGTGCCCTTTATTCTTCCTTCTGGTCATCTTCACATTCAGCTGTACGAGACGCTGATTGATCTATTGATTCATTGATGGCAGTGGGCAGAAGGTTCTCACGAGTTCTACAGCTGCAGACATCTCTGAACCACTTGTGTCAGACGTCTCGCGGAGTGGTCAGCAGCGCTGGCATCACCACACAGATGCTGGACGACTGGCAGGCCATCGATCGCGTTACTATCACCAAGCAGATCGAATTTGCCATCGGCCGCCAGCACCTGGCCACCGACCTAAAGAGGATCACTATCTGTGAGTAGCTGTACCATCAGGGGGGAGGGGATGGGACTCTCAGGGGTGGATAGAGGATGGCTATCTGCGAGTAGCTGTACCATCGAGGGGGAGAATTCTCAGGGGTGGATAGAGGATTGCTATCTGTGGGTATTACCGTGATGGTGTCAACAGGAAAGGGGGACAGTCAGGGGTGGATCAAGGCTCAGGATAAGGAATTCTGAGTAGAATTGGACGGTCTGTGAATCACAGCAGAACTTTGCTAGAAAACCCATCTAATGACACGTTGTGGAAGTACATGATTTTGCCGGTGTCATCCATCATACTGTTGTACCAAACCATCAAAATCGACACCACCGCAATGATAGATTACAACTGTGAAATGATCCCATGATCTCATTAATAAGAGACCTTCTATCGCCACACGACTGCATTGACGTAGTTCTGAGATGAATGTTTTTCATAAAACACAAGTGAACGGAGTGGTAAAGATTGCCCAGGATAGACGGCTTGTTGATTGGACACTCAGGGTTGTCACTACTATGATTGATTTGCTCCCTTTGCAGTTTACGAAGAATTTGAGTCTCTGCTACAAGATCAAGCACCGCTGGAGTCCTACACAGAATGGCTCGACAAGATTATTGATGAAATGATACTGCAGGTAAATCTAACAAACTTATGTGTGCAGCGTGCTTCCCCAAGCCAAAATTTGAGTTGATTAGAACCTTAACTGGGTCAAAAAACAGTTTTATGAGTACAGTTGACCTCAAAATCACAATATTGCATAGGATCGGATGTATTGGCGATGCAATGTAATGTAACTACTCGGTATTTGGAGTTGTCCACTCTTGTTTAGAACATAGTACGATGAATTTACGTTGATGTTGCAGGGGAATGATAATAACGAGATCGGCAGTATAAGGAAGAAATCACAAAGCTTCCTTCTGATTTGGTCGACGTACAGCACAAAGATCATCAGAGACATGACGCTTCACAGTGCTCCCAGCTTCAGTAAGCAGCAGCTCTATATCTCCACACCATAAATACCATCGGCCTCATCTCTGTGGTCTGTGACATTGTCTCTGTAGTATGTGACATTGTCTCTGTGGTCTGTGACATTGTCTCTGTGGTCTGTGACATTGTCTCTGTGGTCTGTGACATTGTCT
>ERZ1740065.2933-NODE-2933-length-10685-cov-12.711383_pt1 | contig 10685 bp, 11 predicted proteins | sample MGYA00581738_ERZ1740065 | MGnify/ENA primary metagenome ERZ1740065 (study PRJEB43018, sample SAMN04849749) | marine metagenome | isolation source: floating plastic debris | place: Pacific Ocean | collected 2008-09-01 | study: EMG produced TPA metagenomics...
CTAGCCAATGAACTAGGTTTGGTACATGGGAGATGGATAGAACACTAGGTTCAAATCATTTTAGTTCACCCTCATATAAGCTATCAATGGCCCAGGCAGCGGACAGTGGTCGGGAGCCTTCGACTTGCTTGAGCCGTGTTGCCAATAAATGGGTATATTGTCACATCGCGTAGTGGATGATCTCTGATTATATCCAGGGTGACAGAGACAACCGCCTCCAATCACTGATTCAATCATTGATTGAAGTGACACTTGGTAGGTTTCTGCAGAAATGATCCTGACATTGGTTACATAATCATAATCATTAGATTTCAGATTGCAGTAATCAAGCATGCAAGTCACTGTTGAACTCATTTCCCTAAGCCTCAGAGAGAACTAGTATCATCCCTTCACTGCGTAGACTGCATGACTGTAGCATAGTAGAAGTACCCATAATCGACCTGGTACTACCTGTAGGTACTAGATAGGCACTAGGTAGGTAGGTGCTACGTAAGTAGGTACTAGGTAGGTAGGTACTAGGTAGGTAGTACTGACACTCATGGCTTGCAGCCCACAGCTGTCCACAGAACCGAGTTGTTGGGAGTGAGAAAGCGCCTAGATGACCTCTACTGATAGATCACATACCTGAAGTATGGCTCACATGATGTGGCTGGTGTTTGTGAAATTTGGTTTATGACAATTGAAAGTTGGTTGCGGCAGATGGACCATATCAGAGATCCTCGACAATGTTGACGAGGGTCCCTGACAATATTTATTCCTACAAGTTGACCAACAAACTCAATGAAGGATGAACAGACAGACCACTCGCTCACCCGACAGCTCCGGACAACTCACTCACTAATAACTCTCACAGATAATTCCCAACTAGACAAGTATCATGCTGGACATTGTTGAGCTTTAACGATTATGACAGCAATTACTATAGTGAGAATCATCTACTGATTCACGCATCCACCATTGCTGACAAACAAAATGATATTAGTGAATTGAGGGCACGGAGCAAGGTGTGAAGATGGTATACCGATACACGCATACATGGTTCACACTATAGCCTACTACAGAGTGTAGGGAGGCTTTGTTGTTTATGCCACATGTATATCACCTTCCAATATTACTCCACCCCACTACACTGCCATACTAAATGCCCACCACTGACAGACACTACCAGCAGATATCAGCCATGATCTCAGCTGGCTCTGCCCGGTAGCTGAACTGGGTCCGCAATATCTCTCAGCGGCCTAGGCAGCCACAAAATGAGTAAACCAACATCAGTCGCTCAATCCTGCAAAACAGCAGAACAGAGAGCAGTGCTTTCAGAGACAACAACCCTGGACCTCCGATTTATCCAGGATTCTGCTTGCGTTTTTGCTCCTGGGCTACTGGTGTATCGATCCAGGGTTCAATAAAAACAAGTTACGCAAACCTCAGAGAGGTTGTAGCAAAGACCTTCACCTAAAGGTAAAGTTCTTTGGCTGTAGGTAGTAGCAGTTGATGAGAATTCCGACACATTCTGATCACTAGAGTTCCCAAAGGAGAGAGACTTACTTTACAGCTCAAGACTGAATGAGAATGAGATGGAAATCCAGCTCTGATCATCACGATGCCAGAGAGTGTACTTATTCACAGACCATTTCATACAGAGCTACCTAGCTAGCTGTGCTTCAGGATGAATGGTCACAGCCAGTGCACAAATTCAGGGGGAACTAGAGGGAACGGAGTTCCTGTAAGAAGCCACATCTAGAGGGAACGCTCGGTCCCTTTAAAACACACAGGCCACAATCTCTGCCACAAAGAATCTCAACATCAGGTGCTTTCTGCTCACAGTTTCATCTGTGTGTAGCAACTGCAGCAGCTGGCTGCCTGCCATATGTGAATCAGGATTTCCCTGTTTCAGTGCCGTACTTCAGACTGACTATGCACCTATGCATGAAAATTGGTTTGACACCATTATCAAAGGTCGCTAGAGTTCCCTTATAAAGAAAATTACAATTTAAGCCCTGGTCACAGCAAGCAAAGGCACTAGCCAAACACATTGGGAGATGTGAGCAAAAGCAGCAGCTCAGGTAATTCGACACCGATAGTTCACGCATGGCTGTCAACTGTCTTCGAACTGACTTCGAAACAAATCATGGAAATACAGCCAGCTAGTACCTCGTGTGTTAGACACACACACATCTAAGCTAGTACCTCCTCTGTAAGACCAGTAAGACACACACATCTAAGGTACAGTAGTTCCTCTTGTAAGACACACATCTAAGCTAGTTCCTATAAGACAAGTGCTATAGTTGAGTTGAGGGAATGCAGTAAGGATGGATGTGAGATGGTACTCACTCTATGGTACGTAGAATGCGGTGGTAAAGTACACGAGTCCTCTTTTACTAGCTCTCGCACAAGTTAGCATTCACTTCGCTTGGTATGGAAAAGAGGTGGGTCATGAGATGATGCTTCCTATTGGTCCTCTATATGATCACATGACAGCTTTTAGACGCACAGTGACCTTGGCGTTGAGGCCAAAAGCAGTGTTGAAACACAAGCCTAGCAAAGGCCTAGCAAAGGTCTACGAGCCTAGTATCACGTTCTGAGAACTGGGTAGGTGGGAGGTGGCTCAAGAGCTTCTCAGCCTGCAGCTATTGTGGTGCAATAGTTGCGCAATAGGTGCTTAGCAGTGAAGCTGTGCAGCTAGACTATGGACATATCTAGAGACGAACATCAAGAATATCGTCAAACATATGTGGGATCAAGTGGGATCAAGTATTGATAGCTCCCACTTGTCATTTTTTTATCACGTCATAATATAGGCTATTCTCATCTTGCTTACTGATGAGCCGCAAGTGCCACAGTCATCTGTTCTCACGATTTCTCTTAGCATGATGATACACGCTGGCTGTCATCAAAGGCTACTCAGTCAGGTAGTTGAAGATTCAACAGATGTACAACAGCCACTAGATCAGACAAATGTATCTATCCTACAGTAAGTGACCAGAATTGATACTATTGGTAGGCAGCAGTTATGAGCTGCTGACACAGTGTGAACAGACAGCTGCGAAGCTCCTTGTGGTTGAAGCTGAAGCTGCAATGCAGCTCTAGCTGCCTAGTGTGAATGGGCCTTAAAGCAGCTAGTCGGCCACAAACCAGCAACCAGCACTTCGAATGCAATTCCAACAGACCTAGCTGTCAACCTTTAAAGGCTATGAGAGGAGAGATATTTCTAGAAGAACTGGGAGCCTTCTCAGCTATGTTTTAAACTAGTGTGGGCAAGCTAATCTCTTCAACTCACCGGTGACTGAGGTCACTAGACGTTAAAGGTCAGTCAACTAGATTACGCAGCATTCAGAACTCATGTTTCCTCCCTGCCCATTGGCTGGTTCCAGCTCTGTATTGGAGCTATTGCATTGTATTGTAGCTCTCATTGCACTGAAGTTATCTAGCTATAGGGGAAGCAGTGCCAGGCACATACCAGTAAGCAACACCCTCGGAAAGTTGGAAATCCCCAAATATTTGATCGGTAAATGTGGCACACATTCTAGAAGATAAGCTTAACGGAACAGTCATATAGACGGAACAGTCATATAGACAAACGGAGCGAGTTTATTATGATCTCAGAGGTGTATCAAGTAAACATTTAGGAAAATATAGTTGTTTATCAAATACTAGACAGGATTCTATAAATCAACGACAATTATATGTACAATTACGATGGATGGCGATGGCAATATTGTTTGTCTGCATGGCTGATAGCAGCTGCTCTAAATCTTTCAACTGGTATAAAAATAATAATAATAATAACAAAGATAATAAGTAATAATAATATTGATAATAAATAAATAAATGAAAGCTAATTTCTTACCGTTCACAAAGTTTGCCATCACTTACAGAATCCGCTAGGAGGACTCAAAGACTCTTGTTACATCACGAGAGAGCAGTGATACCATACGATATACAATACTAGTACTAGTACTACACTCCTAGCAGACAATGAAAATAGCTGATATGATTAATCCAGGAATGTGAGTCGACTTGTGACGAGACTTGGACGTAATAAACGAGTTCGCGACCCTATGACATGACACAGGGTCCCGAACTCGCGCAATGATAGATAGAATATACTGTAGAAGTAGAAATTTTTGCGGTGTGACTTTAAATGCGTTTTTTGCGAGGTTGTATAATCGCAAAAATAAACTTTCGCATTTTTTTTCCTTTTTCCTTATAGTGACTCAAACAGAATAAAAAATCGCAAATAATTTCCGTTTGCAAAAAAATTCATGTTTGCAGGATTAGAAAAATCGCAAACACTTTTAAGCGCAAACATTTCTACTTCTACAGTAATGTATGTGACATGGTCGATATCACCTGCGAGACTATGAGTCCTAGACTAAACTAAGTTACCATGTTACTATAGTGACAGGAACTTTTCGCTCCAGGTTTCAAAGTCTTTGTCCACTTCTCGCAGGCGGTCAGTCAGCCTGGATATGATCTCCTCTTGCCTCTGGTTTCTCAGTGTGAGCTGGATGAGGGAAAGGTACATATCATAGTCGCAATAATAGTCACAATAGTGAGGGAGAGTCAGCTATAGGGAGTCTTCAGTCACCAACGCCAACGGTACAGGCTACAAACCAGCGTACGCGGCCAACACTAGATATCTACCCGAACAGACTGCCTTCATCTACATCCATTGTCATATCAACAAGTCTAATACAGGGTATATATAGTGTACAGCTAGCCATGGCAGCAGATAATACCATGTTTGTGTTCATTTATGGTAGATTTCATTTTAAAGCTAACGCAAAGATCTTATTTTCTAAGATGCAAGCCTCCATGGGAAAACTAGAGTTGCCTTCTTCTGTTTTTGGTGTAGCAAGCATTATGATACATCAACGCACTATATTTTTAAATATGATGAGGATTCTCCACACGCTTGTGTCACTATCTTTGTCTCTACTATCATGTCATAACAGCAGGACGGAAAATTGAGAGAGGGAGACAACTTAAATTTTTTTCCTTGTGCCAGTACACAAAGTCTTTTGTTACTAGGAGTGGGTAATACAGATTGGCCTATGTTGTATCTAACAATCAGCAAAACAAGAAAACATGTCAGCCTAGTAGCCAAAATCTTTCGGATATTGCAGAGAAATCTGACAAAACTATTTATGAATAATGCCATCATGCGCATTGACACGGTTGTGACCTAGATATAATCTAGTGACCTATTTACACGCTATAACCTATGAGCCGTTTACATACCTCCTCTACTTCACTCTCCAGTTCTTTTACTTGTCTCGTTAGTATTGTGGAGTCTGACCGCGAGTCTGCACGGTTAGTCACCTCAAGCTCAGTATCAGAACTATCTCCAGTTCCGGCTAACCGTAGCTTTAAATCTGGAAGCGGGGGCGGCGGCCCAGGTGGGGCGTTATCAGCTTCGTAAAACTCCTGAAATTGTTCCACATGAACGTAGTAATTCAAGGGTAAGGACTGACAGTGTGATACACTGCAACCGCTAGCGAATGAGATCAACGTCATGCGTCACACAAACTTAGAGGGTATGAATGTGGATACTGTAGAACTGGATTTGATAGTGACGGTCCAACAGCTGAAAACATAGCGATGAAAAATTACCACTACCGTTGGGATTTGCTATAGAAATTATACCCGTTATACTATATATAGGAGTTGTCTTCTCATTTAAAGATCACTATCTTTAGATCGCTGTCATTTTTATTTCTTGATAATTTTGAAGAAAATGCTAAAATTTCTGTCGCTATACGATCTGGTTCTACAGTACAGCTTTCTCATGAATTATAATGAATCTGATAATTGTATAAATATTTAGACGATGTTACAACAATTCCACAAATCATTGCTTCAACATTGTAGTGTTCTGTAGCAACATTATTAAAATTCAGTAAAATTTTGCGAATTCTAACTGCTAAAGTTGATGAAATGTTGCAATAGAAACTTTACCCATGGCAAATGTATAAATCCAGTAGTACGCTCGCCCTGGTCCGTGTCGTAGGACCAGATTATCACAGAGTTTCAGACGAAAGCAGCTATGATTCAAGTGTTCTGATTACATTCACGGGATAGTGTTACCTGTTTGAGCCAACCAGGAGTGGAACTCATGAAAAATGCAGCTGCAGCTGTCTCCATTTCTCCAGCGCTGTTGCCTGCAGTCACATCCAACTCATCACCTGCCAGAGCGATAGGGTATGAGGATACGAAATGGAGCACGCTATGCGATACCTCTAGTCGAACATGACAATTATCTACTGACCTGAATGGCTGACTGTCCGAGTCACGGCAGTTGATGTCAAGGTCTTTTGACTGATCACTTGGTCTAAAAGCACGCAGAAAATGAGTTACCTGCGCATGATCAGAGCGAGTCCATAGAATGTGTGAATCATACAGCGAGTAGACACTCACCGGCTACTAGGATGGTGCCCCACTTGGAGCTGCAGATGCTGGAGACGGCGTGCAGTGAACCAAATATTGGCCTCGGAAATGCAATATTCTGTGAGCAGACGGCAATGCCCAGTCGGCCATCTTGATAGTTACCGCAAGCAAATACCTGGTTATCTACAAAAGTCACAAATAATGTGAATAATGGAAGTGGTAAAGCTGTACGACTCAGTCAGTGCTGGAGTCTGCTGGGTTGGCGTACAGTCAAATAGAAGTGCTACAATATCATCTGATCAGAATGCCTGCCATCATATCGTCAAACCTGGCAACGCATGCTGACGTACAGCAACACGAGCAAAGAAAGAATTGATCATATCACCACACGATAAGAATTACAATAATATTTAATAATAATAACAATAATAATCCTAACTAAAATAAATATGATACAGATGTGTAAGTACTGTGTATAGATACCATCACTCCTCATAGTGAATCAGGGAAAATGATGGAAAAATGATCTACGATCTGCTCCTACAACCACTTACAATGATTGTAACTGGTCTCTTTCTCCACCACTTTACTGTGGTGTAACCACCTTAAGTACGTCAATCAAGACGAATAAAATGTTTCCTGCTGTAGGGTTTTTGGAGGAAAAATAAATAGATAGAGAGTATAAATAGATAGAGAGTATAAATAGATAGAGAGTATAAATAGATAGAGAGTACAACAGCAAAATTAACTAAGACTAGTCACTATCTGTTTAAAACAGAGATGGATTTTGCTCTAAAATAGTTATTTCTGAGAGCAGTACAATGTATAATTACTCTATATCTACATGATGGGAGAGTATCAAACACTATAAGGGTATCATCCGCTTCAGCATTGGCTAGCCTCCACGCCTTATTATGAATCCAGTGAGCTATGACATCGCTGGGCAGTCTGAACGTTTGTTTGGATAGTTCACGAGCAGTTTCGGTGACACGTGCATACGGGCGCTAGCTATTGCTCTTGCTCTCATAGTCTATGCTGCGATAATTACCACGATTACTCAGTAATATAGTAGACTGCTTACCATCTGTGGCGATCACTGTGAAGCTGTCACCACATGACACCTGAGTGACCTTGCAACCGAGTAGACTGCCGCTGACCAGATTGATGTATGGATGATCCCTGAAGTCTCCCAGACCGAGCTGACCGCATTTGTTACTCCCGAACGTCAGCAGCTGACCGTAATCTAGCAAATATATGCCATCAGTAACAAAGTTATCGTATAGGTAGCGCTGTCAGCAGCGGGACTGAGGGTTGATAGAATCAGACGCACTTTCAGTTTGAGTAACAGTAGTGTCAATATAGAGTAATTTTATTTTCTGTTAAACCCTTATAACTTTTTAATGAATTTTTGGAGAATTTGAAAAATTAAAGTATAAAATGACATCGAAATTCAAATCAGGAATTCTCACGGAACCCCTGGCAGTACAAATCGGGAATTCTCACAGAATCCCTGGCCATACGAATAGTCAAACTTGCGATGTCACTGCCACCATCATGTTGGTTGTGAAGAAGCCTGATGGTTACACTCTAATCTGTTTACACTCTAGGCGGTAATAGCTACTGTACTTGTTATTGCAGCAGAGTGAGTCAGGCCAGAGCTGATCTGTGTTATGTTATAGCTCTTCAGGGGTTTCACCAATCTCATTGTATAGACGCACGGAGTGTCATACACCACCTGTAAATGACAAGTTGATGCAAGTGCCCTTGTATATCATAGACAGCAACAGAACGTGCTTCCAATCTCACTGACCTTGGCGCGTCGTTTCGTTACTCCCCTGACCTCGCTGTTCAGTCCTAATTTGTTGTATCCGTTGTTGCCACATGCAAGCACCTTGCCAGTCTTAGTGATGAGGAACGTACAGTCTGGCCCAGCCACCACCGACACCACTTGCTGTCGAACTGGTAGCTGTACCTCACACGGTTCCGTGACATCATCTTCATGGCCCAAACCCAGTCGACCTGTTTGAACACAGGCTATCAAGGTCATGAAAAGGTCATTTGTTGTGTTGGATTGTAGTAAATAAAGTGCTGAGACTAACCAAACTCTCCACATCCCCATGTGTAAACCTTTCCACACGACGTCAGCACCGCCACATGGTAGTCACCTGCAGACACTTGGCTGACCGCGATGTTCTCATGGAACAGCTCTATCGGGGCAGGTGTCAGAAGCTGATCGACCTCTTGAGCCAGGCAGCCATAATAGTCGCCTCCGAACACGTAGAGAGTGCCATCATCTGATGAGATACAAATAGACATAGACATTCACAGCAGTGACAGCAGCGTTGGTAGTTCTCAAAGTCAATGTAGTTACCACTGAGGCATAGCGTGAATTCCTCTCCACAGGTAACCTGTTTCAGAGGGATTCCATCAAAATATTCCACTTTCTTAGGGTTTTTATAGGCTGCAGTGTCACCATGCCCCAGTTGACCTACTATAACACCTTGGCCATGTGAGCTCTACAAATATTAGTCACATTTACTGACCTCTCAATGAACAGAGTAAATTTGTAGATATCAATGATTTAAATGGCTATTTGATTACATCATGAAGAAAGGTGTTGTACACAATGAGATCTAAACTTCAGTCAACGATAGCCTATACACCAGGACAACGAACTCAGTGTGGAGGTCAAGAAAAAATTGTACAATTCTTACAGTCCATGTGTACAACTCTTTCTCCACAGTGATAACAGCGTAGTGATGCTTCTTCATAGATAGTTGAGCTGCTGCTCTCGACCCACTGAACATGTCAAGCTTACGGGGCGTAGGCTTACCCCCTCCCCATATGAACACCTAAAACAGAGAGAACTCAGGTCGATGTCCAAATCAAGAAACCAAAGTCAAGCCGCTGGCGACAGCTTTACCTCTGTAGACTGAGACACTACAACCGGTTGTGACTCTCCCGCAGCAGACGAAATGCGCGCCATCCGCGTCGACTTGTTGAGATTCCAGACTTGTGATTCTATATCTCTGTAGAAGACTAGCCGTAAGCAGCTAGTTTGGTGCGGCACATGCCGACTAGCCTACCGTACTGCAGCTACTCTACTATAATGATTTGTAATCGCATACACAGCAAACGAAGAAAATTCAGAGTCAATAATTGAAACCAGCCTACCATTCATTAGCTCTCAAATATTGTGGAGTGTAGACAAAGAAATATGATTGTAGGTTCTGCATACATTATGAGAGCGATTCAATAAATATGGATAATACAAAAGCAGCTCTTTGTTGCACGTACGTGAGGTGTTGTTAGTGTACTTACAGGTACGTAGAGGTAAGTCATTTAATTAAAATAAGCTCTTGGTGAGGCAGTGAAGAAATGAAGGTAAAGGCAGTGAGGTACGTGAGAGAAGTGAGGTACGTGAGGTAAGTGAAGTAGGTGAGGTACGTGAAGTACATGGGGTAAATGAGGAACATGAGAGAAGTGAGGTAAGTGAGGTAAGTGAAGTAATACATAATGGTTTGACATCGAAATGCAGCTCCACGATCTATCTCACCCTGAGTGCTGGATTATGCATGAGTGTGCAAGGATGTCTTCAGCCGTTGGCCGCAGTGTAGGATCTTTGTTCAATATGCTTAAAATCAGACTCTTTAGTGCATCGCTGTAGAGATCACTGCGGATCGTCTCCACATCACTCTGAACAATGGCAGCAGCTAACCTCAAGGCATTCTAAATAGTGGGAGATAAATAGATAGAGATATAGGTGAAGGTGGATATATGAAGGTAGATGCGAAGGCAGATACAGAGGTATTAAATGAGTAAAGGTGAAGAGGTAGTGAGACAGAGAGGTGGATGTAGCGGTGAAGGTACAGATAGAGGTAGGCATACAAGTAGAGGTAGAGGCAGAGGCAGAGGCAGAGGCGGGAGTGGTGATAGAATGGTAGAGAAATAGAAAACGGCTATAGGAAGTAAGGGAGAGAGAGCAATGAGGGGAACACAAATAGATGGAAGGAGGGATGATGGAGGGAAGTATAGAGAGCATGATAGAAGTTGAACAAGGATGGTTGGGATTGAGGATGGAGGGAGGAATGGAAATTGAGAAACAATAATGATGGAGAGAGGGAGAGGACGGAATGAGAGAGTAGAGGGAGAGGGCGGAGGGTGGATGGGAGAATGGAGGGAGCGGGAGAGTGGAGGGAGAGAGGGAGGAGGGCGAGAGGGGGGAGGGAGGGGGGGGGGAGGGAGAGGGGGGGGAGGGAGGGGGGGGGGGGGGTGGGGGGGGGGGGGGGGGGGGGGGG
>ERZ1740065.2934-NODE-2934-length-10685-cov-10.281468_pt1 | contig 10685 bp, 11 predicted proteins | sample MGYA00581738_ERZ1740065 | MGnify/ENA primary metagenome ERZ1740065 (study PRJEB43018, sample SAMN04849749) | marine metagenome | isolation source: floating plastic debris | place: Pacific Ocean | collected 2008-09-01 | study: EMG produced TPA metagenomics...
CAACATCGTCTCATTGTATCCCAAATTTCTCTCTGTTCACCTTTCCATTCTGATCATTATTCACTCACTTAGCCTTACATTTCACTGCCCTACCCTCCCCTCTCCCTGCCCTACCCTCTATCCCACTCTGTACTAACGCATAGTCCGAGTCAAGTTTTCTTGAATTTTCAATTCCAGCTTTAATGGACGATATTCATGCCAAGTCGGAGAGACACCAAGACTCCCACAAGGATGCGGAGAAATACTGGCATGGGCTCGTCAGTATGTGTCCAACTATTTCTATGTTTGTTTAGTTTGCCTGCACTCTTACAGAATGAAGGCAGTGTCTGTTTAGCGCTACTTATTCACGTCAGTTCTATTTTGAGAGAACCAATCGTGAGTACGAAAAGGCGCGCGTGCAAAAAAACCCATCATCTAAATCTCAGTTGGACAATTATCCTGCTGGCTTGAATGAGTGAATAAGCCTGGATCAGCGCTGCTTAGATACGTCTATTGATGGCTGATGATGTCTTGATTGATTCCAAGACAACTAATGACTTAGCTTCACTAATATTTCTCCCTGTTTACGTTACCTCTGGTTGCTTCCTGTCTGAATGGCTGTACAGATGTCAGTGATTGGAGAGAGAGGGAGGGAGGGGGAGAGAGAGGGGGAGAGAGAGGGGGGAGGGTGAGGGAGGGAGGGAGAGGGTGAGAGAGAGAGAAACAGAGAAACAGAGAAAGGGACGGGGAAGTCAGAAAGGTAAATTGCTAAGTTTTACGTAAATGTGGCTGATATGTGTTGAAATTGAACTCTTTCAGTCCCTCGAAAATTGATCACTGGTTCTCAAGCATGTGCATGTTCCCACAAGGGCGATTGGCATATGGGTCATGTGTAGTTGGCACTGTCTTGCCTCTAGAACCGAATCATGTAATTCTCACATGCCTCTATCAGTGTTTTGTAATTTTTGTGGTGACGACAACTGTCTGGGTTCAAACTTTCGCTGCTCCAAACTCACTTCCACTTACCCGCTTAATCTAAGCACCACACTTCACTTCTAGGTCATGTGTTTTAGGTTCATAGACATAGATAATAGACTCATAGATAATCTTTCAATAGTTTTAATTTTCTTATGGTATATATTTTGACCTTTTTCATTCTAAGAGGGTTTGTTGATCTTCGACCATCTAATGCTCTATGGTATATCCTTCAGATACATCTATGTATCATACATTTATGTATGTATGCTTGATATATCATACATAGATGTATCAGACATAGATTTAAGTTTAAAAAAGGTTAAAATCGCGAGACTGTCTCCATGCTTTCACACTAAGAAATAAGCGTGCCTTAAGGACGAGGCTGCCATACACAGCGCCAGGTTGCTCTCGGTTTTTAGGCAGGTCGGAGCACACCTGTGGCACGATGTATGAGAAGTACATGTATGACATGCATCTACTTCTCATACATCTATGTCTGATACATTTATGTAAGATGTATAGGTATCTACACGTACAATATGTTCATTCTGATGTACACATGTATTTGACCATCTAGATTATCCCGACTTCCTGTTCTGTTCTTCCTCACTGATCTCATGTCAAATAGCACACCTTGAATTCATCTTGCAATGAATCAGCCGGTGGCATCCTATTTTGATCCGATGTTCAAACAATCAGGCCAGTACGTCACGGTCACTCAAACTTCTGGTCACACGAACGTAGACACTTCATTAACAAAAACAAATCCCAACACATTCTCAGTCAAGTTTTTCTCTTCCAGCGCCAACATCATCAGCTCAATAGTAGACAAGCAATGGCATTGTGCAATACTATGAGGGCCCGGGTGTTGTTTACATGTACCTTGTCTGTCGTAGGTGTTGTGTCGTCTGCTAACGTGTCATATCATATACATCAAGCGCCTCCTTTACTAGTCAACAGCGGTATCAAATATTCATTCTGGCACCCCAGCAGACTAAAGCATTCCGGAGAATGGAATGCCTTCACAAAGGCACTAGTATCTAAGTATCTGCCGCCAGGGCACGTGTATCTTGTCTATAGGTAGACCGGTTTCATTTTTACTGTGGGGGGGGGGGGGGGGGGGGGGGGGGGGGGGCCAGGGCACGTGTATCTTGGCTAAAGGTTTACCGGCTCCATTTTTACTGTGTCCCCCCCCCCCTTTTTTAACGGTAGCCGAACACCGCACTGATCTAAAATTGGGCTCATTTTCCACGATACTCATTGGGAGCTGTACTCTGACTACTGTACTCTGACCTGCAGATGCTCCTTCCGCGACTTGATTATACGGAGAGTACATTCTTTTAGGAAAAATCTGAGCTTTTTTGCCTATTTCCGTCACCTGTGTGGGAACTTAGTGCGCTCGCTGCCAGGGTTTTTTGTTGCTGTGTCATAATTACTTGATGTTTTTGTGTGCGAGCTACAGTGTGAAATACAATCACAATTTAATATCATCAACAGGAATAAGATCAGCGTACAGGGTGGACTGGTAAAGAGTTTGGAACTGTAGTCCAACAATTTTTTCATTGACCTTGCGTCAAGGTGGTAGAGTGGGATTTCTGTGATGTACTGGTGTTGTAGGTAAGGCTGAGACGTACTTGGAACATCTGCACGCCCTTCAGCATCGTCACGCCACCGAGACCAATCTCCTTCGCAGCGGCGCCGCCGTCAAGCGTAAGCGTGGAAATGAGCTGCAGCATTACTGCCAGCTGCAGAGACAGCTCGTTGTCGGGGACGATGCGGAGGACTTTGTGACTTGCGCGCTGACGGTTGGTCTGATAGAGAGGAGCTCAGTAGCCGCATAGTAAGTTGATTTATGACTCAGTATTCACACCCCGCATTCATATCCACTCAAAGTATCTAGTTTTTGCCAAATTTATCAACCAAACAGCTGAAGTAAAGTTGGTTTAGCAGGTAATACGCAGGTAATACGCAGGTAATACGCAGCCACACTACACCCACACTATACCCACATAATACCTGATCACTAATTTGGCTAAGCTATACAGACCATGATTTTGCTAGATCAAGGCCTCCGTTTGGTGAGCAGAATTATTTTGGACGAATTAACCCTGAACTTTTGACATGTTATATAATGTGGACACTATTGCCATCCAGGTGACCAGAGGCCAGGCAATTACAGAATGTGGTTATTGTGGTTGATGTAGCAGGGCTGTAACCCAAATACCTCCTGGCTACTCACCTCTGTTTCCATTGTGCCGTGCTAGTGTGTTCCAACCACCACCGGTCGGCCACACCTAGAAACCTACCCTCATTCCAAACACAGCTCGCCCTCAGTTTTTGAGTGAGCTGAGTAAGACATTTTCAGTCCTATTCGGTCCGTATTCACTTCACATTTCTACTGCGTTTTCTCATTAAACAAACTAAAAATCATTATGCAAAGTCCAAAAATCTCTCACTTTGTCAATGCAATTTGTATACTTTCTGAATCACCAGCGTACAGAGATTCAGCTGGAATAAATGAGACAGAAATGGTCTCATTATTCTAGTCATGCTGGGTGTGCTGAGTCGTTTCAAGCACCTTTGTTTCCATTTATTCCTGTCAAATTCCGAACCCCGATCGTTCCTTAGCCGGATGGCCGGTCGCTGCTGCGTTTGTTCAGTAGTGACTCACCATCTCCTCAAAGTTTTCTTTGTCAAGCGTGAATAAGAGACATCCGTTAATTGGTCATACGATACATTGAAGTTCATGTAAACTTTTCCTCATACCAAAATACACTCGTACTGAGTTTCGCTGCTGTCTACCTCTCTCTCTCTCTCCCACTCTTTAGCTGAATGTCAACAAGTTTCCGGTGAAATTTAAGCTCCCCTGTGTGATGCAATCCGTCCGAAATTAGTCACAGCTACACATAGCTGAGAAACTCAAGCCAACCAGTCTGTGATTGGACGTCACGTTTTATTGGCGCTGAGGACGACGGCCAACTTGGTGGCCGGTTTTATTACTGCATAATGATGTGCACTTATTTTTGGATGGCACGATAAGATTGACCCCTACTCTCCGACAGCCAAAATGTTCTCCGTTAGAAAGTATTGGGGGTGCATGCACTTACGTGTGCCATCACTGGATACCCATGTTGTGAGGAGAGTAACTATTTTTGCAATTCATTTATATACATACATGTATATCTGATGTTTTTGCAGAATGGAAACCATTGGTAGCGATTCATCATTGTTGCAACCGCTGTTATATTGTTTCAGTGATAGAGTTGATAAAGTTCGAGAGGAAGCGCTGGCCTTACAGCTCATTCAGTCTCCGCCTGCCAGTATGCGACGCGGAGATCATCGAGCCACATCTGCATCAACGAGTGCTGCTCAGCTCAACAGCTTTGGATTGGTTGACGCGATGACCCTGGTTGTGAAACAGCTTCACAAAAAGCACCAGCGAGAACGGCTGGTACGGGAGGGGGGAGGAGGGGGGGGTGTGATCCGCCAAATTTACATTTCTCTTAGGATTAAAACTAATTGCACTCAAATAATTATAATTTGCATATATTTCTTGGACAGTGCATGGTTAAGATGCTCGGGAATAGCCGAAGCCACCAGGCGAGTGGCTCCAAAGCATCGCTGAGTCAGGAGGAAGTGACACGTCAGCTGACGGACTTGAGCGAGCAGAGAAAGAGCTGGCGAGCATCCAGCAAGGAGTATAAGACTGCGCAGAGCGACTGGCACTGGCGAATCCTACAGCGCGGTTAGTGCCATACCACCTCAGCTTCCTCTGTCTTTTCTCCAACAGAGATCTGGTGACAAACAAAATCCTTTATTAGTGCAAAGTACTTAGCGAACATTATTCCTCATGCGCTGAGGCATCATTAAAGGGTAGTCATGACTTCTGATCTCTCAGCCAGCCTCTCGCCGCTGGCCCCGGCCACAGTTCAGTCGTGAAAAAAGTGTTTTCGAGCCTCTATATCCCAGGCCGGAGTACGCTGACAGCTTGTTTTCTTGGCAGCGCTCGTCATTCACTGCGATGTGGAGTCAAGAAACATGGCCTCTCAGTCGTTTGACCGACAGAAACTCAGCTGCACCATGCTGGCTGCCCTTCAGAGAGAGCAGAGTCGCGAATTCGACCAAATAATTGCTGACATGGCCACGCAGGTAGGGAGAGAGAACTTCAGCTGACCGACCGATTGCAACAGCGGCCGCATAGCCATCACTGTTTGCCAATCTATTATTTCAAAACTAATTAAAGGTGTGGTAACAGGGTGGTTCCATTAGGCATGACAGAGATGACAGACTTTTTACAGCCTGCATTCAATTATGTTAGGTGATAGATGTCAACTCACCCGATGACAGCGATCTGCAGCTCTGAGTCATGTCATTCACACTCATACAACCTTACATCGATTGTAGTCTGAGAAAACATCTTTAATTAACATGTTGTGTTGTAAATCACTCATTCATGCGCCTACCTACGCTGCTAGTGTTGAATTATCCTTTAATCAATGGTTGCGGGCCTGCCCCCTTCCAACTTCCTTGTGGGGAGACAACTCTCGCTGATTTAGCTCTCATCCCATAGTTGATTGTCTTACATTTTCCCGTAGACAAAGACTGAAGTTGTCGATGTTCTCAAAGTGGAAGAGGAGGCTACCGACCACGATTTCTACGACAACATCGCCACCATCTTGTTCAGCAGCGTCGAGTGCTCGGAGAATGACAAACAATACGTCGAGGTTCTGCTGCAGAAATACTCTGAACTCAGACATCAGCTGATCAAATATTGTCTCGCTAAAAGATTCAGTGAAAACTGGTACAGGTAAGTGGCAGGTGCTTGTTATCTGCATAGGATCACAATAATATGCTTAATGCAATGTCGGATTATGTAGGAAGCGATCAGCTGTTGGCTGTCGGCAATCCAATCATGGAGTCGACATACATGATCAATTATTAGATTACACGTTTGTGCAGACGTGTCCATCCACTCTCATTCTTATGCATCTGGATTCATAGACATATGTTTGTCACATTCACATAGTGTATATATATGTATACCTATAGGTAGTGTAAAAGTAAGTGTGTATGTATTGTTTGGTCTGAATGTATGTACACGTATGTTTGTCTAGTCGGCCGGATAATGATCAGCAGAAGCGCATCGCTCAGTTGACCGTAGAGCTGAAGATGCTGCTAGATTCTGGCAAGGTATCAGAGATGGACGCCGTCGTGGCGGACTATGTACACACAGTCTCCATCTACCAGTGTTTGGGAGAGAACAGGCTCGAGTTCTTCAGACGCCTTTCCTCCGCTGACCCTCTTCATGGTCAGTGTTAGCGATACTGAGCTCTAGTGATGGTTGGTTACTTTCTTGGAGGCAAATTCTGAATTTTTTTATTAGAAAAACAAATGCCTAGCCTATATTTACGTATGTGTAAACATGTCGCATGGGGAGGTACGTGTACAGGTATGTGTATAGGTACGTGTACAGATGTAGGTGACAAGCTTTGACAATATCAGATCTACTCATCATACAATCGTGAACAGTCAGCTCGCCCAGCTTGCAGTCGAGCCATTCATTCTTTGTTACGTTATTTATGTGCTTATATTTCTAGCGGAGGCAAGCCCCACTGAGAAGGGCGTGTTCACCTCCCTGCAGAGCCGCTACTTTGCAGAGTACGCTGCAGTGCTCGAGAAATCTCGCTCGCAGGTGGACCGAGACCCGCACACATTCCTCGCTCTCATCCGAGTCGAGGTGTTCGCCGTTCAGCAGTGTGCCGATTTCAAGATGGCCACTCTTCAGCTGGGTCTGATTGAGAGGATCGAAGCCCTACCGGATCACAGGTATGGGCCAGTGAATATTCAAACGATTGCGACGTCGTGTGTCGAGAAATGGCCACTTCTGCTACGAACCATAGAGCTTTACTCAGTGACTTACATATGCGTGTTAAATATGTAAATTTCTGAATCAGTCCACACGTCTATGAGTACCTCCACCACTATATATACGTGTGTGTGTCACTAAGTATTGTTTCCCAGCCTATGCAATGATCTTTGTCCTGTGAATTCAGACACAGCGAGGACGCTATCCGTCAGGAGAACCTGGCCAAGTGTATCATAGACAGCTACGAGTTGCATCAGAGGCTCAAAAAGAAGTACATGAAGAAGAAGCTAGACAGCCGCAGCACTTCTGACAGTCAGTCCCACATACCTTGCTGCTAGTTTCCTTGTTTCAAAATGCTGGTTGATTGAGCAACAAACGATTGCTCGTGACAAAACTTTTTTATGCAAATCATGCTTAGTTTCATCCAGTAGTTGATTTAGTTATGAAATTTTATGCAAAATGTGATGGCATGACTGCGTGAACTGACAGGCAGTGATTGATCGCTGTTCCACTCTTAGGTGACTCAACATCTTGGCTGGAGAGTTTGCTCAAAGAGACGATATCCAAGCACTTTGACGAGCGTAATGCGCTGGCACGCATACTGCTGGATGAAAGTCTGAAGGACCTGAGAGAGGTTGCTGACCTGCTTTCAGAGGAGCAGCGTTTCATACGTCTCGTCGCCCTCCAAAACAAGAATAGATGGCTGCTCTTTGGCAGCGAAGGTGTGAAAGTGAAACAGTTTGCTGTTGATGTCTTAGGCTGTTTGTAATGTGTCATACACTGTTCTCAATTTGCCACTTGCCGTTCCTAAACTGTCCTACATTATTCTTGAGCGGCCATTGTACTCCTAATATTCTGAGTCATTCCTTGTTGCTCCTAAACAGTTTAATGAATTTTTGTGCACTGGATCATTGGTTATTATTCATATTCAGTCACAGTTTTTATTCATGGGTGGTCACATTTCTATCAATTGTTGCTATGGCGTCTGCAGTCTCAAGAGGTTTCTCTTCTGTGAGTTATCAGTGCGTTTCCAATTTCCAGGAGCGAAAGAAGAGAACACGGCAATCATGGAGGAGGCGGCAGCCATACAACTTTGTCTCATATCCTCCTCCCTCAACAAAGCTAATGAACCAGCGGATCTGGTTACCATGGCTACCAAGCTGATGGTGAAGCTCCTGGCTCTTCAAGAGAAAGAACTGGCATCAATTCTGCGGGACTCTGAAAATATGGTGTGCATTTCTAAAAAAAAACTCCTCAAGTACAAGTAACAATAGTCTTCAGATGTGTTAACCGTGATTCTATTGGCTGTTGTCTGACCGTGTCACAGCACACGCACCAATCAGCTAGTGTGTCACAGCACACGCACCAATCGTATATCGTGTTTTTTGACAGAGTAAAGAAGATATCATGAAATTGCACGCTGATGAAGTTGAAGCAAGGGACGATGATTCATGTAGGAATGTCGTGAAGGTTCTCACGACCTATGATGGCGTCTGGACAGAGAAGCTCATACTCTCTGCTCTCGAGTATGTTCATGGTCGACCACTCATGTCTCTCGTTTTCACAGTGATGTTGCTTCAACTCAACAACACTTGAATATAAATGGCGTGTGTCAATTTGTCAACTGTTTCCCTTCCCTAACATTTCTGCCAAATAGCTCACTGTATAAACATATGCTAAATGTTTCTTGATGAAGAGCTGCGACAGCAAAATTGACAAACACTTCCTTGTGTGGAGCTGTTTTCTCTTACCTTTTCTTCCATCTACCAGTGCCAAGTACGAAGCTATGGAAGGCCTACTGCTGGACCAGATCTCAAGAGCCAATCAGCCAAGCTGGACCAAAATGTCCGCTAACGAACAGGATAAAACTCGCAAAGATCTGAAACAGCATATCGAGGCTGCTAGAGGTGACATTGATGGCGTTGCCACGTTACGATTAGGCTTAGTCTGTGGTGACGAATGATTCGCTGTTTTAGGCTCTGGACAGGAAGCGCTCCTGCAGCTTTACCAGTCAGTGTTCACACAACCAGAAATCTTCAATCAGCTGTTTGGTGACAATGCCTTCGACTTTTCGCAGAAGATTCTACAATTCTCCACACGCAAGTTGGACAGAGGTGAGCTGCTGTGCTGTACGAGGTGGCATGTTATCAGTGGTCTAACTGTTGACCTGTTGTTTTTTAGAGGACCTGTATTCTATTCAAGAGGAGATGGCCAAGGTTAACGATCCACTTCGAGCCCTGAAGGAACGTAAAGAAGAGGAGAAGCAGACATATCGTAACCTGCTTCGAGGTAGCTAGCCTTGCCACTCAGTTCTCGGAGTTGTCACCTCTTTAACGATGTACTGATGTTGTTGGTGAACTGAGAACACAGCTCACTGTTCCAAGCATGAGATGATTCTCATGACACCAAATAAATTTACATATTAATCAGCTACCTGGCAACTAACATTGGCAAAACCGCCTGCCAATGTTCCCGCATACATTTTTGTCACTTGAATGCGTTTTTGTATACCTCTACTAATGCGTTTATGATGTATGTCTGTGTGTCCGCGTCTTGACAGGAATTTACGACATATTTCCTGGCGAGCAAGGAAGAGCTTCTGAAGTCTTGAGGCTTAGATTCCAAGCTTCATTGGCAAGGACTCCAAACTTCACTGCAGGGTTTGAGTGCTGCGCCCGCACTCTGAGTGTGATGGACAGATCTCAGTTCATCTCTTACATCACCCATGGAAGAGGAGATGAACGGCTACTGTACGTCTGCCAAACCCACTAGACCTGCTATCCGATACCTTGATTCTTAGTAATACGCACTGTGTGATTCTAGAGCTGCACAAGATTGGTACCGTCTAGTTGAAGTTGCCAAGGTCATCATTCATTCTCAAGGTCAAGGTGGCATTGAACGAGTAGATCCTGGAATGTTCCCGCCACTACCCAGTAACACCTGTGTGTCTCTCATGGTAAGTTGTGGTTCGTGTAGCTGGATTTTGCTTAAATTCAGTTACCGCTGGGAGGGATTTCATGGCGCTACGTCTGCAGAGACACAGGCCCATCGATGATCCTAGTGCCACTGCACCCACCAGGAAAAATGAATAATCATCACCGTGTCAAACTCTCAGACACTTCCTGCCATACTAATATGCTAAAAAAACACTTGATTTGTTATTCGACTTTGCTTGTGACCTTGAGAGTGTCTGGTGAATATTAAAACTGAGTCAGCTCTTCAGCTCCCAGCAGTCTGATACAGAATACATAAATGGCGACTGTAAATGATGCTCGCACTGCTTCAATACCCAACGGAAACTGTGCAACTCCGCTATTTCCATGAGCAGCCAACATCGGCAGAACATATCTCCAGCGCGGATCCGTATAAATTATATCTTTTCACAAAACCTATTTCTTTGGTCTTGTATGACAGCTTTATTATGCAATCGTAGAAACCAATTGTATTGTATTGTTTTGTATTGTTGATACTGTACTAATATTTCAGGATGATGCGCTGCAGCAGGTACTGAAGCGACAGGGGTCAGAGGTTAACAAGCTGCTTATGCTGTCGGCCAGCCTACCGAGTGAAGTCAGCGGCAGCGTCTCTCAGCAGGCATTCGATGCCAAAATACAGAGACTTCTGCAGATGGCCAAACAACTCAGTGCAGATGGTGTGTTCTAGATTATTCTTTGTCCACCCATCCTTCCATCTGCCCATCAGTCAGCGTCTGTCTGTTTGGATTGTAGCATGTGCAAATGGCTAAAAATGCTAAATTATGTGTTTTTATGCTAATTGAATATTGTAGGTATAGCGGGCTGTTGTACTCAATTCGTACCCTTATAGTCTCTCCATCTCTTTATCTCCATCCCTCACTGTGTAG
>ERZ1740065.2936-NODE-2936-length-10679-cov-12.737011_pt1 | contig 10679 bp, 4 predicted proteins | sample MGYA00581738_ERZ1740065 | MGnify/ENA primary metagenome ERZ1740065 (study PRJEB43018, sample SAMN04849749) | marine metagenome | isolation source: floating plastic debris | place: Pacific Ocean | collected 2008-09-01 | study: EMG produced TPA metagenomics...
GAGAGAGAGAGAGAGAGAGAGAGAGAGAAGAGGGGAGTGTGATAAGAGGGAGGAGAGAGAGGTGGGGGAGAGGGAGAGTGAGAGATAGGGGGAGAGAGAGGGTACTCACCTCGGACGAGCTGACATAGTTTGACTACATGGGTGTTTGAGTGCTCTATGGTCACATTGAAACCTACAACAATCGCTATGGATGCATTAAGACCGTTAGCCAATATGTTGTTATCAACCCAGGTAAAGGCCATTTTAACAACATTTAACTGGCGTCAGTCTACCGCACTTCAACATTGCATATTGTTGTTAGGTTTGCAAGGGCCAGGGCAATGAGACAACCACGTTTGCACGTGTCGTGGTATGTTCGCGTGACCCAGAGCTAGGGGTTCACCCGCAGAACAACCAAGTCAGACAGAGCTGTATACGTTAGTCAGATCGCACCTAAAGCCTGCAGCAATATGTTCTCATTAACGACCAAATCTTGCACCCTCTCAAGATAGTCCTGAAAATACAGATAGCAATAGTAAGGCTTGGAGTTGAATGGAGGTATTGATGGCGGCAGTGTGACCGTAAACCCACCTGACTCCTCACATCCAGAGGAGGGGCTGGAGCGCCATCCTCTCCTCTGTTTGTTATATAATGAGCAGCTTTTATTACCAGCTCAAGCTTCCTCGGCTGCTCCTCAACTTTAGCAGCCAGAAAAAGACAGGCCGATGACATTTTCTACAGCAAATTTGAAAGAATGAAATACAAAAGAAAGCACCTCACACCAATAAGAGTTATCCTATCGTAGAATTGCAAATGGTATCACTGAGATAAATGTGAGCCTGAAAAATCTCATCGTCATATTCACTTTATAGAGCATGGAGTAAATAGCGCTAGTATGAATTCGATTTGCCTAGCTCTGCCATTGCAATTGCTTCATGGAACAGGGGTATGCCATCGTTTAGGATGCGTACTACATCTAACACTGACATTCCTCAACAAAAAATAAAGAGTAGGTGTATTACTTACCCTCCAGGGGAACTTCTGCAGTGCGTTAAACATATAAAATCGGTGCATATATACAATCGCTGTGTTTATACATAGTTGATTTCTGTGATACAAAAGTCAAGGTGTACAACAAGTCGGCATGTAATATTGAACAGTCATTGCAGATGTTAAAGAACTGAAATCCGCGGATCATGTGAGAAAGGAAGGACAAAACGATGATTTCGAGTGAAACTACCGACGCCATAGCACATCACATCACATTCGTTTTTCAAAGCAAATAGCTCAACAATTACATCTCCGTACTACAATTTAAAATAATCAGCCCAGGTAAGATAATAATACTCAGATAGAACATAGGATGAATTGATTTCAGGTGCTACAACTAGTTTCCAAATATGAGGAAAAAACGAGGAATTCATTCATTCATTAGTACATGGAGAGTCATCAATACACAACACATAGCATTGGAAAAGGATACAGTTGTAGGCGTTGCCCCATATTCTGTATAAGATTGGCAGCCTGCTGCCTATATAATGACTCTTTTCCTTCCGAATAGCCTGCTTTTATACTGGGGGTAGATGCTAATTTTTCTTTGGAAAATAGCCATCTTTCCCCCGCCATTTAACTACGACAAACAGACAGAAATTCGGGAGCCAAAATCTAATTATGCTCTAACGGAAATATTATTTGTAGCTAGAAAATTTCTGATTAAATCGAATGGAAATAAATCATTTCAAATATTATATTAAGTATTATTCTATTATTATACGAATTTCTAGTTGTTCGTTGTTCTACAAATAAAATATAATTTTGGTTTATTTTCACCTATATCTCATGATCCGGTCTAATGATGAGATCTGATTTCGTAGAAGCAGAGACCTTACCTAGGTCTCTTATAGAAGTAGTGTAGGAAAAAGGTTTACAGGCCCTATTATCCTCTCTGGAGTTCGACCCACGCTCTGATTCTGGAAAGGTAAAACCATCAAGCTCTGTCACATTTTCTGTTTATCTATCCAATCACTGTACGTTTGGAATCAATGGTCCAACAGTTATCGAATATGCAGCTAGAAACTCTTACACACATCAAGCGTAATGTCAGAGTAAACATGTAGTATTGGTTTCCTATATCACAAAGCTCTATTAGTATTGGTTTCATTTTTGCAGGAGCTGTTACCCTACTCACTCATCTGTACGCTAATATCACTCCCTTAATTCTATCACGGAGTAAACTCGTATATCTTTACACTTCTATACAATCTCCCGTCCTCTAGCTGTGTCCACGGCCGCTTTTCTGGTGCTTACTAAGCATTACGCAATTGTAGCTGTTTCTACGTATAGTGCGACTTGACTATACTGTAGAACATAGGGTAACTGCAGCGCACTTGGAAACATCTTATTATCTAGTGAATTAATACGATTTCAACGTTTCCTCTACTTTGAAGCATCATGAATGTTGGAGCAAGTGAAGAAGACAGGAGGTGTCGATATTCTCTCAGACGATGCAGCAAGGCTGCACTAGCCAGCTTCCAGTACTGTAAAACGCACATTCTCGAAGATAAGAACAGTCCATATCAGCAGTGCAGCTATGTGTCATCGAAAACTGGACGTAGATGCGTACTAGCTGCGCTGAAAACTCAGAAAAAGGAGAGGTATACGATTTTTACTCAGCTCAGCTGTGTCAGCACTGCTAACAGTGTCATAACCCACTATCCGTCATATAGTCCTGTTTAATTTAGCCTGTGCTCTTCACACATCGCCAAGATCAACAGGAACCGATGTTCAGCAGCGAGAAAGCACATGGATACGCAGCACGAGACAGCTGAGACAATGCTGGAGAGCCTGGAGCATTATAGCAGTACTTTATTCAACAACAATAGAGCTGATAAGAAATGTTGGAGGAATGAGGGTGTGAACACCTACCTAGCCGGTAAAGCTGCTTTTACATGGTCCAGACTTTAGTCCAGACTTCTAATATCTGAGTCTGAGATACTGAGGTGCTTTTACACTGTACAGACTTTAGTGCCAACTGGATTGTTATACAACAACACCCCTCCCCCCCCACTTTCTAAAGCCATTTTGCGGGTCTTTCATTTTCCCACAATGCGCCTAATCTGGAAGAAAATTGGCTCTCAAGCCAAATCTGGAGTCTGACCCAAGGTCAGATTTTGGAGTTGCCTTCCTTTAGGAGTCTTACATAACAATCTGGACAAAGTCTGGACAGTTTAAAAGCAGCTTAAGGATTGGAATCACTGTTCAGCACTGTTTGCTATTTCGAGTGCACTGGTTTTAAGTGATGTACATTTTAGAACTGGCTAGTTCGAGCGAGTCCGACGTGGAGGATAGGAATTACATCAACTCCACATATTACATGCCTGACTCTGACTCAGAGAGCATCGACAGTGAAAATGAAGATATATTCAAGTAAGCACTGTACGCATAGAGAGAGAGAGAGAGCTGTTACTAAGTATTGTAGCGGAGAGTTTCCTTCCCTTTGGGTAGATCAGATGCTGTCTGTGTACTGGCCTACCCTGAAATGTCATGTCAGGAAGATGAATGAACTAGTTAGAACATCGAACAGCATCTCATCGAGTATATCGTGTACACTTTCGTGACTTGTCTAGACAGTGACCAATCATATCTGTGTCTGGTTTTCATAACACTTGGCAAGGCTTGCAAGCCAGAGCCTTTGTGTAGTCTATAACTGGTATGTAGAAATGCAACGGCCACACATGCACTACTAAGCTCCCCCATTTCCACGATGGTATATGCTGCTGCGATGTTTGCTCCACAATAGAGCTGACTTATGATCATATAAGCTCGCGATGGCTGCATTTTGCTACTAAGATATACGGTAGCTAGGCTCAGATGTGAGGTGAGTTTCCCCTTTGATACTAGGAGTAGATAACCCGTGGCTCACCGTGTTTCTGATGCGACTTATTAACCTACCTATACTCGCTCTCCCTGCCACTAGGTATGCCGATGTCCTGACAGAAGAGGAAGCGACCAGAATAACGCGGGACAAGCTCATCCGTCTGCAATCGCTCTACATAGACCAGTTCAAGTGGCTGAACCATGTGCTGCGTGAGAGACGGCGCAAATATCTCGCTGACAGGAAACTAGAGCTGGAATCTGCCCACACTGACGCCGTGTCTTCGTCTGATGGTACAGCTAGAATTATACCTCGATAATAACTACAAATGCTTCACACTACGCTACTAACACATGACGCTTTACTAACACATGACGCTCTACTACACATGACGCACTACGCTGCTACACATGACGCACTACGCTAATAAACCCCTACTTTCCGCGTAACGAGCATACTTTATTCAGTTGTGAGGTAAATGTTATTCAGTTCTCTGAAAGAAATCTCTTCCATTTTCATTATAAATTAGTGCAAGCATGAGATTCATTTATTGTTTTTGGAAACAAATTTTCGAATCAATTCTATGCATAATTTTATGGGTAGAGGAAAACAGGCAAGTAGACAGTGACTAATGTGATAAGCTATAATGAACTCTCCGACTGTGTGCTGTGTATACTGTGCTGTACTGTGTTAGTTTATCTCATGCTTGTTATGACTGGTACATTAGACAGGCCTTGACATAGTAAGCATGTCATGCTGGTGCACACAAAAGGGGTGTGATCTTGGAATGTGGACATGGGGGCTGTAATACAGACCAGTCATAAATTCTCAGTGGAGTCCACTGTAAACCCAATTATTTTAGCCACCTCACAATAATAGCTATAATAGCGACTCAAAGAAAAATCTAAAGTTGAACACTATATTTTTGATAGCTCTTTATGCTATATACAAACCCGAGGAAAATCGCTAAAAATACTACAAAAACGCTACAATATTTTGTCTGCTAAAATATCTATATTTACAGTATCTAATTTTTAAGGACACAGATACTATGTGTGGTAGAAGACTGTCTGGTTGTTTAGGCTAAATGCTGATTTTTGGTTTCGTTGTGTGTGCAGATGCGGAGGAGTTGTCAAAGAGTGTCTCTCAGATCAGGGTCCCTCTGGGCGGGGATTCAATCAGTCAACAGTACCTGGCTATGAGACGATATCACAAGAAGCATGGAGTGGTAGGCAGCGACGGACATTACATAACCCTTGTAAAGTTATGAATGGGGCGCATGTTGTATCTTGTTTATCTGTTTAGGAGGCGATAATGTATATGAAATCCCAGGAGAGAAGGAAGGCGGTTGGTGATGCTGCCACTGCCGAGCCACCCGTTTACAATCGATATCGCCATTCGACGAGACACGGCACCAAATACTGCTCAGTAAAATCCATCAAGTGTAACGACAGAGCGCTGCCATTCACCAGATACTGCACAAAACGTACCGGCGTAACGCTCACCTCTCTTATTTCACTTACCTGTACGTAAAATTTCTGTCCTGCGGTGAACCTATTGATGGAATATTTTAGACATCGAGCATGACGGCCATCAAGTGTTGTTCAGGCGGTGTGGGTTTGTGGCAGTGGATAGTGGCCTGGCTTGTGAAAGGATCGTACCCAACTTCAACACCTCGAACAGGTGCAGCTACCATGTCAACAACAGCGACCTTGAGGCCCATCAGCTACATATGAACACAGTGTCGCAGGTACGATGTCCCTCTGACTGCATATGTTATTCAGTAACTCTGTACCAGTAGCCAACCTGCGGCTTGTTGCACAATTTTTCGTCAGGTTGATTGTCAGGTTGGTTGACTCTTCCGTATGAGATCTAGGTGAAAAAAATGTGTTTGCATGAATCATGTACAGTTCTGGGGTGGGATGATTGGCTGGAGTCTCTTACTAGCCGCTGATTATCTACGCAATCATCCCACCCCAGAACTGTACATGATTCATTCAAACACACTATTTTCACCTAGATGAAGAGTCTTACCGTGTCGTATTATTATCGTTCTCGTGTATGGAAGGAAATTAATTATCGTCTGACATTGCTGCACTCCGCCTCGCTTATGGGATAATGTCCTTCACCTATGACCTTGACCCTTATTGACACGTTGACTGCGCACACTTAGTATTGTGATGTCGCCTCTGCCTAGGATTCCACAAATGATGTAGAGGTTGTTGATGAGCAGCTACCAGATGAGGCGGCTCGGCAGGAAGAACTAATGGAGGTGACTGCCAGTGGTGAAGACATCAATGGCACAGCTAAAGAGCAATCTGAATCGCCACTCACTAACCCGGATGTAGACAGCGAACAAGGTGACTGTGATACTACTATCAGATGAAGTGATTGGCTTAGTTGTCATCTCTCACTCTCACTCTCTGCTTACAGGTCGAGATGGAATAGTGAACGCAACTGTCTAGCTTTAGTTTCATCATCATTGAAATCATAATTGGTGTCAAATAAAGACATAAACAATATTTATTGTGTACCATTCTATACTAGAGTAGATGAAGTAGACGTGATCCAACTATTGCAACCTTGGAAGCATGCCCGAAACAACAATCATGGTAATAACTACACAAACGAATCCTTACTTTAATACTAGTAGAAGCCTGACTGACAGTAGGCTCATCTCATTATCAACACATTGACTCCCCTACCATAACAAAATACATATATATCCCCTCATGACTACCTTTAATCAGAATCATACTTCGGTTTAGTTTTTCTTCTTGGCAGCGACACCATTAGCGGCTACAAAATCAGAAGGCATTATGTAATCGTTATGAAAGAGCAGCAAGTTTTTATATGATGGCGAAAAAGTTACATTTGGTGGATTTCTTTGGCTGCTTAGCTGACTTGACTGCCTCCTGGCCGTCCTTCATTCGTCTCATCTGAAAGGTGATGAAGTTCCAGGTCATCCATGCTTGAAGGCAGAACACGCCAGTCAGTGCACTAGCTCTGCAAAACACAATTGTTGAACAATGAGACCAGTTGTTGAAGATCATCCATCCATTGCTAGGTTACACGCATCGCTATCATCACCTGATGGGGACACTGGTGCTGGATGTAGGGTTCTCTGCGTGAACTCGTTCGAATCCAAACCAGAATGTCAAGACAGATAGCGCAACAGACATGAGCCTAACAACTGCGAACACAACCTTCCAGATGGTAAACCTGCAGCGAAAGAGGGACATTAGAACAATCAAAGAGTGCACAACTCCCAACAGGAAATTAGTTGGCATTATTACTTACAGAACGTTAGCCACGGCCTGCTGATCGACAAAGTAAACAATTCGTGCCAAATGAAAGCTGATCTCTACCAGGTAGTGGAGAGCCAGCAGGATCAACATAATCCTCTGGTAACTGTGAAGAGAGGGAAAATCTTGTAAACCCGTTCGTCAGTCTGACAAAGTTAGCAGTCAGCCATGTTTTACCTCATGATATATCCGACCAGGATAGCAATCAGGTAGAGTGTAGCGTATTGTATTTTTGCAGGCATGTCTTCCTAAAATTTATTCCAAGGAGTTTAGGCAAGTGTACAGCAACCGGGATATGGATTAGTTCGGCCTTCTCTTCAGATAGAGAAACTTGTCCCATTGTTCCTTATGTTATGCAAGGTACATATTATAGCATTAGGCACAACCAAAGAATCTTTTATGTTGGATACACCTGGCCTGATGTCACCTGCTTAGTCACAAGCCTTAATCTGAATGAATTAGGGTAAGAGCACCAATGATGGCTACCTTCTTAGTCCTCTGAAGATATAGCTCTGGAAAGATATGGACCCAATAGGCCATTTGGAGGATGTAGAAGATCTTCATATGCCACGGCATCAAAGAGTGCTGCTCTGGGTATCCTGTCCAGAGGCTGCTCAGGAAGCTCGTGTAGTGCTGTTCTGCCGTCACGTACTATGAAAGCGATAGAAAGATGTTCCCATGCACCTTACACACTATGTACTAGGCATGAGCTGAAAATGATCCAGATTCTGTGTACACATACTTCATATAACAGGTTGGCGGCGTAACCAAAAGAGAAAGCATAAAACATCAAGAGCTGTCCGGATTCGTTGAACTTGGCAAACTTCACTTTGGAAAGGTGGAGCTTCTTGTTCACTTTCTGTAAAAGCAATATCAAATGTCACAAGATAAGCAGCATGGAAATAGTGATCGTCTGAGGTAGAAAACGCGATGAAATGGAACTTGCATCAAGAATGAACTCTTGGATGACAGCGTGAGATAGAATCATGATGAGGGTGTAGAAGAACACAGCAAGCAGATCCTTAGGTCCTGATCGGTAGAATATAGCAGGGTCTCCATATTCATCAACATTATCTGAATAATAAATCAATGCGACCATATAGCATACCCACTTGTCTTATTTAAAGCAGTTTAAAAGCTTGCCTAAGGTTGGCTTGATGATCAGTAGACTGCCCTTGCTTACAACTCACCTTCAAATGTGACGTTGTGCTGAGGGGCAATGAAGCTCGTTGATATGGGTCGCAGGAACTGGAAGTGAATACAATGATTATAAAATGGAGTGCGAGCAGATACAAATGTATGCTTCATTCAAAACCCAGTCGAAACATTAGCACTTACTTCAACCATCAATCCAACGATAAATACAGTAGCTGCCACAGCAACAATATCAGCGTGGTTCTGGATAACAAACTCATGGCTAAAAATAGGCGGATTCTTTGCCTTCTTTGCTTTTACCACCATGACTTCGCTTGAAGAATCTGCACCGTCTTGTCAACTGCTGAGCCGGTGACTACTCCACGAATTCCCCGCTGTGTATGTGTAAGAGGAAGTTGTTGGTAACAACAAAGCAGACATGCGCACTCGACCTACTCTTTGATTTATCTCCCCTTGATATTTTACAGTCGTCATCATAGACGTAGCTTTTCTACTAGCTCCATGGTCGTCATCGCTGGTTCAAGGAGAAGAAAAGTCCAACTACATAGTTCAAACTTTTATCGATTCATGGCAGTGATAGCTGATAACTGGTGTTTTCGAGTGGCACGAACCCACTGCCGTACTGCGATGGCTGCACTTGACAACACTCACAACTACAAACACGGCATTGCAAAACATTGTATACTTCACTACCCGACATAGAAATACAAGTCATTTTTCAGAAATTGACCACTGGCTGTCCCCTACTTCACATCATGAGGCCAGAGATAAACGAGCTAGCAAGTGCTATGTTGCATGACAGAACAGGTCCTACTGTTTATTATATCTCCCCACCAGGGAAGACGAACTAGGGCAGACAGACTAGTCATGTGCTCACATCAACTAAGTAGAGGTGGGATCATTATCATTTGATGACTGATGACATGAGACTTAGACATAGACATAGAAAATCAGGGCTGATGAAAATTTATTGGCAGAACAGAACAGTTTGCATCAATGTTATGGAACATACAACAGCAAAATGACACTCTGGTCAAAAGTAGTGGAGTGAATACGAAAATCTAACGGTAAGCAGTGTTTATTGTTCAGCTAATAATTCATTGTCTAAATAAAAAATTGCAAACCAGTAGGTCGAGTCAAAGAGCCCGTACTTCTCAGATGCTCAGTTCTGCAGCGCAACTTGAATACAAAATTACAACATACAAGTCATACTACTTTATTGTATGCAAAGACTAAACAGCCCATCGCCAATGATTAGGAGCAACAAATAGTCAGCAACGTTTAATAATTAACTATAGTCTGTGGAAAAATAATACTATAAAATTCACAATTAGTACTGCATCAGTGATGCAGGCAGCATGCATCCATTGGTCAGAACGATTGAGTGACCGTCCATTAATGCAGCTACAAGATGGAATCAACTAAACAAACTGTTGTTCAAACTCAACCCTTGCGCGTGAATAGATTGAGATGGTAGTTACAGAGTCAGTCATTGGACAATCAAGATTTACAGTTCGATGAGAGCCAAGTCAAGCCTTCGTATAAGCCGTCTCCGGATACTGCGCAAGATGGCTGCACATACCAGTTCTTGTCTCGCAGCCTCGTCAAGCCGAGTTTCTCCTGTATTTCATGCGGCTTCATAGCTACAAGAGTGAGAGTGACATCATCATCACAGCACAGTAGAGCAGCACAGTAGAGCAGCAACAGTCATTAAGAATTGTTGACAAGAAAATACAACTCCAACTACATAATACGAATCAATGGAACAGCCTCGTGAGCTGCAATAAAGTAAACTGCGACTGTGAGATGTCACAACTGTTTTCAAACCATGTCTCACCGCTGATCTCAGCATATCTGACACCACGTGTTAATTATGAGACTATGAAACTGTAAGGAACAGAGGATCTGAGTGTCAGCCTATTAGAGAAAGCTATGACTGTATTCTACTGTGATCTCATACCAAAAAGAGTTTGGCAGTGTTGGGGCTGCCAAGAGCAGGTAACTCCCTCGATTGAAGAATAAAGACAATTTTTTTCATAGTATGGAGTTGCCTGCTCTATGCAGGCACTTTCACACCATCAGGTCTCGCCCGCGAAACTATTTCTCGACATCCATTCAGTGAGCCTTGAAGTTTGATTGGTTACTGAGTGACTGCATATAATTGGACAGATCCCTGCTTTAATAACCTATAATTGGCTGAAATATTTGAATAGAATAAAATATTTACGAATGGAGCAATGGTAGCAAAATATAGCTACAAAAAGTGGATGCCATCTAGAAAAATTTAGCAATTGCAACTTTGTTTCTCCATTACAATGCCTACAGCAGGTACAATGCCTACAGCAGGTACAATGCCTACAGCAAGT
>ERZ1740065.2937-NODE-2937-length-10677-cov-4.716908_pt1 | contig 10677 bp, 10 predicted proteins | sample MGYA00581738_ERZ1740065 | MGnify/ENA primary metagenome ERZ1740065 (study PRJEB43018, sample SAMN04849749) | marine metagenome | isolation source: floating plastic debris | place: Pacific Ocean | collected 2008-09-01 | study: EMG produced TPA metagenomics...
CGGTGTTCTAAACCGCTCATGTTTTGTGGGGTTTGGCATGCGTCTCTTTGCTTTGTGTGGGTGTTTTGGGTTGTTTGGTTCTGGGGAAACCGGTAGGTCCGGCGTTGGGGGCGAATGCGATTGGGATTGTTGGCATTGGGAAAACTACCGGTGGGGTGGTTGGGGATGGAATTGCTGTAGATGATGCGCCACTCATTTTCCCGATCTACGATCATCTGGAATTCGTTGTTCTGCGGGGTGGGTTCGGTACAGGAGCTGGGATCCAGATTGAGGGTGAAGCTGTCCTTGATGTGGTCGCAATTGCCACTGCCATCCGTATCGTCCGCATCGTGGGCATTGGCGACAAAACCAACCGGTGGCGCGTGGCTGAGCATGACCGTAGTGGCATCCCCCAAGCCATCTCCGTCGGTATCGGCGTACCAGGGGCTTTCCTGCATCACGCAATGGACGATGCGGAAGGCCAGGAGGCTACCGGAAGAAAGCAAGAACAGCAGGAAAAAAGATAGACGGGGCATGGACAAGCGTTTTGATACACGTCCATTTAGAGGCCTTACGGGGAAATAACTTGCGCTGGTTTGGGAAATTTAGCTCTAAAAAAAGCGCTCGGTACCTCGGGCGATCACGCGTTGAACTTTAGGTTTTAAAACAATATCTTACTGATTCAACCAGCTTCCCTACTATGTCCTCCCCAGAAAACAACACCCAACGCGTCCTCGATTATTACGATCGGGTCCTTCAACGTGGCGAGATCACCCAGCTTGATCAGTATTTTCACCCCCACTTTATCCAACACCATCCCCAAATCGACCCCGGTCTGGAAGGCCTGAGCACCTACCTACGGGTTAGTGGCCAGTGGACCCACCACATCCACCGCCAATTGGTCGATGGCGATTGGGTGGCCCTGCACTCCGAAGCGCGATCGGAAGCTTTTCCCCCCAGCGCTGCCTGGGGCCTTTACCGACTGGTGGACGGAAAAATTGTGGAATACTGGCACAATCTGCAACCCTTGCCTCAGAAAAGCGTCAGCGGGCGTAGCCCCCTCGACGGGCCCCGTACCGTGGCAGATCGGGAGCAAACGGCGGAGAACAAAGCCCTCGTTGAACGCTTCTATCGGAACGTTATCGTAGCGGGAAATTTTGCGGCAGTAGACCCCTATTTCGATGGCGATCGCTACTGGCAGCACAATGCCCTATTGCCCGATGGCGTGGCGGGTTTTCGCAAAACCATGCAGGCCATGGCTCTGACGGGAATGGGTATCCAAATCCAAAAGGTACACTTGATACTGGGGGAGGGAAACTTTGTACTGGTACTGGCCGAGGGAACGATGGTGGGAAAATCGTATTGGACTTACGACCTGTTTCGAGTGGAGCAGGGAAAGATCGTCGAACACTGGGATGTGATGGCGGAGATTCCCAACCGGGGCGCTAGGCAATGACCGCTTCGATGATGTCGACAATTTGGCGGGAGATGAGCCGATCATCAAATTCGCGTTCCGCTTTTTGACGACCGTACCGGCCCATGGTGTGTTTTTGGTCCGGGGAGAGTTGGCGAAAACGACGCATGGCAGCGGCCAGTCCTTCGGCATCCTTGATCGGTACCAGGAAGCCATTTTTGCCTTCCTCGACCGCCTCGCGACAACCCGGCGTATCCGTGGTGATGATGGGTTTGCGCATGGCCATTCCTTCCTGCACTACCCGCGGGATGGCCTCGCGGTAGGAGGGCAGGACGATGCAGTCGGATTGCTTGATGTAATACCGGACGTCGCTGGTAGGACCGAAGTAACGGATGACCCCACTCTGCATCCAAGCCAGCAACTGATCGTGACTGATGGCCGCGGGATTCTCTTCGTCGATATCCCCCACCACCCAGAATTCGGCTTCGGGAAAGTCCTTTTTTACCAGGGCGGCGGCCCGTACGAACTCGTCGATCCCCTTGTCGTACAACAGACGACCGATAAAGGTAAAAACCAGGGTATCGGGAGGTTTTACAAAACCATTGGGAGAAAAATACTGGATATCGACCCCACAACCCTTGAGGGAAATACCGGCTTCGGGACGAATGATTCCTTCCTCGATAAACAATTGTCGGTCGTCCTGATTTTCAAAAATCACCTTTTCGCTGTGGCGAAAGGCCATTCGGTACAGCCATTGGGTCAGCTGGCGGATCAGGCTGTCGTGGAGAAAGGTATAGCCCAGCCCGGTGATGGTGGAGAGGTATTTAATGCCGCACTGACGCGCCGCAAAGCCCCCGTAGATGTTGGGCTTTACCGTGTAGTGGATCACCAAATCGGGCCTTTCGCGACAGTAGATTTGGTACAACTCGCGGGTCAGACTGAGGTCTTTGAGTGGATTGGTACTCTTGCGCGACAGACTCCGGAGGGGCACGTGGCGCACCTCGGAAAATTGATTGAGGTAGGAAATGTAGTGATCGACGGGTGCAATGACGACAACTTCAAAATTATTTTGTATCAATAACTTGATGACATTCAACCGGAAGTTGTAAATGTTCCAAGTCGAATTGGCTACAATAGCAATTTTCGCCGTTTTAGGTTGCACCTTTTTGCTGGTATTAAGGGTAGTTTTCGTTGGGCGTAAAATTAAACTAATTTTTCAGCTATAAAAACTGCTCACCCCGGCTTTGCGCAATCTCCTTGGTCAAGGCTTTAATTTCTTGTTCCTTGGATTTGGGATAAATCAAGAGAACATCCTCCTCATCGACGATGATGTAATTGTCCAAATCGCGCAGAACGAGCAGTTTGTGCTCCGGAGCTCGGATGAGCGATTGGCTCACGTCGTTGAGGAATACGGCCCCGGCGCTGACGACGTTGCCCGCCTCGTCTTTGGGGCCCTCCGCGTGGAGGGAAGCCCAGGTACCCAGATCGGACCAACCAAAATCGGTGGGGATGGTATAGATATTATCGGCCTTCTCCATGATGGCGTAGTCGACCGAAATGCTGGGTGTGGTAGGGTAGTATTCGTCGATAAAATCCTGTTCGGCGGCGGTATTATAGGCCGTAGCGCCCCGGGACAGAATGCGGTGGATTTCCGTGGCGTGGCGTTCGAAGGCGGCGAGGATGCTGCTGGTGCGCCAGACAAAAATACCCGCGTTCCAGAGGTAGTCGCCGCTGGCGAGAAAGGTCCGCGCTTTTTCGATTTGCGGTTTTTCCGTAAATTTAAGGACGCGGTGGACGCCTCCGATGTTGTCATTGGCGGCGGCGGGTTCCACGGTCTGTTGGTCAAAATGGATGTAGCCGTAGCCCGTATCCGGTCGGGAAGGGCGAACGCCGAGGGTCAGCAGGGCATCGTGTCGGGCGGTGTAGGCCAGGGCCTTTTGTAGGGCCTCGACGAAAACGTTTTCTTTTAGGACGATGTGATCTGAGGGGGCGATGATAAAATTGGCCTCCGGGTCGAGGGCGTGGAGTTTGAAGGCGGTGTAGGCGACGCAGGGGCCGGTGTTGTTGCGGGAGGGCTCGCAGAGGATTTGGTTGTCGCTCAATTCGGGCAGGTGTTCGCGGACCAGATCGCGGTAGCGGCCGTTGGTGACGATAAAGATATTCTCGGCTGGACAGAGGTCCAAAAAGCGCTCAAAAGTCAACCGAATCAGGGATTTTCCCGTTCCTAGGATATCCAAAAACTGTTTGGGACGCGCTGTTCGACTGGCGGGCCAAAAACGGCTACCGATGCCACCCGCCATGATCGCTACGTAGGTATTTGTGGCCATGAAGTTTAAGTTGTTAGATTTTTTACTTAATTTGTCAAAAAAATATTAACAAATGACACTTCCCGAAAGATTTCTTCCCCGTTATAGCTATCGCGACTACGAAGCTTGGGAAGGCCGTTGGGAGTTGATCCGCGGAATTCCTTTTGCCATGTCCCCATCTCCAAACCTCAGGCACCAAAAGATCAATACTAAACTCGCTTGGTGCTTTACAGAGTCGCTGCAACAGTTTTCTAACTGTATTCCAGTAATCCCCGTCGATTACCGCCTGGATGATCATACCATTTTACAGCCCGACCTACTCGTAATCTCAGATGAAGCCGATGGCCAATATTTGGACGATACCCCAGAACTGGTGGTCGAAATCCTATCGCCTTCAACGGCGGATAACGACCGCGAGCTCAAATACCAATTGTACCAGGAAGAGGGCGTGCCGTACTACCTCATCGTCGATCCGGTGACGGAGACAATTGAAGTCTTTCACCACCAAGGTACTTACGAACTAGTCGCCACCCTCCACACAGAAAGCCCCGCTTTTGAATTCCGTACCCGCCTTTGTACCTTCAGCGTCGACTTTTCCAAAATTTGGTAAGCCTTTCCAGAAGGGCCCCTAAGCGGCTAAACCCACTGAAAGGCGTTTAGGCTACTTAACATAAGAAAAATTATAGGATAAAAGGTATTGTCCTGAAATAGGTTGACACAAAATCGCGAAACCTCAGACCACTACGGCATCCTCCTGCATCCACTTGACCATCCGGGTCAGCCCCTCTAGGTTGTTGTAGCTGGGCTGAAAACCCGCTGCCCGTATCTTGCTGGACTGGTGATAGGTTTCCGTACAAAATTTTTTGACCCGATTGGTAGAAATGGGCAGGTCCTTACCCGTAATCTTGATGGCAATGTCAAAGGGAATCCCCATCGTATACACCAGCCAGTACGGTAGTGTAATCATCGACTTTTTACCCAGTGCCTCCTGAATCGTCTCCGCGATTTTACGACTGGAGAGTTGTGGCTCGTCGGAATAATTGTACACGTGTAACCCCGGTTCCAATTGCCGCAACAAAAACATCGTTCCCTCCACCAAATTTTTGACGTAGGCGATGGACTTGATGTTGCCCCCTTCCCCGATGTGGAAATACCGCCCCTTATTGATCTGGTCGATCAGACGATACATGTTGGCGACGTTCCGCTCGCCATACACCACCGTCGGCCGGATGATCAACACCCGCCGATTGGGATCCTCCGCCGCCCATTTTTCCAATACGCGCTCCCCCGCCAGCTTCGATGCGCCGTAGGGATTGGCCGGTTGAGGACTCATCTCCTCGTGAGAAGGTGTGCTGTTGTTTCCGTATACGGCTACCGAAGAGTAAAAGACAATCCGCTGGATACCGTGCCGAGTAGCCGCCTCGCAAATCACCTGGGTACCGTACTCGTTGGTCCGGAAATAGTCCTGCTCGGTGATCCCAAAATCCTTGTGCTCGGCAGCCAGACTGATGATGAGGTCACAGGGGCGACTGGCCAGCGCTTGCTCTACCTCCGCCGCCACCCGGATGTCTCCCCGGATGTGTTGGGATCCGTTGGGCGATTCGGGGGCTACCAAATCGAGATTGATGATTTGGTCCGGTGGGATAAGATTGTGGAAGTGGGAACCGATAAAACCCGATCCACCGGTCATTAGAATGTTGCTGTTCGTAATCATAATAGTTCCTGATAAACGCGGTAAATTTTTTGATAGACAATCTTGTTTTGAAACTTGGTCTCCACCAGGCGACGACTTTCGCAGCCCATCGCCTTGGCCTGCCCCGACTGGTAAATCCTAAGGATCGCCGCCTTGATGGCTTCCACGTCCTCAATGCCAATCAGGTAGCCGTTTTTCCCCTGTTCAACCGTCAAGTTACAACCCGGCATATCGGTCGTAATGATGGGAACGCCCGTGGCCAAGGCTTCGAGGACCGTACGGGGCAGCCCCTCCCGATAGTAACTGGGATAGACGTAAAGATCGGTGATCGCCAAGATTTCAGGAATGTCACTCCGACGCCCGAGAAAGCGAATGTTGGGGTGATCGGTGTAGCCCGCAATGTAGGTATCGCTGACCGCCTGGGGATTGTTTTTATCGCTGTCACCCACCACCAAAAGCTGTAAAGCCGGATGCGCTGGCCCCAGTTCCTCCACGGCTTGTACCACTTCGCGGATGCCCTTTTGCCACACCAAGCGGCTGATAAAGGTGAGTATAAAGCGATCGGGGGAAAGCGACAAGGACTGCTTGATGGCTTGGTGATCAAAGCGACGGCGGTCAAATTTTTCGATGTCCACCCCACTCCCCTCAATAACGGTCAGTTTGCGACCAAACCAAGACGTGAGCCAAAGATCCGCCTCGTCGTCCGGGTTTTGAAAAATGATCCGGCTGGCGAAGACGAAGTTGAAGAGGAAAATGAGTTTGCTCACCAATTGGAACAACCGGAGCTTTAGCGAACGCTCCTTGGTAAACACCAAACCCAAACCCGTGATGTGCAGCACCAAAAAACTCGGTGGCGAGAAGAGACGCGCCAGTACGGCATAGAGGTTGGGTTGGAATTTAAACGAGTGAATCAAATCAAAACGGTGCTCGCGAAAGACCCGAATAAAAAAGCGGACCAATTGCAGATTGGCACCCAGGCTGGTGGTATTGCGCTCGTAGGGATAGGGGATCAGTCGCAAACCCGCCTGGCGAATGTGGGCCAAGTCCGCCTCCTTTCCCGCGGGCACCAAGGCGTACACCTCATGCCCCTGCTCCATCAAAAAAGTACCCAGTTTCAAACGCGAAATGATAAACTCCGAAGAGGTATGCTCAATCAGCAAGATGCGTTTCTTCATGTATCAGTAGTTAAACAGTCTCCGAACCGGGCGCACCAATCGCAAGCCAATCCGTTCGGCTAGGGAAAAGGAATATTCCCCCTTGGATTCCCGGCGGAAAGTAATCTTTTGGCTCGCCCGCCGCATGCGATTGCCCGAAACCCCAATACCGGGACTCACCTCAAAGCCTTCCTCCAAGCCCCGAAAAGGCGCGGGATCAACGCCAATAAAGTCCGCAATTTCCGCCAGCCGTCGGGCCGTATCCGTCAGTAGATCTTCGTAGCGCAAGGTGTAGGTCTTGATCCGTCGGCGACGCCGGTAGTACCACCATACCCCGAGATTGATCCAGGTCCAATTGATCAGGGCACGCAAGCCACCACCGGTCAGAATCGCCTCCTCCCCAGTCTTGCCCGCTTCCAACAAGCGATTGGATCCTCGCTTTCCCAGGGAAAACATCACCGCCTGCGGGGCGCGGACCAGATGGATCATCCGAAGTTCGTAGCCCATTTCCTCCAGCAATTGCGGTCGCAGAAAAGCATCCGAGGCCGTTTTCGAAGAATCGACCAAAATGACGCCGGGCAGTTCCCGGTGGAGCGTATCCAAAACGATCCGCCATAGTTTTTTGTAAGCGCTTCGCTCCACCGCCGATGAACGGCTAAAAGGCCGCTGCACCCGCTGCGTGAGCTGATTCGCCGTGGTAATATCGTTTTCCCCCTGCGCCGCAAACTCTTCCAATACGGTCGACCAGATGGCCGGCAGCTGCTTTTGATCGAGCACCTCCTGAAAAAGGTATTTGATCTCCCCTACCCCTTCGAGCTGCGGATGCGAACTCAGGACAGTATCCAACAAGGTGGATCCACTCCGACCGTAACCCGCAATGTAGACCAGAAGCTTGGGAGACTTCGCCATGCTCACTTAACCGTTGACGTAAAGTTTGGTGCTGTACCAGTTGACAAAATTGGTGATGCCCGCCTCCAGACTCGTATCGGGCTGGTAGCCAAACAAACGACGAGCCTTGTCGATGTCCGCAAAGGTTTGGGGGACATCACCCGGCTGCATGGGGAGACGGTTGATGAGGGCCTTTTTATCGAGCACCTTCTCGATCGTAGCGATCAGCTCGGAGAGCGACACCGTGTTGTGATTGCCCAAATTGACGATCTCGTAAAGGCTGTCCTCGTAGCGGAGCGCCGCTTCGATTCCCTTCACAATGTCGCCGACGTAGGTGTAATCGCGGCGGGTAGTACCATCCCCAAAGACGGGAATTTCTTTGCCTTCGAGGATGAACCGGACGAATTTATTGATGGCCAAATCGGGCCGCTGCCGGGGACCGTAGACTGTGAAAAAGCGCAGGGCCAAAAAGCGGATACCGTACAAGTGGCTGTAGACATGGCCCAGCAACTCACCGGATACTTTCGAACTCGCGTAAGGACTGATGGGCTGCAGGACGTAGTTGTCCTCGCGCCAGGGAACGTCGGGATTGATCCCGTAGACGCTACTGGAAGAACCAAAGACGAACTGCTTGATGTCCTTGACCTTGGCCACCTCCAATAAGTTCTGCGTACCATTGACGTTGACCTGCTGGTACACCAGCGGATTCTTGATCGAAGGGCGTACCCCCGCCTTGGCCGCCAGATGGACAATGGCATCGTAGTGGTCGGTAAGTTCGGCGAGGAGGGCATCGTAGTCGCGGATGTCGGCCCGGATGAGCCGGAAGGTACTTCGCTCCAGCAGTGGAGCAATATTTTCCCGTTTCAGCTGCTCCTCGTAAAAATCATCAAAATTGTCGATCGCCGTCACGCGGTGACCCTGCATCAGCAAACGCTCGGCCAGCGTACTGCCAATAAAGCCCGCTCCGCCCGTGATGATGATGTGTTGGTGACTCATATGGAAAATTTGGTTATTTGCGTGCCTCCGCCGTTTGGAAAAAAGTGTCCAGGGCAAAGGTCTTTAATTTACGCTCAATTTCTAAGAAGGTTTGCTTTTTTTCCGCCTCACTCACCGTCACACTGTTGATGCGTGGCAAGCTTTTTAGGTAGCGGTAGTCGTAGGCCGCGGGCGATAAGCCCGCAAAATCGAGGATGCGTTCTACCGTCGCCAGGGGCTGTTGAATAAGGTCTTCGTAGGCGATGTTCAAGCAACGCTCGGGAAGCAATGCGGTCAGGTCCCGTTCCATCCAGTAGTTGGACGAAAAATACTGGAACGCACAAACGTCCAGCAGTTCTCCACCCCGCAGCCCCTCCCAGTGGGGAGGCAAGACAAAGGACCAGTGGCTTCCCCCAAAGTCCCGCAGCCCAAGCTGCGTCATGATCGGATAACCACTCTTGCTGTAGCGGCCGCGCCGACCCTTTCCCAGGGTGTCATTGGCCTTCCAGCCGTAGTACAGGGAGCTGATGTTGGGCACCGCCTCCCGCACCAAACGCACAAACCGCGCCTTGGGAAACAGCGCGTTCATCCACTTGGCCCGCACCGCATTTTTGGGCGTTTTCTCCAGCAAACGAATGCTGGCTGGCTTCCGCCCCCGCGAGTACCGACCGATTCCCTCCGCCACCGCTCGGTTGAGGTAGCGCTGCCCCGGCCCCCGATAAAAGTCCGCTCGCAATTTCCAAGATTGCGCCGAAGCGTAATTGACCGCCCCTCGGTAAAAATCCGCCCGCAAGCCCACTCGCGTAGCCTCCGTCAGCTGGTAATTCTCCGGTGGGCGATTGGAAAAACGCGAGAAGCGCTTGGGATGCCAGGGACCTTCTAAAATGCGGTGCGACTCCGCCACCAAATGCCACAACTCGCGGTGCTGACTCAAGGCCCGAAACAAGAGCGTCGTCCCGGAGCGAGGAGCCCCCAATAAGATCAGTGGCGCTTTGATCATCAGTAGCTGTGGCTGTATTTTTTTGCCCGGGAGCAAAGCTCGAAATATTTGTCGACCACGATGCGGGCACTTTTTTCCCAAGAAAAACCCCGAACGTGTTGCCGCCCCCGCTCAATCAGTTGCTGACGCCATTCGGGTTCCTGGATCAAACGCTCCACCTTATTCGCCAACTCCTGATCATCGCGTACTTGATCCAACAGCAAGGCAGCCTCCCCTACGATTTCGGGAATCGCAAAGGCCCGGGAGGTGATGACCGGGCAGTCACAGGCCATCGCCTCCAAATTGGGCATCCCAAAGCCTTCGTAGAGGGAGGGAAACATAAAGACCAGGGCGCGATTGAGCAGTTCGACCAGCTCACTTTGGGCGATAAAACCCGTAAAGCGAACGTGATCCTGCAATTGGTGCTCGCGTAGAAAATCCGTCACGCGAGGGTTTTCCCAACCGCTGCCCCCCAGTACGAGCAGCAACTCGGGATGACGCTGGTGCAGTCGGGCAAAGGCCCGGAGAATGGTCCAGGGATTTTTCCGTTCCGAAAATTTGCTGAGGTGAAAAATAAAGGCCCCCTTTAGCCGCAGCCGCTCTAGGATGGGAAAGGAAGCTTCCGACAAGACCCGGAAGTCGGGTTCTACCGCATTGTAGATGACCGCAAATTTTTCCTTAGCGATGCCGTACTTTTCAGCGAGAAAGGCTTCGCTGGTGTGCGAAACGGTAAAAATAAAGTCCAATTGCCGGGCGAGCCAGGGCCGCAAGTAACGCTCCTGCAAACGCGTCGACCGGGGGAAAAAGTCCGGTAGAAAATGGGGGGCCGCTCCGTGGATGGTTGCGACCTTTTTCACCTTTTGCGAAACCCAGAGCGGCGAAAGGACGGTCAGGGGATTGTAGTGGAGCAAGTCAAAATTTTCCCGTTCCAGGATGCGCGCCGCGCGCCAGGGATTGCGCGGAATGAGCAGTTGGGAAGTCCGCTGGTAGATTGGCTTGTCGGTCGACTCGTAGTGTACCAGCACCAATTCCATTCCCGGAGGATTGAGATCCAGGATCTGGTTGAAGAGCTTGTTGAGGTGGCTCCCACTACCGCTCGTCCCCTGATCGATGGGGCGGGTAAATACCCCAACCTTTATTTTTTGTGGACTCATATGGCAATCCCGTGTGGGTCAGACCAGCCAGCGATCGACGGGCAGGTCAAACGTCTTTTGTAGTTTTAAAATATCGGCCCGGTAGTAGTCGCTCAACTGTTGCGGTTGGCTATCCGTAATGGGGGGATAGGCCTC
>ERZ1740065.2938-NODE-2938-length-10673-cov-10.702110_pt1 | contig 10673 bp, 5 predicted proteins | sample MGYA00581738_ERZ1740065 | MGnify/ENA primary metagenome ERZ1740065 (study PRJEB43018, sample SAMN04849749) | marine metagenome | isolation source: floating plastic debris | place: Pacific Ocean | collected 2008-09-01 | study: EMG produced TPA metagenomics...
TGGGGTTTGTGTGGCTGTGCGATGAGTGCAGTCATGGTTTCTTCATCTATTTACTTCTAGCTGACCGAAAATAGTCAAGGCCTATTTTTTTGGCTGACACTCAGCGTCAGTCGTGTTAGCCTGAATCCGCTCCAGCTGGCTTTCATATCTTTACTGGCCTGTTCTGGATAAAAGTAGTGGATAAAAGTAAGTTACCTCAATGCCATGTGTTAGCGATGTTGTTCGTCACTCATCCCCAAGACTACAGCTATGTCTAATTGATAGATGGCACTATGAGTTGCAAGCTGTGCAAATGGCATAAGGTTGCTGCTGAGTTTGGTTGGCATGTGATGGGCGAGAAGACCAAATATGCTAAAGCAGTGACAGCAGGACAGCAGTGAATACTACAGCAGAGATAGCAGTGAATACTACAGCAGGACAGCAGTGAATACTACAGCAGGACAGCAGTGAATACTACAGCAGGACAGCAGTGAATACTACAGCAGAGATAAGCTGTAAGGGCTATGGTTTGCATGAAACTCCCTGCAGTTATGTGACACTTCTGCATTGTATGTTCCCATTTCTGTTGGTAATAAATGTGAGGAAGGAACAAAAGAAGAATAACGTAATATTTAACATAGTGGTATTAGCATTAGTAAGAGGATGAAAGATGAGATTACTCACGTCCTTGTTATGTTAGTGCTGGTAAATGTTTCCTGTGTCATGATGGTTGTCAGTGAGGAAGGAGAGGACAGCCAGATGACTTTTATAAGGTATTTAGTAGCCTCCACGAGAGCACCTTAGTGTATAGGCTCAGTGTGGCTTAGCTCCCAAGATATTGCTATATGTAAGACAACGATAATCAGTGATTTTGGTGCAATATATTTCCCTACCAATTTTCCAGCTGTCACGATAAAAATTGCGTATTTCCACCCAGTGTATCGAAATCCCGGGGAGAGCCCGGAACATGGAACTCCCAACTTCCAGTTCAGTTGTGCAAGGCTGGAAAATAGCAGTGGAATACCGAGTAAAATCTCTGGAGCTGAATCAGCAAGCCAGATAATAGCACTGAACTTGATAGATAACCTTCCTTCCATCATAAATATATGACTACAGTTTCATGTGGCAGCGGGATTGCCGAGCTGAGTTGGTGAACTGGTGGAGCGATTCTTCTCCATGAGATATATTCAGCATACCGCATCAAAAGTAAGCATTACTAAAGAGTTATTCTCCCTATATGAGGATTGGGGCTTTGAGCAGTGAAAGCACTAGTGTTAACTGCAGAGAGGAAGGGAGTACTAAAGCCGACTTAAGTGTGGCAAAATACAAGCTCATACCTGACAAGGTACGGGCTTTAGTAAAGTTATATCAGTCAAGATTATGATCTCAGATTAAGAAAGAGCAGAATTGATTCATCCCTTTCAACTCACTATTATGTGGCAGCACAGCATTAAAAAGCATCAAATTCCGTATCATCCAATTTTTTCCAGTTTTTTATAGATGGAAGAAGAAAAGATGTCTATGACATCCATTAAAAATGCTACCAATGTAAAATACAAGCCAGTATAAAGCAAACATGCGTATCTTTTGGCAAATTTATGCTGCGTATCTTTGAGAGTGTAGCTGTTGACCCATATAGCCATCACGGCTTCTGATTAAGAATGGTGGGACGTCAATGGGTGTCTGCCGACATTATAAGAATTGGTGTATAGTGGGCTTAGAGAAGGTGGGAACAAGCTCTTAGAGTTGAAGCCTATCTGTTCCTATGCAATCATGGGGACTCCTAAGAAAAATAGAGAATCGCTTGAGGAATAGGACCCAAGAGCATGTAAGTTCACCTAAGATAGCATAGAACTCCTTAGGTACTTCTAAGAATCACCCTATGCGGGCCATAGGCGGACCATAGGCAGCCCTGAGGCAGGTGTATAAGTTTATACGGGGGCCGACCGACCGAAGAATCAAGACTACTGCGTTATACTTACTAGCCACTCTCATTGATGCTAATGTTGATCTCTGCTGAGTTGACCTTGGCAAATTCTTCATCAAATATGTCAAAGTTTTTGAAATTTTGAGGATCCTGCACTACAACATGCCAATAGAAGTAGTCAGGAGTTGTCTACTCGGGCAGGATATAAAACATTTTAACTAAGTGTGGTAATGACAACTCTGTTGCCACAAATGTTATGCATATGATGCACGGCTTCTGCTGTTGTGGCCTTTCAACTTTTTGTATTTCTTAAGCAGGAAGTTGAACTTCCTGCGGACTTCTCGAGCATCTGTTGTCAACCCATTGTCCCCCAGTGTCTCCATCACCGGTCCCATGATCTGAAATAAAGTACATATGACTACAAGTTTTAGCTTCAAAGATAACCATTATGATTACCGACGATATTCAGAACGATAGAAAGATACATGATGGAATGAGCCAGGTGAGAGGAGGGGTGGTTACAAAGTGATATTAATGTACCCACCTCATCCTTCTGGCGCCTGCTGCAAACTATCCTGAATGACTTGCGTATGGGGGCGTAGAGGTGGATGATGAGTCAGATGATGTCATCAGTGAATACTGCTGCATCTGCAAGCAATTTATTTGTTCAATTAAGTTACTAGTAGTGAAAACTAAGAAATAGCGCATCAACACCAGCGCACCTGCAATATTATCCCGGATGTCAACATCGTTTGAGCGTTATTGTCATCATCACCATCATCTACTTAACTGTCAGCCTACGGAAAGAGAAGTAAACAGAAACATGAGAAATATAATTGCATCCAAACAACAACAACGGCTGAAGTATTTGCCCATCCGTATTTCGAGGTCATGAGGCGAGACTGATATTGGGGAAGGGTATACGCCATGCTCAATGACTGCGCTTTGAGTCAGCTTTTGATGAGGAAATGGATGGACAAGGTTCAATATCTGTGTTGTGAATCTTCAACAACAGTAAAATGTGTTCTTTGAGCGCTTCTTTGAAAGTTTGACATGCCGCAAAGATGTCAGCTAAAGTCTGCTTGAGAAATATTTGACGAATGAAGAGGAAGCCAGTGAGCTGACGTACTCATCAGATGCAGCTGTCAGCAAACCACAGGCCTGGAATGTCTGCCTGAGTTGGAAAACTTCCAACCTGCTGAATGGTTATCAGGGTTCTCTCCAGCATGGGCGCTTTGCTCATTTGTCGAACCATTCAGCCCAATCAGCTTGTTCGGTCATAGTAACTTTTTTCCTAGGTTCTCTGCATATGTGTCTGTATTTAGTATTGTGTGGCCTGTGGGCAATCCCCACATGCTTACATGTCACTGAGATACTATGTTATTAATAGTTCAGGGTCATAGGATTTCCAGTATATTAAACAAGACAACCTTCATATGGATTACTTTTCATGAAGGCTGTATCTGGATCTGTTTATGTGAAGTACTCTGAAAAGCAAGAATCAAGAAACAATCAATTTTGCAGTTCCATTCTTGTGTGACTTCTTCGTGTTGTTATTTCATCTTCGGTTGGTGTCTATTCTTATTTCTGAACTAATCAGTCCCTTATGGATGTGCACAGCACTGATCAAATTTGTGGTTCCATTGTACACAAAACTTCATGCATTGCCAGGAAGCTGTCAAATCCGGAGAAGCTATAGGTAGCCATTCTAATTCCATAGCATCTGTCAATAGTGCGTTTGCTATCGGCACTACTCCGCCCGACCTGATGGTATATGTTGCATTTTTTTGTATTGTGTGTTCATCCTCAAAGCAAGCTGACACCACTGAACCATATCAACTAATTTGCGACGGCTAGGGGGCATCAAGGAAAGGAATACGAAGTATCCACTAGTTATTGTAGCCCACAGACTAAATGAGGACAACGGTTGCTAACTAGTGTAAAATTAATCATGCAAAACTGAATATTTTAGACCGACTTGGGAAGGTAGGCGATGGGCCAAGGTAATAACTACCATGACTTCATGAACATAGCTAAACAAAAAGCAGTGATTCAGACTCACTCATTACTGAGCCATATGATGAGACCTAAGAGCATTTCAAACTTGGTGAATATTTGTCTGTGTTAGCTTCATCCATATTTTCCAAAATGTCAAACTTTTCTCCCCAGACCCCGGTCTACAGTCTCAACACACTTCTGCCAAGCTCTGCACATCCCTGCTGATACATCAGCAAACCGAGCTGTCGATAGGAACTTTGTTCTACTCATTTTATAAGGCATTACATTCTTTGCCAGTGCTTGAACGCATAGCCACCTATATCTGAATTGAGCTTAAGGCGAACATAACCATTTTCACCCCAATTAAAAAAACCCGGGAGAGAGCCCTGGTTAGCAGAAGTAGATATTGGACTTTGTACCAGTCAGTACAAAACCTGGAATGATCGATCTGATTTTATTGAATTTTAAAGAGTGGCAAGAGTGTTAGTCGATCACTGTTCATTGTTAGTTTCGTAGGTGAAGAAACAGAGGATGATCACAATTGAGCTTATGTTCACACTAAAAAATAAGGCTTGAAATAAATATTCAATTTAAAATGAGGAATTCTGGAAGAAAATCTAATGCTGAGTATATGTTAACTGGGATAAAGCTTGAAAAATAGGAAGTTTCCCCTGTTTCAGCAGGACCGTGATGTGATGCTGCCTCGTAGTAGATCTGGTACGTAAGGATCAATGTCAGGCTTATGACAACTTGTGCAAGTGCTAAGGTCATTGGTAGGCAGAGAGAGATTGATAGTATCAATATGACAGTGAAAGTCCAAGCAGGATAGAAAACTGATGCCGCAGAGCTCTCTATCGTCAGCTGTTTCTGGAGTACTGCAGCTCATTCTGTTCTTCCTTAGACTCGACTCCTCCTCTCCTTGAGAGAACGCAACGTCAAAACTTCTGTCAGGAAAGAGTCTACCCATCTGCAGTACATCAGGTAGGTCATTGAATCAAGTAAGAGAACAGGTTAGATTGGGTTGTAAGAGTAAGAATGATGATGTATAGCTGGCGCAGTACCTTAGTAAGCCAATGCGGATGTGTGACGAATAGGTCTTAGTCAATCCAAGCCTGGAGAACTGATGTAACTGGAACACGAGTAAAAACATCCTGCTTTATAGTTTCTGTAACAGCGGGCTAAGGTCACGTGATTGACGCATTTTGAATGGCACTACTTCCGAGGAGCGCCGTTTTATCCAGCATCCTGTATTCATCAGTACTGCCAGCCGTAATGTTGCAATATCTACTGGCTATTTGATTTGTCAATGCGATTCACCACAACCGTAAGTCGTTGGCTTTCCACGTCACAAACCAAGTCGCATGCTGACCACAATCAATACGTGGAAGCTTGTTTGGTCCAGAAGCTTGAAGCATTAGCTACTTTGGTTTGTGAAACCAAAATTGTTCAGAAGCATCATGCTTTCAACACACTTTTGAACCATTGATTTGAACCGTCGCTTGACTCAGACTGTGCTAGTAGTCTATTCTAGAACTACAGCTACTGCAACAAATGAACAACTCGACTCGCTGGGATTGATACAGCAGTTGACAGCTCTGTATGTTGACTGTGGTTGATGCTTTCGATTTCGTTCATTGCACCTATGAAACCTGGAAACCCAGACCACAGGAGTCGCAAGCATGCTTTCGATGTATGGAACGCCAGTGGGTATGTGCACTAGCAGTGAACCCTTTGTGGAATTATCTGTGTTCTACTTTACAGTTTTATGCCTATCTTTTAGCTGTGTTTCCTTCCACTAGGAATGCAGCTGGCTTGATTGTTTCATCTTGTTCAACTCCTGTGATTTCTCAAGGGATGATGCTCAGAGAGCAGCGGGACGAGCAGCTGAGATGCTATTCAGACAGGCTAAGAGATGGTATGGAATTAGATGCATTACATGTAGGGCACCGTAGTAAGCTCACTACTGGGTAATTGCATACTTGACAGTGTCTCCAACTAATGATGCTTTATCAGATGACACCGTGCATTAAGGAACACATTTTCTCAGCTGAGTAGCAAAAAACAAAGCAAGTGAGAGTTTTGCAGCGTTTGGAGGAACACCGCAAGCTTCATTAGCGTGGAACAGCGCGATGCAAAAAATTCACGTCTTCATAAATCTAACGATACGTTCTTCAGTTCCACGAGATCCTGTAATCAAAACTTTGTGGGGAATTTTTGCTGAAACCTGGTTCACTAGCTGTTTAATTTGACAAGCCGATAAAAAAATGGTACCTGCAAAATAGCAAGTGTTATGGCGTGGCCACACACCACCAAAGCGGAGCTTGGTTACTACCACTTCAGGTGACTCCATCAAAAGGCCTTTGATAGAGTTTTGACATGTTTGAACTTAGCTGCAGATGTCATCTTTGAGTCATTTTGTATTCTACTATTGGTAGGCACTCTGGTTTCATAAGCACTGGTGTTAACCCGATACTACGCTGGTATTACACTGTTACTAAAGCCAACGATAGCATGCTGAGTGCGGACTAAACCCAGCATTGTACCACCGGTTTACAGGGTAGCTACATACTCACAGAAAAGCTGCAAATCACAGAAAATCTGAGAACAATCTACTCGATCAAGAGATCAAACTAGAGGGATCTGCTCCTCACAACTCGCAAAGCATGTTGAACTTTAATATGTGCGAATTTTTAACCTTCTCTCACGCAGCCTTCTCTCACTCTGCTTTTTCTCACTTTGCATTCTCTCACTCTGCCTCTGCGTTCCCTCCCTCTGTTTTATTCCTCTGTCTTATTCCTCTATCTTCTCTCCCTCCCCCTCTCTCTATCTCTTTCTTCTTGCCCTCACTTTAGCAATCACCTTCCAAATCAACTCTCACACTCACAGTAACCCATACTGTTGTCTCCAATGTTACTAGAGCCTGTGTTCTGGTCCTCCCTCCTTATTAGATTCTTAAAACTGCTAACATATTTTTACATCCTTTCCTCCCTCAAATCGTCCCCATTTTTGACAGATTATTTCCGAGACATACAATCAGCAGTAAGAGAATTATTTGGGCCATAAACCCTGTCACCCTGCACATCAGAATCAGCACTGCTGTTTGTAAGTTGATAGGCCATGAGTGTTGATGAATGTTAATGAGCTCAAATACATTTCTATTCACAGAAGATGCGTGTAAATCTGAATATCTTATGACATTGAACTTTGATGGAAGGCTCAGCAATTGACAGATGCTCTGTGCCGCCATAAGCCATTCGGAAGTTAGCTGCTGTGTTGGTCTTGCAATTCCCGTAGCTGAAAGTCAAGAATAAGGATATCGGTGTTTGTCATTCTCCTGGCTATTTTCGCGCCCACTCCCGCACATATTCACAATCACTCCCGCTCACTCCCGCACGTGCGGATGCACGAATATCTACAGGAGAATGATAAAAGCCAGGATATCTCTCTGATTCCAGAGTTTGGTAGATTCACGGAATGAAGCTTGCCTGCTTGAGCTATACCACAAAGATTGCTATGCCTGTGTGCGACCCTGGTACACCAATCGTAACCTGTCATCAACATTATATGCAGAGAAGGCTATGCAGTGTACTGCATTCCACCGTCTTCCTTACTGATACTGTGGCTAACTGCACTCATTTCTCTCACAGACTTGTCAAAACAGGCGGTAAGGATGAGCTTCAGGTCGGTTATGATGAATAGTTGCTTTGCGCTGTCATAGAAGTGGGATCTCTACCTGACTTGGCAATCATAGCTGTATAAAGCCCAGCCACACTAACAAGAATTTTACATAATTTCACTCTTACGAGGGAAAATGAAGCTCTCACACGAGCTGTTATGGGTGGATCTACCACTTGTAAGCAGGGCCAAACATGTGTTGAACTTAAACTGTGAGTGCTACGCCTGAGTAGGGATATGATTGGATAGAAATTAGAAATTCTGCATGAAAGCTGAGCAGTTGGTGGAGTGTACTAGTGCTAGTCAACTATTGCTGTCACTGATGAGTACACCAAGATGCTGATAAGCCTGGTTCGCGATCGGCCATGTCTGTGGAGGGAATCCTCAGCCTGAATATCATTGAAACAATCAAAAGCAACTGCACATGACATATACCCAGCATCTCTGTGACCTTGCTTCACGTAATAACAAGCGCTTTTTTTAACTTAACTTCTTCGGTAGCAATAATAGCATTCTTCCCTCCATCTTGAAGTGACCATTGAGTACGTTTTTGAGTGTCATGTAGAGGTTGATATGAAATTGAGCCTTATTGGCCGCTTTATGTACTCGCAGGTATTGTTGATTGCATCATTTGAGATAGCAGGGCTTGGAAATCATTTGTGGTCAGTACCCCTTGTATGACCAAATTCATGATCACGAGCGCAGTGTGGCTTGGCCTCACTTCTCATCTATCAAGAGCTTAGTTATTTTTCTTACGCCTGCCACGATCTTTCCTGGCATGATACAGTCCTACATACATATGCCATTAGAATTCATTCATGCTGTCAACCTGTTGAAAGACTTTGTCAGTTTTTATGCCAGTAATTGGCTACTTATCATCTTCTGTCAATGGCTGGTAGTCAGAAAGCAATTAAACTATAAATAATTTACCGAAGAGCGTCAGTGGGACGTAACTACTTTCAAGCGACCACCAAGAAATGCGCATAATTGGCTGGCCTCTGATTTTCTCACGTCAGAAACATCAGACGTGTATAGCAATGAGCATCATGGGAAAAACCTTACTGTATTCTCTCGACTATAAGACATGTGTCTAAGGAAGTGAGGTACTCCCTCGACTATAAGACCCGTGTCTTAGGAAGCGAGGGTATCTTAAATTATTCTTCATTCTCTTGCTAATAGTTAATTTGAAAGCTTTTTTTAATAGTCCTAAATTGATTCTCTCTTATGAAACTAAGATGGCTCCTTTACAACTAATCTACATGAAGTGTGTAGGATTTAGGCATGTCTTAAAGTTGAGGGAAGACAGCTAGTAAATATGGCTGCTTCCAATCATTGTGAATAGTGTGAAGTAAAATATAATCAAGAACCGAACGAATTGATTGGGAATTAACTGGATTGAGTTGAAAAATCTTTATGCTTTCATTTTCTTCACTTCGGATGATTAAATAATAAGGCAGGATTTGATTGGTGGAGAGTAATTGATATGATATACGGGTAAATACCTGTAAAGCCCTGACAGAACCGACAGCACTGATATCACTTAGGGCACTGACAGCACTGATATAACCAACAGCACTGACAGAACCGAGAGCACTGACAGCACTAATAGCACTGAGAGCACCGGCAGCACTGACATTACTCAAAGCATTGACACTATTTACCAGTGCTGAAAGGCTCTGGGAACAATATCCTACAACTAAATGGGTGTTGAGTACATGCCAAGGCCGTCATGGAATCCACCACGAGCACAGAACACTCACCAGAGTTATGTACCCAGCTTGAAAGCTTGAAATTATTTTCCCATTAGGAGCGAAGGTAGCAATATTCACAAGCAGTAAGTCATTAAATTTAGTTCTAATCTATTTTGGCATCCATTTCATAATAGATTGAACTTCACCTGACTTTCCGACAGTTTAATTTTACTCATCGCATACGTCATTGTGGTTAACTCAGTGACAATAGATGCATATCTCTCTTCCCTGTTTGTTAATGGGTGGAATGTTTAAAGCACAATGATTTACAACGATCTCTACTTCCGCTGTTTACATAACAGTACGAGCAACAGTGAATGGTTGGCTCCAATTGCTGCTCCAATTCCAACTCCACCTTGGGAATGAGTACGGCATTTCGCTGCTCAAGTTCGATGACTCTCTGGTTCTTCACCATCAGTACCTCAGTACCATCTGTACCTATGCTACCATGTCTGGTAGCATAGGTACAGGAGTATACTATAGTATACTATAGCATACTATAGTATGGCGCTCTGAAAGCTGCCCAGTTTTTGACATGCTGCTTTGAGATTAAAGCAGGGCCCTGCCAAGTGGTACGGCGGGTACGGCGGGTACGGCGGGTACGGCGGGTACGGCGGGTACGGCGGGCACGGCGGGCACGGCGGGCACGGCGGGCACGGCGGGCACGGCAGGCACGGCGGGCACGGATTTACCGTACCACTTTAGATTAGGATTTTCAAAAAATCTAGGAGTTTTCTCCTCTTGGGAAAACTTTCTGAGAAAAGTGAGCACTACGTCGTGACATTCCTAGCCGTGTGACAGTTGATCATTCAATCATGGTCAAGTATAATGATATTGGCATTGACACTGCGAATTTATCTGGAATTGTGCAGTCAAACATGGCAAAAGGAAGAAAAACAGCCGATATCGGCAACAAAGTAAGTTTGGACTAACTAACACGCTATTGTGGTCCATGAATGATCTTAGAAAAGCAGTAAAATTGTGAATATATCACGTACTGCTAGAAATGTTGATAAACAACAACAGAGGCAACATAGGATAAGATCAGTGAAACTTTTAGTATTTTTCACTCTTCTATCGGAAGGCGCGCCGATGCTTGTACTGTCAAAGTCCGGTGTTAGTCTGTTAGGCGGTACAAACATATGCCGTATATACGCATTTGTTACGTTGTCCGTTGTCATGACTATCGCTTATGCCAATCTTTTGTCACGAATGATTTTGTTCAACATTTTGCTTTCTCATCTATTCCCTATAATCATTAGGGTTCAGGGCTCTAAAAAGCTCGGTTTTTAGGCCTCTGCTTGGGTGCTAGCTTATCTGCTTTGTTTTTCTCTGGGTGGTTT
>ERZ1740065.2939-NODE-2939-length-10673-cov-4.093709_pt1 | contig 10673 bp, 8 predicted proteins | sample MGYA00581738_ERZ1740065 | MGnify/ENA primary metagenome ERZ1740065 (study PRJEB43018, sample SAMN04849749) | marine metagenome | isolation source: floating plastic debris | place: Pacific Ocean | collected 2008-09-01 | study: EMG produced TPA metagenomics...
AAAAACTCTACAGTATCTAACAGCTGCAATTGTATTTGGTTGTGTATTTTGGTGTTGTGTAGAAAATATTGTTCTATTTCTCTCCTTTTTAACCTGGATGTGACCTGTAATTTACGTCCCCGATGGTTAAGCGACGTTTCTCAAAAGTGCTTCTATTCGGATTATAAGCTCCTACTTTAAATCTCCTTTCAATTGGCTTTTAGGTTTGGGTCCTGGCCATACTGTAGGACGCTTAGGAGGTTGGATGTTTCCTAAATATGCGGATTTGCTCAGTCCATTAGGTGCTACCATTCATCCTGCAAGCAAGCAGGTATGGGATTATGTCTGGTCTAGCTGGTTGGGACCTGCTTCTAGTATGTTTTCACCTTTATTTGGCTGGGTCGCTATTTGGGGAAATATTGGATTTCTGGGTTTGGGAGCTTATTTATATCTTGGCTCCATAGTGTGGCGTAGAATTGGTAAAGATGATTTTTCTAAATTTTCCATACTCAATGTGATAGTAAATGGTTTTATTTTTTCACAGATGGAAGAACCAGCTTATATGTTAGTAGTAACTGGTTTAATTGCATTAAAATGGCAGGAAAAGCAAATAGCTAAGACTTTACAAGAGCGGTCTGAATATATTAATTCAGGGATAAATCCTTATTGGGAAACTAATTAATGTTGAGATATTTGTTTACTTCTGTTCCGTTATCGGAATATTTGAGATATTAGTTTGCTTCTTTTTATATTTATATAGATGTATTTTTTATATTAAGCTTCATCACTTCTTTAACGTTTTTTGTGATTTTAAATATTGTAAATAGGATGCATTCACCGCATCATTATAGATATGAAAATTCTCATGTCTACCTATTCCTGCGAACCAGGTAGAGGTTCGGAACCCGGAATTGGTTGGAATACCGTGCGCGAAGTTGCTAAGTATCATCAAGTATGGGTTTTAACTCGTCCTGATGAAAGTAAAACAGAAATTGAAGCTGAATTAGCCCGCAACCCAGTACCAAATTTACACTTTGTGTATTTCACTTTACCTCTATGGGGTAGTGGTTGGCGATGGGGACAATCGGGAGCGATGCAGGTTCACCATTACCTATGGCAAATTCAAGCATACTTTGTAGCTAGAAAATTACATCTTCAAATAGGTTTTGATGTAATTCATCACGTAACGTTTGCTAAATATTCAAACCCCAGTTTTCTTTCTTTTCTACCAATACCTTTTGTTTGGGGACCTCTTGCTGGGGGAGAATCAACACCATCTGAGTTTTGGCAAGATTTTAACTGCAAAGCAAAGGTTTACGAAACTGCGCGGAATTTGGCTCGCTTTTTAGGAGAATTAGACCCTTTTGTACGTTTCACAGCTAAAAGAAGCAGCATAATTCAAGCTACAACAGAAGAGACTGCTCAACGACTTCATAAGATGGGTATAAAGGATGTTGGGGTTGTAGCGGCAATTGGTTTACCCCAACAAGATATCAACTTTCTCTCAGAATACAGCATACCAGATGCAAATCCAATCCGATTTATTAGCATAGGTAGACTTTTGCACTGGAAAGGTTTTCATTTAGGTTTACGTGCTTTTGCTTCTTCAAATCTACAGGACGCGGAATACTGGATTTTAGGTGATGGAGCCGAATTTAATCAACTTCAGAATCTAGCAAAAAATTTAGGTATTTCTCAACAAGTTAAGTTCTGGGGAAAACTATCTAGAGAAGAGACTTTAGCAAGGTTAAAAGATTGCCACGTTCTAGTTCACCCGAGTTTACATGATTCTGGTGGTTGGGTATGTCTGGAAGCTATGGCAGCAGCACGTCCGGTTATCTGTTTGGATTTGGGCGGCCCTGGAGTACAAGTAACCGCAGAAACAGGCTTTAAAGTTGAAGCATTAAATCCTCAAGAGGCTGTAAAAAATATAGCTGCTTCAATGACTCAACTAGTAGAAAACCCTCAGATGCGGATACATATGGGTAAGGCTGGTCGTAAACTCGTGCGCGAAACATATAGTTGGCAAGCAAGAGGTGAGCGTTTGAGCCAACTTTACAAACAGATTATCAATAATTAAGATTGTAGACCTCAATGTTCACCTAAATCAATAGTTACAAATTTATTAGAAACAGGCATCTATTTTTTCATCAACTATCTAACTTTGCTTTACCTTCAGCATGAGTAAATGCTAATGCGTATTTTGACTATTCATAACCGCTATAAAGTTCGAGGTGGAGAAGAAGAATGCTATGAAGCCGAGGTTAATCTCTTACAAAAAATGGGATTAATAGTTGAAGTGTATGAAGAAAATAATAATCATCTTACAGGCTTAAACACAGCAGCTTTAGCTGCTAAAACAATTTGGTCGCAAAAGACTTATGAAAACATTAGAAATCGCTTAAAAAAAGGCAAATTAGATATTGTTCACGTACACAATTTTTTCCCTTTGATTTCTCCATCGGTTTATTACGCCGCAAAAGCCGAAGGAATTCCTGTAGTTCAAACCTTACATAACTACCGTCTTTTGTGCCCTAATGGACTTTTTTTTCGCGACAATCAACTTTGTGAGCAGTGTACGGGAAAAGTAATTCCATACCCTGGAATAATAGGTGGTTGTTACCGCAATAGTCAAGTTGCAAGTGCAGGTGTTGCAACCATGTTGAGTATGCATCGGGCTATGAGAACCTGGACGGAAATGGTTGATTTATATGTTTGTTTAACAGAATTTGCTAAGCAGAAATTTATAGGAGGAGGTCTTCCAGCTAGTAAGGTTGTAGTTAAGCCAAATTTTGTTAATTTCGATTCTGGTATAGGTTTGGGTAATGGTGGCTATGCTCTGTTTGTCGGTAGACTTTCAACAGAAAAAGGCTTAGATACTTTACTTACAGCTTGGGAACATCTAGGTAAATATATTCCCTTGAAAATTGTCGGTGATGGTCCGCTAGCTGACTACGTTGCTCAAACAGTAAAAACTCTTCCTCAAGTAGAATGCCTGGGACACAAATCTTTAAGCCAAGTATATGCTTTGATGGGAGAAGCTATGTTTTTAGTCTTTCCATCAAAATGGTATGAAACCTTTGGTCGGGTTGCAATCGAAGCTTTTGCTAAGGGGACTCCTGTAATTGCTGCTAATATTGGCGCGATTTCAGAAATAGTCACAAACGGTAGAACTGGACTTCATTTTCAACCAGGAATTCCAGAAGATTTAGTAGATAAAGTGAAGTGGATTTTAGGGAATCCAGAAAAGCTGGCTCAAATGAGAATAGAAGCACGATTGGAATTTGAAGCTAAGTATAATGCTCAAAACAATTACCAGCAATTAATGAAGATTTATACTAAGGCTAAGATAGCTTCCGTAAAGAAATAAAGCAGAGAAAGAGAATTATTCCTCTGCTTTATTGTCTTAAGATGATTTAGTTATAGCCAACTTTTATCCTGCCTGCATCGCTTTAACTAACTCAGCAGCAACTTCAGGACGAGAAAACTGAGGTGGTGGTAATTCACCATTACGCAGCATTCCACGTACCTTAGTTCCCGATAAATGAATTCGCTCTTCTTTGGTACTTGGACTAGTCTTTGCTGTAGCCATTGACTGAGTACGGGTACAGAAGAAAGCATGTTCAAACTTCATTGGTGTAATACCCAATTCCCCTGGCTTAAACTCATCAAAAATATGTTGAGCATCATAGGTTCCGTAGTAATCACCAACACCAGCATGGTCGCGACCTACAATAAAGTGAGTACAGCCGTAGTTCCGACGTACTAAAGCGTGAAAAATGGCTTCTCTTGGACCTGCATAGCGCATCGCTGCGGGGTTAATTGCCAAAATTACCCTATCGCTAGGGAAATAGTTTTCCACCATAATTTCATAACAACGCATCCGCACATCTGCGGGGATATCGTCGCTTTTTGTCGCACCAACTAGAGGATGAAGGAACAAACCATCAACGGTTTCTAAAGCGCATTTAATGATATATTCGTGAGCGCGATGAATAGGATTACGAGTTTGGAATCCAACTACTGTTTTCCAACCTCTTTCTCTAAACATTGCTTGGGAGGCTGCGGGGTCGATTTGGTAACTTGGAAATAAGGAATGCTCATCACGCTGTAATAACCAAACCGGACCAGCTAAATTAACTTCACCCTGTTCGTATACTACTTTTACGCCAGGGTGCTTATCTTCCTCGGTACGGTAAACTTTAACAGCTTCGCGAGTTTTATCATACCGATATTTCTGAGTTAATTGTAAAACACCTACCATGCGTCCGTTGGGGTCATCCAAGGGGATTAAACTACCTTCTTTTAAGGATGCTGCAACTTCTTCACTTACCGACAGAGTAACAGGAATTGACCAAGGCTGACCGTTAGCCAGACGCATATTTTCAACTACTGATTCGTAATCAGTTTTTTCTAAAAATCCTTGAAGTGGACTGAAGCCACCAATAGCAATCATTTCTAAATCTGAAGTTGCCCGTTTATCAAGTTGGATTCGAGGTAAAGAATTAGCTTGATCTAAAAATTCAGCTCGTTGTTCGGAAGTTGCAATACGGTTAACTAACTGGGTATTTTCAGAGATAGTAGCCTGTGAATGATTCTCTAAGGTTGGGCTTTGCATATTTTATGAATGATGATATTTCAAGAAAAATCGAGGGTGATTAAAGTTTTAGAACATAACTTTAAGTTGAGTGTTTGCGGTTTAACGCAAACCTCTATACTAAGCAGGCTCTAGAAGTGCAGGATGTGAGCGCTTGACTAGCCGCTACGCCACTAGCAACAAATGAAACTAACAGATTTTGATTAAATCTAAAATCCTTATTGGCTAAGGGTTTCAAAATTTGCAAGTTAGAAGTTAAACAGCTTGCACTTCTAGAGCTTTATCTAGATAACCCAACTCTTCAAGTTTATTGAAGATTTTCGCTACACTTTCCTCTAACTCTTCTAGGTCAGTGCGACATTCAATAGTAGGATTGACGGGTGCTTCGTAAGGATCGCTAATTCCAGTAAAATTCTTAATTTCTCCTGCACGTGCGCGCTTATAAAGTCCCTATACATCTCGGTCTACACAGACTGCTAAAGGCGCATTAACATAAACCTCTACAAAATCTCCTATTTTCTGTTTGACTTCTTCTCTAATTTCTCTATAAGGAGAAATTGCAGATACTAAAACGATGGCACCATTTCTAGTTAACAGATGAGAAACAAAACCAATGCGACGAACATTTTCATCCCTATCAGCTTTACTGAAACCTAATCCTTTGGTGAGATTTTCACGCACTACATCACCATCTAAGATTTCCAGCGTATTCCCTTGGGAACGTAGTTTTTCAGCAACAGCTTTGGATATGGTTGTTTTCCCAGCACCACTTAAACCAGTGAACCATACAGTCACACCACGCTGATTCATAATTAATATCTCCTATGATTTAAATAATCTATTTAGAACACGAACTTATAGGTACAAGCTCACAGCCAAAGCTTATCGAGAATAGCTATATGTTACAAGATATTTTAGATACAGATATTCTCGGATGCGGCGTAACTGTCAATTAGAAACTTAAATGTCGAATTTTTTGTTGTCCTATTGATAACAATCTTTTACTTCTAGAACCTATAAAGCATATCCGGGTAGATTCACTTAGCAAATAAGTAGCAAGCAATTTTGCAAAGAGTATAGCATTAAATTTATTTAACGACTAGCAATAAATACTGGCTATTCTTTATAGTTTTGATAAAGTCGGGAACTATTAGCTAGAATAACCAACTACATATAGCTAGGACTTATATTAAAAGTTAGCTCGTTCCGCATCTTTTCAGTAGGTTAAAACCACTTGTAAGCGAAAACCTGTTCTTTTTTAATTTTTGAAACCTATAAAAGCTTTAAGTAATCTTCAAAAATAGCCAAATTATTTCTAAATTTAATTTCTTATTATTGAAGTTTGTATGCTATTTTACAAAGTAAAAATTTATGATTCTATAGATAATCTAAATTTATTAGTATAAAGTTTATACAAAATAAATCATTATTATGTATATTATTATCGGTGGTGGTTTTGCCTATAAATAATGTATGGTAATTGTGGCTACCTATGGAAAGAGTAACAAAATTTTTCTTTTTTCTCTGGCAGATTATTTTTTTATTAGGAAGTAACTGAGCTTCTAATAATTACCGTGCTTCAATTAAACGTTTTGATTTCTGCTTGATAATTCGGAAATTGAGAAGTGCGAGAATACAGCAATCTCAAATTTTATTGATTAATGTCTAATATTTTCTGATGAGAATAACTGCAAGCAAAGTGGATTAATCACTAACACTAATGCTTGAATCTTGTTTATCACTTAGAGTTTCCATCACCTGCGTCCATCTTGTAGCGTTGCTTATTTTAGGCAATTAAATATGAGCATTTTTCTGACTCTCATCATAGTCTTACTAACTCTAATTAGTTTTATTGGTGAATGGTTTCCGGTTGATATTACAGCAATGTCGGTAATGGTGTTGTTAATGGCTTTAGGATTAGTAACTCCAGAAGAGGGTATTTCTGGTTTTAGTAATTCAGCAACTATTACTGTGATGGCAATGTTCATTCTAAGTGCAGGAATTGCTCGCACCGGAGCAATCAGGACCGTGAATGATTTGCTATTAAAGTGGGGAGGTAAACATTCAACACTGCAAATTCTAGCTATTGGAATAATCACAGGCCCAATAAGTGCTTTAATAAATAATACTGCCGTAGTTGCAGTTTTTTTGCCAGTTGTGGAAGATTGGTGCCAAAAACAGGGTATTTCTCCGTCTAAGCTATTAATACCCTTATCCTTCGTGACAATTCTGGGGGGAATGCTAACCACAATTGGTACTTCCACCAATGTCTTAGCAAGTGGTTTGTCCGAAAAATTGGGTTATGGTGCTTTTAGTCTGTTTCAATTCACCGAATTAGGGTTAATTATTTTTACTGTTGGCTTAACCTATCTAAGCTTAGTTGCACCTCGACTGTTGCCCAATCGTAAAATCAGAAGTAGTAATCAGGTTACTCAAGATTACGATCTTAAAGATTATGTCAGCGAAATAGTAGTTGCACGAAGTTCTAATTTAATTGGGCAAACTTTACGACAAAGCAAGCTTCAGCGGAAATTTGATTTAGACGTATTGGAAATAATTCGTAATGAAAACCACTTTTCTCAACCCCTAGCAGATAAACTCTTACAAGTTGGGGATATTTTGATGGTTAGGGGTGGCAAAGAATGTTTGCTTAAGGTAAAAGATGAAAAAGGAATAGAGTTTTTACCTTATGTCCAATTTTACGATAAATCCTGGGAAAAGAATCTTAGCTCCGCAGAAGAAAGCATTGCAGAAGTTTTAATTCTCTCCAATTCCAGCTTGATTGGCTCTACCCTTAAAGATATCCGTTTTAGACAACGTTACAATGCTACTGTTTTGGCAATTCGCAGAGGGGAAGAATTAGTCAGAGAAAGACTTGGTAAAGTCAAGTTACGTTTTGGTGACGTGCTTTTGTTACAAGGACCTAAAGAAAGCTTTTTAGGACTGCAAACAAGCAGAGATTTGTTATTTATTGGCGATCGCGATTTAGAAACTTTGCGACAAGATAAAGCAGGTATTGCGATAGGAATTGGCTTAGGAGTTGTTTTAGCAACTGCTTGTGGAATAATGCCGATTGTTGTAAGTGCTTTATTAGGTGTAGTGTTAATGGTTTTAACTGGCTGTCTTAAATCCGGTGAAGTCTATCAAGCAGTGCGCTGGGATATTATTTTTTTATTGGCTGGGTTAATTCCCTTGGGAATTGCAATGGATAAGTCAGGAACAACTGTATGGTTGGCACAGAATTTAGTTGCTGTAGGTGGTAATTTTTCTGGTTATTGGCTATTAACTTTGTTTTATATTGTTACTGTATTAACTACAGAAGTTCTTTCTAATAATGCTTCGGTTCTATTACTTTTACCCGTAGCAGTAGAGGTAGCAAAGAGTCTAAATTTTAACCCAATGGCTTTTATATTAGTAGTAACTTTTGCGGCTTCTAGTAGTTTTATTACTCCGATTGGTTATCAAACTAACACTATGGTTTATAGTGCTGGTGGTTACAGATTTAGAGATTTTGCGCGAGTTGGTGCGCCATTGAGTTTGATTATGGCACTGATTGTCCCGCCGCTGATTATTATTTTATATGGTTTGTAAAACTATTTAAATCATTATCTTATGATAGTTAAAGATGACTAATATCGCATTTCTAAATAGTAATTTAAAATTGATAAACCCGGTTTTGTTGTAAACCGGGTTTATAATACCTGTAATATGAATATTTTTGATTCGATTATCTGCTTCAATAAATATTGAAGCTATTCTTAGCCAGCTATAATATTTTTACACAGTTTGTAGTAAGAGATTTAATCCTAAATTCTAGAGATACAGCTATTACTACGAATATTTATATATTTACATTACTACTTATTAAGTATTTCTTTTTTACCTTTTATCAACCAGTAAATAAAAGATTGGATATACAGAAATTTATGATTCAAACGTTCTCTTACTTGAATGTGGTAAAAAGTTCTGCCCATAAATTTATCAGAAGTTCTGACAGTTGCAAAAAACTGATTATATACTTTGGGAGCAATACCTTTCAGTATAGGTTCAACTTTCTTCATTTGCTGCCAAACCTCGGGTGGCAAGCTAACTCCAAACAATTCATGAACCATGTAAAGTCCCAAGAATAGCATCCGCTGACAACCCCAAGTCTCAGCTTTTTTAATTACTCTATCCCAATTTATATCTGGATTATTATGAATAAGTGTTGCAATATCGCATAGCCATGAAAAGCGTTCCCATACATGTCTAGAACCATGTACGCAAAGAATTGGTAGCCAATCTTCTAAAGGTAAATTATTTATAGTTGTACCAGCTAAAGAAAAAGGTTCTAAATCTGGCCACAAATCTTTGGCTTCGATAGGAGTGATATACTTCGGTGCAATTCGCCAATGAATTTCTAAAAAGACATTTTTATCTTCGTGAAGAAAATCATAAGTATGTTCTGTTTTAGAATTGAGATATTTAATCAACTCCGCATCAGTCATTTGTTTATCAGGTCGATACCCTTGAGCTATCAGTAGTTCCCGTACTGCAAACATATCTTTCTGTTGGACGATAATATCTAAATCTCCAAACCGTCGCAAAGCTACATTTTTGTAAATTAAAGTCGCTAAAACTGGACCTTTATAAGGTAGCGCTACGATATCTTTTTGCTTTAATAACTTGAGAAGATTAACAAGTTCACCTGTTAAATACAAGTTGCGCTGTGCAATAGATTGAAAACTCCAGCGCCATTGTTTTAAAATTAATTCTGGCAACGCTTCCGGGCAAATATTATTGATGCGAGAATATAATAATGATAATACTGCGTGTTTATCGGCTGTTCTGGTTAAATATTGCCAATCGATATCTTGTTTAACTAAAACTTTGATACGTTCGGCTGTAGCATCAGTAATATTGGGGTTAACGCAAGATAGAAGTAGTTCTATTTCGGGACGAGTATTTATAAGCGGATTTTTAGTATCGAGCTTGGATAGAGTTTTCATGTGAATTAAATATACTAGTGTCTTGCAAATTAATAGCCCGAGAATACAAATAAGTACAGCCTTAGTTTTACCGAATTTAAGATGCTAAATCTTCTTCTACTAATTGTGCAACTTTAGGTAATAAATCAAGAGAGCGAGGTCTTTCCAAACTATAAATAGGTATATTTTTAGCGATATGCGTACACTGACGTAGATGCAAAGCAGTTGTTTCACTTTGAAGAAACTTCTTTCCTAACAACATAGGAATATAAGAATTAGCAATTAATTTTGTTACTGCTTCTTGAATTTGTAAAGGTTTGATTTTAATATCTGAACCTTGAGACAAAATATACACGCGTTTTAAAGGTAAAGATTTTTGCAAAAAGTTTTCTACAGTTGGACGAGCGCGTTTTTCTACTTCTGGATGAATCTTGCGTAACTTTTCTGGATTATCTCCTAATGCAGCTGTTGCAGCTTCTGGCCAAAGTTTTATTTGAGGAAACCCTGGAAGCAATATAGGGGAAGTATCACTATCGCTATCAATATTTATTGCTGCTGCATCATCGGTCATCTGTTTGTTCCCTCTACCATAGAGAGTAGCTGCCATTGTAGATTTACCTTGACCCTTCGGACCTAAAAATACTGCTGCGCTGTCTCCAATAGCCATAGCACTAGCGTGTAACACCAAATATTGTCGTTGATGCAATAACATTGATAATACTGCACCCAATAAAGGAAGACGTAGAACTTGTTCTTCTACATCCGGTAAAGAGTCGATAATAATTTCATGTCCAGATTTAACTAAAAATTTACCAACGACTTTCCAATATAGATAAGCTGAATCACCTTCTAAATGAAAATAATCCCAAGTTGCCTCAGGCTGAGGTAAAGTTAAATCTACCTTACCAAATGTAATTACTACATCTGCTATTTGATGATTTGAAACTTGTAATTCTGGTAAGAATACAGCAGAAGAAATGTTTAAACCGTAAGCTGTGTAATAATACATATTTTTTCTTCCTTTTTATAGAAATAAATCTATTAATATTGCCCTTTATGCAGGTAAAGATTATCTTTTTATAATAAACAGGACTTACCCAACGGTAATTTGTCATTGCGACCTAAACGCA
>ERZ1740065.2940-NODE-2940-length-10672-cov-11.504097_pt1 | contig 10672 bp, 13 predicted proteins | sample MGYA00581738_ERZ1740065 | MGnify/ENA primary metagenome ERZ1740065 (study PRJEB43018, sample SAMN04849749) | marine metagenome | isolation source: floating plastic debris | place: Pacific Ocean | collected 2008-09-01 | study: EMG produced TPA metagenomics...
CCCCGTCTCTTCTCATTTCCCCCCTCTCTCCTCTCCTTACCTCCCTCCCTCTCTTCTCTGTCTTTCTTACCACATGCAGTGTCAAAGCCAGCAAACTAGACAACATGAGAGAGACATGGTAGATCTACAGAAGTGATACGACTATGAAATGAGTCTCGTGCTATTTTGAATTGTGCATGGAAACACAACTCCACACTTTCTGGCAATGAGCCGATTGCCTGCTGAGGGGGGAGGCTGTGGGTGATAGCTGACCTGGAATGACAGCCTCAAGTGCTTTCATACTGTGAGTCTTGTTGCTTTCTCTAGCTGCGTCCTTGGACTGTGCAGCAACAGGGGAAGATACGATAGCAGGGTTCTCCACCTCCGTGTAGCTGTCTGGAGTGGCTGTAGGCTCTGGAGTGACCTCATCAACCGTAGGCAGAGGAGCTGCGTCAGTAGTTCTGACAATCTTGTCAAGTTGAGCAGGTGGGGAGAGGAGAATTGATTTAGACGGAGTAGATATGAGTGGGTCGCTATTGACGACTGACCCAGCGTTGACGGGCTTCGATCTACGTCTAGCACCTTTTGTAACAAACATTGGAAGGGATTAGGTGAAGCCAAGATGGCTAAACAGCGACAAACTGAAAGAGAAGGACAGCACGAATCAAAGGACATGACTAGCCACTGGGAAATCGAAGTAAAGGCTTTAATTGCTTTACCCATTCAACGGGTTTAATATTTTTCTTTCTGAAATGCTGGAAAGCCGAGAGCCCAAATCTGATTTACGCTTCTCTTGGCTTTTCTTTCTAGCTCAGTATCCTATATTTATAACTAGGGTTCTTCTGATCCCTTCATTCATAGAAAGACATCTTTGAGGGAAGTTTAGGTAATACTGTATTCTCTCAACTATAAGACGTGTGGCTCAGGGAGTGAGGTATTACCTTGACTATAAGATGCGTGGCTCAGGGAGCGAGGTATTACCTTGACTATAAGATGTGTGGCTCAGGGAGTGAGGCCACCTCATATTTGTCTTTATTTCCTGGTGAATACTTCATATAAAAGCTTTGTTTAGTTGTCCTGAATTAGTTTTCCCTTATGAAACTAAGATGGCTCCTTTACAAAGATCCTATACTGTAGAACCGGATATGATAGCGATAAAAATATTAGTGTTTCCTTCAAAATCAGCAAGAAATAAAAACGATTGCGATCTAATGATAGAGATCCCATAGATGAGATGACAACTCCTATATAGGGTATAATGGGTATAGTTTCTGTAGCGAATTCCAACGATGGCAATCATTTCTGTTGCTATTTTCGCACTGTTAGACTGCAGCTATCAAATCCCGGTTCTACTGTACAAATTTATGGTGACGTCTGTGTGGTATTTAGGTGTCTTATAGTGGAGGGAATACAGTAAGTAATTAGTGAGGGGCGTTAGTGAGAGGCTGTAGAGAGACACGGCTAAATAGTAGAGATATCACACAGCACACTGCTTACACTCTGCGTCACTCCAGGATACGCTCACTAAAAATAGTACACAAGTGCAGCACAGGTAAGGAAGGGCACGATTACAGTGAGGACCATATTCTGATTCTGACATGGGTGGTGGACAGGTCTCACCTCTGCGAGTTGGTGTGGGGGTTTCCGGTATTTGCAGCAGGCTGTTCAGATTTAGACTAGCATAGCTCGAGCACCTCCTCCGTCTCAGAACTCTGGAAGAGGAATGGTAATTTACGTAATGCAAATGGAAGACTCCGCTGGTGCAGACTGATGGTACAGCAGACGCCGATGGTGCAGCAGACAACAGAGGAAGGCGACATCACCTGTGAGAGGAATCAAGCACATTGCTATCTTTCTCCTGTTTTTCTTTCTCTTTGGTTAGAGCTTGCTCTATGGAAAATATACAGATGGTGATAAATATAATAAATTTATATTACACTAGATAGATGATAGGAAACGCATAGCGTATGAGCGAGTAGATTTTGGGATGTCACCTGGCTCGGAACTGATCTCCACTCTCAACGGGTCAGTGGGTATCGTGTACACCATCATCGGCTCCGCGACGGTGGCGCATTCAAGATGGCTGTCCTGAGCCGGCCTGCGCCGTCTAGTGATGCGTTGCTGCGAGACGTTAGGAAGTGCGCAATGGATTGGCGATACAGGTTCGCAGAACTCTAAGGGCGTCAGCAGTTCAGCGAGGCTATATTCACACTCAGTCAGTACCCTCAGTTGACTGGCGGGCTTTGCCACCAATGGCGGTGATACCTGATCCGCAATACAGAATGCTGCCTCTTCCGCGATGACATCGACCTTGCTATAGCATCTCGAGACCCTGATACCGGAAACGACTCCGTTCGAAGCGTGACTAGAAACATCAGCTCTGTGTACCGTAGGCGCCTTGAGCCTTCTTAACCCACTATGCAGTGACGTCTGATGTTCGTTCACTTTGATATACTGTAATTTCAGTTCCGTCTCCCTGCTATCGTCTGTACATTCGTCTTCCTCAAGAGAACTGATTGAGTCAAAAGTTTCTGAAGCTACTATGAATTCCTGCGGAGATTGGAGCTGGGAGATTCCCTCTCCTCCAGGCGATGGTCTGCCAAGGTCACAGTCTAGGCAGTCTGAGTCTTTGGATGTTGGTGTATGGAGACAAGGAAGCTGTGGCTCGCCAGCTGAACCTATGGGGCTGGGTTCACTACTGTCATACCGAGGAAGTGTGGGATTTTCAACACCACTTGGATTTCCCCTAGGAGAAATATTTGGGTTGGGAACAGGTGTGAATAACTGAGAGAAGGAAGAAGTTTGTCTGTCGAACTTTGAGATCCTAGATTTTTGTGACTCATTGTGTCTGATAGCGTAAAGCTGGTGCCTACATCGATGATCAGCGTGAACAGTCATCTTGTGCTTGAGTAGCTGATGCTGCATGAATGTCTGATAATGACATAGGGAACACTTGAAAAGGTGTGTACTCGCATGGTGACCCATCTCTCTCCAGCAGTCTGAGGCGAAATAGCAGAAATTACATCGATAGCTTTCTTGTAATAAGTCATCTTCGCCTGGTATATGGAAGACAACCACAAAAGGAGGCAGTTCTGATTCATTATTGGTCTCCATACCCTGAAAATCATGAGTCAAGATGTTCACAAATGAAATGACAATAATAAAACAGAAGCAATGATAAGCAATGGGAAATACATTCAGAGAAGGAGAACACATGGGTAGCTAGCTACCCTATATGTGAGAACAACTTATAATCGCTGTAGCCACTATCTCTCTGAAGCAAACAATGAGAGAGCATCTTTGTTGGTTCTACTGATCTTGTAAACAACATACTACAAGTAGTGTAGCACATAGTCAGTAGACCCTACTAGCTGGCATCTGAAGGCTGAACTGAGAGCCACAGACAGATAGCAAGTATCATATACAGAGCCATTCTACTTTGGAGAAAGTGATTGAAACAATTGCCATGATTCTCTAGGACTTTTCCATCTGGACAGACAAGCAATGGGTAGCCAACAGGTAGTGGGAAATAGCACAAAATGCACAAAAATAGGACGTACATCACTGTGCCCAATGACTATCACAAAAATACATAAAAGACGACTGCTGCAGTATAGTGGTTGAAGCCTTGGGTGCAATAAAATTTCAGCATGGCTAGCGCAGGTATCAGAGCATGCAGACGGAAGTAGCCTATGTAAGTCTACTCTGCTAAGGACTGGTGAGACGTTGGGAGGTTTCTCAAGTTAGAAAGAATAGAAAGCTTGAGAGAATGACACAACCCATTATGTCTGGGTGAGGACACGCTTTTGACCAGCGGGTTTTGCAGAATAAAACTCAAACGGCAGTATGAAATAGTTCCTAATAACGAAGATGCCCCCCTCAATGTGTTTAAGCGACGATCGTCTTAGCTACCAACTAGCCTCTCACAAATCAACACCGCCATCAGGCTAAACAGTGGTACAATCGAACTTAGTAGTATTTTTTTCTGGCGAATGAACTTACCATCTCACGAGTGATAAAATGTAGCTCATTGATCATCTGTCGCTGCATACATAATACAGAAATAACAAGAAGGAATCGAGAAGAAGACTGAAGCTGGAGGAGGCATGAAAAATAACGTTCCAGATCGGTGTGGTGTAGAAGTATCGATGCTGCAAAAAATGCCTTTGAAGGATGTTAGCAGAAAATAAATTCTAGTCATCAATTTTTCTCGATATTAATTTGCTTTAGGGTATTAATTCTTGTTATAGGCTCGACAATTAAGAAAACATATCGACAAAGCGACATGACGATCACGCTATGGATGATGAGCACAAAGTTGAAGAGTTGTCCTCTCATGATGAGGAGTCCGGCCACCCATACGCCGATGGCTGGTTGGTGTGTGTCTGTGTGGCTTGCCTGGAGTTGCGAATCAAAGCACTCGCACACGCATATAATAGTACCACAAACCCAAATAGTTGAATCACTGATTGGGTCAGGATCATAAGTGCCAAAAGGAGGTCGCAGCACACTGCGAGAAGTGAAGGGAGCAAGCTCTAGACTTCAGGTGTGTACTCATGTAGATATGTATGCCCATTGTGGGTTCCTAATAGACTACTGTTATATTACTGGCTCAGCTGTGTGTCCATCTGTATCGACTTCTATTTCACTCAAACTATGTTCAATACATACAGTATATAGTAGGCAATCTCACATGTTTGAGTGAAACTACTGTATGTCAGGGCTTGAATTGTGTAAAAACAGCACTTGTTGTGGTGCTTGAAACAAGCTTCAAGTTGGTTGTACTATAAATGAATTCATTCCAAGAAGAGGTAGTATTAAGCGGTGTTTGTGATGATCACTCTATACAGTAGCGTAGAATGAGATTTCACTCAACTTGCAAGGGCTCATGTCAGGTCTAAACAGCAATCTCACAACAAAGCAATGGATAGAGGCTGCTGAAGCTGCTCTAAATTCACTGTATTATATTGCACTGAGTACTGTCAGTGTTGACAATGCCAATGCGCATAAAATATAAAATAAACACAAGAAATATAATTTCACCTCTGAAGTAAGTTGACTATTATTTTTTATTGCAGCGTTTGTAGAACAAAACGGAAGATCCTTCCATCAATTTCCTGCTCCAAGATCATCCAGCAACGAACCATATGATCATGAGGCAGGTTCTCCAAGAGGTGTGGAGGCTGAAGTCGACGATTGTAATGATATCCACTCCTCTCTGCCTGGCCATAATGCTGCCATTCTATGAGGAGTTGGGCCTCACTCAGAAGGTAGCCTTGAATGACCTTAACTGTCGAAGCTATAGGCTAAGATTGTCACATGTAATATCACATGTCACAATCGATGTCATAAATAACTGTGTCACACGTCACAATTGATGTCATTGATAAGTGTGTCATGTCACAATCAGTGTCATCGATAACTGTGTCTCATGTTTCAGGCGTGTAACTGCCTTTTTATGCTGCTACTGATGGCAGTGTACTGGTGTGCAGATGTCATCCCGCTGGCCGTCACGTCCTTGATTCCACTGGTACTCTCACCCCTGCTGTCCATACAGAAGGCTAACAACGTTTCTATGACATACTTCAGGGTGAGGATAGGGGAATTGGTTTCAGATATCTAGCTTACTCACACGCATGGTATCACTGGTACTCCTCCCTGTAGGATCTTAACATCATGTACATGGGCAGTCTCATCATGGCTGCCGTGGTAGAGAGCAGCCAACTCCACAAAAGGATCGCTTTGGTCATACTGAAGAATGTGGGCACCAACCCCAGGCTGCTCATGCTTGGTAAGGATATGCTTTCAGTATCTGCATGCTTCAAGATGATTGCCAACCATGTGCAGGTGGTTGGTATTGGTATGGTTTGACCCATTTTTGGTGACTCAATTCTTGAGGTAATGAAGTACGAGTCTATCCATTCCCCTCCCTGCTTGATTCTCCCTCTTATGATGATAGCTAATTTTTGTGAATATGTTAATGGGCTGGAAAAAAACGTCGTATCCAGATGTTTTGAACCAGTAAACAGTCTGCAGATGGTCTGACTCCCATCTATTTTCGATTTGATTGCTGTTTTTTAGCTGTGGTGTCTCGGTAATGGAGTTTTCCCTGTAATTCTGCTGGTCTTAATCCTTTGGGCCTGAGAGACCAGCCGGGTATGCGGGTATTGGTGATGGAATTTTTTAACTACCTTCCGTTTTTTATCTCTCCTTAGGTTTCATGATACCATCGTGGTTCCTGTCGATGTGGATCAGTAACACGGCCACGACGGCCATGATGCTGGCAATCGTCCAGGCTGTCATCACCCAGCTACAGAGCGATGACCTGAATGACCTTGAACTCCAGCAGGTTGGTGCAGTGGCTGATGGAACTTCTAGCGATCAGTCAACATCTGAGCTGGAGAAGTCGAAAGAACTGGATGTACAAGTAGATGTAATCGACTCACGCCCATGCAAGAAGAATCGGTGGCTGAAGACGAGTAAAGCTTTCAGTCTGTGCGTCTGCTACGCTGCCACCAGCGGTGGTATTGCCACCCTGACTGGCACCACACCCAATCTGATACTGATGGAGAACGTCGTCAGGTATGGAGGAACTCCTGGGACGGCGTGTTGCCAGCACTGACAAAGTGATTGAATTTTCCGCGCCATTGAAATAAATTTTTCTGCACTGCTTCCAGGGTCAGTGAGGAACAGGGAGGTTACCCGTTTGGCCTCGACTTTGCTACATGGATGGGATTGTCAGCCCCTGTGTCCTTCCTAATGATGATGTCATCGTGGCTTTGGCTGCAGTTTCTCTTTGTTGGAATCAGGTGTGTAAGCCAGCTCCTCTTTGTCAAATAACGATACTACTGGCAGGTGTGGAGTCTCCTGTGGCTGGCTTCATCCCCAGATGGTGATTATCTGTCACAGATTCTCGTCTGATATCTAGGTCTACTGCATTACGTATAGTTCGCATGTCTATGATGAACCAATGTTCCCTCAGTACTTTTTCCAACAGTCTAGTTGCCTGAGAGTGTAGAATAGACAAGTAGTAAACCAAGTTACTCAATCCCAGGGGTAAGGCAGTGACAGATGGAGAGAGACTTATGATCAAATCTGTCATCAATCGAGAGTATGACAGGCTCGGCCCGGTACAGTGGAAGGAACTGGTTGCTCTCGGCCATTTCCTCACCCTAGCCCTGCTCTGGATCAGCCGTAATCCCGGTGGCCTGGGAGGCTGGACTACTCTCTTTGACAAAGGGTGAGATGCTGTGGTACACATGTTGTGGTATGCAGTTCAGGTAGGTGTACTAGAGAACCGACTGATATGATGGTATTGTTTAGGTACGTTACGGACTCTACAGCAGCCATCCTCGTCTGCGTCTCGTGTTTTATGTGGCCAAGAGAGAGACCAGATCTGTTCTGGTGGCGGAAACTTGGTAAGCTCGATGACAACGGAGAGCGGGCACCTCCTCAGCCTCTCGTCACCTGGCGATGTGTGGAGTCGAAGGTGCCCTGGGGTCTGATCCTCCTGCTCGGTGGCGGTTTGGCTCTCGCCGACTCGATCTCAGTAATTATCCAGCCTGAAGACCCCTACACCTACACCAACCTTAATTGTATATGACACTGCTCACCTTGGTGCTTGCCAGGTGTCTGGGCTATCCAAGTTTATTGGCGAAGGACTCAATGTGTTTGCTGGCTGGCCAAACTGGGCAACCATCATGTGCCTATCGGTAATCACAGCATGCTTGACAGAAGTGACCAGTAACACAGCCATATCGACTATATTCCTGCCCATAGTTGCGGAGATTGTAAGTCGTAGCCTTAGTCCCTACCATCTGCTTTATGATCTACAATTCATCCAAGCGTGATTTGTTGTCTAGGCACTTGCTAACCAAATGAACCCTCTTTACCTGATGCTGCCGGTCTGTATCTCAGCATCATTTGCCTTTATGCTGCCGGTAGCCACACCTCCCAATGCATTAGCCTTCGGTACAGGAGTACTCGAGATATCCGACATGGTGAGTCTATTACTACTGTTAGGGTGTAGTCATTAGCAGTGGAAATATTTAACATTTTGCTAAAATGAGCAGAGCACCAAGGAAAAATGTTAGCGTTTGTGGATCGAGCCCATTTCAAAAATAGAGTAAAAATACCTCCACACCGAAATAATCAGCATCTATGAAGTCTCGAACACGCCTACAATCATCGGGGGAGTTTTCTATTAATAATGAAATGACAACTTTGAAAAGTTGTCATGGTGCGACAGCTCTGATTGAAACTTAGTTGTACTTATCATTAGCGATTTCCTTCAAATCGCTATAGTCGCTAAATATTTTTCCCCGCTACATTTTCCACTTTTACAGTATTTGTTTCACACTGACATCAAGCGAGTTTGCGACCCCGCGACATGTCGAGAGCTTTATTTTGGTTGGACAAAGCTCTGTCTGGAGGTAGCGAACACGGCTGTTGCAAATGTAGTAAAAATACTCGTATTCATGTGGGCGCGGCTTATTTCATTCCCCGCCTGCCTCGCGATGTGACGCAGTTATGACGAAGCGTGCTCTGGCGTGAGCGGTAAGATAGCTCTCTACGGTTGTTACTGGCGCAACAGGAAGTCAATGAAATCAATGAAAATTGGACTCGCTGTCCTAATGATGACGTATTTCCTGCATTTCGAGCCAGCCAATAAATAAAAATATTCACTCAATATTTTTCGAGTAGGGTTCACCCGTCACATGATTTTGTCGCAGATTTAATAAAAAATATTTGGCTTGGACAATTTTCAAATATTTTATTCGGAAAACTCGACATGTTGCAGTGTCGCGAACGCACTTATCGTGATTAATTGGCTTTGAGGTACACACAGTTCCATCAGAATATTATGTGATTCTAGCTGTAAATATAATTCTTTACTACAATCTTTGCAGTTGTAGAAGTGAGCTCAATGGAAAACTCGTGACATTGGCATGTGACATTGTGATATATAATAACATTGTTTTATGTAGATGAAATCTGGCTTTGCGCTAAATCTAGTTGGAGTCTGCTTCAGCACCCTGGCCACTGTGACATGGGGTGAAGCGATATTTAGCCTCAGCTCCTTCACACCACTGCAGTCAAACAGCACTGCAATTCTCTCATCAGCAGAAGCCAACATCACTGCCCTAGCTGACTCAGTATCTCTATGATTTCTCTACATCATTAGGATGGTTACATATCTCTAGGATGTCTCCATATCTATGATATTTATCTCTATGATGCCTGTATATCTCTTGGATGTGTATCTTTACAACGCCGTTACATTGCTGTCTCGTATATATCTGTCACGTATATCTCTGTCACATATTTACCAGTCATTTATTTATCTCTGTCACATTATCTCTGTCACATATACCTCGGTCACATATATATCTGCCACTTGTATCTCTCTGATAAATGCGTATCACTATCATGTGTATCATGTGTGACAAATATCTCTTGTTAAAAATAGCTTGAAGTGATTGTCTTCCCCAGTAGGTAGTATTTGATCATATATATCAGAGTTGGAATTAACTGTGGACAATTTTATTGATGAGTTCAAGTAGAAAATTAGACCAAAGAATTCCCGGCAGTAGCTTGCTGTCTGCTGTGACCATGATGCGACACTCTGAGTGACATTGTGTGACACTCTGCGTAACACTATGACTTGACTAGCTGTTTAGTTTTGCATCCAGAAATGAACTATGAATCCGAATCTAAGTTCGCTAAGTTTGCTAACAATCTGTGCAACTGTGGTTGGATCATCTCAGAATTACCATACAGCTGTGTATGAAGAAACCTCCCTTCCATTTCCCTCCCCACCAACAAAATTTTAGATATTAGGGTGATCCTGGAAAATTCAGCCCCGTAAAAGTTGGAGTGTCGGTCACATAGTTCACTGACAGGAGAAGACAGAACAAGTATGATTATCAAACTAAAACAAAGGCAGGAAAATGTTGTTTGGCTATTCAGCATGGAAATACTGCAGGCAGGTTAAAGATCCATCTCTACCCGTAGTACTAGCTAGCAGTATATACTGCGCATACAACAAAAATATCTGGTTTGAAACGGTGAACAAGCTTTCTGTGACACCGGCACTCGAAATGTCAATGATACTTGCTGTACTATCTTATCGCTAAGTAAACTGAACCTCTCCATTTTATCTTGGATAATAGTTCAGGATAGGAAAGCTGGATGCGGTTGGTGTATGCCACATTTCACTGAAGGCTAAACAGCGGTTGGTGGAGTCCAGGTACTTGCATGCTCTACGAGTACACTCACTTGGGCTTATAGTGTTAGAAGATGCGTATGTACCTCTATTCAGGAACTACAGTGCTGATATCAGTGGCCTATATGTATGGGGAGTATATGGGCAATGGAGCGGAGGCAATATCCCCTCCATTTCAGTAGTATTATAACAGGTTGAACTCCATAGATATTGTATCTTCGTAACATCTTGTTTAGCACCAGTATTCAGCAGCAGCTACTGTGTTACTGTACTGAGCATAACTGACTATGACTCACGTAATGGCTGTGTTATTGGGAGTTTCCGTTGGATAGTGTGTCCACTGAAGACTTGGGACCATTTCATACTTTCATACGGCTTCGCTAGAGTCAGAATAAGAACCTCTGGTTTCTACTATGCCGCTGCCTGCAGCTCTCAAGGAGATATGGGCGTTCAGGACAGCCCTGATCC
>ERZ1740065.2941-NODE-2941-length-10672-cov-10.343412_pt1 | contig 10672 bp, 10 predicted proteins | sample MGYA00581738_ERZ1740065 | MGnify/ENA primary metagenome ERZ1740065 (study PRJEB43018, sample SAMN04849749) | marine metagenome | isolation source: floating plastic debris | place: Pacific Ocean | collected 2008-09-01 | study: EMG produced TPA metagenomics...
TCAATGTCACAGCCCGCCTTTTTCAGTTCCTTGAGTACGAGTTCGGCCCTATCTTGAATGGGCATCGCTAAAAAATCAGGTGATATTTCGCCATCTTGAAAAATGGCTGATGGGGCCCCGGCTGGAATGTCGTGCTCAAAGGTAACGTCAGCCGATAGTGGAGCAGACAGTAGATCGTCATCCTCCAGTTCAAACTCTAAAATTTCATCCGGTGGCAGCGTCTCTGATTCGACATCTAGTACCTCATCCTCATCAGGCTCATTCTCGCTATCTTCGTAAAGCCGATCTAAAACACGCTTAGCTTTAGCGGTTACCTCTGGATCCGCGCTATCGGGAAGACTCTCGATCATGGACTCTAAATCATCCCACTCCTGATCCGTCAGCCAGTCACCAATATAGTCATCTTCAATATCATCAAAGCATCCCTGCAAGCGCTTCAGTGCGGCCCAGCCATTACCACCCGCAACACCTGCACCCAGCAGCAGTGCCAACATAGCTCCATAGCCACTGGCCAGGCAAAACGCACCTAAGGCCGCACCGCCTAAGGTGCCACCCATCAAACGATTAAAGAAACTAGCCCGCTCTCGCTCTTGCACCACATCCGCATAAACATCAGTTGGGCTCAGCGTCCCTTTCCTTAGGTCTTGGGCCATGGCCGCGATCGCGACTTCTCGTTCCTCCATGGGCAATAGCTCAATTGAAGGATGAATCAATTTAGCCATGGTTCACTCTCCCAGAGAAGATACGAACGCCCTTGCGCACCTGGAAGAAACACCAACAGGCAAGCCACAAAAAGAACACAGCGATTGACGCTCTCATCACGTTGGTCCAATCGGTATCTGCCCAGACGTTGTACGAAAACTTGACGTACTCCCATTGGCCCCAGCCACCCTTAATAAAGGGAGCGAAGGAAACACAAATGGCGGCATCAATTAAGAAGCAGAGATATTGAGCCACCCGCAGGTTGAACATAAATTTTTCATAGTAGGCGTTGTAGTCATCGACCATGCCAGCGATTAAACGACTATCACCAGACTGGGTTTTGATTTTCTTAAAGCTCCGCAGCGAACGGATGATCGACTTACTTAATGCCGGGCTGTTCTTGATGGCACTGGGGGCAATCTCTCCCGTTTGGAGTAACAAAAAAATCAAGATAAACCCGAGGCCATACACCGTTATCTGGAGCGCATGCAGAATATCCGATGCTACCCATAGGACTCTCGACAACAACCAGCTAAGGACAGGGATGGGCCACTGCTCAACAACACCTGCCCCTAATCTTTGCCAATCGATGAGCGTACTCTGACCGATCTGTCGGCCTAATGAGGCATAGATGTGAGCCCCTTGAAACAGCAGCCAGCCAATCAGTACCAGAATCAGTAGACACAAGATTAAGCAGGCCGTACTCCCAGGGGTGAAGGCCTGTTTGATACCCGCCCCGACATTCCCTAGCTTGCCGTTTGCGCTAGTCGTTTTACCTTTACGACCCGAACGACGATAGCGATCGCGCAGTCGCTTTTTGGTCGGTTTTGTCTTGTCGGATAACTGATCAATCTCGTCTTGGGATACTGAGGTTGCCTGCGTCACTCTACTTACTCTCCGTCTAAACCGGCCTCGCCAAAGCTACGCTCTGCCCCTGGATGCCACTTGGCCGCATCGGCAAAGCGTTGATTCACTAACTTGGCATCCGTCGCCCTGGCCAAGGTGGTCGGATCAATGCGTCCGTCTGGGCCAATCTCAGCCGTCATAAAGCGGTCGTCACACACTTCTTGCCCGGGTGGATAGGGCTGTCCAGTCTTTAAATCTGTAATCACACCCAGCTCACCCAGCGCTGCAGCCTGAGTGACATACTTGCCCGCTTCAGGTTCTAGAAATATCATCGAGCACCCAGATTGGTAACGGTCATGGGCGATCGCGGCCTCGGCTTCCCTGGCCAAGGCATCTTGTTCTGCAATAAACTCGGCTAATTCAGTCGCTTGTTGTTGCTGAGCTTTCTTAAAATCAGCCGCCAATCGAGCATGAGAAGCTTGGGTTTGCATCTCTCGATAGGCACGACTCTCAGCAGAGAAATAGTTAGCCGCCATCACAACCGCGATCCCGAGGCCAGAGATTACCAAAATACGATTGGATTGTTGCCCATGACGAGACCGCTGTGGGCGCTTGCGAGGACGATGACGACGAGGGCTAGTAACCATGATTCAAACAGTGAATGTTGCGAGTGCCTGAAAGCCTAGTTTTGAAGCAGGATTCGGGCCGCCTGTTCGCCTGTAAATCCCGCCTGTATAGACAGGTCAAGGGTTTCAGCGCAGGAGTGAAAAATACGCTCCTGCTTACAGGAGGCACGAACAGGAGGCGTAGCTCCTGCTCCACCTGCTCATTTTGCCGGGCCTAAAACAGCCTGATCTAACCGAGCTTTCTGCGCTGGTGTGATGCGCTTCAGCAGGTCGCCAGCCGGTGGGAAGGAACGCTTAGGCGTAATGGTCATGGCCTGGAATTCATCCTGTAGTGCTTCAAACTCAACCGTAATGGCCGCTTGGTCTACAGCATCCTCAGCTAAGTACTGTTGACGTTTTTCCGCCAGCATCGATTCTAAGGTGACGCCACTGACAATATTTTGCTCACGTTGCGCGATCGCTTCTGCGGCATTATCCAGCATGTCTTCAATCTGCCGCAGCCCTGAAACCTTGGTCGCTAGCTGGCTTCGGAGTGAATCCTTGGCAACGCGCGCGATCTCATTTATCTGCGCTTGAGCTTCAGAGACACCCGCATTGGGCTGGAATTCTGAAACGTTGGGCGGCTGTGGTTGATTGGCTGTGGCAGAGTTGCCGAAACCTTGACCTGCTGTTGATTTAGCAGCTTTTGCTTTCTTCAGATCTTCAGTGGTTCTCATGGTCAAATCTCCGTTAATAAATCGAAGTGGACATCAAGGAAATGGTTAATGCTTCTACCTGTGCTTAGCCAACCGGCGAGGCTGACCAGGGCGTCAAGTTGTTTACTGCTGTAGGTTCCATGCTCACAAGGGCGAATATCCAAGGCCTGACGCCAGCGACGAATTGTTCTAGACGCTACAGATATCCCAGTCTCTGATTTAATGCAAAGCTTGATTTCTGCCGCCGTAAAACCACTTTCTAAGACCTGGACATTCATTACCCTAAAACTCTCTCCTTTAAAGGGTTTCAGCGATTTGGTGACCTACCTGTGTCCGGTCAGTGTCCTAGGTCATACCTAGGTCATGCCGCCGTGGTTCATACTTTAGCACAAGTGCGATGAAGTGCGACGACGTGATCCAGTTAGCGAATAAAATCGCACCAAGTTACTATGGGGCAGATGTCTATCAGCTGAAACTGTGCCCACCAAGCGCGATCGCGTCTATTTCCCCGTCACACCGGATATATTGGAGCTATTGGAAGAGTGGGCAGCGACCGAAACTCGAACAGTCCCTAACCTTTGCGAACGCGAGATCAGTGCAGCTGCAAAACGCTGGAAAGCATCTAGAGAGCATCCCACCATAGTCGAGGCGATAGAAATAATTAAAAGCAAGGTAGGGACGAACGCTGATACCGAAACAACCCAAGCGATCGCAGCCCTAGAGAAAGGACTCACCGACTAACCTCCGCGATCGCAGCACACGAAGGCATATCTAGAGAGCAACTAAGAAGAGAAGTGGCTGAAAACCAAGGGCGATGAGTAACTCTAGTCGTGAAATAAAGCTATGGGATAAAAGCTTAAAACCTATATTTCACGGACTTAGCAAGATATGTAACCTGTTTGATTACCAGATAGATACCTACCAATTAATATCGATACCCACCAACTAACATATTGTGCTTTCATAGCTTCATATCTATAAAGTAAAGTCATCAAATCACAACATAACTAGTTTAGCCATACCCTGATCTCTGCACGGCTCATATTGCCCTCTGGATAACCTAGATAGTCTTATTCTGCACGCTTTTACAGACACAACTTCTCCATCGATTACATAGTGAACAGCTGAGCCTATTACGTCAGTGTCATCCAATTAGTTACAAAAAAGGATTGACTTTCAATTATTCTTTGCTGCATATTTTTTATGCATATGTTGGGGCATCGCATGAATGTGAAGGCTTTGAATTTATCTGACAGTCTATTTTTTCTTCCCCTATTTTTTACAGCTACCGTTTTAGGTATCTCAAGTCCCGCCCTTTCAAGTGAGCTTCCAGAAAGGGAAGGGGCTCTGACGCCTTCTACTACACTGGCATCGACGTCCCTTGCTCAGATAGTTACAGTTGATGAGTTGTCCGATGTACGAACAACTGATTGGGCACATAAGGCATTAGAGAAGCTTGTCAATAGATACAACTGCCTTGTCGGTTACCCTGATGGTTCATTTCTAGGTAATCAGCCTTTATCTAGATTTGAATTTGCTGCAGGTCTACATGCATGCCTTGATTCTCTGCGTACGCAAGCGATTCCTTTAAGCGAAGAGGAACTACAACTGGTTGAACGCTTACAATCAACTTTTGCTGCTGACTTATTAGTGCTAGACCGTCGTCTGAATTCATTAGACACTCGTATTGAACGTCTTGAGGATCAAAAATTTTCTCCTTCAACAAAGTTGTCTGGGCAGCTTGTTGTCGGGTTGCAAGGGCGAACTGATAATGCCGCAGATTTTTTTCCAGTGGATGGCGTTCGAGATTTAGAAGACCCTGGGACAAACGTTAATTTAATTACTAATGCTCAACTCTCTTTAGTTTCCAAGCTTTCACCTCGTAGCTTCTTTTTGATCGGTCTCGCAGGGGGTGATGGGAGTACAGCTCCGAGGCTTAATAATGATGTGACACTTTCCTTTGAAGCCGACAGTAACAACAACGTAGAAATTAGTGATTTGAGCTATCGACATATTATTGGGGATAGTTTCTCAGTTATCGCTGGTACTAATGGTGTTAATGCTGTTAATGTGTTTCGGGGCACTAACCGTGTCGAAGGTGCTGGCTTTGGTTCATTATCTGCCTTTGCGCAACGTAATCCTGTTATCAATGTTGGAGCTGGCAGTGGCGGTATTGGATTTGACTGGCAGATTAACCCGCGTGTAAGTTTACAAAGTGTATATTCGGCCTCTAATGCATCTTCTGATTTATTTGGTGATGGCACTTCAGTGGCAGCTCAACTAGTTGCCACTCCTGTAGATGAGCTTGATATAGCTTTTCATTATGTCAACGCCCATTCACCGTTTGGTGTGTTGGGTACTGGAGTAGGTGATGATCAAGTTGCAGTTTTGAATACTGCAGATCTTAGAGTTCCACTAAATACAAATGCTTTCGGAGCTACGGTAGCTTGGGATATATCTCCGAATGTTACTCTTGGAGGCTGGTTTGGATATACAAATTCCAGCATATCTGACCAGCCTGGTAATGTAGAAACCACTAATTGGATGACCTCTTTAACAGTATCTGATCTGTTTGGGGAAGGTAATCTAGCTGGCTTATACGTTGGTCAACCACCCAAAATCACAAACAGTGATCTACCGCTGGGTAGCAATATCCCAAATCTTTTAGCAGGTGGGCCTGGTAGTTCTGGCGGTCAGCCAGGTACAACTACTCATATCGAATCCTTTTTTAGATATTCAATCTCAAAAAACGTGTTTATCACACCTGGGGTTATTGCTATCCTTAATCCAGCTAATACGCCGGATAGTGAATCTATTGTTATTGGTGTAATTCGTACAACAATGGTCTTTTAAAGGGACAAATCTTAGTTTACTAATTTGGTTGGTTGCTATGAAGAATGCATTGAACAAAAGGGTATGTGGTGTGAGCTTGTTGACTGGGATGTTGATGCTGACAACAGCTCCAGCTTCAGCACAAGTTGTGGTGACTGGTGGTCGAATTACAGGTGATGCTGGTGTTTTCGTCCCAACGATTGGAAACACCATACTCTTTGATTCGGCTACACAAACATTGAGATTGGAAACACCTAATGGTGTGACAGTAGACTCTAGGTTCACGCCTACGTTCGGCAGTTTAGAACCTATTGGCAATCGTATACCTGTGACTGGTGACCGAGGTAACTTAACTGGTAATTTAGCGGGCAGAGCATTTGATCTTGTTGGGGCACCTTTCTTCTTTGGTAATATACCAACAACTTTGAACTTTACCTTGAACTCATTTAGTGCAAACCAAGGAAATTTGGCTGGTACGCTACTGGCTCCTAGTTTGGCAGGTGCAGGAACATCCGTATTTTTGCCAGTTGTGGGCACAACGCTTGATCCAATTTCAGAAGTTTCCTTTGATGCCATCCCAGGTACACTGGTGCTTGGTGACTTCGATGCTAATTTGCCAAATGGTTTAATTGGTCTTCCTGCAGATGCACGATTCGGCACACCGTTACAAAGTGAATTCGCTGTACCAGATGCAGTCATTACTTCCCAGCGGCCTTTAAATTTTCAGCTGCAAGGGAGCGGCATTCCTGATCCTTTCGATAGCATTATCGATCCTTTTACAACTGGCAGGATACGTTTCAGCAGTGTTAATGCACTTACCAACTTCAATATCCAGCTAGACGGTACACCATTGACAATTTCTGGAGCTGGTAATTTTGGCACGCTTATTGATATTACAGGTGTTGATCCGTTTACTCTGGCAGCTTCATCCATCACACCTGGATCATTAACTCCAATTGTAGACTACTCAGTTTCTGGAGTTGCCAGTGGTAGTGCCACAACAACTGAGCCTTTGCGCTTTGGAAGTGATGTAAGTTCAACAAACTTTTCGTTTACTGACACTGCAGGTGCATTTCTCCAGGGGAGAAGTGCTGGCAGCATAAATTTTCAGGTAAACAATGCACTGCCATTTACAACTAGCAGCTTTACAGGAGTGAGCCCTAATCCAGCATTTAATGCTGTCACTGTTGATAGCACTGGAATATTTACGCCTGCATCTGTTATCGCACCACCTTCATTAGTAAGTTTTACGATTCCAACTGGAAGTTCGTCGATAACTTTGCCAACCGGACAAACAGTTACATCTAGTAATCAGCCAATTGATTTGAGTAATCAGCCATCTATATCGACAATTAACTCTATTACAGCAGGTGATGCAGGAGTCAGGTTTAATCCGTCTTCATCAGGACTCTCTGGCTTACCTGTTGGAACAGTATTAACCCAAGGTCCTGGTAATACCTTAGTTGCAAATGTACCAGTTGGGCCTTCTGGTAGAATATTTCCTGGTCAGCAGGGGTTTAATCAGATACCGGTCTCTTCAGCACAATTTCAACCGCTGGGTGCTAACGATGCAGGCCCCATTGGCAGTCTGTTCTCGGGACTTAATCAACAATTGGGCAGCAATGTGTTTTCACCGTCAGGCAATATTGTTAACATACCTACATCTATTGATAATGCAACAGCAACTTCGTTTCCACCGGGTTCATTTATCCCCCCGGTCATTGCTGCTGGTGGCCCACTAGGAGTCAATGACGGTGGGCCTTTAGCTCAAATTTCTGGTTTGCTGGATGCAACTAATGCAGTTGGTGCAGATTTGCCTAGCAACACAGCTTTACTGGGTAATCTTCTAACTTCTGCAGACCAAATAGTACAAGATACTACATCATTAGTTGATTCATTAGCACCCGCACAAAGTGATCCATTAGTAGAGCAAATCATTCGCAATACAGGTTTAGATCCTATAAACGCTGCTAGTCTTCGAATTGGATGGTCGGCTGAGATGGATAGACAACAGGAGATACAAGAGTTCCTGAACAGTGTCCCTCCAGAGCAGCGAAGTAATGATTCAAACCGAATCTTGGAAGGTTTGACTCTATCGGGGGCTGCCAGTAGACCAGCCTTGGATGACCTTCGTCTTTGGGATCAAGGCCCCGGTGTTTGCGCTAGGGCGTGTTAGCTATTAAGAGAGAATCAATGTGATTATCTATGTTCTACAATATGATTAATTCAAACAAAATACATCTTTCTCTCCTCTCGTTGATATGGGCCCTCATATCTGTTCTCAGCTTTTCTGAGAGCGCTATGTCATCTGAGCCATACAATTTATCCGACATAGCATTACATCAGAAACAATCTGATGATTCTAACGCCATATTACCCGACGTTGAAAGCTTGCGTCAGCAGATAGGTTTAACTGATGAGCAGATTTTTCGGTTAGATGCTCTGAGACGTGAACTCAATGAACCAATACTTGAGCTGTATCAGGAAATGAATGCAAGGCAGCAGGTGTTGGAAACTCTCTTAGTTGACGGGACATCTTCTCCTACAGAAATACGAGAGTTACACAACAAAGTTGAATTTCTTCGTCAAACTATTATTCGTTTGAATTTTGAATATAGATTAGCTGTTCGTGAAGTCTTGAAGCCTGAACAGCGTAAGCCTTACGATGATCACATCAACCAAGTTTCGATCGATTTACTCCAAGAAAATTTTGAATCCGATCAAGAAAATTCGGCGGATTAAGTAAGCCTAAGATAGTCAAGCTAAAAACAGTTTTGGAATGATTCTACCTGATTAGATAATTCGGCTAAAACCCTTTCACCTAAATTACCTTAGCCTTTTTGAGAGAGGAACGCTAAGAGCTTCTTTCAAAAAGGCTTTTCAAACATTTTCCCATTAGACGAACCAGTTCGTTTTTTGGTCGTGTGCTCTGTAGGCTCATCAACCCATTAGCTAAACAGAGAGGTTTGGCGCTCCTTTCAAATATTTCCTAATTGCATTCCAAGTCAATAAGAAGATACGAGATCGCACATCGGACCTACTAATCTGCGATCGCAATTCCTGCATATCCTCACCAGGCTCACCGTATAGAGAGACAAACTCGTCACCATAGACATGAGATTACTCATCCAACTTTTCGGCTTAGTCCTGATGCTGATAGGGATTTACTTTCTGGGTAAGAATATCTTCTTTACCACCAATGTGAGCCCTTACTTTTGGCGTGGTGTTGCTGCCGATGCGTCAATTTTCTTGCTGTGTGCTGGCATTTGCCTACTCGTATTCATGCCTCTTGGGTTTATGAAGCAGCTGGGCTGGATTTTCGTTGCCGGTGGGATTCTCTGTATTTTCATCAGTAGTCGAGCCATTCTTAACCCAACCAGCCTGTGGCAGTTTTTTGTAGCCACTGCATCCATGGCATTTGGATATCGGCTATTTGCTAACGGACGTTAGAAAATACATAGAATGAGATCGCGCGCCTGACTCAGAACGAATAAAGACCTGCGATCGCAGGGTATACCAACGCATTTAAACGGGTGCGATCGCAATAGGGTGAGAGATAGCCGCGATCGCTAAAGCTCAGATTATGGCCTAACGTATTGGGTTAAGAAGAGGCGCGATCGCAACAGTCTCAGGTATCAACGACCGGGAAGATTACTCAGCCTATGCTAACCCGGCTTCTCCCATTGCCTTGGTCAGGTCCTCACTCAAACCCAAACGGTTCGCCCACGTTTGCATATAGCTAACGTCCAGGCTGCTGCCCTGTACTTTTAGTACACCTAAAACATCCCGCCATTGCTTTTCTGACTGACTACGCTGGCCCCATCGGAGCTTATTCAAAACCACATCTTCGGGTGAGGCAAGGTAGACATCATTCACCAACTGGCGACGGCTGAACTTGAGCGCGTCCCAAGTGTCATGACCACCAATCACCAAATCGGCTCGTGCGATGGTTTCTTGATCGGTAATCTGCAATATCTTCATGCGCCCCGAGACCACATCCTCTACACCGGGAACATAAAACCCATCAGTTTCTAAGGCAGTGACTAAGGGATATAGAGCATCCCCAGAAATATTGATGACTAAATCCAGGTCAATGGTGAATCGTGGTTCACCATAGGCCGTCGAGGCAACGCCACCTGTCACGTAATACTGAACACCTAATGCCGTCAACAGGACATGAAGTCGATGGGCGAGTTCTAGTGAGTCTTGAGTCCACGTCATGGGATCTCCCTTCGGTTCAAATCCTGCAGGCCAGCGATCGCCCAGCCAAGCTTGAGCTACCTTGCGGGTGAATTCTTGGGGGGCTAGGTGGCTAAATCGGTGCTTCAAACCACCCAGTGACATTGCCAGTCCCCCCTGAGTATATTTGACGGTCATCGCCATGCGCTGCTCATTGCTCCGCTGCGCAAGCAACCTGAACAAGTGACGGTCAGCCTCTACGGTGGTGTCTTCAGCTTGAGGGCGATAGGCGGTGGTCATGGCCGTGGAATGCGTTAGCTTAATTACACCTGTTAGCGATTTAAAGATCAAGGGGACTGTTTTCAGCCGAGTATGAGATTTTCCAATGCAGCGATCGCTCCGATCCGTCAACCCGCCGCGATCGCGACCCTCAAAAGCAGCCCTAGAGAAAGGACTCACCGACTAACTTCATCATGAAGCAAGAAGAACTAGCCATAGCCCTCGTCAATGCCCTAATGGAGTATTACAGAGTTAGCTCTGTAGAGCAGCTAATCAAAAGAATTGCCGCAGAGTTTGAGTCTTCGGCGGATGAACAGGGGGCACCCAAGGATGACAGCTCGTGGGTCATGCGAGAAATGCAGCTCAAGTTAGAGAAGCTTTTGCTCGACTAACCCTTAAGATAACTAGCTGATGTATCAAAAAGCACCTGCCGTCTAATACGATCATCCTGAACCGTGCCCAATCATGGATAGTACTAAAGCCCGTCACCAGCGGGCTTTTTTGTGGCTATTG
>ERZ1740065.2942-NODE-2942-length-10668-cov-16.674173_pt1 | contig 10668 bp, 12 predicted proteins | sample MGYA00581738_ERZ1740065 | MGnify/ENA primary metagenome ERZ1740065 (study PRJEB43018, sample SAMN04849749) | marine metagenome | isolation source: floating plastic debris | place: Pacific Ocean | collected 2008-09-01 | study: EMG produced TPA metagenomics...
TGCTAGCCAGGCTCACTTATACCACCCAAATCATGAGTGAATAAAACTTCAATCTGTCGCTACAGTTACAAAGATATTGGAGTTGTCTTCTCCTTAACCGAAAACTATGATATGCCGTAGCAACAGTGAATGTAAACTAGACGAAAGATTTATCTCAATCTTCCTTCAAAATTCGTTTAAAAACATTTGAACATTGTCCCAAACTCAAGAATCAGTCTATTTCGATGCAAATATATGGAATGCGTTTCACACATTTACCATATTTACCATTATTTACGTCCAATGTGTCCGAATCAGAAGAAAACCTAATCATAAATTTCATGAATCATATTTCGTTCAGCTCCATGTTCGCTCCAATTATTAATGTGATTTTCATGCACTTCTGACATTAATGTGGACCTAAGGAAATATTTATTGATTCACTCATCTCATTAGGGTCAAATAGATTTTTAGAAGTAAATCGAAAGGATGTGAATGAATTGAGCAAACATGTGTCATTATTATATTTTTTGTGTCGGTAAGTATGAAATAATATGCATATAATGCTGTGTACCATAAGAAATATCGTGAGGGTTGAGGTGAATCTTTCATTTAGTTTACATCGCTGTTGCTACGGAAGTTCGTAGTTTTCGGTCAAGAAGAAGACAACTCCAATATCTTAGTGATTCCGGCTTTTACGAATTCCGGATTCCGGATTTTCCGAATTCCGGCTTTTGTACCTACCTCAGCTGAGCGGCTAGAGACGAGCAGCTGCCTAGCGATGAAAACACTTATTGTACTGACAAAGACACTAATTTACTCTTTAGAAATGATTTATTTACCTTTTAAAAATCACGGTCATTAGTACTTTAGAGTTACCAGAGACCTTAGCGGTAAGGTCTCCGGAGTTACTATGCGCCAGACTCGATATTTTCTCCTTGACAAAAGTATTCTACGTATACCATGGCGACCCTAGATCTTTCAATCAACAGTATTGGAGTTGTCTTCCTCCTTATTTGGCTCCCACAAGTTGAAGCGGTTGAAGGAGGCTGAACAAAGTTCTAAGAAAGACTTGTGGTGGAATATATCAAGTTTTATTGTTTGAAGAATTATTTTCATTTCTATTATAGGCTATAAATAATATTTGATCTGTATATTACTAGATTGAATACAATATGGGCGCAAATAAGGTGAAGTGCGGTAGTTTTTCCGCCAATGTTTTTCCACCTGCGCGCAAAAACATACCGTACTTGTGAGAAGTCCTCGTGTCCATTGACAGCGCTGAAGATCGAATTATTTGAGTCGCAGTTCCGCGTCAACACGGTCGTCTCGCCATGATGAGCGTGAAAGGTTTATTTACCCTTCTTTGTGTAATTGTTCCTGCGCTTTGCAACGAGCAAGAACTGTACAGAAACATCACTGATGATGTTAAACGGTTTCCAAACAATTCTCCTTACGTGAGGAACGGGCTGCCTCTACCTCTGCCTAGAAGTTGGAAGACTAGCAACAACTTGTTCGCTGTCAGAAGTGAGGGGTTCGCTTTTAACGCTGTCGGTATGAACTGCGATGATTTGGAGGCTGCATTCGATAGGTATTACAAGATGATCTTCGACACTCCCCATATGAGCGAGGTAACATCGAACTTCATTCCTCTCGTGCCAAACTACCGCACTTATTATTGATTTGAAAATCTTCCCTTCATTGCAACAGTCGTCCAAACGCAAGAACAATGGCTATGGCGTGAAGCTGGATAGGTCTAAAAGCTCCACGGAAATCAATGGTCTCGATGTTTACGTGCACGAGGATTGCACTGGCAAACCGCAGCCTGCACTTGGAATGAGTGAAAACTGTAAGTAAAACTGTAAGTCATATGTTCCATCCAGTATTAGTATTCTCAACCTACGGTAATACGATTCTGGCTAGAGTGTGTACCTGTCTTCAGAGAGAATAGATCTATTTGGAATGAGGTGGAGTTGAGGTGAAAAAACATCATCAAATTACTCATATTTTAAAAAATATTGGACCTACAAAATATGTGGCAAATGTGAAACTCTAATCACTTCTGTCTCATACCTATTCTCTGCTATTGTACAGTGTATCATAGCATGGGCCCGGTGCCAAACGTTGCCATGAACTGAGGGTGTTGGTTGTTTACTAGCCACATTCCACTACTAGCCAAATTCCACTACTAGCCAGCCAGTGTGCTGAGTGATGATGATTCATTGTACATGGACTGAACCAGAGATAATTGACAACTGAACCTTCAGTAACTGGTGACAGCTATGCTGCAATATGGTGACATAGTCCTGAATAAGCTCACTGCTGCTCTCCTGTCTGCAGTGTTGGGATTCCAGGGATCAGGTTGTTAAAAAACTCCCCCAAGCCACTCAAGCCTGTGATTGTGAGTGAGAGATAAGTTATATGATTGTAGACAAGCTGTCGATAACTCCAGGAAAGGCTGTGCTCAGTTCAGACACGCTGTGGGGGGCGTTGAGAGGTCTGGAAACCTTCAGTCAGCTGGTTTACGAGACTGAGTATGAGAGTCACGGTTTGGTAAGTCGAGGCAGACACCTGTTTGTTTACTTACTACCACAGATTTATCACTATCAGTATGGCTGTACCCTGATCTAGTGGCTGGTAAACGAGACTACGGTGGAGGATGCCCCCAGGTTTCAGCACAGAGGCTTTCTCATAGACACATCCAGGCACTTTGTGGAGAAGAACATCATCCTGCAGTTTGTGGTAAGTTAGGGAAGTGCCTAGACTGGGTGTGATGGACAGTAGGTAGAGATAGCCTGTCTGAGCTCTGGTCTGTATGAGTGGTTACATCATAGAGTTATCTCTGGGTTGTATCATGTGGCGTGTAGAAAAGCTGGAACACTAGCCAATGAGAGCGCTTGAAGCTTGCAGTGGCGAGCTTGCAGTGGTGAGTGCTGTGCAAACCCTATTGGCTGGCAACATTGGCCATGCCTTGGGACCGCTTCTAAGCTTCTTCTTGCATTCAACAAATTCAAATACAATTATGCATATGCAACATATGGGTTATATAAGCGTGTATCCCAGGCTAGCAGGTGACAGAGCCACCATCACAGCTGCCACTGCGTGATATGGATAAAGTATTGCTCGCAGCCTGGGGATGGCAGCGTCTGCTGTCGGTAAATAGATCTTTGTGACCAGAGATTCAGCTGTGTGACAACTGGAAGACGCATCACAATGTCATGTCACATGTCACAAAATTTACCAGTTGCTACGCTGTGTTGCAGTCGGCCCTAGCGATGGCCAAGTACAACGTGTTGCACTGGCATATTGTGGACTCGCAGTCGTTCCCATACCGTAGCCGAGTGTTCCCTGACCTGAGCTATAAGGGGGCGTACGAGCCATACACCCACGTCTACGATCACGATGATATAGCCGAGGTCATAGAATTCGCCAGGCAGCGGGGAATCAGGGTCATTGCAGAGTTTGACACCCCTGGTGAGTAAACAATTTTAACTATGACCCGAGTTTGACCTTGGGGTTGTTTGCTTCTGCTGTGATTATCTCTCTCACTAGACAAGCTGCCAACTGCGTTCTTTTGTTACCTTATCTGTTGTTTTTTGTGTGATATTATTGTGCTGAAGATATCCTGTATATACACTGGTCAACACTTCTCTTCCTTCTCTTCCTTCCTTCTCTTCCTCTTCCAGGACACAGCCTGTCCTGGGGCTTTGGTAACCCTGACCTTTTGACCCCGTGTTATGGTGATGATGGACAACCTGATGGAACATTCGGACCTATTGATCCCTCCAAGAACTCTACCTATGATTTCCTGGCTAAGCTGTTTACAGAGGTCAATGGAGTCTTCCTTGACAAGTATATACACCTGGGTGGAGATGAAGTGCCGTTTGATTGCTGGTGAGTCGGCGGTTGCTGTCGCTGTTTGTCTGTATATGATTTTTCCTTGACCTTACACGCTGATGTCACTCCTGCAGGCGATCCAATCCGACTATCAACCAGTTTATGGTCGACTCAGGCATCGAGAAGGGAGACTATGCAGCTCTGGAATCATACTACATCACCCGCCTCACTGACATCGTCAGTAAAATCGGCAACAGCTACATCGTCTGGCAAGAGCCGTTCGACAACGGTGTCAAGGTGGAGTTACATACCGTCGCTGACTTGATATTCATGTCCCTCCATCTGCCTGTCACTTCCCCTCTCTCATTGTCTCCCTCCATCCCTCTTCTCTCCTCCGCCCCACTCTCTCTTTCATTCACTCTGTGTTCTTCTCTCTCCTCTCACTTCATTCTCGACCATTCTCACCACACATTGCATATAAACACGGAACTACTTGCAGTTGTCCAAGGACACTGTAGTAAATGTTTGGAAGGGGAATCCCGACCCCAACCGTGAGATGGCTAACATAACGTCTGCAGGCTACACCGCCATCACATCGGCCTGCTGGTATCTGAACGTCATTCAGTACGGCGAGGACTGGCAGAAGTACTACACCTGCGACCCAACGGTGAATATCTGACATAGATTGTCATTTTATAGCTATCTGCTGACACTGTCGTCAATGTATGGAAATGGTATGGCGGCCGAACCGCCGACGAGGAGATGGGAAATGTTACAGCTGCCGGTTATAAGGCCATCACATCTGCCTGCTGGTATTTGAATATAATATCGTATGGAGAGGACTGGCATAAATACTACACTTGTGATCCTCAGGTAGCGTCTGCATGTCGGTAGTCGTCTGCTCCCCGCTTCATCCTCCTCTCCACCCCTGTCAGTGGTGTAGGGGTAGTGTCGTTGGCTCGGTTTCATGTTCCATTAACTGTCGGTGATGGTTGATACTGACGTCTGTGCAGACTATCATATGATCTCTCTTTGTCTGAGAATATTCTAGTTGTACGCCAGCTGTCTCTCTGTCTCTTCTAAACGTATCAGTCTAACTGCCGTTACATCGTAACTTTGATATACATCTACTAGCTCAGCCTGTGAACGGTGATTCTACGCCCAATGGCTTTCAACACTGATAATAACAACTCTTCCACCACTAATGAGCCCATTGGTATTCAGTGGTGATGCTAGTACCGCTATGCAGTCACCATGTTTAGTGTCTGCCTGATACCTACTCACCCGCTGTACACCTGGCTACTCATTCACTGGCTTTCCATGTATCGAAAGCCATTGCGAAAGCTTCCTTGCGACTCCTGCAGTTGGTGTTTCCATGTCACTAATGTAGTCGCAAGCTTCCACCGCTATTGCTGTGCGGAGTTGTCACTCTCTGCATTAATTGCAGCGAGTGGAGTTCTTAGTTTTGTTGTTAGTGAAGAAGCACGCAAAATCCACAGGTAGTGTAGCCCAAGTATAGCGATGGATTCACAAGCACTGTTTCCATGTATCGAAAGCATGAAGCTTCCTGACGATTTCGGTTTCATCAACCGCGGTGCAAGAAGCTTCAAGCTTCTAAACCAAACAAGTCTCCATGTACCGATCGCGATCGCGGTCAGCTTGCGACTTGGTTCGTGACATGGAAAGCCAGTGACTGTCACTATGTTACTACTAAGTCTTTTGTTTGTTATCAGGAGTTGTGGTCTCTCGCTATCAATGAGCTACTTTCGCATGCTGTGCTACAGATAGGTCCTACAGGTGATGTGAGTCAGTATGAACAACAGAGTATGTATTTACTGTTGTCCTGTTACAGAACTTCAATGGAACCGATGCCCAGAAGGCTCTGGTTATGGGCGGAGAGGGCTGCATGTGGGGCGAGTGGGTGGACGGTACAAACCTCATGTCAAGGTCATGGCCTCGTGCCGCTGTCGTGGCTGAGAGGCTGTGGAGTCCGTCGACAGCCAAAGATCTGGACAGCATGCAGGAGAGACTGGAGGTGCACCGCTGTCGTATGCTCAAGTAAGTGACCTTGACCGGACTGTTCGCTGCTGTATAGTCCCTGTGTTAATGTTTGTGGGCTTGTACTGTAGTCCATACTAATCGCAGTGCAGCATACAGCTGTGTGTGACCAGAGCTCTCCCTGTCCTGCTGGTCTGACCGTATTTAGTAAACTTGTGTAGGATTATCTTTCCTTTACTAAGATGCTGAAAATCTGATTTGAGCCTCTCTTGGCTATTCCTTCTTGTAGTGATTATAGCTCTTTTGATGCCTTTTCTTATAGAAAGCCATGTTTGAGGACAGTTTATGCGTGAGGGCCATTCTGTACATCATAGTGGTCACTGGGGGCAGGTTTCTCTGTCTCAGTTATACTGCTGCACACCTTGTGAGCTCTTTTGTTACAATTTCTACCCTGAAGAGAGCTCTCTGTTATTTGTAGGCGAGGTCTTGACGCCAACCCGATAAATCCGTCATATTGTCGCTATGAGAAGCAGGCTGCTGCTCCTATCTTCTAGGTGACATAGCCAACGGCAGCATCAGATGCTCATTGTCACTACTACAGTTATATGCAAGTCATGAAACATATAATTCCCACTCTGTGTGTCTCTGCGTGAACCGTATATTCCTGTTTGACACTCTCTTCGTTGATCATCTGAAACTCTGGCAGCTTGCATAATTCAGCAGTTTTCTAATGAATGAAATAAACTGTCACTTCCAACTTCCTGAGCTCTCTACTACCTATGGGTTATGGAAAGACATATTTCTCTATCACTGCCCTCCTCTCCCAGCGTCGCACACCCACGGCGCCCCAGCGCCGGACATTTAGAATCCAGATTAAAACTGTACAGCCTGCATTCATTTCAGCATTGATAGGTCAAATTTCAACATGTTTCATCTGCTTATGAACGTCCAATCTACTCTTGGCAACTACCACTAGCAGGAGTGGGGAGGCATTCCAGCTTGTCTGGAAGTGAATGGCATATCATTGGGAGTTATCTTATCATGGTAAATAAACATGTTTCTTATCACAGTATATTATCACAGATATTACAGTCTAAGAATGATGATACACCTAGTATCTAGAGACTGGTTGTAGCGAGCAGGTATAAATATCTGTGTCTCTGCCGTCTGGGTCTTTTACGTATTCGACACCCAGCATGTATCTTTCTTTGACGCCTCCGATTATCTTTGGTGGATCCGACATAAGCTTCATTGAGGTATGTGTCGGTGACCTGTAACAATTGGTCAGTTGTTGGAGTTATCTGCTCATGGCATCTGTCATTCAAACAAATCTTTCGTCACATCATTTCACAATCTCGGACAGTGATGTGACAAAATGAGGAATACAAGCAGTCACATGATGGCACTAATAATTGTAGCTCAACACGAAGTGACTACTAGCCAGTGATGCCTTACCCTGATTGGCTGGGTGGCAGCTGAAACCTTTTAGTCATGTTACATAGCAGCTGATTGGACAGATCTGGGAAACGATCTGCAGTCTCAACTAGCCACTGGACCACGTCTCCATCTGATTGCTCCAGATGTTGCGACAGAGAACCCAGATAGCTTCCGAAATCCCCTATGGCAATGGTCAGTACAGCCGAGTCGCTGTATGCTGGGTCAGACATCATTACAGACAGTCCAGACTCTGTAACATAGATATATACTGTCTGTGACTGGAGTGTGAGACTCAGTAAAATCTCCGCCATCCAAATATTCTAATTCTAGAGTAAACCTACACACTGTAAAACGGGACGCGATTCATAACAGAGGTTCTGAGACTTGGGCTATATTTCAGGCATGCAATCTTTACCACATATACAGAAGTCCAGACGGCATCTAACCCATTCAGTTTCTAATTACCGACCCACGGCTCCATTCCATTTATCAACAGCGGTGAAAGTGAAAGTGAAAACTGAGTATAGAGCTTGTAAGCCTAGTGTGAGCAAGTCAAGATGGAGCGTGTGTTATTATATGTTTCTCTCCACTAAATCGATTAAGCAGTCTGACCAGCTGCTTCATAAACGTGTTACATTATCCACCGATGGGCTGGCTGACCGCTGAGTATCTTACCTGGCTGTCTCTGTCGGTAGCGCAACTCCTCAAAATGTCCTTGATGTCTCCATCTCACCAACACCTACAATAATGCAGAGATGCTTTACAAGCCATAAATACATAATAAATGTGGCATCATCCGTGTCAAACCGCCGTAAAAAATACCGGGAATATAAGGAATTCAGTGATATTTGTGCATTTTGTAGGTCAAGTAGGCAAAGGCAGAGTGAGTTCCCATGGAGTACATACAATTTAGTAGAACTAGGAGTTACAAACAATCCACAGTACTTTCGGTTTACCGGAGAGAGTCTTGTCACACATCAGATTCAGTAGAGCCTCCGTATCCACAGGTGACTCATTGCCATCAGTTATAACTATCAGTGCTGAAACGGTTCCACGGTTCAGAGTGGCTTGTGTCGTCTGTTCGATGTCTTCAGGTGTGGAGACATCACTGTATTCAACCTCAACGTCAAACTCTTGTTCAACGCAGTCAATTTTGGGGTCAAAGTTGGGGATGAGTGCTGATAATGATTTGAACACCAGTAGATGAGTCTTTCCCCCATCCAGATTGTACTCCATGATTTTTCCATCATCCATATCAAGCCTACTAAAGTACCTCATCACTTCCTTCGTCATTGGTGAGTTCGCCAGGTCTTTGGGTGTCTTTCCTTCTGAATTCCTGTCAGACCAGAGCTCAGTTTGCAATAGTTGTGTTCCAGCAGCATTCAGGAGATAGTAGAGGGCACCGGCGTATTCTGCCGAAGCAGCAGGGTGAAGGACCGTGCTTCCATCTTTGCATCGCAACGAGATCAGCGGCATAACGGCATCTACAATGGTGATATCAATATCAACATGACTGGGAGGTCGGAGGAAATGGATGTTGGGTCAAATCTGAAAAGATTTCAGAGAGATGGAGAGGAAGAGGGAGAGAGAGGGAGGAAGGAAGGAGGAGAGAGGAAGGAGAGAGGAGGACAGAAGGAGAGGAAAGAGGGAGAGGAAGGAGGGAGAGGAAGGAGGGAGAGGAAGGAGGGAGAGAAAGGAGGAAGAGGAAGGAGGGAGAGGAAAGAGGGATAGGAAAGAGGGATAGGAAGGAGGGATAGGAAAGAGGGATAAGAAAGAGGGAGAGAAAGGAGGGAGAGAAAGGAGGGAGGAATTCAAAGCCATACTCCACAGTCACGATTATCATTTATACTACCTGACATCTAATCGGAGAAACGATGATAGGTAATGTTATTCAGCACACTGTGAGAGAGCGACTAGCTACAAACCGCCGGCTCTCACACAGCAAACTTTGTATCATGTAGAGGATGAAAGAGAGCATGAAATACAGGAGAGGACCCATCTATTAGTGTGATACTAACTAATGGGGCACTGACAACTACTTGAGACCACCTGAATAGTCTTATACAAATCAACGACCTATTGATAACATCCCATCACCGCTGAATCAATTTCGGCATAGGAATGTTGCAATGGTTTTGAACAACAGTCACTAGAATTTGGATTGTAGTTCTAACAGGTGCACTTCCTAGTAATTTTCTTTGACCGGTTTTGACACAGGGATTCTGAAACATGGAAACCGCCAGGGAGAGTGGGGAGGGTATTTGTCAAATACCATAGTCTGGAATTATCATGCGCTCAAAAATATTTGCGAAAATGGCAGGAAACCTTGATGGAAAACCTTTTGCGATTGAAAAGATTTTGTGAAAATTCATCACGCCTATAATATACAACATACTGCCCGTAACTGCAAAAACACAACATCAAATGTAGACTGACTGCATTGTCCAGTACAGGCGTTGACGCACTTCATTCTGGATATCAACCACTGATCCATCAAGAATACCAATGATCCACTTTTCTGAGGTGAAATTTTACCCTCTATCATGTGAAATGCCCCAATTTACGCTATTGTTAACAGGTCGGTAAAAAATTAAAGACCTTCTGTTTTCTATTGAAAGTTTTGCAATCACACTTATCGCGATTTCGAACATTCCCAAATCTTGCAAAAAAATTCCATCGCAAATAAATTCCGGTCTGAACTAAACAATTCTGGCTAAAATCGACCTGAAAGAGAGTCATTCAGCCTTGACACACTCTCAGAGCTCAATTGATTCCAACTCTCATTACCGGGTTCCAGTCCCTCCAACAGAGCCTTGACGGCGTAGGAGTAGCTATGGGAGATGGCGTGATGCAATGCTGTTAACTGGTGGTCATCCTGCATGGCGAAGAACTTCAGTCTGTCCGCTGGTTCCAATCCTCCCATTAGAGAATTGATGTTCTCGGTGTGGCCACTGGCAGCAGCTAGGTGTAAGGCAGTCGACTGTTGGTCATCCTGTACAATCAGTAGCTTCAGTCTGTCAGCCGGTTCCAGTCCTTTTAACAAAGTACCAACAGCATAGGTACTTCCAAGAGCAGCAGCTTGATGTAAAGGTGTTGAATGTTTGTCATCTTGCATACTGAGTAGCTTCACTCTATCAGCCGCTTCCAGTCCTCCTAACAGAGTATCGACGACATCGGAATATCTAGAGGCAGCAAGTTGATGTAAAGGTGTCGACAGCTTGTCATCATGCATACTGAGTAACTTCAGTCTGTTAGCAGGTTCCAGTCCTTCTAAGAGATACCTGATGGCACCGGCATCTCCAAGAGCAGCAGCTTGATGTAAAGGTGTCGACTGTTTGTCATCTTGTATGCTGAGTAGCTTGACTCTGTCAGCCGGTTCCAGTCCTCCTAACAGAGTATTGAAGGTATTCACACCTC
>ERZ1740065.2943-NODE-2943-length-10667-cov-14.285055_pt1 | contig 10667 bp, 7 predicted proteins | sample MGYA00581738_ERZ1740065 | MGnify/ENA primary metagenome ERZ1740065 (study PRJEB43018, sample SAMN04849749) | marine metagenome | isolation source: floating plastic debris | place: Pacific Ocean | collected 2008-09-01 | study: EMG produced TPA metagenomics...
CTCTCTCTTCTTCTTTTTCTTTTTCTTCTTCTTTTCTTTCTTTTTTTCTTTTTTCTTTTCCTTCTCTTTTTCTTTTTTTTTTTTTTTTTTTTTACTTTTTTGTTTGTTTCTTTTGTGTGGTTCGCCGCTCCCCCCCCCCCACCTATGAAATCATACAATATTTTGAGCTGTGTGGTGGAGGCCTATCGCATCATAAAATATTTTGTGCAGATGCAGGTGCAAGATAGAATTTCAATTTTACTGCGCCGGTCAAACTCATTGTAGCCTGACAAATGAGAGGACAACTCTCAGAAAAATAGCATTTCCATACACTGTCACAGCATTGCAGTTCTGAGAATGGATGCCGGAAATATGTTGTCTTTCATAATGTAGCTGCACCAGTCAATCTCACTAAGCTGGATTCACACTGTGCCAATTCACCCAGCCAATCAGTACCAACTGAAAGTCTGAGGTGAGAGGAACTCTCAGCCGAATCAAATAGTCTGCAGGCTGCAGGATTGCTTCATGAATGGTTGGAACTCAATCGATCATCGGCCGTTGATAAAAAAGAATATCTGGCGAACTTTCCACCTCGCCCATAACTATCAATTGCCGCCAATGTGAAAGGACCTGGTCGGCCAGTGCTATCAGCCAGGACTGATTGGCTGTAGTGTGAATCGCTTTAAGCAGGGCTTAAAGTCTAATTTTTTTTCTTGTGGGAACTCTCATTCATTACTCTACCAAGCAGGGCTGTGCCCTTCATTTTCAGAGTTGGTTTTGCCAAGTTATGCTGCCAGCAGGGCAGCTTGCGGAGCGTCTGAGCATAGTGAAGGTGCAAAGCTACAGCGCCAGAGGCGCCGGGGTGGGTGTGGGAGGGGTGTCCTCTCCTGCAGGGAGGGTCTGGGGGCCTCCCCAGGAAAATCTTAGCTTTGAGAATGCTCTGAGAGTGAGTTTCAGGCTCTCTGGAGTTCATATATGAGCCTATGAAACTAGGGGTTCTTATCTCTTCTACACTGCAACAATTGATCATTTCACTTTTAATAAAGATGAGGGGAGGGGAAGTGGAGAGGGAGGGAAGGAGGAAGACAGATTGGGAGGGAAAGAAGTGGAGAGGGAGGGAAGGGGGGGAGGGAGAGAGGTGGAGAGGGAGGGAAGGGAGTGAGGGAGTGAGGGAGAGAGGTGGAGAGGGAGGTAGAAAGGGAGGTGGAAAGAGAGGTGGAAAGGGAGGTGGAGAGATAGCACATCATTCAGATCTTGTCTTTGTGAAGTATTGGCGGCATTAGGAATATTCAAAGCCTTCTCCAGCTGGTAAATCAAAACAATTAGGATGAGAAATTTGACATATTTAATCCTGCATGGCGGCCATCTTGGCTATACCTAGCAACGGCTTTGATTGAAAATTTTTGGGAGAACTAGGCTTTCTACCAAAAAATAACTAGATTGATGGAAAGAGCATGTCCTGTTGTCTGGAAAACCTTGTTTTCAAAATTTTAAAAGTAAAGAAATTGTACCAAAAATCGTTCACTTCAAAGTTAGAGAATTAAAATCGAAACTTTAGAAAACATCCATGTCGAATCGTAGCAGCCCTAGTCAAAACAAAAAGTGAAGAGTCTGGTCTTCGAATTAGAATGTCAGAGGGTTGGCAACGCTAACCACCGTGTGCTGTTAACTGAGGAGCCCTAGTATGCTTACATCATTAGTGGTAAGAGCGAACTCAGCCATTCCCCTTCTTATGGGAACATACGTTCCCACAACTAGGACGTCAAATTTTCTTATGGGAACGGCATTCCCACCGTTCCCACTAGACTTTAAGCCCTGGCCTTAAGGTGTTATCCACTGGTATTAGGTGTGCGAGTATCAACTTCATTGCAGCAAGTGGATTATTTGTACACAAAAAAACCAACAATAAATGGTACCAACAGGTATGTTTCATTAGGTCTGTGTCTCGTTAGACCTGCGTGCTAGTGTAGTGTAGTATTCGAGAAGTTGTTCTTTATGGCTATCTGCTCTCTACTTCGATCAGAAGCCTTCTGACTTAGCATCATCATCTCAATTAAGCCAAACCAGAACTGCAGCAAAAAATGCAGCCAGGAGGACAAAAGCCCAGAAAGCCATCAGGCAAGACACCAAGCAGCACCAGTACCCTACACTCATGGTGATGAATCACAAACCAACAGTCCTAGCTCCACCTGTAGGTAGCTAAAGCATAAGGCTACTGAGTGTGAAAAAATGAATAAGTAACAAATGTATGAATGAGACTTAATATAAAACATTTGAAAGTGCAGTTCAGCTGCAGCTACCTTGGGAAATCAATGAAATCATCATTAGTAATCAGTAATCGAATAAAGTGATTTATATTCGCAATTAAAGCGAACTTACAACTCATCATTGTTACGGGCCTTACAACCCACCGTGGTACTGAAATGAATGAAATACTGGCCGCATAGGGAAGCAACTTTATGAGAGGTACTTATAGTATTGTTGTTGTAGACAGCAGAAGATGTTTTAAATGGATGGTTACTGGCTATAGGGAGGTATGAAGAGGGGGAGCGGCTGGTGGCTGGGCTGGAGCCTAGTCTTCGAGATAAGTGCTTCCTCCGACAGACAGGCAACTGGAAATGGACTGCTCTTCACTCCGCTGTGAACGCTGGTAACAATCACGCTGTGAGGGTCATTTTAACTCATGTCTCACCTAGTGTTAGAGCAGGCCTCCTGCGAAAGGAGGATGACTGGGAGAGGAATATATTACACATAGCAGCAGACAGAAAGCGCTACAGCACTCTCGAACTCCTACTAGATCTGTTGTCAGATGGAGAGAAGAATGAACTGCTGATGATGAGGGATTGCCGCCATCGTAGCCCCCTCCATATCATCGCCTATCACTCATGCGCTGATGTGGCTACAACAATTCTTTCCACGCTGAATCCTGAGAGACGGAACAAGCTGGTGCTGGCAAAGGATGGGATGGAGCATACCATGCTACATATCGCAGCAGCGAGGGAGGGTGGGGGAGAAGTAGTTGAAATGCTGCTAGACCTTGTTGATGAGGAGACTAGAGAACGGCTGCTCCTGTCCAAAAATATCTGGAGGAGAACTGCAGTTCATGTTGCAGCCGATGCCAATAAGATAGACATAATGAATCTGATTCTGGAGAAAGCTCCTGATAAGGTGAAGGAATTTCAGGATGGAGGAGAGAGAGCCATGGAGCTGACCACAAGTGTGAGATACCAACTCACTGTGGCTCTGGATCATCGCAGCAAGACAGCTTATGACTTGGCAGTGGTGGAATGGAGGAAGAAGTTTGATGAATTGGAGTGTTGGATGCAAGCTAATGACATGCTTAAGGATCTGCCGGCTGAGACGAAGGACAAATTTCTACTTCACAAAAGAGGTCCTCATGGAAAAACTGCTCTCTATGTAGCTGTTGATCAGCAACGTCAGGAGGTGACGAAGTGTATCCTCAAGGCTGTCAGCAAGACTAAAAGGAAGGAGCTTCTAACTATTGTGGGTATGTGGAAACGTACAGTACTACACAACACCCTGGAGACGTCAAGCTATGATATGACGAAAATGCTGAATGACTTGACAGACGATGAAGAATGGGAGCACTTGCTGTTTGCCCCTGACTGGTGGGAGAGGACCGCCCTGCATGTTGCAGCAATGAAAGGCAATATGGACATCATGAGACTCATTCTGGAGTCTGTGTCTGGCTATCTCAGAGATCTTCTCCTCTTCTCTACTGACATTTTCAAGCGCACTGCACTTCACGGTGCCAAAAGTCGTGATGTGGCGAGAATACTCATCTCCTCATGCTCACGCCACAGGGCTCAACGCTTTATCAAGGCCTGTGACAGGAAAGGCAGAACTGCCGCGGACATAGCTGCATGGTGGAGCAGAAGAGTTGTCTTGAAGGGAATATTCGAACACTGTTCAAAGGCTACATGTAAGTTCCTATTTGAGCATGAAGATGTCGACGGACGTGGCCTAATGCATTGGGCTGCAGCTGTGATGCGTGAAGGTGCCCTTCAATACCTTTTAAGCTACATACTGGACACGGATCTGCCGCTCTTTGAGGTACTGAGAAGTGGAAAGGGTGAAGAGAGTGTCATACACATTCTAGTTGTCAGTCAAAAGCTCTCAATTCTCTCAGACATTTTGAAAATGTTGAGCATTGAGCAAAGAAAGGTACTCCTCCGACATACGAATACCCAAGGCTATTCGCCGTTTCACATGGCTCTAGTGCCAGCCAATGACTTCCATGGAAACTTCCACCGCTTCATAAAGCCACTAGATGATGTCCTCAACCTTCTCCCACCGAGGATTGTTCGTCATGTCAACAGCGAGGTGGTGAATGTACTACATTTCCTCATCAACGAGCACCCAGTCCAGCTAACGGGAACTGTCGTCTTCCTGAACCGGTCCGTTCTGTCCAATCAAAGCCTCCTCCAGCTGAGAAACTACCAATGGGACTCAACTGATCTGATACCGAAGGTAGTCACTAGAGATATTCAGCCATTATTATTGTATGATTTTGAGCTGATAATGACTGTCGTATTGAACTCAGCAGATCAGTCAACTCGCAATATCAAGACATTCTGGTTCCTACGCTATCTTTCTCAAAGACTTGGAGTCGTTCCTCCTGGTGATGCTGGATGAATTGGTGGACAATGAGTCATCTGGAGATATAGATCCCTGTCTGACAATCCAACAATTGAATGACCGGAGTCTGGATGGTAAGCCAAAGGTACTCAGTTGTCCTCAGAAATCTGTCAGTGCATTTTCCTATTAAAAGGTCATGTATAAATTTATAGGTTATCCTGTTTCAATACCGGTTCCTGCGAAGTACAAACCAAGCTGAGATCTTAGCATTAGAGAAAAAACTGCACTGTGTCTGGTTACCAGTCGATTTCTGTGTTTGGTTCACGGTCACTCGAAAAGATATCAGGTACAATCAGTCAGCCATCCTTGACACTGATCTCCTCTGAGTTCAGCGAAGCTACATCTCCAGCGCTTTGGTTCTTCAAGATTTCCACGGTCTGCAGATAGATAAAAGTATTCCTCTGAATTTTGTAGGTCAGAAGTAGAGGAGCCTTTGCTGCGAGTTCAGGGAGGAAGCTTGCAGGAAGCGGTGAATGTAGTACGCTTGCATTTCGAACATCACCCTGCAGTCATCTATTCATCAGCTATGATGACCTCACTCGGCAGGCGACTCACCATTCCCTGTCCACGTCACAGTCCACATCACTGTTGCTGTCACTGTCACTGTCACAGTGAAGGTGGAACTCTTGAGAGTGGTAATGCTGGTTCTGCCATCATTATCTGCAATACTGAGGACAGAGTTGACTGGAAGAAGGAGTTAGATGATGTCCGATACTCTCTTACTGTCCAGCTAAAATTTCGGGTGAGGATCTTTTGATAATTATACACCTCCAGTAGGTACATAAGCGCTTACCCCTACGCGTCTCATAGCTATGGTAATATGTGATAACGCAGGACAGGAAGACTTTTTTTTAGGTTTTATTTATTGTTGCAACCTGTGTATCAGCATGTGATAAAAATGGATTGCTGTAGAAAAAGAAGAAGAAAAATGAATCTAAAAAGTTTGTTTGTTAAAATTAGACACGTAGAATGGGGAAAAAACTGTTAAAGCGCTTCTGCGTCCTGCATTTAGGTGGGCGGTAAACGGTATTTAGGCGAGAGGAGACCCTTGCTTGGTTGACGACAATACGATTAAAAAGCGGATGTTTTTCGTTACATGCAATCTTCTTAAAAACAGACTCTGAAGCAGTAATGATAAAGTCAGAAAGAGTTGGCAGGTCTAAAACCTTCAACCTCTCAATATACTCGAGATCAGGTTCGATTATCTTAGTAGCAGAGGCCTGCACACACTCAAGCCTACATTTACAAGTGTTAGAAAGAAAATTGTAAAAAACAGGTGAGGCATATGCTAAAATAGAACGTATGTTAGTGCAATAGAAGGCTTTTAGTCCATCTTGATTCATTCCCACCTTTCTCAGCTGCCGCATTAAGAATAATTTTGAGTTCCACTTCTTCACTAAATTCTCTACATGGTCTATGAAAGTAAGACGGCTATCTACTAAGACACCTAAGAATTTTACTGATTCAGACAGAGTTATAGGGTTGTGGTCAAAAGTCATAGCGTCATCATTCTTCTTGCGATTACTTGAGCAGAAGTTCATGATAGTTGTTTTTTCCGTGTTTAGGAGCATGTTGTTCTTAGCTGACCAGTGTTGAGTCTGTTGTATAGCTGGCGTAATGCTATCACTGCTGTTCTTTGAGATGGTGACGTAGAATGAGGAGTGGTCTGCATATTTTACTGATTTATACCCGTCTATCTGTAAGTCATTGATGTAAATTAGCCACAGGAGGAGACCGAGCTTTGTCCCTTGGAGTGCCCCTACTTCCATTGGGATGTACTCAGATGAATGCTCGTTAAGTTTGACACATTGAGATCTTCTTTGAAGGAAGTCTGATATGATGTTTATGATCCTCGGTTGAAAACCACAAAGTTTCATTTTGTTAGTGACGATTGGTGGCTGCAGGCGGTCAAACGCTTTTGAGAAGTCGAGAGATGCAAGCTGAACACAATCTATCCCAGTACCATCTAGGCCTAATGTGATGTCATCAACTAGTTGCAGGGGTGCATCGATGGTACCTATTTTGACTGATAGGCATACTGATCTGCTTCTATGATCTTGTCTAATGTCCCTTTCATCTTATCTATGATAACTTGTTCCGCCAGTTTTCCGAGATGGAAGAGTAGTGAGATAGGGCGGTAGACCTTCTACTGCAATGGTTTGGTGGATTTAGGTAAAGGTCGGACCTCAGCCTGTCAGTTAGTATTGAGTCCAGCTGGTTGTTTTGACGAGTGGCGAAGTTGACTAGATCCCGAAGACCAAGTTGTTCACACATGTCAGAGATGGGTAGGTTGTTGAAGTTGCCAGTGAGTATAAATTTTGCGGATGCGTATTTTCTGGTCAATTTTAGGATCGTTGTAGTGATGTGGTCAAGTGATATTTCATTACTGCCATTTGGTGGGTGGTAAATGTAGCCAACTATTATCGGGCTGTGTGCAGCTATGTCTATCATCAGCCATATTGTTGATATAGTTGGTGTGGTATGACTGAATAGCAATACAGGATTGATGTTGAAGTGTACAAGCATACCATCACCTCCACCTTGTCTATCCAGGCGATGTGAAAAGTAGTTTTGGTTATTATCAATGGAGATGGTCTGCTGTGTTGTGGTATCTAGCAATGTCTCAGTGAGGCAGATTAGATTTGGGGGCCGGGTGGAGTTTGGTGCTGACCTCTAGTTCAGAGAGCTTCCATGTGTTGAGTGAACGGCAGTTCGTGTACAGCATGCAGGGTAATAGTGCCCCTCGTTTGTTGTGATTAGATCTCGTGATGGGAGTGAATTTTGATGGTAATCTTTGCTGATTAGAAGTCCTGATATAGTGATGAAGGTTGCGTTTACACTTACCAGCTCTACAACCACGCTTAGTCTTCTACTTAATTCATTTATGGCTTGTTGGACGTAGCCAGCTTTGCTGATAGGTTCCAATATGCCAGCATTAGCAACTTCGAAGCTGGAGTCGTCAGGATTTTTAAAATCAAGAATATCTTTTCGCCTGTATCTGGTGTGACTTGATGACATATGTCAAGAGATGGAGTGTTCCTAGAGCTTTGTATCCATGTAAGTTCAATCAGCGTATCTCACCTGGTTCGGGAAAAATATTCCACGAAAGCACAGAGCTCAAATTGTAGTGCAGCTTGCCACATCAAGCGCTACTACTCTCTTCCTGAAGGGTACGCCTACATGGTTATGATTACGTATAGTTGTCAGTGTTCACTCCATTACTTCAAATAAGTTGATCTAGCTTAGTAAAGCTCAGTCAATACTAGTCATGTAGTAGCAGTAGCAGCTGTTCAATTTCTTCCATACCTTATGTGGCATGAGCAACAAGAGGCTAGACTGCTAGTTAAAATCCATATGGATGGAGCCTTGTACTTGAGTTCAGAGGACATCGCATAGCCATAATAAGTTTCCAATCAGAGTATATTATACTCTGATTGGAAACTTATCAGGTTGGGTACCTAGATTTGTAACATACTGCTATCTGTGGCTACTGCTGGAGACTCAATGCAGTGGACACCACCATCACCCTCACCATTTCCTTCAGTCATCCCAAATCTCCATCTAGATCAGATACTCACTGTCGATCCTTAGCAGATTTCTACCCTACAATGTGATTTTTGTTGCTTGATTTAGATTATGGAAGAGCTAATGGACCTTCCAGCAGATGAGGTCAAGGCCAGATTGAAGTCAATTGCTAAAGAATGCAACGGGAGTCGAGTTCTGGTTCTGGTGGCAATGAGTCACGGCAGAGATTTGGAGATCCAAGTGCAGGAGTTGCTGGAGGCCATGAACTGCTGTGACAGTCAGCCAAAGGTGACTGACCTCTTATCGAGTCTTCTGATTGGGCGAATAACATTTTCTCTATTCCTTATATTCTGTCTGTATAGTCTGCCGATCAGCTTGGGGTTGGGAGTAGCCCTAGTGCTATACAGGCTGTATGGCTTACAGAACTGTTGATTTGCACAGAAGCTGATATTCAAACTCAGAATCTGTTGCACAATAGATCGCAATGCTATCCTCCCAGCCATGGCTGCTCCAGGGTTAAAACCAGCTTGAAGGTTTCTGGTTATATATTTAGTTTCACTTCAGTTTGAAGTTCTCCCTCTCATTTTATTTGCCGTAGCTACTTCAGATATACCAACGATAAGGCAGTGTCAATATCTCTGTTTGTTCGATGAGATGGCGCTGCTGCAGTACTGCCGAGGGCCAGTCAAGTCTAATCCTCACGAACTGGTGGAGGAGCGATCGCTGATGAAGTACTTCGCTGACATGACCTACGCAGGCTACTCAAAGACTATCAGATCTCCTCCTGATGTTGAAGCAGGGAGGAAAAACAGGCACAGCATACTCCGTCTGCCACCCAACACCTTTATTGTCTTCTCTACTCTTGCTGAACGAAGGTAAGAAGAGCCGTTGTGATCTACTGTAACTCGTTGCAACTGGCTGTAAACATGGGAAATACATATGGATGTACCAGGGTACTCAGGCTCGGTGAAAAGTCTGTACAGCAAGCACCAGAATCTTTCGCAATATTACAACACCATTGATAGCTCTGCATTACCATAACATGACCTTTGACTCCTACATTTGCATTACTGAAAAGTGGTATTTAGTCGGCAGCACTTGGATACGCAGCCTTCTTACAATACCATCTCACCAAGGGAAGTGAGTGGCAACGAGTAAAATTCGGACCAGACAGCAAAAATCTGAGCAAATGAATGGAAATCCTTATTTCACATGGAATGTGTCCTTTAATCCTTAACTAATCTGAAAATCCAATTAGTCAGAATTAAATCCAAATAGTTGAGATCGAGATGCCTGCTGTACTGGAACTTACATACAGTGACAATCTTGGCTAGTGCAAGGACTTCCTTTAGAAGAAGATTTACGTACTTCATCCAATGGCTTGAACATTTTTCTGTGGCTATCAGACAGGAGAGGCAATGCAGCTTATCACATTTCTTGTTACTGTTATTAGTTGTGTTCTTACACTTAATGTCATCCAATGACGATAGGTAAAGTTTATTGAATACTTTGTTTCACAGCGGTAACTGGTCAGACAGAGCAGTTTGTGTCAATGACTACAACATTTATGGGTCACCATAGTGATGACTGCATGAAGCTACTATATTTTCTGTGGTGAACAACACAGTGTTTCATATTCCATAGCGCAAACAGAGGCCTGATGTTCCTGGAGATGAGGAACCACCTGCACCAACTCTGGTCAGAAAGATGCGAGCGGACTGATTATGTGAGCGAAGAAGTTATTAGCTTGTTTACCGATATTGCGGGCAAAGTGAGGAACGAAACGGACATCACTCAGCACCTCCAGATGGGCATCACTTTGCGGGAGAGGCTCTACCTTCAAATTTACCCAAGTGACGGCTGAAAGAAACAGTTCAAACCCTATCTGCGATTCATACTTTAACCTCTGAATGCTAAGTGTGGAGCCCATTGCATCAGTGATATCATCTCATATATTATCCATAAAGCCTTTCATTTGTGTGACACCAGTATATCACCAATTGTCTCATATTTATAAGAAATAATAGATACGTGTATGTCTCGATATGGTTGAATATTGTAACAAGGAAGAGGAGATATTTGTAGACAACTCATGGAAGCAGTGCGTCATAGCTCAGTTTAGTACTCAGTCACCAATGAATCTCATTGTCAACAGAAGGCTTGCATACACTCACTCTGTCGCGCAGTAAGTAAGATATTCATTTAGGCAATAACAAATCTAAAACACGCCTTAATATGACCTACCTCGAGTGTCAAAACTCTCCTCCCTTTTCTCTCCTCTATCTCCTCCCTTCGCTCTCTCCTATCTCCTCCCTCCGCTCTCTCCTATCTCCTCCCTTCATTCTCCCCTATCCCTTCTCTTCGCTCTCCCTATCTCCTCCCTAAGCTCTCACCTAACTCCTAACAAAAATCAAAACAAACCCATCTCTAAAAACTAACAAACTCCTCAATTAAAACTCTCATAAAAAATTTACAATCACAATAAAAACAACACTCAAGAAAGG
>ERZ1740065.2944-NODE-2944-length-10667-cov-5.727384_pt1 | contig 10667 bp, 8 predicted proteins | sample MGYA00581738_ERZ1740065 | MGnify/ENA primary metagenome ERZ1740065 (study PRJEB43018, sample SAMN04849749) | marine metagenome | isolation source: floating plastic debris | place: Pacific Ocean | collected 2008-09-01 | study: EMG produced TPA metagenomics...
GCGCTTTGAATACCCGATGCTGGTGGCGCTCGCCGCTGTGGGCATGATGATGATGGTGTCGGCAGGTGACCTCATGGCGCGCTACATGGGCCTCGAGCTGCAATCGCTCGCGCTCTATGTCGTGGCCTCGCTGCGCCGCGACAGCGTGAAGTCGACCGAGGCGGGCCTCAAGTACTTCGTGCTCGGCGCGTTGTCCTCCGGCCTGCTGCTTTATGGGGCATCGCTGGTTTATGGCTATGCAGGCACCACGCTCTTCTCCGGCATCATCGAAACCGCGCAGGCGGGGGAGGTCTCGCTGGGGCTGCTCTTTGGCCTCGTGTTCCTGATGGCCGGGATGGCGTTCAAGGTCTCTGCCGTGCCGTTCCACATGTGGACACCCGACGTCTACGAAGGCTCGCCCACACCGGTGACCGCCTTCTTTGCCACCGCGCCGAAAGTGGCGGCCATGGCGCTCTTTGCGCGCGTGTTGCATGATGCCTTTGGCAATGCGGTCAGTGACTGGAGCCAGATCGTGGCGCTTCTGTCGGTGCTGTCGATGTTCCTTGGTGCCGTCGCGGCGATTGGTCAGACCAACATCAAACGGCTAATGGCGTTTTCGTCGATTGCCCATATGGGCTATGCGCTGATGGGGCTGGCCGCGGGCACCGTGCTCGGTGTGCAGGCGATGCTGATCTACATGGCCATTTACGTGACCATGAACGTGGGCACCTTCGCCTTCATCCTGATGATGGAGAAGGACGGTCAGCCCGTCACAGATATCGGCGCGCTCAACATGTACGCCAAGCGCGAGCCGGGCAAGGCGCTGGCGATGCTGGTGCTGCTGTTCTCGCTCGCCGGTGTGCCGCCGATGTTGGGCTTCTTTGCGAAGTTCTACGTGCTGCGCGCGGCCTATGAAGCGGGGCTTGCCTGGCTCGCCGTGGCTGGTGTGATCGCCTCGGTGATCGGGGCTTATTACTATCTGCGGATCGTCTTCTACATGTATTTCGGCGACGAGGCGGAAGAGGGGGTCGACGCAGGTGGCTCGCCACTTCTGTCGGGTTTCCTGATGGCCTCGGCGGCGATCATGGTCCTCGGCATTGCCAACATGTTTGGTGTCGAAGCGGCAGCAGAGGCGGCGGCGGCGGTTCTGGTCAACTGACCGCTGTTCGCCGCACAAACCGACCCTCCGGGAGAAAAATTCTTGGTCAAAAGAAGACATGAGCGGCTGGCCTGACGGATATGGCCGCCTGATCCTGCAGGAGGTCGGATCGACGCTGGACGAAGGCTTGGCCCGCGCGACATCCGAGCCGGCACCCTTCTGGATCCTGTCGCATCGGCAGACGGCCGCGCGGGGCCGCCGTGGGCGGGTTTGGGCCATGCCGCCGGGCAATTTTGCTGCCACGCTGATCCTGCGGCCCGAAGAGCCCCCGCGCGTTGCCGCGCTGCGGTCTTTCGTGATGTCGCTCGCCCTGCACCGCGCTTTTGTCGAGGTCTGTGGGCGCGGAGATGCCTTTGCCCTGAAATGGCCCAACGATGTGCTGCTGCGCGGTGGCAAGGTGGCGGGCATCCTGCTGGAGAGCACGGGCCAGGGCGGTGCGATGGGGCCGCTGGCGATTGGCGTTGGCGTCAACCTCGTCGCGGCCCCGGGTGCCGAGGATGTGGAAGCGGGGGCGATCCGCCCGGTGTCTCTGCGCGGTGAGCTTGGGCTGGCGGTCAGCGCAGAAGCCTTTCTGGAGGCCCTCGCGCGCGCCTATGCGCCGCTGGAACAGCAGGTTACCACACATGGTTTTGCGCCCATCCGCACCGCCTGGCTGCAGCACGCTGCGCGGCTGGGTGAGGTGATCACCGCGCGGACCGGTCGTGAGGAAATCGCGGGCACCTTTGAGGATGTCGACGCGGATGGTAACCTCCTGCTGCGGACGCCCAAAGAAATGCGCGCGATTGCCGCGGCGGATGTGTTTTTCTGAAAGGGGCGGCCCATGCTTCTGACAATTGATTGCGGCAACACCAACACGGTCTTTGCGATCTGGGACGGCGAGCAGTTCCTGGCTCATTGGCGCACCTCGACCGAGTGGCAGCGCACCGCAGATCAGTATTATGTCTGGCTGAGCACGCTGATGAAGCTGCAGTCGCTGGATGTGACGATCACCGACATGATCATCTCCTCGACCGTGCCGCGCGTGGTGTTCAACCTGCGTGTCATGGCGGACCGCTACTTCAACACACGGCCGCTGGTCGTCGGCAAATCTGATTGCCTGTTGCCCGTGGATGTGCGCGTGGATCAGGGCACGCAGGTCGGACCGGACCGCCTGGTGAACACGGTGGCGGGGCACAACCTGTACGGCGGGGATCTGATTGTCGTCGATTTTGGCACGGCCACGACCTTTGACGTTGTGGCCAGCGATGGCGCTTACGTGGGCGGGGTGATCGCGCCCGGCGTGGACCTGAGCCTCGAGGCGCTGCACCAGGCCGCAGCGGCCCTGCCGCATGTCGATATCTCCAAACCCCAGGCCGTTGTGGGCACCAATACGGTGGCCTGTATGCAATCGGGTGTCTTCTGGGGTTACATCGGCCTCGTGCGTGAGATATGTGCCCGGATCAAGGCGGAACGCGCCCGCGAGATGCGCGTGATTTCAACCGGGGGGCTGGCCCCGCTCTTCCAGCAGTCCGAGGCGCTGTTTGACGCCTTTGAGGATGATCTGACCATTCACGGGCTGACCGTGATCCACAAGTACAACAAGGACACCGCTTAACCCTCATGAGCAACGAACGATTGATCTACCTCGCGCTGGGTGGCGCGGGTGAAATTGGCATGAACTGTTATGTCTACGGCTATGGCCGCCCGGGCAAGGAACGGCTGATTGTCGTGGACCTTGGTGTGGCCTTTCCGGACATGGAGACAAGCCCCGGGGTCGATCTGATCCTGCCCGACATCAGCTGGCTGATCGAGCGGCGTGACCAGATCGAGGCGGTCTTCATCACCCATGCGCATGAAGATCACGTGGGAGCCGTGGCGCATACCTATGACCAGCTCAAGGCGCCGATCTATGCACGCCCCTTCACCGCAAACATCGCTGCGCGGAAAATGGAGGAACATGGGCATCCTGAAGACGCGGTGCAGATCGTCTCGCCCTGGCCCGAGAAGGTGCAGGCGGGGCCATTCTCTGTCGGCTTCCTGCCGATTTCGCATTCGATCCCGGAAAGCTCCTCGATGGTGATCGACAGCCCGGATGGGCGGGTGATCCATTCGGGTGACTTCAAGCTCGATGAGACTCCATTGGTGGGCGAGCCCTTCGATGCCGACCTCTGGGCCGAGGTCAGCAAGGAGGGCGTCAAGGCGCTGATCTGCGACAGCACAAATGTGTTTTCCGAACATCCTGGACGCTCTGAAGCGAGCGTGGGGCCGGAAATCACCAAGCTGGTGCAGGGCGCAAAAGGCATGGTCGTGGCCACGACCTTTGCCTCCAACGTCGCCCGCGTCAAAACACTGGCCGAGGCGGGTGAGCGCGCGGGGCGGTCCATCGTGCTGATGGGCCGCGCGATGAAACGCATGGTGGAGGCGGCGGTGGAGACCGGTGTGCTCACCGACTTCCCACGCGTCGTGCCGCCGGAAGATGCGCGCGACATCCCGCGTGAAAACCTGATGCTGCTGGTGACCGGCTCGCAGGGGGAACGCCGGGCCGCCTCTGCGCAGCTGGCCCGGGGCAAATATCAGGGGGTCGAGATGAAGGAAGGCGATCTCTTCCTCTTTTCCTCCAAGACCATTCCGGGGAATGAAAAGGGTGTGATCCGCATTATCAACGCCTTTTCCGAGCAGGGGGTGGATGTGGTCGATGACAGCACCGGGCTCTACCACGTTTCGGGCCACGCGAACCGGCCGGATCTGGAGCGGTTAACCAGCATCGTCAAACCGCAGGTGGTGATCCCCATGCACGGCGAGCACCGGCATCTGCGCGAGCATGTGAAGCTGGCGGAACGCAACGGGATGACGGGGGTTCTGGCCGTGAACGGGATGATGGTGGATCTGTCGGGCAATCAGCCGAAGATCGCGGATTACATCGAGACCGGGCGGACCTATCTGGATGGCACAGTGCAGATCGGTGCCCTCGATGGGGTGGTGCGCGACCGCATCCGCATGGCACTGAACGGCCATGTGGTGGTTACCGTGATCCTCGATGACGAGGATGAGCCCCTGGGCGAGCCCTGGTGCGAGCTTAAGGGCCTGCCGGAAACCGGCAGCAGCCGCGCCTCGCTGGTTGACGTGTTGGAGGCTGATCTGGGCCAATGGCTGGCACGGGCAGGGGCGAAGACACTGCGCGATGATGACAAACTGCACGAGGGGCTGAAACGCACGGTGCGTCAGACGGCACTCGATGAAATCGGGCGCAAGCCGGAGGTTACCATCGTGGTCAGCCGCCTGAGCTGATGCATCACCACTACGGGGATATCCTGTCGCGCATCGCCGAGCCGCCGCTTTGGTTCGACGAAAACGCGGTCCCGCGTTTTGATCCCTTCGCCGTCGATCGGGTTGCCAATATCTATGCAAACGAGGTGGCGCTGGTCAGAATTACCTGTCAGGGCTGCGACAGCTCTTTCGATGTGGCTTTTTCGGGCGTGAAGGCATCGCGACCGTTGCCTGCGGATGCGAAACGGGATGGACCATCGCCAATGATCCGCGACCATATCAGGGCGCGGACCCTGCAGTATGGTGACCCACCGAATATCAGGTGTTGTGCCGGTGGGCCTTCGATGAACAGCGTGCCGCGTCAGGTCATGGAGTATTGGATCAAACCGGTGATTCTCGGCGAAGGAATGGGCTGTGACATCCAGACCGGAAAGCAGGTTCTGCTGGATAGGAAGGCGCTGAAGTTCCGCAGGAACCCCGCCTTTGAAATCGACATCACGCCCGACGGGGCGCGCTAGCCCGCGCTGCGTTCCTTGAAGCTCAGGCCGATGAATTCGGGTGTGTGATCGCCCAGACCCACTACCTTGTTGCCGCCCCGGTCGGATTTGTCGCTCTGACCGCCGCCTGAACCGCGCCGACCCCGGCCGCGTTTGGGCTGCTCCTCCGGCTTGGACTCCGTTTTCGTGTCGGCGTTGGCCGCGGCATCGCCTTGCGTGCTCTCCGCCTCGTCTTTCTTGCGGCTGCGGGACCGGCTGCGCTTGGGTTTGTCGTCGGAACTCTTCTCCGTCTAGGCGGGCTAGTCCTCCGCCGGTGCCGCGCTCTGGAGCGGGTTGTCGATTCGCGGGATTTCACGCTGCACGAGCCGTTCGATATCGGCGAGGTTCTTTTCATCGCGCGGCACGCAGATCATCACCGCCTTGCCATCGCGTCCGGCGCGCCCGGTGCGGCCGATGCGGTGCACGTAGTCCTCCGCATGGCTGGGCACGTCGAAGTTGAACACATGGCTCACCGAAGGCACATCGAGCCCGCGCGCCGCCACATCGGAGGCCACGAGGAACCGCAATGTGCCATCGCGGAACCCGTCCAGCGTGCGGGTGCGTTGCGACTGGTCCAGATCACCGTGGATCGGGGCGGCGTCATAGCCGTATTTCTTGAGTGACTTGGCCACGATATCGACGTCGACCTTGCGGTTGCAGAAGACAATAGCATTGGTGCATTTGTCGCCCTCGGCATCGATCACCGCGCGCAGCACCTTGCGTTTCTCGGAGGGCTCCCGATCCTTGCGGGAGCCTTTGAACATCACCACACCCTGTTCGATGTTCTCGCCGGTCGTGGCCTGCCGTGCGACTTCAATCCGCTCGGGCGCCGAGAGAAAGGTATTGGTGATCCGCTCGATCTCGGGCGCCATGGTGGCCGAGAAGAACAGTGTTTGCCGGGTGAAGGGCGTGAGCGAAAAGATACGTTCGATATCGGGGATGAACCCCATATCAAGCATCCGGTCCGCCTCGTCCACCACCATGATCTGCACGCCGGTGAGGAGTAGCTTGCCGCGCTCGAAATGGTCGAGCAGGCGGCCCGGTGTGGCGATCAGCACGTCGACGCCCTTGTCGATGAGCTTGTCCTGTTCCTTGAACGATACGCCGCCGATCAGCAGCGCCTTGGTCAGTTTCAGGTGCTTTGTGTACGTGTCAAAGTTCTCGGCCACCTGCGCGGCCAGTTCCCGCGTGGGGCAGAGCACGAGACTGCGCGGCATGCGCGCCCGCGCGCGACCGCGCGCCAGAAGCGTGATCATCGGCAGCGTGAAGCTGGCGGTTTTACCAGTGCCGGTCTGGGCGATGCCCAGTACATCCTTGCCTTCCAGGGCAGGCGGAATCGCCCCCGCCTGAATGGGAGTGGGGCTTTCATAGCCCGCGTCGTCAATGGCTTTCAGAACTTTTGGATTCAGATTCAGGTCAGAAAACTTGGTCATATGTGTCCGATTTTGGCGGACACTTTCTTGGCCCGCAGCAGCGTTCATGTCGGCCCGCATGGCCCGAATGGCGGCACCGGGCCGCGACATGCTGTGCGTCCATAGCAACATGTATGCGCAGCGTCAAATAGCTGCGCTATCTATTGGTGAATTCAGGAAAATGTTTTTGCATCTTTGCATCAAGGTCGAGCACATGCTCCGCCAGGAGCCCTTCATCCTGCAAGCGCGCCCGATGCTCGGGTGTATCGGCGCAGACCTCGTCAAAGAAGGCCCGCAGACCCGCTTCGCCGTCCTGTGTATAAAGGGCGCGAAAGAGCTCATGCAGGGTGACGCCACCGGCATGTTGCGGGACCGCTGGCGCAAGGTTGGCGCGATAGGATCCTTTTTCGTGACGGTAGTCATAAGCGCCGCGCCAGTCCTGCCAGTTCATCGCGTGGCAATGGGCGAGGGCCACCTGCTCAAGATCAGCGCTGTGCGGGTTCATCACCTCGCCCTGCTGCGCGTTGTGAATGCGGATTTTCATATCCGGCATCCCGGTGCGCACGAACAGCTTTCCGGCGACATGGCTCACGAAACCGCCTTTTACATAGGTGCCGAAGGTCGGGTACAGCCGTAGGACGGTGTCGAGCCGGTCTGGACCATTCGGCAGGAAGCGTTTGAACGCATCGGGAAAGCCGCCGCCTTCCGGTTTCGACAAGGCCTCCATCGGTCGGACCCGGGCAGACTGGATCGTCGGGGGCAGGGCGCCCAGCACTTGCGTCAGAGGCCGTTGCGAGACCAGGAATTCATCCGCGTCGATATGGATCAGCCAATCGACATCCTGCATGCGCGCATAGGCGTGGGTGGCGTTTTGCGATTGCCGTATCTGGTGCTTGACCGGGCGTCGGCCCAGCACCTTCCTCCAGTGGCGATCGTTGCACAGGGCGACACGGCACTTCGGATGAGCCTTGAGGGCGCGCTGCGCCTCCTCGTTCGGCGTGTCGAGGAAGATGACGACCCGGTGCGCGCCAGCCTCCAGATGAAAGGCCGCGAACCGCAGAACATCCGCTGCATCCGCTTTGATGGTGGAGACCGTTCCCCAGGTTGTCATGCCGCGCACCGTTGCGACAGCTGGCCCGAGCCGTGCCAGGGGCCTCGGCGCCGGTCGCGCCAGGGTGGGACCCTCCCGCGACGCGCCATCCGTTAGACCATCATTTCCTTGGTGGCAGTCAGCGTGACATCGGGATAGTCGCGCGCGACGCGGTCGATGTCCCATTGCAGACGTGTGAGGTAGACGGTGTCGCCATCATGATCCTGCGCGATGTGTTGTTTGTTGCTTTCCGTAAACGTATCAACGGCTTGCTTCGCACCGCTCACCCATCGTGCAGACGTGAACTGCGAGGCCTCGAAGCGCACGGGAAGACCGTATTCCAGTTCGATCCGGCTGGCGAGGACTTCGAATTGCAGCTGCCCCACAACCCCGACGACAAAGCCGGACCCGATGGCGGGTTTGAACACCTTGGCAGCACCTTCCTCGGCAAACTGCATCAGCGCCTTCTCCAGATGCTTGGCTTTCATCGGGTCCCCCGCCCGGACACCCTGCAGCAATTCCGGCGCGAAGGAGGGGATGCCGGTCACGCGGATCGCCTCGCCCTCGGTCAGCGTGTCGCCGATGCGCAGCTGGCCGTGGTTCGGAATGCCGATGATGTCCCCGGCCCAGGCCTCTTCAGCGAGTTCGCGGTCGCTGGCGAGAAACATCACCGGGTTGGTGATCGCCATCGGTTTTTTCGACCGCACATGGGTCAGCTTCATGCCCCGTTCGAAGTGCCCCGAGGCCAAGCGGACTAAGGCCACCCGGTCGCGGTGCTTGGGATCCATGTTGGCCTGCACCTTGAAGACGAAGCCGGCAACCTTCTTTTCCTCCGGCAGGATCTGGCGGGGTTCGGCGGATTGGATCTGCGGTTGCGGGCCGTAGGAGGCGATGCCATCCATCAGTTCCTTGACGCCAAAGGAATTGATCGCGGAACCGAACCAGATCGGCGTCAGCGATCCTTCATGCATTGCCGCCATGTCAAGCGGCGGCAGCAATTCGCGCGCCATTTCAAGGTCTTCGCGTAGCTTCTCGAGCAATTCTGCAGGCACGTGCTCGGCCAGTTTGGGATCGTCCAGCCCGTTGATCTCAACGCTCTCCGCAACGCGGTTCCGGTCTGCGCGGTCCATCAGCTCCAGACGGTCCCGCAGGATGTCATAACAGCCCAGGAAATCGCGCCCGACGCCGATGGGCCAGCTGGCCGGGGTGACGTCAATGGCAAGGTTTTCCTGAATTTCGTCTATGATCTCAAAGACATCGCGGCTCTCGCGGTCCATCTTGTTGCAGAAGGTCAGGATCGGCAGGTCACGCATGCGGCAGACTTCAAAGAGCTTCTGCGTCTGGCTCTCGACACCCTTTGCGCCGTCGATGACCATCACGGCTGCGTCCACTGCCGTGAGCGTGCGGTAGGTATCTTCGGAAAAGTCGGAGTGACCGGGAGTATCCACGAGGTTGAAGCGGAACTCCTTGAAATCAAAAGACATTGCCGAGGCAGAGACGGATATGCCGCGATCCTTTTCCATCGCCATGAAGTCGGAGCGTGTGCGCCGCGCCTCGCCTTTCGCGCGGACCTGTCCCGCCATCTGGATCGCGCCCCCGAAGAGCAGGAACTTTTCCGTCAAGGTCGTCTTGCCGGCGTCGGGGTGGCTGATGATCGCAAAGGTGCGGCGGCGCGCAATCTCGGGCGGCAGATCGGGGCGGTTCTTCGTGGTGTCCAACATGAGCGAGCGTATAGCGAGGCGGGGCGGGCACAGCAAGCGCCGCGCCGCATGCCTGTCGGGTCAGCGCAGCGAGGCGCGGCGCAACAGATCGGCGGCGTCGGGGTGATCGAGCAGGTCCTGTTTCACATCAAGCCCGCGGAGCGCGTTGCGGTGCCGGTGCGGTTGGCCGTCCAGTCCGTTTTGAGCCAGCAGTGGCGGCAGAAGGGGGGCGGTGCGATCATCGACGAACATCGATTCCGCGGCGATGCCTTCGGCGTAGATGATCTGATGCGTGTCGAACAGCAGTTGGAAGTAGTCGACAAATCCGCCTTGCTGAACGCTGACGCTTTGATCGTTCACGAGGTGGCGCGCCTTGACGAGAAGTTCCGACCGACCGGCACCCAGACGGTCAGTGCGCTGATAGATGAACAGCCGATGGTCCGGGCTGACAATGAGGTCTCGCGTGTTGTTCAAGGTGCCGGCGGTAATGCGGATCGGGGCGAATTCGCCGACGGCGCGCTGCGTGCTCTGCCCGATCCAGCGGATCGGTTGCACCCCGTCGTCGCGGGTAAGCACCGGGTCCCCTGGCTTCAGCTCTTCGATGGGGCGCTGCCGGCCGGAGCCCATGGTGATATGGGTGCCGCGTGTGAAGGACACGCAGGCGACCTGCGCCAGCTTCTGTGCCGCATGGGTGCGATCCAGCCCCACCAGCTGATATTCGGTTTTCGGCGTGAGCGGGGCGAGTGGAAGCGCGAACACCTCCTCTGCATGACCGGCGGCATCCACCTGTACCAGCACCAGCACCTCGGTCACCGGCGCATTTTCCGACATCAGCGTCAGGGCGCAATCCAGATGCAGCTCCGCGCCGGGGGTGCCCAGTTCTGTGTCGGCGCCCACGGTCATCGCCTGCGCATCGCCGAGCAACAGGGCAAGCCGCCCAAAGGACGCCCCGGGCCGCAGGCCATAGATGTCATCCATGATCAGGTCCGAGGCAAAGCTCAGCCCGTCGCCTTCATTCGCCCCCGACGTGACCACGAGATCGGCCGCCCGCAGGGCGGACACGGATTGGCTGGTGGTTCGGTCGGACATCAGGGGCGCATGCTTTCTGACATGAATTGTCAAGGGGTTAATCTAGGATTGTGGCAGGTTACGGTCAACTTTCCGGTGTTTTGCTGGTCTCTGCCACGCGGGAGGTGCTAGGCATTCGGTGAATCACGGAAGGAGCATGACATGGATTTGGGGATTAAAGGTAAACGGGCGGTCATTTGCGCGTCTTCCAAGGGTCTGGGCCGCGGATGCGCAGAGGCTCTGGCGGCTGCGGGGTGCGATCTGATCCTCAATGCGCGCGGGGCCGAGGCGCTGGACAGCACCGCAGAGGCGATCCGGTCCGCGCATGGCGTGAGCGTGGAAACCGTCGCCGCCGATATCACCAGCGACGCCGGCCGTGCGGCCGTGCGGGAGGCAGCAGGCGATGCGGATATCCTGGTCAACAATGCCGGTGGACCGCCGCCGGGGATGTGGCACGATTGGGACCGGGATGACTTC